>Ga0157371_10000016_pt1 | contig 330495 bp, 263 predicted proteins | sample C45metaG_FD_113462 | JGI IMG/M metagenome (GOLD analysis project Ga0157371, IMG submission 113462) | Corn rhizosphere microbial communities from Kellogg Biological Station, Michigan, USA - C4-5 metaG | ecosystem: Host-associated > Plants > Roots > Rhizosphere > Soil | place: USA: Michigan... | reverse complement strand
GGCATAAAAACCTTGACGAATTTTAATGTGCCGCTACCGTTTTAGGTAATCTGATTTATAATTTAAGCAAAGTAAGTACTTGGTATCTTTAAATAAAATATCAAAACAAATCTAAAGGACGAAGTCAGGTGTGTTAGAAATCACACTAACATTTGTTTCTAATGAAAGTACTTTTGGACTTATATGTAACTTAAATGCCTTATGTGGTTAAATTATCCTTCGACTTCGTTTAGGATGAAAAATAAAGCGAATGGAGAACAGCTTAATAAATAATATATCATTAAAAGATTCTTCACTACGTTCAGAATGACAAAAAAGAATACACGCAAAAAATTTGTGTTCATCTGTGGCTAAAAAACCCCAATAGAAAAAAACAACTCTTTTTTCAGCTTTGAAACTAAAATGTTATAATAAACTTGGCCTTTTTAGCCCCAAAATTGGCTATATTGAGAACGTAAACTAACTAAACTGAACCAATTGAAAAGAAAAGATTTCCTCTACTTATCCGGAATGGGTATGGGTGCCTTACTCCTTCCCGACCTTTCTGCATTCGGAACTCCAATAGATCCTTTACAGGCTTTAGACGGAGTAGATGTAAAAATTAAAAAGGAGCTGGCCGACGTCGCCCTTAATGCGGCAAAATCGAAAGGTGCAACTTATGCTGATATCCGCATCGGGCGTTATTTAAACCAATTCGTGGCCACCCGGGAAAAACGTGTTCAAGGTGTTGCCAATACCGAATCGTATGGTGTAGGTATCCGTGTTTTAGCCAATGGCTGCTGGGGCTTCGCTGCCACAAACAATGTAACCAAAGATGCCATTGCCAAAGCAGCCGAACAAGCAGTTGCTGTGGCAAAAGCCAATGCGAAGATCCAGGGAGAGCCTGTTCAGCTCGCTCCTCAAAAAGGTTATGGCGAGGTAAGCTGGAAAACACCGATCGAAATCAATGCCTTTGAAGTTCCGGTAAAAGAGAAAGTAGACCTGCTTTTAAATGTGAATGATATAGCGATGCAGAACGGGGCCAACTTTGTAAACTCCGTTATTTTCGCCGTTAATGAGCAAAAATATTTCGCCTCTACTGATGGTTCTTATATCGATCAGGATGTTCACCGCATTTATCCTACTTTTAATGTTACCAAGGTCGACCGCGAATCGGGTAAATTTAAAACCCGTAATGCCCTGAGCGCACCAAGCGGAAAGGGTTACGAGTATATGCATGCCCGTCCGGAAGATAAAGTTACCGGCATTGTAACTCGTTATAAAGACCGCTATGATATGCTCGAAGATGTGAAGGAGGCTGCCCGTGTAGCCAACGAAAAAGTAAAGGCAAAATCGGTTGAACCTGGTAAATATGATTTAGTATTAGATCCTTCGCACCTTTGGTTAACCATCCACGAATCTGTTGGTCACCCAACCGAGCTCGACCGTGTTTTAGGTTATGAGGCCAATTATGCAGGTACCAGTTTCCTTACTTTAGACAAATGGGAATCAAAAAAATTCAAATTCGGAAGTGATAAAGTAAACATTGTGGCCGATAAAATCCAGGTTGGTTCTTTAGGCGCTGTGGGTTATGATGACGAAGGCGTAAAATGCAAAAAATGGGATCTGATTAAAGACGGGGTTCTGGTAAGTTATCAGGCCATCCGCGATCAGGCTCACATTATCGGCTTAACAGAATCGAATGGTTGCTGTTATTCACAGGGCTGGGATGATGTACAGTTCCAGCGTATGCCAAATGTTTCACTTCAACCAGGCAAAGAAAAACTAAGTGTTGATGACATGATCAAAAATATAGAAAAAGGCATTTACATCATCGGCGATGGCAGTTTTTCTATCGATCAGCAACGCTATAATTTCCAGTTCGGCGGACAGATTTTCTACGAAATTAAAGAAGGTAAAATCGTGGGTATGCTTAACGATGTGGCTTACCAGGCCAATACACAAGAATTCTGGAACTCCTGCAACGCCATCTGCGATCAAAGCGATTACCGCTTAGGTGGCTCGTTTAATGATGGAAAAGGTCAGCCTTCTCAAAGCAGTGCCGTTTCTCATGGCAGTTCTACTGCGCGGTTTAATGGAGTTAATGTTATCAATACAGCAAGAAAAATATAATTATGGCCATATTAAGTAAGGAAGAAGCCCAGGCGATATTAAAAAAAGTAATCGGTTTTTCTAAAGCCGATCACTGCGAAGTGAGTTTAAACGGTTCTGACGGCGGAAATATCCGTTATGCACGTAATGCCGTTTCTACCGCAGGACAGATCAGTACCATGAGTTTAGGGGTAAGCTCAACTTTTGGTAAAAAAACAGGTGCTGCTACTATCAACGAATTTGATGACGCCTCTTTGCAAAAAGTGGTAAAAAGAGCAGAAGAACTGGCTATGCTGGCACCAGAAAACCCCGAGTTTATGCCTCCATTGGGTCCACAGACTTTTGCAGAATCGAATACATACAATGCTAAAACTGCCGCCATGACTCCCGATACCAGGGCCGAAATGGTAGGAAAAAGTTTAAGTGTATCAAAGACAGCTGGTTTAGATGCAGCTGGTTTCCTGGAAAACTCAACCCGTTTTAACGCGATCATGAACTCCAAAGGTTTATTTGCCTACAATAAAGGTACTGATGTTTCTTTTTCGGTAACCGTTAGAAACAAGCAAGGAACAGGATCGGGTTATGTTGAACAAGGTTTTAATGACCTCGATAAAATGGATACGCTGGCACTTAGCAAAATTGCAGCAAGCAAAGCCAATGGTTCTGCAGGTGCAAAAGCCATTGAACCCGGAAAATATACTGTCATTTTAGAACCGCTTGCAGCCAGCGATATCATTGGTAATATGTTCAGGGGTTTTGATGCCAGAAGTGCCGACGAAGGCCGGAGCTTTATGAGCAAAAAAGGAGGTGGTACACGTTTAGGGGAGCAATTGTTCTCAGAAAACGTAAATATCTATTCTGATCCCATGAATACCGAAATCCCGTCTTCAACTTTTACCAGCGAAGGTTTACCCGTAAAAAGAACGCAATGGGTAGAAAAAGGGGTAGTTAAAAACCTTTCTTATTCAAGATATTGGGCTGCACAGAAAAATGTTCAACCGCTTCCTTTTAGCCGCAGCATGATCATCGAAGGCGGAACACAATCGTTGGAAGATCTGATCAAAAGTACCGAAAAAGGCATATTGGTTACCCGTTTCTGGTACATCCGTTCGGTAGATCCACAAACCTTATTACTGACCGGATTAACACGTGACGGCACTTTCTACATTGAAAACGGCGAAATTAAATTCCCGATCAAGAATTTCAGATTTAATGAGAGTCCGGTAATTATGTTGAACAATGTAGAAGCATTGGGTAAACCCGTAAGAACAGGCAGCGGATTGATCCCGCCAATGAAAATCCGCGATTTTACGTTTACTTCACTATCGGATGCGATTTAACATATTTGTCATTTTAAGATACAATTTCAGGCGGTTCGTCATTCCCAACTTGATTGGGAATCGTAATGCAAGCGCTTTAAGATTCCCGCCTGCGCGAGAATGACGACCTTTTTAGGAATGTCACCTTGAGCGAAGTCGAAGGGCTGAAAACAACTTATAAAAACATTTAAAATTGAGAAGAAGAGATTTCCTATACATGACAGGTGTTGGCCTCGGTGCCAGCATGATGCCCAATATGCCAGCCTTTGGCAAAATTATCTCTGTTGAAGAATCTTTAACCCCTGTTGATCTTGCTCTAAAGAAAAAAATGGCCGATATTGCCCTTAACGCCGCAAAAAGCAAAGGTGCAACTTATGCCGATGTGCGTATAGGCCGGTACCTGAACCAGGTTGTAGCAACCAGGGAAACACGGGTAGAAAACATCTCCAATTCCGAATCTTACGGTTTGGGTGTACGCGTAATTGCCAACGGGAGCTGGGGCTTTGCTGCCACCAATAATATGGATGATGCCAGTATTGCCAAAGCCGCAGAGGCTGCCGTAGCCATTGCTAAAGGAAATGCCAAATTGATGGAAGAACCTGTTCAGCTGGCTCCGCAAAAGGGTTTTGGAGAGGTAAGCTGGAAAACAACGATCGAAATCAATGCCTTTGAGGTGCCCATTGCCGACAAAGTTGACCTGCTTTTAAAGGTAAATAGTGAGGCCATGAAGGGCGGTGCAAAATACATCAGTTCCAATTTGTTTATGATCAATGAGCAGAAATATTTTGCATCAACCGATGGCTCTTATATCGATCAGGATATCCACAGGATATGGCCAACCTTTACCCTAACCAAAACGGATGCGGCCAGTGGTAAGTTCGAAACCAGAAATGCCTTAAGTGCACCAATGGGTATGGGCTTTGAATACCTGAAACCAAAAGACGAAGAAAAAATTAAAGGTGGTCCGGTTACGATGTACAAAAAGCGTTACGATATTTTGGAAGACGTACGCGAAGCAGCCGTACATGTTGATGAAAAACTAAAAGCCAAACCTGTTGCCCCTGGCAAGTACGACCTGGTTTTAGATCCTTCCCATCTGTTTTTAACTATACATGAATCGGTTGGTCACCCGACAGAGTTAGACCGTGTTTTAGGTTATGAGGCGAACTATGCAGGAACCAGTTTCTTAACGCTGGATAAATGGGAAAGCAAAAAATTCAACTTCGGGAGTAAAGAGGTTAACATCATAGGCGACAAACTAGAAACAGGTTCTTTAGGTGCCGTAGGTTATGATGATGAAGGCGTAAAATGTGGCCAATGGGATATTATTAAAGATGGGATTTTGGTGAATTATCAGACCATCCGCGATCAGGCATATATCTTAGGCTTAAAAGAATCACAGGGTTGTTGCTATGCAGATAGCTGGGACAGTATTCAGTTCCAAAGGATGCCAAATGTTTCATTAGCCCCTGGAAATGAAGCCCTAAGTGCTGCCGATATGGTTAAAAATGTAGAGAAAGGGATCTATATGTTTGGCCGTAACTCTTATTCTATCGATCAACAGCGTTATAATTTCCAGTTCAGCGCGCAACTGGCCTACGAAATTAAGGATGGCAAAATTGTTGGCATGTTTAAAGATGCTGCCTATCAAGCCAATACACAAGAATTCTGGAACTCCTGTGTACAACGCTGCGATAAAAGCGACTACAGGTTGGGCGGGACATTTTCGGATGGAAAAGGTCAGCCAGGGCAAGCAAGTGCCGTTTCACACGGAAGTGCTACTACCCGTTTTAACGGAGTTAATGTGATTAATACGGGAAGGAAATTGGGGTAACTTGATTAATTTTTACAACTTTTCTCAACGCGATCGTCATGCTGAATTTATTTCAGCATCTTTTATGCAAAATAGACCCTGAAATGAATTCAGGGTGACGACGCTAAATAAAGAATAACAAAGGGGCATTCTATCCAGACATGCCCCTTTTTCTAACCAAATATAAACCTGTTAAGAACCAGGAGTTTTTTCTATCGCTCAATGTCTCACCGACCGATTTTTTTATATGATATTAATTGTGCGTAATTATTGTAGCTGTAATACCAGGCGCTCCCTCTACTGTACCATTAATATAAACCGTATAAATTTTCCCAGCCTCGAAAGTAGCGGCATTTAAAGCACTGTTTGTTAAAGGAATAACTGCCTTAGTTGTATTATCTTTAATAAGTAGACTTAGGTTTGTACCCGCTTCTACCTCCCTAAAAGGTCCGAGGGTTTTCCACGTTAAACCTTCAATAACAGCAGGCGCTTTTCCAGAGGTATAAGGAATGACGGTTTGGTTACCAAAATTGCCATAAGCCACACCAGTAAATATTTCCGTACCTGAGGCATAAGTAAGATCAACTTTTGGTACATCAGGTGAAAAATTGGCAAACCTGACTTTGGCTTTACCTGTTGCAGGAAGCGTAAGATCATCGTAAACGAGGATCAAACTATCAATATTTCCAGGATTTAAGGTACTGGTTAATCTTTTCTTCACCGAGAACAAACTGTGGGCAAAATCTGCAATAGGTCCATTCGGACCAGCAAACGAGGCGGAATTGGTTTCCTGCACAAAATTTGCACTGCCGCCGAAAATATAGGAGGCCTTGTACGAAGCTTCCGTTCCTACGGTGAGGTTGAATTGTACCTTTCCGAACTGGGTATCGAGATAACCAGAAGCCGTATTCCGTTGAAGTGCGGTTGCGGTAACTTTTCGGGTAAAATCCCAGAAATTAACCGCTACGGTTGATTGCCGCGCATTGATAAACTTCACCTTAGCACTTAAAGCGGGTCGATCACCTGCATTTATATCGAGGTAATCCGTTTTTTTGCAGGAAGTAAACAAAGTAGTGATCAGTGCAAAAAATAATATTTGAAATTTATAAATTCTCATCTGTTTCATTTTATTTAAAAGTGGCCGAAAGCCTGATAAATGGTTGTAAACCTGTGCTCGTACCTGATTGTGCAGCACTTGGTGAATTGGTTCTGGTAATGTTGCTTCCGGGTGCAGGAATAGAATAATCGCCAAGCACATTGAACAGATTATTTACACCAACCGTTGCCTGCAAAACAGGGGTAATCCTGTATCCTGCTGAGATATCGGTAATCCAGATCGGACTATAGGTCTGATAATAATAATCTGGTTTAGGAAAGTTTGCATTCAACTGGCTTACTGCCGATACTGAACCAAAATATACACTGCGCAATAAAAAATTAAACTTGTTGATATTGTAGGTTCCCTGAAGGGTTATTTTGGTTTTTGGAATGCTCCGCGTTACCCGAACCTCTTCGCTTTCATCAAAAATGATATAGCGATAAGCTTCTAGTCCTTTAGGTGTATTCACTTTAGTCAAAGTTGTTTTTTGCAGGTTTGCACCAGCCAGAAAAGCTACATTACCTCCATTCGGAAGCAAAAAGCGGTAACTTCCAGTAAATTCGATTCCCCTGGTTCTTGTGCTGAAAGAATTATAAAAGAACTTGGCCTGTACGGTACCGGTTTGCACAAATAATGCCCTTACATCAGCCGGGAGGTTAGCATCTGTTGCAGAAAAGCGTCCGGTATTCCCTACCCGATCTTTGATATCCACCTGATAGGCATCAATGGTGATTTCAACATTCTGGATAGGTTGAGAAGTGATCCCAGCAGAGTAGCCTTTCGATTTTTCAGGCTGAAGTGATGGAATCCCCAAAGCTTTGGTAGCTGGATTTACATTGTTCGCCGTAACCTGATCGATTGCCACGCCATTTTGAAAGGTTGTAGACGTTTCGGTATAATAAAACTGTGCAAGATCTGGAGCTCTGAAACCTGTATTGAAACCACCGCGAACCGCTAACCATTTTGCAAAACCATATCGGGTTGCTGCCTTATAAGTAGTTACGCTACCAAAATCAGAATAATTTTCTACCCTTACCGCACCCGATAAGAGCCATTTATCGGTTACATTCAATTCGAGATCTGCATAAGCTGCCGAAATAGAACGTTTTACATTCACTTCGTTGGAAGGCCTGAAACCTGCATGGATCTGGGAACCTGGAGAAAGTCCGTTTAAAGGTGTACTTCCGGCAGCAACAAAATACGGGATTCCGCCTGTAGTATAGCCAATAGAGTAAATGGGGCTTAAATCTGCTTTTGAATAAGAACCCTCTTCTCCGGCAATAATCTGATAGGTTTCTACACGGTACTGACCGCCAAAAGCAACGTTTAATCCGTTAAGCACTTTATCGAATTTTCTGGAGAAGTCTAAACTTCCGCTATTCTGTGAAGCGTTATAACTGCCTGCATTAAAAGTCCGCGGTGTTTTTTGACCTAAACTGGCATTAAGTGTGTTGCTGATAATATTGTCAAAAGCATTTCTACCATACACATTCGAAACATCAAAATTCCATCCGCTTACCTTTCCTTTTACGCCTACGGCAAAAGATTGGTCGGTAATGATATTGTCCATTGCTGGCAAAAATCCATCCGGGTACACAAAAGTATTATTCCGTTCTGTCCATCCTGGTAGGCGGTAAACAGCCGTAAACTGAGAATTGCGGTGACTGATACCGCCAAATGAGTACACTTCAAAACCATCTTTCAACGGAATGGCTGCATTAAATGATAACAAACCATCTTTTGACTTATTTGTTGAGCCGCGCTGATCAAAAAAGTGGCGATCAATGCCCCGGCTGGCAATAATAGCATCATCAATTTCTTTGGTATAAATCTGATCGAAACCTCTAGTATTCGCTCCCCCACCGTAAGCCGGGCCAATGTATATTCCATCAGAATAATTTCCAGATGGAAGCGATACTGCCTGTGTAGCATATTCGCCGGTAACATTAAGAAAGCCTTTTGTGCCTAGCCTAAGGCCAATATTGGCATTTGTTCTGGTGGTTAATCCATCACCTCTCCGACGGATACTCTCAATCGTACTTGCGGTAATTTCACCCGGATTGCTTTTTAACACTACATTAATTACGCCTGCAATGGCATCTGATCCATATTGTGCCGCCGCACCATCTCTTAAAATCTCAATATGGTCTATTGCACCTACCGGAATGGCATTCAGATCGTATCCGGTAGCACCATTTCCCAAACCACCCCAACTGATGTTCGAACTTTTATGTCTTCTCTTACCATTTACCAAAACCAACACCTGATCTACCCCCAAACCTTTCAGCTGTACAGTAGAGGTAGCTGATGCCGCATCGCCACCACCGGAAACAGATGAGTGGAAAGATGGCGATACATACTGAAGCAATTGCGTTACACTGGCCTGTGGAGAGTTTTGTTGAAGTGTTTTTAAATCAATCACATCAACAGGAACAGGTGAATTCAGTTTTGTCCGGTTGGCATTCCGTGAGCCAACAATCTGCAGTTCACTCAAGGTATTGTCAGCCAGTTCGAGCGAAACGTTCAATTTCGGAAATGATCCAATTTCGATGGTAGCGGTTTTATAACCGATATAAGAAACCTCGATAAATCGCCCGTTCTTGGTAGAAATCTTAAATGCACCGTCTTTATCGGTAACGGTAGAACCATCCAATCCCTTAATCTTTACTGACACACCGGGCAATGGCGATTTGTCTTCTGCAGAAACAACCACCCCCGTGATAATTTTTTGCTGGGCAGATAATTTTGAATAAACTGTAGTTAACAGCAATATTAAAAGTAGTTTTATCTTCATTTTATTTATTTTGGAATAGACATGCCAATGGCCACCCACCTTATTCTTAGTGGAAAAAATGTGTTAAAAATTAAGTTTTAAAGGTTTTTGATTGGGCTATGCCTATTTAATCATTTTTGTTTGTGAAATCTATCATCGGTTAGCGACAGTAAAAAGGCTTCAATATCGTTTATTTCGGTTTCGCTCAATCCCAATGGTTTACTTAGGGAAAGGTCTCTGTTTTTGCCGTTTTTAATTACCGCATCGGGGTTATTGTAATATTGGATCACTTCTTTTAACGTTTTAAACATCCCGTTGTGCATGTATGGGGCCGTTAGGCCAACATTTCTTAAACCAGGAATTTTAAAATGACCTCTATGCTCAGGGTTGTGCGTTACCTCAAATCTACCCTGATCTTTTAGCTCTAATTCGTTAAATAAGCCAATTCCTTTAAAACGATCGGCGGTAAAATCTTCGCCAGAATGGCAATTGTTACAGTTGGCCTTTCCGATAAACAACATCCTGCCTCGCTTTGCATTTTCGGATATGGCTTTATCATCACCATTAATATACCGATCGTAAGGGCTGTTTGCGGTTTCTAATGTTCTTTCGAAAGAAGCAATAGCCAGTAGCAAATTCTTTTGTGTAGGCGGCGAATTAAAAATCTTCTGGAATAAGGCTGCATAATCCTTGTCTTTTTGCAAGCGATCAATGGCATCGGCAATGGGCAGGTTCATTTCTACCGGATTGATGATGGGCTGCAAGGCCTGATCTTCCAATGAAGTAGCTCTGCCATCCCAAAAGAGGCTTGGCCTGCCAGAAAGATTGGTTACTGATGGCGAATTACGCGTTCCTTTCGTTCCCCCTACGCCTAAACTTACTGCGCTAGTATCTGCAAAAGCAAACTCCGGTTTATGGCAGGAGGCGCAACTAATGCTTTTGTCTTTAGAAAGGATCGGATCAAAAAACAGTTTTTCACCTAAACGTTCCTTGCTGTTAATTACAGTGGGATCGTCTGCACCAAATCCGGCCATCACTATCACTAATGTGATAAGACTTAGGGGAATTATGAGTTTGCTTCTTTTCATTGGTTTATTGGGTAATATCGAATCGTCATGCTAAAGAGTGTCGTCATCTTGACCGGAGCATCGCGGAGTGGAGATCTATTTCAAATAATATTGACTGTCATTCTGAACGCAGTGAAGAATCCCTAGCCGATGAAACACGGAACCTAACGAAACACAGAAATCAATACATGTTCGATAAAAGATTCTTCGTTGCACTCAGAATGACAACCAGATTTAGCCAGCGGAAGGGAGAATAAACTTCCTCCCTTTCTCCGCTAACCTTAACAAGAGAGATTTTAATTATTCGCTACAAGCTGTACATTCAGCTCAAAATCATCGTAAATAGCTTTATCGCCCAGGTTTTCGAAAAAACTCTTAGACCTGAATTTGATATCATACCTGGTTCTATCGACCGTAATTTTTGCATTGGCAATTACTTTATTACCATCTTGTTTAACTGTTGCCGGAAAACTGATTTCATTCGTAATGCCTTTAATAGTGAGCTTTCCTTTAACATCATAAGTTCCTGCACCCGTACTTTGCACCGATGTGATGTTGAAAGTGGCTTTACCAAATTTTTCTACCGCAAAAAAATCGTCGCTTTTTAAGTGTCCCAATAGCTTTGCATTGGTTTCTTTATCGGTAAGATCGGTAACTGTAATGGTTTTGGTATCGAGTTCGAAACTACCGCCTTTTAGTACTTTATTATCTAAAGCCAGCGATCCGGAAGTTACATTGATGGTGCCTGAATGTTCTCCAGTTACCTTTTTAGCTAGCCAGGTGAGTTTGCTTTGTTCAGGGCTTACTTTATAGTTTACCAGTTTCGTTGATATGACTTCGGTAGCTACCTTTAGTTTAGGCTTAGGTCCGTTTAAAGCTGTGAAAGATGAAGCTACAACTGTGGTAGCAATAAGTGCAATCGTTTTATACTGTAACATGATATATATGGTATTTAATTTAGGTGGATTAGCTATTTTCCATTAGATTGTGCCTCAAAATAGGCTGCTGAGGGTACTGGTTCTGCAATTAATTCATCCAGAACTTTATTGAATTTTTTCTCGTAATCATCGTAATATTTACCTGTAACGGTTCCGGTATAACCCGTATATATTTCGCGTACTTCTCCTTTTCTATCGATAATAATGGTGGTTGGATAAGCGATGAATTTGTTCAATGCCGGAAGTTTATCTGCAACCAATCTTTTATCGGCCAATCCGCCGAATAGGATATCGTATTTAATGTTGTACTTATCGCGAAGTTTACCAAGTGTATATTTCCCATATTCAAGATCATCTTTTTGCTCGAAACCAATAGCAATGGCTTCTACACCTCTTTTACTGTTCTTATTGAACCAGGGTGAAAGGAATACAGTTTGATCAGTACAGTTTGGGCACCAGGTACCCACCAATTCTACAATCACAACCTTGCCTTTATATTTATCATCAGTTAATGAGACAGGCTTCCCATTCAGATCAGGAAAAGTAAAAGCAAGTTTTTTAACGCCTTCCTTTAAATGTGTTAGTTTATAAGGATCTGGCAATTCTGCCTGACTGTCTTTTACACCGGTAAACTTTAAGTTATCGTAAATGCCCTGGCTAATTTCGCCTGAAAGTGTGCCGTCTTCATTAATGGTGCCCCTATAAATTTTAGGACTTGGTCCGCTAAAACCAGAAAGTACAAACTGATTTCCCTGTACGGTACCTTCCAGCTCACGGCTATCGCCAGTTACCTGCATAATTACACCAGTAAGTTTATTTCCTTCTTGTTTTAATATGGCAACTTTGTTTGGAACGGCTTCTTTGGAAAAACCCTTAAACTCCCATTTACCAGTTAAGTTGGCAACAGGCGCAACATCTTTTCCCGGCTCAACAAAACGATAAGATTTACCTTGCTCTGCAGTAAAGGGCAAAGCATTGCCCTGCAAACCCGGCACCAGGCTTCTATATTCACCAGATATCCGGCCATCGCTTTCTATTTTGGCCACCAAAGCTGCATCGTAAGTATTCATTTTGATAAAGAGTGAATCCTGCCCCAAATATTTGATGTGGAAATCGTCTCTCCGTGTGCCGTTTAGCAGTGTAAAGGTGGCATGCGCTGCATCTTTACCTTTCAGTTCGAAATTAAAAGGCACTTCTGTTTCGGCAACTTTAAAAACACCACGCCAAATTCCTTCTTTTATAAATTTTTTGGTCGTTTTTGGCTCTTCATTTACCTTATCTACAGCAAAGGCTGTTGTAGAAATGAGCGATACCAGAACCAGCGCCTGCATTTTAGCCATGTAGTTTTTCATATTATAAAGTTTTAAGTGTAGGTTAAAATATGGGATGCAATACGATGCAGCCCCATATTTAGTTTAGTTGGTTTGGTTTATTTACTTTTTAGTGTTTCTGCTGAAGCCAGTTTTTCGGGTACAGGTTCTGCGATCAGCTCGTCGAGCACTTTATTGAATTTGGTTTCGTAATCGTTAAAATATTTTCCAGTTACCGTTCCGGTGTAACCAGTATAAATTTCCCTTACATTGCCTTTTCTATCGATAATGATGGTTGTTGGAAAAGCAATGAATTTATTTAGCGCAGGTAGTTTTTCGGCCACTACTCTTTTATCGGCAATGCCACCAAACAGGATATCGTAAGTGATGCCATATTTCTCTTTCAGTTTGCCTAAAGTGTATTTGGCATATTCAAGATCATCTTTTTGCTCGAAACCAATTGCAATGGCTTCTACCCCGCGTTTTTGGTTCTTTTTAAACCATGGCGAAAGAAAAACAGTTTGATCGGTGCAGTTAGGACACCAGGTACCGATCGTCTCAATAATTACGACCTTACCTTTATATTTATCGTCGGTTAAGGAAACATTTTTTCCTGTTAAATCTGGAAAGGTAAAATCAAGTTTTTTATAACCTTCTTTAAGAAAAGTAAGTTTGTAAGGATCAGGAAGCTCGGCATTTTCGTTGCGCTGGCCATCAAATTTCAGGTTTTTATATATCCCAAAGCCCTGCTCTCCGGTAATGCTATTATCGTCATTTATTTTTCCTTTCACAATAAAAGGACTTGGTCCGGTAAAACCAGATAATTCAAATTCATCGCCCTGTACGGTGCCTTCCAGTTCCCTGGTATCGCCAACCACGGTCATAATTACTCCGGTAAGTTTATTTCCATTCTGCTTTAATAAAGCAATGGAGGCTGGTACGGCTTCTTTGGTGTAGGTTTTGATTTCCCACTTGCCAGAGATATTGTGTTTTGGAGCAATATCTTTTCCAGGTGCTACAAAGCGGTAATTTTTTCCATGCTCTGCCACAAAAGGAAGTGAATTACCCCTGAAACCAGGTACCAGGCTGCGGTATTCACCTGATAATGTTCCATCGGTTTCTATTTTTGCCACCAAAGCAGCATCGTAAGTATTCATTTTTACATAGATGGAATCGTCACCACGCCTCTCTACATGGAAATCATCACGTCTGGAACCATTAATTAAGGTTAAGATACCCGTTTGAGGGCTTTTACCTTTCAATTCGAAATTAAAGGGCACTTTTGATTCGCTTACACTAAACTCACCCCTCCAAATCCCTTCTTTTGGGAATGGTTTTGCCACCCTGGCAGATGCAATACCTCCCAATAACAGGACTGAGGTGGTTAAGCATGCAATTCTTGAGGAAATTTTCATTTTCATAATCATCATTATTAGTTAAACACTATCGTTTTAGAGTTTTTAATAACAAGGCATAATTTTTCCCACAGAAAACCATATAGCATGGATACAGGCTGTTTAAGCAACTGTTATGCTTTTAATGAAATCCCTAACAGGAAACGTGAGTTTACTTGTTATTGGTTAATTTATAATCTATTGCTAGATCAGTTTGAGCACTTTTTCCTATGGAAAGTTGCTAGAAGTTCAACGAGTACTGACTCTCCCTTCTTCTGTATAAATCAACTAATTAATGGTGGTGAATTAATTAGAGTAATAACCTAAACTAGTGGTGGTGATTAGTTAGGCGGTTCCTGATACCCCGGCAACTTATTGACTGAAATACATGACCACCATAATATTCTATCAAAAGGCCCCGGGGTACCAGGATTTTTAAATAAGAATATCTGAATGAAAACCTTTATCAGGTGATCTGTATCTTAGCTTATATTAGCGGCAACAGCAGTTATATTGATCTGAATAATTGATCAGAAAATATGGCTGAGGTTGTCTGCGGAGTTTCATATTGAACGTAAATTTGCTAGTGAACTATTATATTTTTTTGTAAAAGTATAAACTTTGATTAATTTAAACAAGTATTCCTATAGATTTTATAGACTTTATCTGTAAATAATTGATTTACAGATATATAATTTGCAATCAATAATTTAGGCAGGGCGTTTGTTATTCTGAATGCAGTGAAGAACCCGGAGGCTCTGCGAAGCAAATCTTTAATTATTAAGAATACTAAAGTCAACTGTAAGATCCGTCGTTGCACTCAGGATGACAAATTGCGAGCGATTGTGTTTTATCGTCAACCTGTCCCATCTTCCATTTTTTACCACAGAGATCATAAAGAGAAAAACACGAAGAGCATGGAGCCTTTTCATTCCATCATTCATTTTACATTTTCCACCCTTTACCATAAAGGGCACTAAGGGGAGGCGCAAAGCTGCTATCATTCTGAACGCAGTGAAGAACCCAGAGGCTCTGCGAAGCAAATCTTTAATTATTAAGAATACTAAAGTCAACTGTAAGATCCGTCGTCGCACTCAGGATGACAAATTGCGAGCGATTGTGTTTTATTGTCAACCTGTCCCATCTTCCATTTTTTACCACAGAGGTCATAAAGAGAAAAACACGAAGAGCATGGAGCCTTTTCATTCCATCATTCATTTTACATTTTCCACCCTTTACGATAAAGGGCACTAAGGGAAGGCGCAAAGCTGCTGTCATTCTGAACGCAGTGAAGAACCCAGAGGCTCTGCGAAGCAAATCTTTTATTTTAAAAAAAGTTAACAGCTAAAAGATCCTTAGTTGCACTCAGGATGACAAATTGAGAATGCGATCGTCATCCTGATCTGATAGTTATAGGATTTTTTCAGGATCTATCTACAATTTATTTCACACACATAAACAACTAAAAATCAACAAATTAAACGATTAAAAAGGTTTTAATAATTACAAAAGCCAAATTAAACTACTATTTCTATAGAATTTATAGTAATTAATTTATACTTTTGTTGAATCTTATTCAAAATTGAATCTAAAGCTGTTTGAAAAGATCATATAGTCATGTGGCCGAGTGGTTAGGTAAAGGTCTGCAAAACCTAGTACGGCGGTTCGATTCCGTCCATGACGTCTAATACTACTTATCAAGAAAGACGTAGGGAATGGCCCTTTGATGTCTTAGCAACCTGTTGATTAACAAGGTGCTAATTCCTTTTGCAATGGCAGAGAAGATGAGTTTGAAAGCAGCCCCCTTTACTGTTTTCGGCGAATGATCAATGGCTATTCCTTCTAAAATTGGTAACCTAAAACTAATAATATGTCAGTTTATTTTGATTACCCATCCATCAGGGATTTTTTCGAGATCCACGGAAACACTTCCTGCGAAAAATTAGATGATTATGAACATTGTAATGCTGAATCAGACCGGCTTTATGATGAACAACTAAAGGAAAGTGAAGAAGAAGCTCTAATAGAAAATCAACATAAAACAGACACCTGAGCTAAAGCAAAAGCTCTTTCATATATAAAAACCTAAAATGCATTCAATACCACCTACATTTTCAATACCGACTAAAAGCTTACTTTTTATCGTTTTAACATTTTTTCTTTTTGCAACACAAAGCCAGGCACAATCAAAAGACCCCTCCCCCATTAGTTTTCCTACGCCGAAAAATATAGATCACATGCTGGTTTACCTGCAACGCGATCCGAATACGAATACACTTATTTATGCGCTAAACCTGAAAGAAAATGGAACGCTTAAGACTGATAATCCCATTGAAGTATATTGGATCCGTTATGGAGAGAAAGGACAAAAGAAAGATCTTGGTTATATCCAGCGAAAATTTGCTTATGGCATTGATACCAAAAAACTGGCAACAGATAAATATGAATTCCGGTTTGTATCGCACAAAAAACTGCCTTTTTATTTACAGCGCTCCAGCGATAAAAGCTATCATGTTACGGTAATGATAAACAACCACCTGATCAGGGTTACAAGATTGTTTATCAGAATACAGGGCGGAAGTTTCTGGCTCCCAAACGTAAAATATGCAGAAGTTGAAGGGATTGATGAAGCATCGGGTAAACCGATTGTGGAACGGATAAATGTGAAATAAGCCTTTGACTCCGCTATCAATGACAGATTTAAAAAATCGCCGTCATTTCGACTGAAGCGCAGCGAAATGGAGAAATCTATGCTATTGGAAAATAGATTTCTCCGCTACGGTCGAAATGACGACTTTAAGATGAAGCATTGCTGCATGTTCGCCCGCAATGAAAATCTATTGCGAAAGCAAAACGACCTTACTATTTCGGCTCTTTTTTATTGTCTACCGCCGTACTAAATGTTTTATTAAACTCGCCTTTTATCCATTGTACTTTTCCAATGTCACGCATATCAGGTGCAATAATATAATTCCCGGTTTCACTATCAACGATAACCACCATACTCCCCGCATTTACTTCGGTGCGGTACCTTCCTCCGGTCTGATCCTGTGCATTTTTAAAGCTGATGACTGTGAACATTAAGCCAGCGCCCAAAAATCCCAACAAAAGGGATTTTGTGTCTAATGTGATTTTCATATTCTTAAGATTTATTTGTGTGTAAAATCAAGGTAAGAAATTTGAAGCTTACATTTTCATTCTATCAGAAATATTGCAATATGGGTAAGGTTAAAATTGAAACATCAGATATACCAATGCTGCTGCTATCAGTATACTAATCAATAGTTTGATCAAAATACTTTTATGCGAACTTGATTTATTTATTGAATGATCAGAAATGATATTTTTAATGTCCGTATCTCTGCTTCGCTGTGCAGTATTGCTACCTACTTTGTACTGCATCAGCTTTTCGACATAATCTTTGCTTTCGGCCAAACCTGCGCCTGTAGCATCTTTATAATGTTTAATGGCACTTAACTTATTGCCCTGACTTAAAATAACCCATATCTCCGCATTCAGATCTGCCGGATTGGTTACAGGTTGCTGTACTCCTTCTTCCAGAGCGTCTACATAATCTTTGGCTTCTTTTAAACCGCAGCCACTGTGATCTTTAACTACCTTAACAGCCGCTACCTTTTGGTTGCGTGAGATAAACAACAGCGCTTGTTGCTTTGCTTCGGGGCTAACATTAATCATAACTTTAAGCTAGCAAAATATGAACCAATTATGGAAATGCCTTGCTATATAAAGATTACCACTCAAAAATTATTTTTATAGGCAGATGAAAACTGATCAGTGCTTTGAAATGATGGCGAAAACGATTCCAAGTATAAGGGTGAATAAGTTATACGATACCGGAACAAGGATACTTCTTAAAATCAAGGCTGTTTTGCTATAGTTAAAAGCTGAAAAAAACTGGTAATAAAACCAGATGCTATAAAAAAGCCCTAAAAACAAAACCACGCCATAAAGAAAAACAATCAATTTGCTATCGGTGTAAAAAATGGTAACCACCGAAATAAGCAGGCCCATAACCAGTTCTACAATAACACGGTTTGAATTTAGCACCAGGTGTTCGGAATAATTAAGCTTCGCTTTCCTGAACCATAAAAAAGATAATAAGGAATAAAATGGAATGGCTACGATCAATATCAGCTTTGGGTGTTCGGAGATAAATTTTTCAGTACTACTCATGGCGGCCTTGCCTCCCTGCGGCATCAGATCAGATATATTACCGTGGGTGAACGGTGCAATAAGACTTGATGCCGTCAAGATAAGCAGGATGAGCGTAACAAAACTAAAATACGGAACCCTTTTGCCCTGGATAAACTCTCGCACACTATGGCCAGGGCGAGTAAATAGCGCTTTAAGGGTAAATAAAATACCTTTATCAACATGCCATATACCATGAACAAAATCGTGGGCCAGGAAATGTTTGATGGAATAACGGTGCGTAGAAGATTTTTGCCCACAGTTAGGGCAGAAATTCTGCGTTACCGGAGCGGTACAATTCAGGCAATCGGATGACATTGAACTTTTTATTTTGAATTGCGGTTTTTAATTTCAGTCTTAATCTGGCCAAGGCTAATAAACGCTGGTAACAAAGCCAGCATACAGGATATGGGAATAGCTGCCAGAACTTTCGGCGTTTTAGTTGTAATAACAAGATAAATTAAAATAAGAAATGCGGCAAGCATTACCAAACCAAGCCCGATTAATGCACCCTTTATGCTCTGTTTTTTCTTGTATAATTCTTCGTTAGATAATTCGGTAAGTGGAATTACTTTCTTCATATTGTTGATTGTCTGGTTAATGGTCTGTGGCCACAATGTTGAGATACATAATATGGCCGAACAAATATACAATATATCACCAATCGGTGATAAAAATATTTAAAATTGATTGTGTAATTTTCCCCGGCGATATTTTGCATCAAAATGGAACAGAAAAAAGAAGTTAAACCGTTAAGGAATAAAGAAAAAAGCAAACAGAAGTTCTTAGATGCAGTAGAGAAAATACTCCATACAAAAGGCTTTTCAGGACTGAAGGTTAACGATATTGCACGTACGGCAGGCTTGGATAAAAAATTGATCTATAACTATTTTGGAGGAAAAGACGAACTCATTGATGAATATATCCGTTCACAGGATTTCTGGAGCAACGTAAAAGATGAGTCGGGAGGCCTTGTTGTGAGCGATGGCGGGAAAACATTCGCAAAAGCAATGCTTCTCTCTCAATTTGATTACGTTTTCAAAAATAAGGATTTACAGAAAATCCTGCTTTGGGGACTAGTAGAGAACCGCAAATCATTAAAAAAACTCGCAAACGACCGTGAAGAAAATGGTGCACGCTTATTTGAAAGTATCACAGATCCACATTTCAAGGAAAATGCCAAAAGATACAGGGCCATTATTGCATTGCTGATTTCGGGGATTTACTACCTGGACATTTACGCCACAACAAACGACTGCACTTTCTGTGGATTGGACCTAAAAACCACAGAAGGAAGATCGGAAATTGAAGATGCCCTGAGTTTTCTGATTGATAAGACTTATGAATAATCGAATTTTAATCGACTGCATTTTCCAATATAAACTTATTCTACTCTTTACTCTAAACAGTTTCCATTAGCCCGCAATAAATAATTATCATTGTCTTTTCCGCAGAACTTTATTGTTGAAGGTCTTTCCGGGGCACTTCAATCATTCCTTTTTTTTCATCTTATCAACGATCAGGATCTGATCGTTGGCCATAAATATTGTCCTTCGCATCTACAGCCAAACCCAAATCGCCTCATTCAACAAAACATTTAATGTTTGAGAAAGTACCGTTAATAGCTACATCCATTTTAAACAATGTTTTATATCATTTTCAGTTATAACTTATTTCCAATTTTAGTAGATAATCCATCTCTTATGGTGAGCTTAATTTTTCCTTTTTCATCAGTAGCAAAAATCAATATCATGTTAGAATCCAAGGCAAAAAATCTGTTATTGGTTTCTGCAAATATTCTTATGGGGGTAAGTATTGCTTCCGGTTAAATACAACTTACTGCCCGAAATCTGTACAGAGGTATCCGATATATCATATTTTCCCACATACTGCTGAAGAATTTCTTTTGGCACTGTAATTTCCAGTTTAGGCTTTGGTAGTGTGTAAGGTTTATCGTTAAGTATTGCGATAATTTTAGAAGCTATCGATTCAATAGTGGTGCTGGTTTGGTTGTTTAGCATAATAATACAGATATCATCCCCTGGTATCCTGCCAAAATAACTGGTAGCCCCATCCAGATTGCCGGAATGATATCCAATCCTTTTGCCGTAAAGTGAGTCGATAAACCAACCAAAACCATAATCCCCTTTTATTGAGGTATAACTTTGCGCAAGGCTTTGGGCAGAAATTATCTTATTGTTCTTTAGTCCTGCATAGAATTTATGCAGGTCATCCACACAGCTGTATAATCCACCAGAAGCATAAGTCCAACTGTAATCCCAGGTCTTTACAGTAACAAAACGGCTGGGAGAAAGGTAATCATAGCCAATGGTCTTATTCCTGCTTTTTAATGAAGCAAAATCATAGCCACTATTTTTCATCTTCAAAGGATCAAAAATCAGGCGTTTTACCGCTTCTTCGTAAGACATGCGGGTTATTTTTTCTATGATCATGCCGAGGAAGATCATATCCGGAATTACTGTAAGAAAATACTGTACCTGGTGCAAAATCAAGTGGCTGGCTGGAAAAATAAGAAATTAATTCTTCCTGACTCGTTTTCATACCAGCGAAAATTTTCCCGCGCAGGACCGAGTCTCTAAGCACCTCGCGGATTCCTGACGTATGGTTGAGTAAATTTGCAACAGTGATACCTGAATCGGGATGGATTCCTGGGAAATAAATACTTATCGGTGTATCGGGAGAAAGTTTTTTTTCTTCAATCAGTTTCAGTATTAACACTGCAGTAAAGCTCTTGGTTAATGAGGCGAGCTGGAATATTTCCTTCCCAGCACATTTACTGTTTGCTTCTACATCACGAAAACCATAAGCACCCCTGAAAACGATTTTTCCCGCTTTGGTAATCAAAACATTTCCATTGAACTTATTTAGGCTTACATAGGTCCTGATTAAACTATCGATACTTTTATTATAGGGCTGCGCATAAACGCATACCGAAATGAAAGAAAGTAAAACAGCAACAGAGATAATTTTCATAAAAAATACCTATTGTTAATAAGTATGGTTTTTATACATGGTGATAATCTGTAAGTCTTAATCACTATTTCTGAGTGTATATGAGGTGCTGGTAAAAATAATTAAATTATTAAGATTTCAAAATGACGCAGGCTACAGGAAATATCTTTTCAAAAGGGAAACTTGAACAAATTTTCCGGGTAACGTGAGTAGTATCGTGTAAAAAGCTTAAAGATAGCAGTTATCACAGCGTTTTACGAAACTCAAAGTTGGTTTGTAGAGAAAATTTATTTTTTCGCTACGATTTTTATATCGAATTCAATGGAATCAGAAATCGTTTGATTAGCCAAAATATCATAGAACTTTGCAGATTTATAACGGACATCCCATTTAGATCGATCAATGATGAGCTTGCCATTCGCTTTGACAATTTCGTTATTAACTTCCATTTTAACCGGAAAAGCAACCGGATGTGTGATACCTTTAATGGTTAGTTTTCCGGTAACGTTTTTATTTGCATCATTTATTGACACAACTTTAGTAATTGCACTTGTAGAAAACGGGAATTTTTCAACGTCAAAAAAATCTGGATTTTTTAAATGCTTAATAAGGTTATTATCATGCGCATGCCTCTCATCTTCAATTGTATTCATGTCTACTTCAACCGTACCGCCCAAAAGTTGACTGTTTTCGATCATCAATTCTCCTTTTGATATATGAACGTAACCTTTATGAGGATTAACACCTTTTAACGAAGATCCTTTCCACGTTACAACACTTTCTTTCTCATCTATTATAATGTATTTTTCATTCCCAATATGTAAGGATAAGGCGCTTGCCGGTGCATTACTTTTGTTTTCATTTTTTACACCTCCACAGCAACTGAAGAACAAAGAAGTAATAATTAAAATGAAGTATTTAATTGATAGTTTGCTGTTCATGATTAGAAGTTCTTTTGATTGATAATTGTTATTAAATTAGCCTATGCAATTATTGTTGCCCGGCTGCGCTCTTAAAGTCTTTAATGATTTTTCCATCATAACGATATACTCCATTTAAAGAGCCAAACCAGATATGTCCATCCTTTGCTTCCAAAATCCCACAAAGCATTTTATTTATTGAAATGATTTTAGTAATGCCGGGCTTTTCCCTGTACAATGACTTTTGATCATATCGGAGAAATTCCCAAGCGCCAACACCATTTGGGTTTGAGCTACCTGTAGTCCAGATATTTCCATTTCTATCTTCTATTATTGCTGAAACACCTCTCTGCGCTACCTTAATAAAGTTACTGCCATCATAGCGCCAAAGGCCATTTGAAACAAACACAGTACCACCCTTTTTATCATTGATTATTGATGCACCAAACCAAATATTGCCTTTTCTATCTTCTGTTATGCCCCAAACGTTGTTAAACGCTTTGCCATCTTTGTTTTTTAAAACAGTAAATGTTTTTCCATCATAAAAACAGGCCTCACCCCTCGTACCAAACCATAATTTCCCGGTTTTGTCTTCAACAATGGTATTAATTGAGTTATTGGAGAGTCCATCTCTGGTAGTAAAATTCCGAAAAGATTCCCCATCATAACGACTTACTCCACCTCCAGTACCAAACCAGATAATACCAGTTTTATCTTCACAAATAGACATAACAGCATTATTGGCAAGGCCCTCCTTTACGGTAAAATGCTGAAAGGTTTTCCCATTATACCGATAAACACCTGAATCGGTAGAAGAAAACCAAAGGATTCCTCGTCGATCCTCGAGTACATCCCAGAATCTACGCGGACCTATTTTGCTGGTAAGATTGGTAAACCACTTGCCATCGTATTGGAGAACCCCACCTCTTGATGCAGCAATCAAAACGGTACCATTCCTGCCTTTTTTTATATTGCGAACCATTGTGCTGGGTCCATAAGAAGTTATGGTGTCTTTGATAGTGTAATCAATATTATCTTTATGTAATTTAATTTGCTTTGGTCTGCAGGAAATGTGACAAATTAGCATTAGGAACAAAGGATATAAGTACCTGCATTTCGGAATCTTTTTATCTTCCATAATTGTATCAAGTTTGGTTCAGCAAAATTACTTTGATATTTTTCGGCTTTAGACATCTGGATTGTAAATAAAAATGTAAACTTTGTAAATAAAAACCTGACACTATGCTTGATAGCCGAAATCGCTTCTCCGGGAATGGTAAATACCTATTGGGATTCATGTTAGTTTTGTTTAGCTCAGTCATCTGTGCAGCTTTCAGTATAAACGGCAGTGAGGACTTTGATTTCGAAAGAAGAGAAGTTTTGCTCCGCCGGATCGGGCATGAACTACTTTTACTGTCAGGCGACAGTACATCAAGGGTGCTCCCGATAAAAAAGATTGCTGAAAATGAGTATCAGATCAGATTTGAGAAGGAGTTTACTTTCGACCCCATCTTCCTGGTGAATACCACTAAACGTTTATTGGCCAAAGACCCGCTGGTGAATGATTATGTCGTTAAAGTTTTGAACGCTAGCGACGGTAGCGTAGCCTATGGGTACGCGATATCCAAAAATAAAAAAGATGAAATTATAGCATGCGTAGGAAGAAAACAGCCAAGAGCACATTACATGATCAACATTAAATTGAAACCGGCAGGCATAAATACCGTAAAGAATGGATATCTTCTGGGCAGCCTGCCATTTTTAGCGTTTGTTGGTTTTATTTTCTTCAGATCTGTTAAGCCAGGAAGAGCTTTACCCAATGATGATCAGCATAAAGACATGATTACATTGGGTTCAGTTCTGTTTGATACGAAAAATCGTAAGCTCAACATCAATGAAAAGGTGATAGAGCTAACCGGAACTGAAACCCGATTACTACTCATCTTCGCGCGGTCTCCTAATGAAACCGTAGAGAGAAGCCGGCTGCAAAAAGAAATATGGGAAGACGAAGGTGTTATTGTAGGGCGTAGTCTGGATATGTTTATATCAAAACTTAGAAAAAAACTGGAGCTTGATCCAACTATCAACATTGTTGTTATACGGTCTAGAGGTTATAGGCTTGAAATTAATGCTTAAACAGTCCTCCTGCTCCGAATTGAGCTTATTGAATTCGATTTGGCACTTGTAAGAATGCCCTTATAAATTTAGTAATGAGGTCATAAAATCCTGCACTTTAAATCTATTTTAGTCTCTTTTCCGGGTAATATTAATTGTCGTTATTCATCAAAACTGATCAATGCTTTGATCAGAGATTCATTTTCGTGGAGCAACTGATTAAACTTTTCTTTTACCTCTGTAAAAGGAACACTGTGCGTAATAAAATCCATAGGGTTAATCAATCCTTTTCTGATACAATCAATTACATAAGCAAAATCATGCGACAGGGCATTTCTACTGCTCATCAGTACAGCTTCACGCTTATGAAACTCAGGATGTACAACCTCAATTGTACCTTTTTGAAGGCCTATCATAATAAATTTACCGGTATGAGCCAAAAATTTAAAGGCATTGTTAATGGCGTTTAAGTTTCCGGTACAATCAATTACCACCTTCGCCATTTCTCCACTGGTAATTTTGGATAGCTGCTCTAAAGCATCTGTTTTTAATGGATTTATGGTGTTCGTAATGCCAAAAAGCTCACTGCAAAAAGATAACCTGTTATCATTTACATCAATAACAATAACTTCCGCTCCACTTATTTTAGCAAAAGCGATAGTGCCCAAACCAATTGGCCCGGCGCCGAGTATAACCACATGATCTCCTTTATTCAACTGTGCCAGGCTAACGCCATGTGCACCAATAGCCAAGGGTTCTACCAATGCCAGTTCATCTACAGTTAATCCTTCCCCACTAACAATTGCAGATGCAGGAACCGTGATATACTCCTGCATGGCACCATCAATATGAACGCCGAAGACTTTTATGCTTACACAACAATTTGTTCTGCCCCTCCGGCAAGCAATGCAGGTTCCACAATAAAAATATGGGCTGATGGTAACCAGATCTCCAGTGTTAAAGTTTGCTCCTGCCCCAGCCTCTACCACTTCAGCAGCAATTTCGTGGCCGAGGATTCTTGGGTATTCGAAAAATGGTTGTGTTCCTTCAAATGCGTGATAATCGGTACCGCAAATCCCCAGTCTTCTCATCTTGAGCAATACCATACCATCTTCAACCAATGGCATTTCTTTATTAATATAACTAAATTCTCCTGGTGTATTACAAATTAATGCTTTCATCGTTATTTTAAAAATTCAATCAATCCCTGCGTTTTCATTTCCTGCCAAAACCCGGCAGGAATTTCTTTTTGGGCCAGTGCAGCATTAATAGCCACTTTCTCTGGCCGTGTGGTATTTAAGGCGATACTTTTTACTCCTGGAAAACCCGCAGAAAAACTGAAACAGGCCTCGGCAGGAAGTACCTCAAACTTTTTACAAACCTCGTAAAATTTATCCCTCCAATCCAAAAGTGATTTTCCCGTTAAACTATCCGCTTCAACCGGCTGGTAATTATAAAAATCCCCACCCGTTAAAAAGCCGCCGTTAAATATGGCCGAGTTAATTACTTTAATATTTTTTTGGTTAAGCTCATTTATAAATGCAATCAGATCAGGAGGGTGCGATTTTATGGTCAAACTATTGGCAATCATTACCCAGTCGAGCTTAACGTCTGCCACTATTGCCCGGATGATTTTCCAATCTTTTGCACCAACCCCAATGGAAGAAACTAAACCAGCAGTTTTTAGTTCAGCCAATGCCATGTAGGCATCAATGATTTGCTGGTAACGTTCTTTATAATCTTCCTCACTATGGCTTGCAAAAAGATATTCATCAGGGTCATGTACCGATACCATCTGCGCCTGGTAATTGCCCAGCAGCTCATTACCTTGTTCAAAACACTTTAATATCCCATCATAACTGATCATCTGCACCGCATCATGTTCAATATCCTTCCAGATACCTGCCTCGAATGTGGGCTCGGGCGTTAAAAGCGGTATTCTGTACCAGCCCAGTTTATTACTGATTACTACCTGCTGAGGATCCACCTTTAAATCTGCCAAACAATTCCCCAGCGATTCTAATGCGAGGCCTGCGCCATATTTTCCTGCAGAATCAAAAAATGCAACCGGTTTTGATGAGGCTACGCATGCTTTTACCACTTCCAGTTTAACGCCATAATCTACCGCCTGATAGAGATTCCCCAAACTACTGGTTCCAAAAATAACCGGAGGCAGGCTTTGGGCCGGTTCTTGCTGTTTATTATCGCTAACCATTTAACTGGAATATGTTTTTCATTAATACCCACTTTTCTCCTGGTTTTGCAAAGGGCAGCGCTTGCTGATATTTCCACATCAGCGTTTCCCATTCCTCTACCTTAGGATTGGAAGCATCCATAAGTGCCTTTTTTTCGAAACTGAAATCGTCTTCTGTTTCCATCACCATAAACAAGCGGTTAGAAATACGGTAGATTTCCATATCCAATATGCCCGAATCGATTATGCTACGTTTAATTTCAGGCCACCCATTAACATGGTAAGCTTCATACTCTGCAATAAGTTTTTCATCATCAACAAGATCGAGAGCCAAACAGTATCTATTCATTTTTAATTATAAAATTTCATTAGGTTGATTAATGATGTCTTTTCTGGTAATTTTTTGCCCCATTAAGCCAAAAAGCATAATAATAACAAAACAAACCAACGGCACATAATATCCATTTTGAATATTGCCTGTTCCATCACTCAAATATCCAAAAAAACGTGGAAGTATTGCACCACCCACAATTGACATAATAATTAAACTACTTCCCAGTTCCGTATCCTCTTTAAGATCTTTAATGCCCAGAGAGAAAATAGTAGGAAACATGACCGACATAAAAAAGCAGATGCCAATAACAGCATACACCGTTGTCATACCAGAAGCCATTATAGCAACAAAGCAGAGCAGTGCGCTGATAAAGGCATAGGTAACCAGTAAATATTGGCCCTTAAAAAAACGCATCAGGAATGTGGTAAAAAAGCGTCCTATCAGAAACGCGAAACCACATACACCTAAGTAATAAGTTGCTTCTTTATCGGTAATACCTGCCGATTTGGTTGCATAAAGAATAAACAAGCTAAATACAGATACCTGGGCACCAACATAAAAAAACTGTGCAGCTATTGCCCATGATAAATGTTTATGTTTAAAAACTTGCCAAAAACTTTGTTTAGCACGGCCTTCATTATTTGTTCTGATATCAGGTAATTTGATAAAATAAAATACAGCTGCCAGTATGACCAATAGGGTTCCCAACACAAAATATGGTGCCTGTACAGAGGTTGCTTCTGATGCCAGTACCATTTTTCTGGTAGCCAGATCCATTTTCCCAAGCGAGCTATCTGATACACCCTCCACCAGGATCAGTTTGCCTCCAATGATAGGTGCAAGCGAAGCCGCAAGCCCATTAAAAGACTGGGCAAGATTTAGCCTGAAAGTAGAGGTTTCTGGTTTCCCTACCAATGTAATATAAGGGTTCGCCGCTGTTTCCAGAATCGTGAGGCCACATGCAATGATAAACAGCGCAGCCAGGAAGAAATTGTAAGACTTTGCCTGTGCTGCAGGTAAAAACAAATAACACCCTACTGAAAATATCAGCAGGCCAGTTATAATTCCGCTTTTATAGCCGTATCTCTTCATAATGATACCTGCTGGCAACGCCATTACGAAATAAGCGATAAAAACAGCCGAATCTACAAGCGTGGCTTGTACAGTAGTGAGTGTAAATGACCGTTTTAAATGCGGAATCAATATCGGGTCGAGATTATGGGCAAATCCCCATAAAAAAAACAGTGAGGTAATCAATATTACCGCCAGTGTGGAGCGCTTGGTTTCCATCAAAGAAGATTAAGTATTTTTTATTTTTTAAATTCTATTTTAAAGCCTGTTACCGCCCAGGCAGGATAATTTTTAGGCTTTTGGATCACCAGCGAACCATCTGTTTGTGTCCATTCCAGTTTTTCTTTACTGCCCAAAAGGCTAACCGAGCTGATGGCTTTATCCAGATATTTAGAATTTTTTCCCAATAATTCCATTTTTATATCTGTTTTGGGAACAGCTAGGCAGAATGCAAAAAGGTTGCCCCCCTTTGTTGTATAACGGATGTCAGTAGCCTCATATTCACGGGTATCTGTTAATCCGCCGAAATCGCCTTTTTTCTGGTTCGATTTAATCGTAGATGGTCCTTCTCCGTATACTTTCCAGGGCCTTGTCGCATAAATTCCTTCTCCATAAGTCTTTGTCCATTTACCTATTTCCGTTACTATTTTGATTACATCGGGTTCTAAATCTCCTTCGGGTGTCTGTACAACATTAATCAACAGATTTCCATTTTTACTAACCACATCAATCAAAAGCTGGGCAATTCCATTTGCACTCTTGTAACGTTGTCCGGTTCTGTAATACCAATCACCAATTGATGTATCGGTCTGCCACGGAAAAGGGCTTATCGAATCCAGCACACCACGTTCCACATCCTGTGCCCATTTACCTCCGGAAGCTTCCTTAGGCGTGTAAACGGCTTCAAGTTTACCTTTATTTTTAGCCATATCCTGATTGTAATAATGCGCAACCATTTTACGCCCATATTCGTCAAAAGGAACTTTGCTATCAGAATAAAGTAGATCGGGATGATAATTATCAATCAGTTCGGTTACATATATCAACCATTTTTTATGCCATCCCGGATTATTGGTCAGCCATTCTTTTATATCGCTCGAATCAGCAGGCAAATGGTACAGATCTGAATACTGCGGGTCATGTCCATCATACGGAACACCGGCAAACGAACCGGTTTTATCTGCTCCATGGCTAGGCTGGAACCAATTGAAACTTGCAGCCAGGTGTTCAGAAACCCCAAAACGAAGGCCTTCTTTTTTTGCTGCTTTTTGCCAAAGACCAACTACATCTTTATGAGGCCCCATATTTACCGAATTCCACTTATGTATCTTTGAATTCCATAAAAAGAACATATCATGGTGCGAACCCATACTTACAAAATATTTGGCACCCGCTTTTTTATAAAGGGCCATTAATTGTTCAGGATTCCATTTTTCTGCCTTCCAAAGCGGAATAATGTCTTTATAACCAAATTTGGATGGTGTTCCATAATGCTCTACATGATATTTATTCTGATCGTTGCCTTGCAAATACATGCCTCTTGCATACCAATCGCCCTGACGGGGAACTGCCTGAGGGCCCCAGTGCGACCAGATACCAAATTTGGCATCACGGAACCATTCGGGATATTTGTATTGCTTTAAGGATTCATCTGTAGAATTGAATTTACCCTGCTCAAGATTAGTTTTCTTTTGCTGAGCCTGTGCACTTAGCAACATTGAAATTGCAATAATGCTTATGGATATTCTTTTTTTCATTTGTGTAATAAAGGTTTAATATTTGGTTACTACGGTCAAAAATAAACATGTTATCCGATCTATTTTTAGATAAATTAGACTTTTTATTGTAAAAATCCGACATTTAGAAATGATTAAAAGAGTACTCCAAAATACCTTTTCGCTGCTCAATGTAGATTATGTGAAATTAACGGAAAAATGGAATTACCTGAATGTGATCAGTCCTTATTTCCGGATTTATTATATAGACGATGGAAACGGTGAGGTATCTGACCCGGGGGGATCTTTAAAACTAGAACCCGGATACCTATACATTATACCCAGTTTCACACCTTGTAACCTACATTGCAACGGATATTTGAGCCAGTATTTCGTGCAGTTTTTTGAAGAATCTGTAGACGGGACTTCTCTATTTGCGCGAAGCCGTAATGTTTCAAAGATTAAGGCAACACAAATGGACATCGATCTATTTAAGCGACTACTCGAAATAAATCCTGGCCGTGGCATTAACCGGTCTGATGACCCAAAAATTTACGAGAAAAATATTTTCTATAAAGAATACCAGGAATTGAACAATATGCAGGGCTTAGCCAGTTACCTTGAAACCCAGGGTATACTACTTCAATTGATGGGACGTTTGCTCCAACCACAGTTACATCGGAAACATGAGGACCGACATGCGCCGGCCAAAATAGTGGAAACAGTTGGTTATATCCTTGTAAATTTGCAGCAGGAACTATCCGTAACCAGTCTGGCCTCACGTGTTAATCAGCACCCTGATTATTTCTCCCGTTTATTCAAAACTTTTACAGGCCAGCGCCCCGTTACCTACATTCTTGAAAAACGGATTGAGCGGGCACAGTATTTATTAGCCACCAGCAGGCTTGCCTATTCGGATATTGCGACACAAACCGGATTTGATAATCTTTCCTACTTTTCAAAATCCTTTAAAAAAATTACCGGCATGTCTCCCAGTGCCTATAAAAAACAGGTTTATACTGTTGGTTTCACTTTATAATTATAATTCGAGTGATTAAGGCTTCATTGGCTTCCCATTCATTACGCCAAACTAGTTTGCGCTAATGGTAAAGAAAAATTAAAGGTTGCACCTTTACCGGGCTCACTTTCAACCCAAATCTGACCGCCATGGCGTTCAATAATATCTTTCGATATAAAAAGCCCCAGGCCTAATCCTGATGAACCGTCTTTATTATCTTTGGCCTGGTAAAACTGGCTGAATATATGACGCTGGTTTTCTTCGCTAATACCGGGGCCAAAATCCTTAATCGAAGTAAGTACTATTTTATCTAAATGTTGAACTTTCAATTCAATTGTTTTTTCATGAGGTGCATATTTAACTGCATTATTCAATAAATTTGTAAGTACCTGTTCAAGGCGCATGCGGTCAGTGTTAACAAAGCTTTCTTCCGGCATTTCAATAGTTAAAATATGCGCTGGATGGGCTTGTAAAAAAGATTCTTTCATTTCCTGAATAAGTATGGCCAGGTTAACGTATTCCATATTCAGTTGTAGTTTTCCGGCCTGGATCTTGGAAACATCAAAAAGATCACTAACCAGAACAATCATTTTTTCCAGTTGCCTGATCGCCTTTTCAAGGAGATTTTTTGCGATACCTTCACCTGTGTTTCGATTGGCCAGCTGCAAATAACCAAAAAGAGAGGTCATTGGTGTTTTTAATTCATGGGAAGCCATTGCAATGAATTCGTCTTTTTTAGCACTTAGTTCCTGTACCTCTTTAAAAAGCATCGAATTTTCTATAGCAATGGCCGATTGGGAGGCTACTGTAAGGACAAGGTCCTCATGCTCTTCTTTAAAAATTGCCTTTTCCTGATGACCGAAAAACAGCCCGCCTATCACGTCACCTGATTTGGTTTTAACCGGAACCGCCAGATAACTGATCACAGGTAAATGTCCGGAAGGTTTTCCAAAAAATGGCGCATTTTTGCCATAGCGGGGATCCTGGGTGATGTCGTCTGAGCGAAGTACTCCTTCTCCGCTGAAAGTAGGATGAAATAAATCGGTATTACGTGGCATCGGGAAGTTAGCGAAAGCTTCCCCCGGAACACCTGATAGGGTGTACAACCGGTAAGATTCTCCTTCCTGGTTAACCTGATTATAAAAAAATGCCCCAAACGCTGCTCCGGTTAGCTTTGTAGTAGAATCAGTTACCTGCTGTAATATTTGCTGAAGGTCTAGCGATTCGTTAATGCTTCTGCCCACTACATTCAATAGTTCCAGGCGTTCAATATGTTTGGCAATTAATTTTTCAGACTCCTTTTGGGAAGTAATATTACGGGCCACCTTAGATGCGCCAATAACAGCCCCATCGCTATTTTTAATAGGCGATACGGTTAGTGAAATATTTAGTAAGCGCCCATCTTTAGTTTTTCTGATGGTCTGTATGTGGCCTACCTTTTCGCCACGCCGAATGCTTGAAATTATATTTTCTTCTTCGCTCAAACGATCAGCAGGGAGAAGTATGGTGATGGGTTGGCCAACGGCCTCGTCTTCGGCATAGCCAAAAATATGCTCCGCTCCTTTATTCCAGGTCGTTATAATTCCATCAAGCGTCTTACTGATAATGGCGTCTTCGGAACTTTCTATAATAGCAGCAAGCATGGATTGTTTTTCTTCTGCCTGGTCTTCGAAGGAAACATCATGGGCAATTTGAGACATTCCAATAATTTGTCCGTTTTCATCTTTGATCGGCGAAATGGATAAGGTAACGGGTATTTCTATCCTTGAGCGGGTAAGACATACTGTTCTGTATTGGTTGATACGCTTACCGTTTAAAGCCTCCTGCATCAGCTTTTCTTTCTCTGAATATTTGTCATCCGGACTCAATATAAAAACAGATTGGCCCAGTATCTCTTGTGTAGTATAGCCGAACATACGTTCTGCAGCAGGGCTCCAATTGGTTATCCTGAATTCAAGGTCATGACAATATATGGCATCCTGAATGCCTTCAAAAATAGATTGCAGTGTGAAGATGTCAGGCAGATGAGCTGATTTTATCATAATTATTGTGGATTAGATCCATCGAAAAGACCAATCAAATTTATTGAAGATATTTTAACAACCATTCATCCTAAATGTTTTTTTCCGTGTTCAAGTATCTTGAACAAAGAGACAAGCATGTTATTGTCCTTAGCCAATGATTCAAAAGGGTTCGAAATCTACATTACCGGAACTATGCATCATCAATTATTTTGTTTTTTCTTAAACTCACTTGGACTCATTCCGTATTTTCCTTTAAACAAGGTAGAAAAGTATGTTGGTGATGAAATACCTATTTTGAAGGCGATTTCAGAAATGGAATAATCTTCATTCATCAGCAGGTAACTGGCCTTTTTCAATCTGCGGTTTAAAATATAGTCCGTAATACTGCAATCAAGTAATGCTTTAACCTTTCTATATAGCTGAATACGGGAAATGCCAATCATTTTGGCAATGTCCTCTACATTTAGTGTTTCATTTCCCAGGTGGAGCTCTACAATGCCTGCAAAATCATTAAGGAACTTTTTATCAAGCGTGCTGAGCGTTGATTTTTTCTCTACGCCAGCGCTGATATCGCTGATATAATGTTCCTTTAATAACATACGGTTGGTAAGCAGGTTTCGAACATTTGCCTGAAGGAAGTCAAAATGAAAAGGTTTGGTCATATAGAGATCGGCCATACTATTTATTCCCTCTATCTGCTGTTCAGGGCTAGCCTGTGCGGTTAGCAGAATCAGCGGAATATGGGAAGTTCGAAGATCTGTTTTTATTTTCTTTGCAATTTCTTTGCCTGACATACCGGGGATAATTACATCAGAAACGATGATATCAGGAATTTTTTCGAAAGCTTCATGAAGTCCCTGGTTACCAGTCGTAGCCGTGAATACCTCGTAATTCGCTGAAAATTTTTCATGAAGATAATTTAACAGGTCGGGATTATCCTCAATAATCAGGACGGAATATTCTTTGATATATTCACCAATCGGATCAAACTGTTTATCCTCCGCAGGTAACTCTTCTGTAATATAAACTTTTACCTGTTCAGTTAATGAAACAACTCTGTCTTCTGCGCTTACAGGGGAAAGCTTTGAATCTATCAGCTCACCATAGGGCATGGTAACAGTGAAAGTACTTCCCTGCCATTTTCTGCTCTGCACTTCAATAGTGCCACCATGCAAATGCACCAGTTCACGAGTAAGGGAAAGACCAAGACCAGATCCCCTCGATTCGCTGGTATTGGATTGATAAAACTGATCCCAAACCTGCTGCAATTCCTCTTGATTCATCCCACTGCCATTGTCGGCAACTGAGATGATGAAATTACTATTCTCTGTAGTTAAATCCACATGTATCCTTCCATGAGCCTGGGTAAACTTCAATGCATTGCTCAACAGGTTGAGTATAACTTTTTCAAGAATACTTACGTCAAAATTGGCCACGATATCATGTTGTGGAAAGGAAAATTTCAAAGCGATATCTTTTTTCAGGGCGCCATACCTGAAGCTTTCTATTATTTCATTCAGGAAAGACTGAACATTGTTCCTGGTTGATTGCACATGGAATTTCTGATGTTCTATCTTTCTGTAATCAATAAGTTCGTTGATCAGCTTCAGTAACCGATACGCATTCTTTTGAATCATCGTTAATTCCCGCTTTTCCCCGCTTTGGATTTTATCGCTTTTCAATAAATCTTCCAATGGTGATAAAATCAAGGTTAGCGGGGTTCTGAACTCATGGGATATATTGGTAAAAAAATTAAGCTTGGCCTCGGTCGCTGCTTCAATCTTGTCCGAGGCATCGATTAGCTTATTTCGCTGATCCAGTATCTGGACATTTTTCTGCTCAAGGCTTTTATTAATTTTCCGGTTCTCCAATAAGGAAAAAAATGCCAGTCCTCCAAATATCACGGCCAATACCAGTGTGATCACAATAAAATTGAGCACCAGCTTTTGATTATCGTAGATCCGAAGCTGATCGGACAACATCGTTTGCTGGCGTTCAATATCTCTTTGCTGACTGGATACCTTTGCCCATTGAAGTTTCATCAGCTGAACTGAAGAACTATCGATAACTAAGCTCTGCAGGATATTTTCTTTTGAGAAAGGTTCTTTATTTAAAACTTTGAATGCAATACTAATGGCTTCTTTGCCACCTGTGGGATATAACACACTGGCTGATATTTTTCCCTCACTGATCAGCTGTAGTCCACCGCCCGAACCAGGAAGCGCATCTACTCCTATTACCTTGATGTGTTTTGAGGCATTGTGGCGCCGAAGAAAATCTTCAGCACTTGCGGCCATAACATCATTGTGTGCAAAAACAGCGTCAGATTGTAGTATCGTTTCTTTATTCTTTTCCAGTTCCAGAATGGTGCTGCGGGCAACCCAATTACCATAAAACTGAGCAGCTAGTTTTATTCCCCGTGATTTACTTAATTCATCAGAAAAACCTTTATCGCGCTCCATCGCCGGAGAAGATCCCGGTAAACCTAATATTTCGACCACTTTGCCAGTTCCTTTCAGTAGCTTAGTGATGTATTGGCCAGCCATTTTGCCGACCTGATAGTTCTCGGCACCTACATACGCAGTGTATTGAGATGAAGAAGTTTTCCGGTCAAGAACAATTACCGGAATTCCTTTATTATATACTTTTTCGACAATATCCGTCAATGGAGATGCTTCGTTTGGAGAGATAATTAAAAGATCAATATGATTATCAACCAATTCTTCTACCTGCTCAATCTGTTTCTTGCTGCTGTTGTTCGCATCCCTGTAAATGAAGTTGGTTCCTGAACGAAGGGAAAGTTCCATTTTCATTTCTTCGAGCATTGTTTTCCTCCACAAATCAGATCCCACACATTGAGAAAAACCGATAGTGAACTTTTTTTCTTCCTTCTTTTCCGAACAGGAGCTAAAGAAAAGCAGTGTAACGGCCAGACTCAAAAGCCAAATATTGAAAGCTTGAACAGTAGCTGGTTTGAGGAATATTTGATTATTCATTTAATAAAGCTATAGATTACTTTTCGATATTGGAAATAAGCAACAAATCCTTACCTAGCACCATGTAACCAAATTTAACATCTCATGTTACAATATTTAAAGTTGCATAAAGCAGAAAGGGAAATAAAAACATAAAACACTAATAAACAACACTTTAAATTAATTTAATTTTTTAATGCTTTTGATAGAATTTTAATAGTGTCACAGAATGATTTGGTCTAATTTGCGATCGTTAACCAATAATAAACCCTTATGAAAAAACACTCTGTCCTGGCATGGTCCATGGTTGTGGCCTTAGGCGGCTTTCTCTTTGGATTTGATACAGCCGTTATTTCAGGAGCTGAAAAATCCATTCAACAGTTCTGGAACCTCTCTGCATTTGCGCATGGGCTTACGATATCCATTGCACTTATCGGTACGGTAATCGGCTCGCTGGTAGGATCCCGTCCATCTGATTATTTCGGAAGAAAAAACACACTTTATTTCGTGGCTGCTGCATACTTACTCTCCTCGCTCGGTACCGCTATGGCAGATAACTGGTATATCTTTTTAGCATTCCGTTTCTTAGGCGGCCTGGGCGTGGGTATATCTTCTGTAACTGCACCAATTTATATTTCAGAGGTATCTCCGGCACATAGAAGAGGCCGGCTTGTAGGGCTTTTCCAGTTCAATGTTGTACTGGGTATATTAATATCTTATCTTTCAAACTATCTGCTAAGCCAGGGAGGTGAGGCATCATGGAGATGGATGCTTGGTGTTCAGGCATTTCCTTCCATAATATTCCTGGTTTTAATCTACTTTATTCCTGAAAGCCCAAGATGGCTTATACTCAAACGTGGCGCCTACGATAAAGCATTGGAAATCCTGCGCATCATCAATCCACTAAACTGCAATGAAGAGCTTGCCGCTATCCGGAAGTCAGGTCAGGATATGCAGCAAAACAAATCTTCTGACGGACTTTTTTCAGGCAAGTACAAGACACCTGTTATCCTGGCCATACTGTTTGCTTTTTTCAACCAGGTATCCGGAATAAACGCCATCATTTATTATGCACCAAGAATTTTTGAGATGGCAGGGCTTGGAGCACATTCTTCGCTTTTATCTACTGTCGGTATCGGAATGGTCAATTTTATCTTTACGCTACTGGCCATCAATATCATCGATAAAGTTGGTCGGAAAACCTTGATGTTTATCGGTTCCATAGGCCTCATCATATCCCTTGGCCTCGTTGCATTTGCTTTTCTAGGCGGTTCCTCCAGTGGTTTCGAAATCCCGATTTATGTTATGCTCTTCATTGCCTTCTTTGCTTTTTCGCAGGGTGCGGTTATCTGGGTATTCATTTCCGAGATCTTCCCAAATCAGGTCAGGGCAAAAGGACAAACACTCGGCAGTTCTACACACTGGGTAATGGCAGCGCTGATTGCGTTCTGCTTTCCCTACCTGGCAGAATCATTTGGAGGTGCAAATATATTTTTCTTTTTCTCTGCAATGATGGTCCTGCAATTGGTATTCGTTTGGAAAATGATGCCGGAAACTAAAGGAAAATCACTGGAGCAGATCGGAGAAAATGTTGTTTTGATGCATTAAACGATATGAATAATATGATAAATAAGCCAAACTATAATTTTACTCCAGCCACATGTTTTGGAGAAATTCTGTGGGACGTATTGCCAGACGGACCACAGCCCGGAGGAGCACCTTTAAATGTTGCTTATCACCTCAATAAGCTGGGCATGGACTCAAGCCTGATCACCCGGATTGGGAACGATGAAAATGGCCAAAAACTCGTTGAATTGATGGAAAACTGGGGAATAAATACAGGGCTTCTACAAGTTGATGAGCAATTTGAAACCAGCCAGGTTCTGGCCAAAATGAACAATGGAAATGAAGTAAGTTATGAAATTGTATTTCCGGTGGCCTGGGATTTTATTGATCAAAGTCAGCAACTCATCAAACATATAAAACCGTCAACATACTTTATTTTTGGAAGTTTAGCGTCCAGAAACGAAACCTCCAGGAATACCCTTTATCATCTTTTGGATAATGATGCCATTAAAGTGTTCGATATCAATCTCCGTCCGCCCTTTATCAATCAGGCTCAATTAGGTCATTTATTATCGAAGGCAGACATCGTCAAGTTTAATGAGGCGGAGTTGGGTATTGTGCAAATCATGTTTGGCGGTTCTTTGGAAGGGGAAGCTGATAAAGTACGGTTTATACAAGACCGTTTCAAAATACCCGAAGTTATTGTAACCAAGGGTGAGTTTGGTGCCTCATACTATAATTTAGACAAAACCTACAATGTTTGGGGAAATGAGATAAAGGTAAAGGATACAATTGGCAGTGGCGATTCCTTTTTGGCGGCATTTATTGCGGCCCATAGTCGTCAGGATCAACCATTACAAATCCTTAAAAAAGCAATTGCTATGGGTGCATTTATCGCTACCAAAAAGGGCGGATGCCCTGAATACAAATTTGAGGAATACCAGGCTTTCTTTAACGAATTATTTACTACAAAACCTGCCAGTAACAGTACGCACACTGCTGCCTAGAGGATAAAAAACAAACAAACTACATAACCGGCAAATGCTGATTATGTAAAAAAACTAACCATTATAAACCAATATTTTATGAGAAGAGTAATACTATGCTGTGTTCTTGTGCTTTGCTTTATGGCGAGTACATACGCACAAATCCGAAACATTACCGGGACGGTTACCGATAAATCCTCAAAACCTGTTCCGGGAGCTTCTGTCTATAATGTGGAAACTGGTAAATCCACACAAACAGACGAAAAGGGGAAATTTTTAATCCAGGCTGCCGGGGGGCAAACCCTCCGGTTTATTTACATGGGCGCTCAGACGGTCAGTTCCAAGGTTGGCAGTACATCGGTAGTAGATGCACAACTGGAAGTTTCCGCCACCAATCTGAACGATGTGGTGGTAACCGGCTACCAGACAGAAAGGAAAAAAGACCTGACAGGTGATGTGGCCATTGTGGATGTAGATGAACTTAAAAAGCAATCTGTAGCCAACCCAATGAAAGCATTGCAGGGCCAGGTAGCAGGTGTTTATATCACAGGAAACGGATCGCCCAGCGCTCCGGCAACCATCCGAATCAGAGGTATTGGAACTTTAAATGACAATGATCCCCTATATATTATAGATGGCGTACCGACCAAGTCAGGCATGCATGAGCTCAATCAGGCAGATATTGAATCGATGCAGATTCTTAAAGATGCTTCATCTGCCAGTATTTATGGCGCCAGGGCAGCAAACGGAGTGATCGTTATTACCACCAAAAAGGGGAAAACGGGTAAAACTCAGTTAAGTGGAAACGCTTACTCATCGCTTTCTACCTATGTAAATAAGTTGGAGATGCTGGATGCAGAAGGTTATGGTAAAATTTTGTGGCAGGCCTATGTCAACAAAAACCTCGACCCTAATTCGAACGGATTGCGTTATCAATTCGATTGGAAAGTTGACCCAAATACCAATCAGCCCGTATTAAATAAGGTACTTTTACCCGAATTTCTAAACGCTACACAAACCCTTCGCACTTCAAATACAGATTGGTTTAAAGAAATATCCCAGCTTGGTATCATTCAGAATTATGATGCGCAGGTTTCAAGCGGAACTGAAAACGGACACTATTTACTTTCCCTTGGCTACTTTGACAACAAAGGCATTGTAAGAACGACCGGATTCAACCGTATTTCAGCAAGAATAAATTCAGACTATAAGTTATTCAATGGTGCATTGACCATAGGTCAGAACCTGAGCGTGACCAAAACAAAAGAAGTTGCTGCCGACATTATTAATTCTGCGCTGCAGGCATTGCCGATCATACCTGTGCATACCGTAGATGGCATAGGCTGGGGCGGTCCTGTTGACGGGATGAACGATCGCCAGAACCCTGTTCGGGTGCTGGAAGACAATCAACAGAATGGCTATGACTTCATGAGGTTGTTTGGTAATTTCTTTGCAGATGTTAAAATTGCAAAGGGCTTGGTATTCAAATCCAATTTCGGGATTGATTACGGTGACTATACAAGCAGGAACTGGCAAAAAAAATACCAGAGTGGTTACCTGGTTAATGATGTGAACAAAGTAATCAATACCCAGACACACAATGTGAAAACCACCTGGACCAATACCCTGAACTACAGTCTGGAGTCAGGCAATCACCGCCTTAATGCCTTTGCAGGAACAGAACACTACGTAGAGAACTCCAATACTTTTATGGCCTCGAGGGAGGGATTCGTTTTAGAAGATCCTGATTACCTTTATTTAGATGCTGGTACGGGCATAAAAGACAACAGCGGCAGTGGTGCAAAAAACGTGCTCTTGTCTTATATAGGTAGAGCGAATTATTCTTACATGGATCGTTACCTTATATCTGCAACCATCAGAAGAGACGGTTCTTCCAGGTTTGGAGCAAATAATAAATATGGCTGGTTCCCTGCATTCTCAGGTGCATGGAGGATCAGTGAAGAATCTTTCGTAAAGAATAATGCTTCCTTTGTAGACGATTTGAAACTTCATGCAGGATGGGGAAAAACCGGTAACCAGGAGATTAATAATAATGCGATTTATAATATTTACCTGTCCAATTACAATATCACTTCCTATGATATTAATGGAAACAAAAGCGGTGTACTTCCTTCAGGGTTTTATCTGTCTCAGAATGCCAATCCAAACCTGCGTTGGGAAGCAACAGAAATGAGCAATGTCGCCCTTGACTTTTCGCTCTGGAAACAAAAATTGTATGGCAGCGTTGGCTATTACCTTAAAAAGACTACTGGCATCTTATTGCTTCCTCCATATATTGGTGTGCTTGGAGAAGGCGGTAATACCTATGTAAACGGTGCATCAATGGAAAACCGTGGATTTGAACTATCCCTGGGCCACAAAAGCCGCTTAACGGATGATTTAAGTATCGATGTGAATGGAAATTTCGATATGGTTAGAAATAAGGTTACCTATCTGCCTGCGGCAGTAGTAAACGCATACGGCGGTGATGGCAAAGGACAGAATATCCTGGGCAGATCTATTGGATCTTTCTTTGGTTATGTTGCCGATGGTCTTTTCAGGACTCAGGCTGAGGTAGATAATTCTGCTGCGCAACCCAACAAAGGACTTGGAAGAATCCGTTACGCTGATTTAAACCATGACGGTGTTATCGATATAAATGACCGTACCTGGATTGGAAATCCGGTGCCAAAATATACTTATGGCTTTAATGCAAACATCAACTATAAAAATTTTGATTTCTCTTTTCTCTTACAGGGCATAGGCGATGTAGCCGTACGAAATGATGCCAAATCTTATACGGATTTCTGGGGTGCCATCGAATCTTCTTCAAATAAAGGCGCAAGGTTATTAAACGCATGGTCACCTTCCAATCCGAACTCTGATATTCCTGCGGTAGCGTTAACAGATGATAATAACGAGGCCCGTCTTTCAACCTATTTTATTGAAAACGGCTCTTATCTTAAGTTGAGAAACGCCCAGATCGGCTATACATTTAACAAACAGCTGATCAGCAAGTTAAAAATGCAGAATCTTCGTGTATATATAGGAGGAGACAATTTAGCCATTTTAATGAAGTCGAAATCCTTCACCGGTCTGGATCCGGAAACTCCAGGATTTGGCTACCCTAACCCACTGGTTGTTACGGCCGGAATTAATGTAAGATTTTAATAATTGAAGCTTTTATTATGAAAAAATATATAATCACCCTTGCTGTCTCGCTAATATTAGCCACAGGCTGCAAAAAAGCACTTGAAGTTGGACCTAAAGGTTCGCTAAACGAAAGCCAGGTTGCCACTCCGGCACAGGCCGAAGGTTTTGTAACCGCAGCCTACTCACAACTAGGAAACGATGAAATTAACAGGGCATTCAGTATGTACCAGTATGGAAACATCCGCGCTGATGATGCCTATAAAGGTGGTGGTGGCATCAATGATGGAGATGTTTTCCATAACATGGAGACTTTTATTGCCTCCCGACCTGACCAATGGAATTATGACGGCATCTGGTTTAATATCTATGTAGGCATCAGGCGGGCAAATGAAGGCATCAGGGTACTGAGCAAGTTTAGCGAAGCCGAATACCCAATGGTTAAAACCCGTTTAGCCGAGCTCCGTTTCTTACGCGGATACTGGTACCTGATGGTAGAAAATTTGTTCAAAAACATCCCATATATTGATGATACAGTACCTTCAGATGACTACAAATTAGTGAAGAACAATGCATTGAGCAGGGATCAGATTTTAGAGAAGATCGCTGGTGACTTCCAGGCTGCTGCTGAGGCACTACCGGCAACACAGCCACAAATCGGAAGAGCCAACAAATTTGCTGCTTACGCTTTTTTGGCTAAAACACGTTTGTTCCAGGCTTACACGCAGAATGCAACACACGCAGTTACGGGAATCGACCAGAACCGTTTACAACAGGTTATTGATGCATCCGACCAGGTACTAGCTTCATCCTATAAGTTACAGTCAGATTTTGCAAATAATTTCACATCCGGAACATTCGAGAATGGCATTGAAGCAATTATGTCCGTTCAGTTTTCCAGTAATGATGGCGCAGGAAGAGGCCGTGTAAATTTCGGTGATATGCTTACAGTACCACAGGGTATCGGATGCTGCGATTTCCAAAAACCGTCACAAACCCTGATGAATGCTTTCAGAACAACTACTACCGGGATACCGCTATTCGATACTTTCAACCAACAAAATGTTGATTTTGCTACAAACACAGTTGATCCAAGGGTAGACCATACCATATCCCGTCCTGGTGCTCCATGGAAATACGATCCGACAAGAGTAGTTACAGCAAGTTGGAGCAGGAATATTCCTTTGTACGGAACTTATAATTCCATGAAAGAAAACGTATCACCTGATTGCGACTGTTTTATAAATCTTGCTCCATTTTTTGGAAATACAAAAGCCAGAATCATGATCAGGTTAGCTGATGTAATGTTATTTAAAGCAGAAGCGCTGATTGAACTGGGCAGGCAGACTGAGGCTTTACCGATTATAAATGCCATAAGAGACCGGGCATCTAAAAGTACAGCAAAACTGGTAATGGCCAACGGACAGCCCACCTCCAGATACAACGTACAGCAATATGTTCCGGGTACAAACATCGTCTGGGATCAGGCAAATGCCAGAAAAGCTTTGCGATTTGAACGCCGTTTAGAAATGGCACTGGAAGGAGAACGGTTTTTTGATCTCATCCGATGGGGCGTAGCTGACCAGGTTATCAACTCCTTTTTTGATTCGGAAAAAGGCTTCAGAAGTATCTTTACGAGTGCGAGATTTACAAAAGGAAGGGACGAATATCTACCAATTCCTCAAAACCAAATATTCTTTAGTGAAAACAACTATGTTCAAAATCCAGGTTACTAACCTTTAAATTACAGATAATGAAATTAAAGCAAATATTGAAAGCATTTTTAGCTTTTGCTGTAGTCTTAACATTTATAGGCTGCAAAAAGGATAAGAACAATGATTTTAAACTTGACAGCCAGGTACAACTGGTCTCTTATTCAATTAACGGTATTGCTGCAACCATCGACCAAAAAACAGGTGCGATAAGCGTTAGTGTTCCTTTTGGCACGGATATTTCAAATCTGATGCCTAAGGTGGAAATGCCAGATGGCGCAACAAGTTCCATGAATTTTGATAAGCCCATTAATTTTACTGGTGCCGTAGATTTCAGGGTAGTGAATGGAAATCTTTTCAAAGATTATTCCACAACGGTAAAAATTATTCCTCCGCTCAAAAGCGTCTCTGTAGGCAGCTTAAAGGCATCGATAAATCACGATAACCGTACCGCAACGTTAATCCTTCCCGACGGAACAGATTTAGCCGGAATTAAACCAACCATAGAAGCAGAAGCAGATATTGTGGTTAGTCCGCTGAGTGGCACAGCACAGAATTTCAATCAACCGGTAACCTACACTTTCACCAAGGGCAATTTTACAACAAGTTACCAGGTCACCTTTATCAGCAATTCTGTGAGTGAGTATGCATTTTTAGGTACAGCAAGTTCAAGATCTACAATAACTAATCCGGATGAAAAAGCAGCAAGTGACTGGTTTTTTGCCACCTACCCTACTGCAGACTATATTTCATTTGGTGCACTGGAAACCGGAAAACGTCTGTCTAACTATAAAGTAATCTGGTGGCATTACGATTCTGCACAAGATCTCCCTGCTCAGGCAACCAGTGCGGCCAGTTTGAATGCACTGAAAGCCTACCGTAATGCAGGTGGAAGTTTGCTATTAACATCTTTCGCCGGCAGGTACGTTGAAGCATTAGGCATAGTGCCGGCAGGTAAGGGGCCAAATAATGTTTTTGGCGACTTTCTACCAAACGGCTTCATCGAAAATGGCAGCGATTGGGGTATCTCTTTTAAAGGTAAGGAATCTCATCCCCTCTTTCAGGGTTTAGAGACTTATGAAACCGGAAAGGCGAATCTTTTGCAAAAAGGAACATTCAGGCTAAACCATACAGCCTGGTGGTTTCTTCCAGATTGGGGAGGCTACATGAACGGTGCAGGATGGCGTCAGCAAACAGGTGGCATAAACCTGGCATCTGAAGCATGGGACGATAACCTTGACGGCCGCGTTGGCATTGCTGAATGGCCACAGGCAAATGGCCCCGGAAATGTAGTGATTATCACTTTTGGTGCTTATGACTGGTATTCTGAACCTCAAAATGGTGCCTCAACCAGCAACAGGTTTATTACCAACATTCGCAGACTCACTAAAAATGCGATCGACTATCTAAAAAAATAAATTCACAATCAAATAATGACATGATATGGCATTGAAAAGAATATTATTAGCAGGAATGGCGATTTCGCTTTTCCTGTCTTGCACCAAAGAAAAAACATACGCCCCGGCCGAGCCTTTTAGTGAAGAGAAATTTAACATTTTCCCGAAACCACAAATAAGCCCGAATTCCACTACAGGCCAGTCAACAGGTTGGGTTGGCGATGTGATGCCCAGCTATGTGAACGGGCAGTTTGAACTGTTTTTTCTCCACGACGACCCGGATCAGGTGAAGCAAAGCAGCGCTGGTCAGCATGCCATCCACAAGCTGAGTTCTAAAAACCTGCTAGATTTCAGCTATGATGGCGAGATGATTCCTTACGGCAATAAATCTACACAAGATAACCTCATTGGCACAGGCTCTATGGTAAAAGCTGGAAACACCAATTACTTTTACTATACAGGTTTTAATGCAAACAACAGCTGGTTACAAAATACCAACAGCGCATTGGTTTCAGCCAATACCCGCGAAGCAATTATGTATGCTACCAGCAGCACAACTACAGGCTGGACAAAGAAGCCTGGTTTTGCGCTAAAAGCGCCAGACGGTTATGCAACAACAGACTTTAGAGATCCTTATGTATTCTACAATACCGAGTTTTCTGCCTACTGGATGATGGTGAGTGCTCAGAAAGATGGAAAAGGTGTAATTCTGGTTTACACCAGCACCGATCCGGCAAGTGATAACTGGCAATTAAGAGGCCCTCTTTCTGTTGAAGGTGATTACCTGATGCTCGAATGTGCAGACGTTTTCAAAATTGATGACAAGTATTTTATGCTTTTTGCAGAAGATTGGAGCACAAGCCCGGGAACGCATTACAGAGTTGCATCGTCTTCAGCGGGACCATGGTTCAAACCAGCAGACGGAATGGATATGTTTGACGGGCATCAGTTTTATGCTGGTAAAACAGCAAGTAATGGTACTGAACGTTATGCCTTCGGCTGGGCACACCGCCGCAATCCGGAAAATGACAATGGTGTTCGCACCTGGGGAGGAAACCTCATCAGCCAGCAAATTACTAAGCTAGGCAACGATAAGCTTGCGGTGAAAGCCCCAAATAGCGTAAAAAGTTATTTTAGTAAAGATGCAGATGCTACCGTGAGCGCTCAGAGCGGCTCCGTTAGCGGATCGGCTGGTAGCTATACCCTAACCAGCACCTCTTCATCTTCAGGCTACCGGTTTGCAGCGCTTAACGGAACAACTATGGTTAAAGGAAAACTAGCTTTAAGCAATCTTAACGGAACAGCCTCCTTAAACTTTAATGCAAAAACTGATCTTAGCGGATCCTACCAGATCAGGTTCGAACCGGCATCAAAACGTATTGCCGCCTATAATAATGGCCAGGAAGTTACCCGTGTTCCGTTTGTTTTCGAACAGGGGAAAACATACGACTTTAGTATTATCGTGGATGGATCGATTATCGTCCTCTATCTTAATGACCAGGTTGCTTTAACAAATAGAAGCTATAGTGCAAAAGGAATGCCATGGTCGCTAACTGCTAATGGTTTAGAACTAAAAGTTACTAATTTGAAAATATCAACCCACTAACAATCAAGATGATGAGCAATAGATCTGGTTATGGTTTTGATTTGCGGTATGTACTAGGACTGTTTTTATTGTTGAGCGGCACTGTAAAAGGCCAGGAAATCGATAGAAAAGCACAGGAATACCGACCTATGTATCATTTCAGTCCTGCAAAAGGATGGATGGGCGACCCGGATGGACTTGTTCATTATAATAATACTTACCACCTTTTTTGGTGGGGCCATGCGGTTTCGAAGGATCTGGTTCATTGGCAGGAAATGCCAAGACCTATGAAAGAAGGAATGGGATTTTCTTACTTCAGCGGGTCGGTGGTCGTAGATAAAATGAACACTAGCGGTTTTGGAAAGAATAGTATGATCGCTTTCTATACCAAACACCTTCCCGGTGATTCACTTCCTGAAACACAGGCTATTTCCATCAGTAATAATGAGGGGCAAAGTTTTGACTATTACCAGGGGAATCCGATTTTGGATATCAATAAAGTGTTTTTCAGGGATCCGCAGGTTTTCTGGTATGAGCAGGATAAAAGCTGGAAAATGGTCGTTTCCAGGCCTGATGTCCAGCAGATTCATATCTATCAGTCATCAGATCTCAAAAACTGGGCATTTTGCAGCAGCTTTGAAGGCTTGGGTGCAAAAAACTCATTCTGGGAATGTCCTGACCTTTTCGAGCTTCCGATTGAAGGAAGCAATAAGAAGAAATGGATGCTAATCGTTGGAAGAGGTCCGAATCGGGTACAGTATTTTGTGGGCAATTTTAACGGAAAGGCTTTTGTAACAGATAAAAAACTCGCAGATTACCTTAGTTTTGGACAAGGTATTAAGGGGGCTGTTTTTGAAGATTTCGAAGGCAAAAACCCAAAATGGCCAAAGTTTCCGGAAGGGCATGAAAATAAAGTATCTGGTGTGACTGATTATCTAGGTAAGCATTACCTCAGTACCGAAAATGTTTCCACAGCAGATGTCCGGTCAAAATCCCAGGCTTTCACCATTAACACTAAAGCCATTAATTTTTTGCTGATGGGCGGAAATCACCAGGATAGTACCTGTATAAATCTTTTGGTAGATGGCAAGGTAGTGAGGACAGCTCATGGTGATAATACCAGGGTTTTTAAATGGAACGGATGGGATGTACGCCCTTGGATAGGTAAAAAAGCACAACTGGAGCTTGTAGATTTGAGTAGAGATACGACTAACGGGTTCATTGCTATTGATCATATCCTGTTTTCTGATCAGTTAAGCAATCAACACCTTGAACACGCTTTGTGGCTGGATGACGGACCGGATTATTACGCCACCAGAACCTGGCGGGACTACGACAACAAAAATGGCCTGACCGACACCGTTAATGCCATCGGCTGGATGGGGAACTGGGACTATGCACGCAAGGCACCATCCAAATGGGGAAAGGGGTTTCAATCTATTCCCCGGGTGATGACTTTGAGAGAGACGCCATCTGGATGGAGGGTTTTTCAGCAGCCGATACCGCAGTTTGCTCAACTTCGCGACAGCGGTATTCGTCAACAGGTAGAGCTAAAAGGTATTCAAACTTTAAAAAACTTTAAACCTGAGGTGAATTCTTATGAACTTGATGCCACATTCACCCCCGGAACCGCTAAGGCATTTGGATTGAACCTATTCGTTTGTGAAGGCAGAAAATTAGAACTCAGGTATGATCCGCAGCTTGGTGAACTTACTTTAGACCGTCGCAACTGTACCAACTTCGTTACCGATACAGCTTTTACAAAATCGTTTGCAAAAAAGTATGCTGTACCCTTAGCTTTGGATAAAGGCAGCCTTCGTTTACATATCTTTATCGATCGTTCCTCGATTGAAATATTCGCAAATGGTGGAGAAAAAGTATTAAGTGCTACAACATTTGCTGCTGACACTCAAACCGGTCTGGAAACTTTTTCTGAGGGTGGAAACACAAAATTAAATATCCAGGCATGGAAACTCAAAAGTATATGGTAAGCGCTAATAATTTTGAACCTATTTTAAACTTACAGAAATGTCAATAAAAAGAAATTTATACCTTGGTTTACTCATTGCATCTTTTTTTTATGGATGCGCGTCGACGAGGATGGTACAACAAAAAAGTACAGATATGGAACCTTATCGCCCAAAATACCACTTCACACCCAAAGCCCATTGGATGAACGATCCAAATGGAATGGTTTATCTGAATGGAAAATACCATTTATTTTTTCAGTATAATCCCGATTCTACCATTTGGGGCCCTATGCACTGGGCGCATGCAATAAGCAAGGATATGATTCACTGGGAAGAGCAGCCGATAGCGCTATATCCGGATAGCCTGGGCACAATATTCTCTGGAAGTGCAGTAATAGATAAGGATAATACGGCGGGATTTGGTAAAAATGCCATGGTCGCAATCTTTACTCATCACAACAAGAAAATTGAAGATCAGAAGACGGGACTTCACCAATATCAAAGCCTGGCTTACAGTACTGATGAGGGTAAAACCTGGACAAAGTACGCTGGAAATCCTGTTCTCCCCAATCCGGGGATCTGGGATTTCAGAGATCCCAAAGTAATGTGGCATGCGGCTACCGGAAAATGGATTATGACCTTAGCCACTAAAGACCGGATTACATTTTATTCCTCTCCTGATTTAAAGAAATGGGCCAAGGAAAGCGAATTTGGCGAAAAGCTGGGTGCCCATGGTGGTGTTTGGGAATGTCCTGACTTATTCCCGCTCGAACTTAATGGTAAAACACATTGGGTACTTCTGGTCAGCATCAATCCGGGCGGACCAAATGGTGGTTCAGCCACGCAGTATTTTACAGGTGATTTTGATGGAAAATTTTTTAAACCAGCTTCTGAAAAGCAAAAATGGATGGACTATGGTACTGACAATTATGCGGGTGTTACTTTTTCCAATACCGGAACAAGAAAAGTGCTGATGGGATGGATGAACAACTGGAACTATGCCAACGTGGTACCAACGAAGGCCTGGCGTGGCGCTACTACCCTACCCCGCGATTTAACACTTAAAAAAGTTGGTGAAGAGATTTATCTTACTTCAACTCCTGTTACTGAATTGTCGAAATTAGAAAAGGTTGTATTTGAACGCAAAGGATTGACTGGAATTAATTCGTTAGATCTTTCAATAGGTTTAATAGAAGGAAAAGGCACCAGGGTTGAGATGCAGGTTAATAGTCCGGGCGACTTCAGCCTTGAACTTGGAGATGGGAAAAACCAGCGGCTTATTATCGGTTTCGAACAGAACAAAGGCTATTTTATTGACCGCAGTAATGCAGGTAATGGTGCATTTGAGAAAAATTTCGCTAAAAAGCATTTCTCACCAAGGATTTCAAATGCAGATTATAAAAAAATAATCGTCTTTATTGACGCCGCATCTGTAGAACTGTTTGCAGATGATGGACTTACTGCAATGACTGAAGTATTTTTTCCAATCCAGAAAAACACTCTACTGGAAATAAAAAGTCTACAGAAAATTGATGTTCCAATGGTAAAAGTATCTACAATTGAACACGCTAATTAAAAGCTTTATCATAATTATTAATTTTTATTAAGATCTGTCATATTGAGCCTGTCGAAATACTTTTAAGAACCTTTTTACGAGTCCTTCGACAGGCTACCATTGACAGATTTAAAAAATCGCCTTCATTTCGACTGAAGCGCAGCGAAATGGAGAAATCTTTGAACTATGTTAAAAGATTTCTCCACTGCGGTCGAAATGACGATATTTTCAAGACTAATCACCTTCATTATCCATCTGTACATTCATATTGATTTTTATGATATAAATTAAGCCTCAGGATTGACATTTCAAATTTATGATTTAGCTGATGAACGGAGTTTACGCCAGAACTTTTAAATAGATAGCTATCATAAATAAATGCTTACTCAGCCAAGACTTAAACAGGTCCCTGCTATTATCGACTTATTTCAAATTCTCACCGTCCTTGAAATGCAGTCTTCTAAAAACAAAACCGGATAGAATTGTCAAAATGCCTACTACCAGAAAAGTGTACCTGAACGCATAATGGATGTCATCATGTATCAGTTTTACATCTCCCCTGAATGCCTTCAGCACAATCAGCCCAAAGGCAACACCAAATCCAATAGCCAGCTGCTGATTCACTGAAATCAAAGAATTGCCACTGCTGGTATGATATTCACGCAAATCTGCAATCGAAATGGTGTTCATCGCGGTGAACTGTATAGAGTTGAAAAATCCCAGTATGGCAATAATGGGTACATAATAATAGATGGACACTCCAGTTGCAGGTATAGCCATAAAGCAGATCAAAACGCCAATGATAAAGGTGTTCGCCATCAATGTGGTTCTGTAACCAAATTTATTCAGAATTTTTATCACCATAGATTTAGCAAGAATTGCCGTTAGCGCCATTGGAGCCACTATCCAGCCAGAGATTACAGCAGACTGGCCATAGGCTATCTGAATCATCATTGGCAATAATAGCGGTATCGAACTGATGCCCAGCCGTGTTGCCAGATTCCCAAGTATCCCGACCCTGAACGTTCTGACCTTAAACAGGTTCATGGGGAAAATAGGGTTATTATCAGTCGTAGCATGCCGGTAATAGAAATACAACATCACGATACCAAATAACAGAATGGTAAGGGCAGGTGTAATATAAAGTGCATTTCCAAATAATTCAAGGGAGATGGAAAGCAACAATGAAGCTGCGGCAAAAATGAGAAAGCCCCTTAAATCGAAATCAATTACTGGCGAACGATAGTCTGGCATATACCGTAAGCTCAGAAAAATGCCCGCCAGTCCCATGGGGATGTTGATCAGAAATATCCAGTGCCAGGAGAGATAATCTACCATGTAACCCCCAACCAGGGGGCCCAGTACCGGCCCGATGAGGGCGGGGATGATAGCGAAATTTATAGCCTTCAATAAATCCTTTTTTGGAAAGGTCTTCACCAAAGCCAGTTTCCCAACCGGAGTCATCAGACTTCCACCTACCCCTTGTATCATTCTGGAAATGACCAATTGTGTCAGACTGCCGGAGAGTGAGCAAAAAAGAGATCCCACACTAAAGAGTGCAAGGGCAAAAATAAATATCTTTTTGGTACCGAATTTATCTGAGAGAAAACCACTAACCGGCATAAAAACAGCCAGGGTGAGTACATAACCAATGATTGCGTTTTGCATGTTGAGCGGAGATTCATTCAAATCTTTCGCAATGGCCGGAAGAGAAGTATTCAGGACTGTTGAATCAAGCATCTGCATAAAAATTGCAGTAGCCAATATCATAGGCAAGACCTTTTTGGTTGTTTCTATTTCTTTGACAGATAAATTCTGAATCATAGTTCAATTTTATACGGTTATTCCGGCTAAGCCATCTTTCCTGCTTAATTTAGTCCTGATGTGATTAAGCTTCACTATAACCTTTACGGTAAAATAAAGACAAAAATATCCGCCAGGGAACTAACATTAATGAAAATGACAGTTAAGGGATAAATCGCAAAAAGATGTCATCCTGAAGGTTAATTTATTATAAAAATAAATATTAGTGACCTATATTAATATAAATCGTCCTTTCGACCGCAGTAGAGAACCCGAAGGCGCTGCTAAGCAAAATCCTTTAATATAGTTCAAAGATCTCTCCACTCCGCGTTGCTCCGGTCGGGATGACGATTTTTCTATTTGGAATTTGCAATGGTCGTGCAGTTTAAGGGTATTTATTTGCGATTTATCAATCCCAAGAAGTCTTCTATTATGCTCAGAATGACGACCGCGGTGCTTCATTGCATTTGCCTTATGAGGGCACGCGGTACCATTTTTTTATCCAGGCATTTAGGCTCTGTTCAGACAAAAATAAAACTTGCTCCCGCGCTCTTGCTGGCTTTCAATCCGGATCTCCCCGCCATTCGCCTTCACATACTCCTTAACCAACATCAATCCAAGACCTGTACCTTTTTCGCCATTTGTGCCATAACTCGATTCAAGTCCCCCATCCTTAAAATCCAAAAGCTGTTTTTCAGACATCCCTACCCCATTGTCCTCCACAGAAAATAACAGCAATCCCGCATCCAAATCTTTCACATTTATTGTAATATGACTGGCCGGGTAACTAAATTTAATCGCATTACTCAAGAGATTGCGAATGATGAAGTCAAAATGATCAGCATCTGCAGAAACAGCTATTTCATCAGAAACATTATTTACAACAACGATTTCCTTTTCAGTAAATAGATGACTTAAAAACTCCAGGTTTTTCTTAATAATTTTGTTCGCCTCAAAACTACACGTATTTACCTTAATTCCCTGAAGCTGCGCTTGTCCCCACTGTAAGAGAGCGGAAAGAATTTCAAGCGCCAAATCACTTTTCTTCTTCATCCCTGAAATACGATGTAATATTTTAGGGTCCAGATCCTTTTTTTCTAATATACTCAGCATCGTACTGATTCCACCAATAGGATTTCTAAGATCGTGACCAATAATAGAAAATAGCTTATCCTTAATCCGGTTAGAAATATAAAGCTTACGATTGAGTTTGCGCATCAGGTAAAAATGATATCCTATGAAGATCAGCACCAGAAAAATCACAATCAGCATAACCCCACCTGCATTCCTTTCGAGCGTTCTTTTCTTATTTTCAAGCAGCAGACGTTCATTCTCAATTTTAAAAGTTTGAATGGATAAATTACTGCGCGCAATTTCGTTCTGACTAATTTTATTTATCTGGATCAAGGTATCAAGCAAACCGTGATGGGCTTTCAAGGCCATTAAAGCCTCTTCAAAACGATTTTGTTGCCTGTAAATTTCGGTAAGTGTTTGATAAATCTCTGCCGCCAGGGCTTTATTACCTAGTTGGCGGGCAATACCCAATGCTTTATTCAAATGAATAATACTTTGCTCTGAATTTTTATTCCTGAATAAATCTGCAAGTGCCATCAGGGAACGCGCCTGCTCTTCAGGCTTTCCCGAAGCAATGGATTTGGACAAGGCAAGTTTATGGTAGCCAATTGCTTTATCCTCATTGCCCAGCTTTTCGTGTAAACGCCCTGTAGCCCGGAGCAAACTTAAATGATGCTTGGCATGAGAAGACTCCTCCCCGCTCTTATCAATTCCTTCCTTAAAGACCTGCAAAGCCCGCTCATCACTATCCAACAGGATATAGGTATTGCCTAAATGTTCAAGAAGAGATAAGTAGGAAGTATCTACTGATGCCTTTTTATTGAGTGTTTTAGCCTTCAAATAATAAGTAAGTGCCAGATGAGGGCGCCCGGCAAGTTGATAAATGAACCCTAAATTTTTATAACATAAAAAAATACCATTCTGATATTTCATTCCCTGGTAAATTGATAAACCTGCATGGATGTCTTTAAGCGCTGATGCATACAGTTTCTCCTTACCCTGATAAATACCCAGATTCAGGTAAGCACCTGCTAGTTCCAGTTTGTAACCATTTCCCAGTGTTTTGTAAAGTGCAAGCGCCTGTTTGGCATAAGCTGTAGCCTGGACTAACGAATTATAGACAACGTTTATGGAAGCTAACTGAGCACTTGCTCTCGCTTCTCCCAAAATATAACCAGAATTTTTAGAAATAACAAAAGCCCTGGAAACAAAACTGAACGCGATCGAAGGAGCAGACTGTTCATACTTTCTGCCGTTTTTGAGCAATTCAGCAACCTTTACCGTATCTGCAGGTGAGATATCAGGTTTTTTTTCACGCTTAGCGGCAAAGCTGAAAAAAGAGCCAAAAAAGAAAAATAGAAATAAACAACCGGCTCTCATATCTGGAAAATAAATGTAAGTCTTATCCAGCCGTTAATCTACATCTTTTTCCATTCAATTAAAAAAATAAGAAGAATCTCCCCCAAATCCAGGCAATGGAAATAAATCTGCCAGAGGGATCGTCATTATAAGAAGGCTATTTCGGCCGAAAGCCTGCGCCGATTTATGGGGTAGCAATCTTTATAGCAAGCGTCACCAGCATAATAGATTGCTCCGTCGTTCCCCCTTATAATGATGACCTTTTTTGGAGTGTGCCAGTGGCAGCGTGGTACAGTATATATTTTTTTTTGTCTGAGCTGCAATTAAAGAGGAAATGACTCCAGAAACGCATAGTTGAGGTCACAACCCATTCAGAATTTGTTTTCCCAACACAATAAGTGCTGCTATCCCCTCACCTGAAAGCTAAATTCTTTTGCTTTTTTTTCTGTTGTACCAGATTAAAAAACCAGTTAATGGTAAAGATGCAGAAATCATTGAGCCCAGAAAAGCAAGTATTTTACCGGGTAAACCCAGAACATTTCCAGTATGGATATCATAGTTCATCGCACTGAATTTCTCTCCAATACGATCGTCTTCAAATCTGCTGGTCTCTAACAATTGTCCGGAAAGCACATCATAACGGTTCGTAACCGTTTTAAAAGTTTGATCATAGCTGGCAAGCACCGTTACTATTGATATCCGCTTAGCCGGAAAATAAAAATGGTAGGATTTAGCTGTAGGATATTTTTTTTTATCTCCTTAAAAATAAGGTCTAAACCTGTACTTTTAGATTTTTCAGGCAAAGCATGCACCATGGCTACTTTTGTCTTGTCTGAACTTTCACTCAGATTTAGTATCTGCTGCATTCCCCCTATCCAGTATCGGAAATGCCCACATTATTCCGGTTAGGGCAATGACCAAACCCAGGCTCATCATGTAGAAACCAAGAATATTGTGGAAATCATAGTTTTTACGTTTTAAACCAGTATTCATTTTCCACTTAAACCAAAACCAGACCCGCCTAGCACATAGGGTACTATTAGATAACCGGAATCATCACCGGCTCCAATTTGCCATTTCGAAATATTTAGTTATTATTGAATACGGATATTGTTTACCTTTAAACTACTCGTATTCTAAAACCATCATCAAAGAATAAAAGCCAATCGAATTAAGCGTGGGTGTAAATGAAATGTACAATTACGGTGAACTTGTTGATGAAGAATTGCTTCTTTTATTAAAGCAACGCGATAAACTGGCATTTACTGAGATTTACCAGCGAAACTGGCACCTACTTTATCTACATGCTTTTAAAATTTTGGGAAACGAGGATGAAGCAAAAGATTTGGTTCAGGACACCTTTTTCTCTATCTGGGAAAAAGCAGGTCAGTTAGAAATCAAAACAAATTTAAAAGGCTATCTTTTTATCGCTGTGCGGAACAGAATTTTTAGTCTAATACGCAAGAAAAAGGCGAATCCCGATTTTGTTGACATTCTCCTGGCGGAACTCAATCAATTGGATAATGCAACGGTCGAACACATCGACGAACGGGAATTAATCCGGTTGATTGATCTGGAAATTGAACAACTGCCCAAAAAGATGAAAGAAGTATTTAACCTGAGCAGGAAGGAATTTCTTACCAATAAAGAGATTGCCATGAAGTTGAATATGAGTGAAGAAGCCGTTAAAAAGCAAATTCACAGGTCAATTAAGATTTTAAAAGTGAAGCTTGGAAATTATGCCGGAATCTCTATGGCATTGATTTCAGTAATTCATCACCGGATTTAAAAGCGACGAATTCTGTGGTGTTAATTTCCTGTTAAATAATCTTTATTATAAATGTCCCCCTGGATTAAATATTTGCGTCTTGTAATTAGAACCAGACTATGGAAGATTCCAAACAAGACCTAAACCATTTAATTGATAAGTATCTTTCGGAAGAAGCTACTTACGAGGAAAGAAATTTGCTTGAGCAGTCCTATATGAAAGCTTCGGCAAGAATGTCAGAAAAAGATGTTTCTGATTCCCATGCTGCGCGTATCCATGGAATTGGCAAGAAGAGTTGGGAAGACCTGATGGAACAAATCGACAGGGCAGGCGCAAAACACGCCAATCTTTGGCCGCGTATTCTTACTGTTGCAGCCTCTGTTGTTATTGTATTTTTAGCAGTTTACTTTTTTAAACGTAATCAGCGAACCGATATGACCGATACCCGATCGGTTGCGCATGATGTCGCTCCCGGTACTGTTGGGGCAACACTAACTTTGGCCAACGGCAAGAAAATCCAACTGGCGGGCGCTGCCAGCGGCGAGCTTGCACAAGAGGCAGGCGTTACCATTACCAAATCTTCAAACGGTAGCCTCCTGTATGAAATCAAAAACGGGACTTCTTCTTCCGGAACAAAAAACACATTATCTACCGCTAACGGAGAAACCTACCAGGTTCGTTTACCAGACGGCTCCATGGTTTATTTAAATGCCGCCTCAAGTTTAACCTACGCCACCTCCTTGGTTGAAAATGGACGCCGTGTGGTTATCCTTCGTGGTGAAGGTTATTTTGAAGTTTACAAGGACAAAAAGCATCCATTTATCGTAAAAACAGAAAAACAGGAAGTAGAAGTTCTGGGAACCCATTTTAACATCAACAGCTATGGCGATGAACCTGCGGTAGCAACAACTTTGATTCAGGGATCGGTAAAAGTGAGGACTGGAAAAGTGGAACAAATGCTGAAACCGGGGGAACAATCTGTAAACGATGGGAAGACCATCAAAGTTAGCCAGGTTGATGTGGACAGCAGCATCGATTGGAAAAATGGCGATTTCAATCTTGATGGCGTGGAATTTAAAATAGCCATGCGTAAAATCGCCAGGTGGTATAACGTGGAGGTTATTTATGATGAAGCCATTTCAGATAACATCCGCTCTGGCGGCTGGGTTTCAAGGAAAAATTCGTTATCTGCGGTATTAAAATCCATTGAAGCTTCGGGTCAGGTACATTTCAGGATAAAAGGAAAGAAAATCTATATCACTAAATAACGCTATCATAAAAATAAAAAATCAACCAACTGTTAACCAAGCGGTAAGAACGATATAGAAAGAATGTTCAACCGTTTTCAAACCCAAACAAACATGAAACTATTTTTACGACGGCAAAATTAAAGGAATAAGCAAACCAGAAGTATAGCTACTCCTGGTCTGTGTTTGGCAAATTTATTAAGAAATCAACTCCTAACAGCAGCATGCCGATAGTTTTCGACGACGGAAAGCACACTGCTACAACCAAACTAAACGTAAATGTATCAAATTTCTACTAAAAAATTTGGTATACCTAAAAGGCTATACCATAAAATCCTGTTAACTATGCGCTTAACCACCGTTATATTAATAGCAAGCCTCATGCAGGTCAGCGCCGCGACATTTGGCCAGCGCATTACACTAAATAAAACCAATGCACCGCTTTCTGCCGTTCTTAAGGAGATCAGAAAGCAGAGCGGATTTGACTTTTATTATGACTTCAATAAACTTTCCCAAAATCAAAAGGTCAATGTCAGTCTAACTAACGAAAGTTTAGACAATGCCCTGTCAGCAGTGCTTAGAGGATTAGATGTGGAGTATTCCATTGAGGGGAAGATCATCACACTAAAAGAAAAGAAACGGACATCTGTTATAGATGGCCTTTCCACTTATTTCTCCAGTATTACCGTTACCGGATCAGTGGTAGACGAAAAAGGAATTCCAGTTTCTGGTGTTACGATATCCGCAGGATTTCCACGTAATCAGGGTGATATTCATAGTATTGACAACCCGATGCTTGCTTTTAAAGATCTAACCGTTGCAGCTTTGACTGATACCGAAGGAGAATTTACAATAAAACGCATAGATGAAAATGCTTACCTTATTTTCTCCTATGTGGGGTATAAACCTAAATACGTCAAAGCCGCAGAAAATATGGGCGTGATACGACTGGAAGTTGAGTCTAAAAGCCTGACTGAAGTTAATGTTACCGTAAATACCGGTTATCAAACCATTTCAAAAGAGCGTAGTGCCGGCTCATTTGCGAAACCCAACATGGCCACAGTAAGTGCCCGTACCGGTAGTATGAATATCCTGCAACGCCTGGATGGATTAGTACCGGGTTTAACCGTAAACAATTCACCCGGAGCCCGTCAAAGCCCGTTTTTAATTCGTGGTTTATCAACTATTGGTATTCCGGGCAATGCTAACCAGACCAATGATGCCTATGTTGGCACCAATAGAAACCCTTTATTCGTAGTAGATGGTATTCCGTTGAATGACGTATCGACCATCAATCCGCAGGATGTGGCCGATGTTACGGTATTAAAAGATGCAACCGCTGCTTCCATCTGGGGCGCCAGGGCATCCAACGGGGTCATCGTCATTACCACTAAAAAAGGCGTTAAAGGCGATCGTATAAGGATCACTTACGATGCCTTCATCAACATCCAGGGCAAGCCTGATCTGAATTATTTGCCTACCTTAAATAGCAGGCAGTTTATCGATGCAGCTACTCAATATTTTGATCCGGTACTAAATCCATGGGAATCAGTAACGGCGTATGCGCCTATGGCTACCGGTGTTGCCCCGCATGAAGTGATTTTATATAATAAATATCGTGGACTGATCTCTGCAGGCCAGGCTGCCGCAAGCCTTGATAGCCTCGCTAATATCGATAATCGCCAGCAGATTAAGGATCTTTGGTACCGAAATGCTTCCCTGATGAACCATACGGTTACCTTATCCGGCGGCAGTACCAATTATGCCTTCTATGGCTCTGCTGCTTATACCAACACCACAAGCAACCGGCCGGGCGAAAAAGACAATACTTATAAAATAAACGTGCGCCAGGAATTCTCGCTAGGCAAACGTGTTCAGCTAAGTTTAATTACCGATTTAAACAACAACATCAGCAGCGCCATGCGGACTATTGATGTCAATAATAAATTTTATCCCTATCAATTGTTTCAGGATGCTGCAGGCAAAAATATTTCCATGCCTTACATGCAATTGCTTAGCGAAGATGTGAGGACTGATTTTCAAAACAGGAGCCGCATCAACCTGGATTACAATCCGCTTGATGAATTTAATTATGGCTCAACCAAAAACAATAACTTCTTCAGCCGTAACATTTTGGGCCTGAATGTAAACCTGGTTAAAGGTTTAAAATTTGAGGGTACCTACAGCTATAATAAAGGCAGTAGCAAATCTGAAATTTATGATGATGCAAGAAGTTATAAAGTCAGGAGTGAACTTGCCCAGTTTACAGTTGCACCAACCATAGACGATACACCAATTTATTATTTGCCAAGCACAGGCGGTATTTATTCGGTAGGCAATACCAGTCAGCAGGATTGGACCATCAGGAACCAGTTGAATTACAGCAACAGCTGGAATGAAAATATGCACCAGCTAAACGTATTAATTGGACAGGAGGCTCAGGAGCAGTTGAGTGCTACAAACGGTAGTAAGGTGAGGGGTTATGATGATAAACTGCTTACTTCTGTTCCGGTCGACTATGCAACCCTTTCCAGGAGCGGCATCTCCGGAACGGTGATGCCCAACGATTATTTTGGTAGTCTTTTGACTAGTGATTATTTTACCCAGGGAGAATTCCGAAGCAGGTTTTCTTCCTATTATTCAAACGTAGCCTACACCTATAACCAGAAATATTCGATCAACGGAAGCCTGCGTATGGATAAGAGTAACCTGTTTGGCCTGGATAAATCGGCACAGAATAAACCGGTTTGGAGTGTGGGTGGTAAATGGCTGGTTACAGGTGAAAAATTCATATCGGCAGTAACCTGGTTAAATTCTTTAGCCCTCAGGGCAACGTATGGGTTAACCGGGAATGCACCCTCTCCTGGCACAGCTTCTTCTTATGATATTCTGCAGGGTTATGAAAATTCCTGGTTACCAGGCGGAACCGGATTGGTTATTTCTACAGCTTCTAATCCAAAACTAACCTGGGAAAGTACCAGAACAATCAACCTCGGGCTGGATTTTGCGCTTTTAAACAATCGAATCAGTGGTTCATTAGATGCCTATCAAAAGAAAACCTCCAATCTACTGGGCAATCTGCCTACCAATACATTTACCGGTTACCCGAATATTATCGGCAACCTGGGCGATTTACAGAATAAAGGCATAGAGCTGAGCATCAACAGCTCAAACCTCAGGGGGCGTTTAAGCTGGTCTACTTCATTAAATATTGCCTACAATAAAAATACCATTACCAGTTTAAACCAACAATACCCTACTACCTCTGCGTATGATAGAATAGGCCAGAATTATGTAGCTGGTTATCCTGCATTTGCAATTTTTGCTTATGAATATGCTGGCCTGGATAACATGGGTGATCCTCAGATCAGGCTGGCTGATGGAACAGTAACTAAGGCGCCTTACGTGGGGAAGCCAGAAGATGTAAAATTTATGGGCACTTACCAACCGGTTTGGAACGGTGGCTTATCTAACGTATTCACTTATGGCGGCTTAAGTTTAAGTGCAAACATCGTATACAGTTTGGGCCATGTGATGCGAAAAGATGTAACCGAATCCTTTTCGGGAAGAATTACGCATGTAAATGAAGCAGGAACAGGATTTGGGTTTAAAACCGGTAACCTGCTGGCAGACTTTGCCGATCGCTGGATAAATCCCGGGGATGAAAAGTTTACCAATGTCCCATCGTATGATGCCAATTCATCTGATGCCCAAAGTCGCAGAGACGTTACTTATTACAGCCGTGCAGACATTAACGTGGTGAGTGCATCTTATATTAAAATGCGTGACATTACGCTTTCTTACAGCCTGCCTTCCCTATGGATTAAAAAGCTGAAAGCCGATCAGGTTACTTTGCGTGCCCAGGTTTCTAACATAATGTTATGGAAAGCAAATAAAGATGGTATTGATCCTGAATTCCAGGAAGCCAGTTTAGCCTTCCGGAATCTGCGGATTAACCAGGGCTCGGTATCATTTGGTTTGAACGTAAAATTCTAATAAACATGAAACAGATATCTAAAAATATAAAAACCGCGGTTGTGTTTGCCTTGCTTTCGACCGTTTTTTTCTCCTGTAAAAAGTCCTTTCTGGAAGTAACTCCGAAAGGCAAGCTGATTGCGCAAAAAGTGTCAGATTATAATTTGCTGCTCAATAACCTGGACCTGGTGAATCAAATCTCCTCAAATGCGCAGATCACTTTGGGCGATGAAATGGCTGCAATTGAACCTTATTACAGTGGAAAGGATTTAAGAACTCAGCGCTTGTTCCGCTGGGACGATGTAGTTTATGAACCTAATGAAGATGCCGGCGAACTTTCTGCCCCATTGAAAAATATTTATACCTACAACAAAATTATTACCGAATTGCCCAATGCCACAGATGGAACCGAACTACAAAAATCGTCTATCAAGGCTGAAGCCATGGCGGGTAGAGCGTGGACCTATTTCCTATTGATTAATTATTTCGGCAAACCCTATAATGCCACGACATCTTCCAGCGATCCGGGTTTCCCGATTGTAACCGCACCCGATGTAACGCAAACAAAATTTACAAGGGCAAGCGTAAAAGAAGTGTATGATTTTATTATTAACGACCTGGTTAGTGCTATTCCTAACCTGCCTCAGAAAGTAAGCTCCCGCATCCGGATGTCGAGACCTGCTGCTGAAGGAATTTTAGGTAAGGTATATGTGTATATGGGCAAATTTTCAGATGCCATACCCCATTTAAATGCATCGATACAAGGTTTGGCCAATGCATCCATCCCGGTAGGGCTTTATGATTATAATGTAACCTTTGCGCCAGGCGGACAATTTACCCCAATTGATGATTTCGGGGTTCCATATCCAAACCTGGATGGAATTCAGGAAAATATATATGGAAAACAATGTTATAACGACGGACCTTTTGGAAATGCACTTGTACTCGATAAAAAGACGGTTGATTTGTATCAATCTTCAGATTTAAGGCTGAATTTTTATTCATCAAATGCCGTCTTCGGTCCTGAATACCCTCAGGGCTTTCTCAGAAGAACCAGTCCTGGCACCATTCAATTTGGGGTGGTTATTCCGGATTTGTATCTTCTGAGTGCAGAATGTAAGGCACGTACCAACGATTTATCTGGCGCGAAAACGGATTTGGAATACCTGCGTATCAGAAGATTGCCCTCAGATAGCTATGAAGTACCAGCTTCTGTTGCCAATCAGCAGCTGCCCTTGTTGAAATATATCCTTGATGAGCGCATCAGAGAATTTTCGGCCATGGGTTACCGATGGTTCGACATCAGAAGGCTTTCAGTAGATCCACTCTTTAGTTCAAATGTCTATACCCACACATTATACTCGGCAACAGGTACGGTTAGTAAGACATTTACCTTAAAGCCAAATCGTTTTACACTCCGGTTTCCTCAAAAAGTAATCAATGAGAATCCGGGTATGGAAAACAACCCTTAAATGGACATCACAATTTTTTTCTAAATAATTCAAAAAACATGTTAAAAATACTAGTTACTGCAGTAATTGGCCTGGCCGCCTTTTCTGTAAACGCGCAAACCGGCTTTTCCATTAAAGGAAAAATTCCAGCTAAGTATGATGGTCAGAAAGTGATGCTGGAATATCGGACTACAAGACAGGAAGTGAGAGATTCGGCCATTGTCAGGAATGGTTCTTTCTCATTTAAAGGCAAAGTGAATGCTGTTGTAAAAGTATACCTCAATTTAAAACCGACCGAAAAAAATAAAGAAACGGCAGATAACGATGACTTCTATGCCAGAAATTATCAGACATTCTTTTTAGAAAACACGAACATTAGCATTGTAGGTACGCAAATAGGTAACGCCACAATTAAGGGCGGACCCGCGCAATCGGATTACCTGATTTTAAAATCCCGGTTAAAATCGCTGGAAGCAAAACAGATGGTTTTGAATGAGCAAGTGATGCGCAGTTTCAGAAACAAAAAGGACGATAGTACAAGTAAAGATGCTCCAAATGAATTTGCGCCCCAACTACAGCGCTTGTATAGCGAAATTGGTAAGATACAAAATGCTTTTATCCAGCAGCATCCCGACTCTTATGTAAGTCTTGATTTGATTAATGAAAGGAATGACGGCGCGGTTGAACTGGCAAAGCTAAAACGTGATTTGAAACTTTTGAGCCCCAGAATGAAAAACACGGCCATGGGCAAGAATTTGCAGGTTAAATTGGCCATGGCCGAAAAAACAGGCATTGGGCAGCAGGCATTGGATTTTACCCAGAACAATACCGAAGGAAAGCCCGTAACCTTATCTTCATTAAGAGGGAAATATGTTTTAGTCGATTTTTGGGCCAGCTGGTGCGCACCTTGCCGGGAAGAAAACCCAACAGTAGTAAAGGCTTATGAAAAATTTAAAGACAAGAATTTTGAGATTATTTCCATTTCACTGGATGATAAAAAAGAGCCATGGCTAAAAGCAATTGAAGCAGATGGCTTACCCTGGATTCAGTTGAGTGATTTAAAAGGCTGGAAAAATTCCGTGGCCAGGTTGTATGGGATAACCTCAGTTCCCCAAAACCTGCTTTTAGACCCGAATGGAAAGATTGTAGCAAAAAACCTTCGGGGTGAAGAATTACAAATGGAACTGGATAAAATCTTTAATTAAAGAAAACTGATGCTGATGAGATATCGATTATTCGTGTTCGCAATTGTATTTCTTGTACACACGGGTTTAATGGCGCAGTCTGCCTTTCAATGGAAAACTGCTGCTTCAGGTAGTTATACTTACAAATATGTAAGCAATGATCCCACAAAATCCCGCTTTTACACCCTAAAGAATGGGCTTACTGTGGTTCTGTCACAAAATACGCAGCATCCGGTGATCGAATTCAGGTTGGCTGTAAGGGCGGGGAGCAATACCGACCCGAAAAATACGACCGGTTTGGCACATTATCTTGAACATTTACTTTTTAAGGGTACCGATAAATTCGGTACCCTAAATTATGCAAAAGAAAAACCGCTTCTTGATGAAATTGAGAAGTTATTTGAACAGTACAGGCGAACGGTAGATCCGGTAAAACGAAAGGCGATGTATGCGAAAATTGATAAGACCTCAAATGAGGCTTCCAACTACGCAATTGCCAATGAATACGACCGGATGATGAAATCAATCGGTGGCAAAACCACCAATGCACATACGCTTTATGAGGGAACAGATTATAACGAAGACTTTCCCCCCAATGCCGTAGATCAGTTCCTGGCTTTACAGGCAGAACGGTTCCGAAGCCCGGTATTCCGTCTTTTTCATACCGAACTCGAGGCCGTTTATGAAGAAAAAAATAGCCTTTTGGACGATGATAATATAAAGACTGATGAAAAAGTTTTAGCTGCGTTGTTTCCTACCCACAATTATGGACAGCAAACCGTAATCGGTACCATAGCGCATTTGAAAAACCCATCATTAGTGGCCATCAGGGCATATTATAACAAGTATTATGTCCCGAATAACATGGTCCTTGCCTTTGCCGGCGATTTCAATCCGGATGAAATGATCAGGAAAGTTGATCGTGCTTTTTCCTATATGAAGGCAAAACCACTGCAGCTATATAACCCGGCGCCTGAAAAGCCATTGACTAAAGTTCAACAGATCGTTGTTTATGGTCCGAATAAGGAAAATGTTAAGATATCTTACAGAGGCTATGCTCAAAATACAAGGGAAAGCATGTTGCTTAAACTCATTTCCAGTATTATGTCAAACGACAAAGCTGGTCTTACGGACGTAAATTTGAACCAGCAGCAAAAGGTGCAAAATTCGGGTGCAAATTATTATCAGATGAAAGATTATGGCGTGTTCAGTTTGTATGCAAGCCCTAAACAAGGTCAAAGCCTGGAAGAGGCTCAAAAATTATTGCTGGAGCAGATTGCGCAACTTAAACAAGGTAATTTCGACGAAAGTCTGATCAAAGCAATTGTTGCCAATAACAAGCTGAATTCACTTTATGAATTTGACGATAACGGCATGCGTGTAAATACAATTGTTAAGGAGTTCGTGTTAAACCGTTGCGAAAACTGGGATGAAACCTTAAACATGCCGGAGGTGATGGGTAAAATTACCAAAAAGGAAATCGTAGAATTTGCCAACAAATTCTTCAAAGACAATTACGTAGTCGTCTATAAACGCCAGGGTGAAGATAAAGAAACCATCAAAGTTGAAAAGCCAGAAATCACACCAATCAATACGAATCCTTCGGCAGTATCTGCATTTGCGAAAAAGCTTTATGCGATGCCCCTAAAACCAATCGCGCCCAGATTTTTAGATTATAAAAAAGATTTGAATTTATCTAAGGTAGGAATAGCTGATGTGGTTACGGTTCAGAATACAGAAAATGGCCTGTTTAGCTTGTCTTATAAATTTGATGTAGGCAGCTGGAACCTGAAGCTGCTACCCTATGCTGCACAGTACCTCAATTTTTTAAATACGGATAGGTATACCTCAGAAGAGATAAAGCGGCAGTTTTATCAAATTGCCTGCGATTATAGTTTTTCTGTAGAAAATGAAGGCGCCTCCATTTCCATTAGCGGTTTACAAGAAAACTTTGATAAAGCCCTAAACCTGGTAGAACATATTTTTGAAAATTGTAAAGCCAATGAGCAGGCTTTAACCGAGCTTAAAAATGGCATTATCAAGGAACGTGAGAACAGCAAATTAAGGAAAGAAGATATCTTAAGGGGCATCAGCATTTATGCGCAGTATGGTCCGGACAATCCATTTAACAATAACCTGGGCAATGAGGAAATACAAAACATTTCATCAGCAGAACTGCTCTCGATATTGCATAACTTTTATAAATACAAGCATACCATCACCTATTACGGACCAAAGCCGCTGGCCGATTTTACAAATAATATTAGAGAACTTCATCATTTGCCCAATCAGTTCCTGGCAGATCCTCCGGCTAAAAAATTTACGTATACCACAGCAGATAAAAATCAGGTTTATTTTGCGCCGTACGACATGGTACAGGCCGAGGTATGTTGGGTGCGCAATAATGGCGGGCCTTACGATCCTGGCCAGGCCGCAAAGATCAATTTATTCAACAGTTATTTCGGCCAGGGTATGAGTTCGGTCGTGTTTCAAACCATCAGGGGGTCGAAAGCACTGGCCTATTCTACCGGCGCACTATATTCATCGCCTAAGAAAAAAGCTAAAGAATATACCATGTTTGCCTACCTCACCTGCCAGGCCGATAAAATGGGTTATGCCATTAATAGTATGAACGAATTGCTGAACAATTTGCCGAAAGAAGATCACGCTTTTGAACTTGCCAAAGCCAACGCGCTAAATGAAATAGCAACTGAACGCATTAATAAAGAGGAGATCATCAGGGCATACTTTAGAGATCAGCAATTGGGTATCGACTATGATTCGAGGATCGACCAATACGAGGGTTTAAAAGTTTTAAACTTCTCAGCCATTAAAGCATTCCATGAGCAAAAAATTGCAGATAAGCCATACTACTACTGCATCGTTGCTTCGGAGAAGAATGTAAAAACGGAAGCGCTGCAAAAAGCTGGTCCGGTAATGAAATTAAGTCTGAAACAGATTTTTGGCTATTAGCCGCCTTCCTGACGATGAGAATTCGCCGTCAGGATGTAATTTTTTCCCTGGCATAGGCTACACTTATCATTGACTTTAGGATCACTCGAAACTTGTGATCCTAAAGTCCGAATGGGCAGCAAAGATATTTTCATAAAGCCCATCCGAGTTATAATACAAATTTCCCGATAAATCGACTTAGATTACGATCTTCACCAGATGAATTGGGTACCGGTTGTTACCCCGGTTTTATAATTTTATCCGATAATGCAATTAGTTCATTCTGTGTACCTTGATCTGCTTCGTTGGATAATAAAACGATACCTGTATTCAAATCAGGGTAAAATACAATATAACTACTAAAACCTAAACTGCCACCTGTATGGGAAACGCTCCGTGCGCCGTTTTCTGTTTTTCTGACTTTCCAGTTAAGTGCGGTAGCACCCTCTTCAATTTTTCCAAAAGTTGGCTGGTGACTTAATTTTGCAACAGCATTTGTTTCATTTAACTGAAATCTCATATACCTTAACATGTCCGAACTCGAAGATGCTATACTTGCTGCAACCTGCAAATCCTCCCAATCAATAACCGGCATCACACGTCCCTTATCATCGTAACCTTTTGCCATTTTTTTTGGCAGTTTTCCAGCCGTTAAAAGGAATGTGTTTTTCATTTTGAGCGGTTCGGCGAAATATGTTTTCAATAGATTTTCATAAGTGTCTTTGTAAACGATTTCCATAATATAACCGAGCAACTGAGCGGCGGTGTTACAGTGCCGTGCAATGCTTCCGGGTTGAACGTGTAGTTTTACATCGTGTAAATCTTTATAAAAATCCTGCCTGCTATATTTTGTGTGAACTGAATCTAAAATATAAGGGATGGCGTCAGGAGCTGCCTTTCCAAAAATATCTTTATCCGGCATCCAATTTGGTAATCCGGAAGTGAGATTAACCAGGTTAAGTAAAGTGATAGGTGTTCCGTTATAATTCAAATTAGGATAATCTTCCTTCAGGTATTTACGTATATCATCGTTAAGCTTTACCTTTTTATCAAGAACTGCTTTTGCAAGCAAAGTAGCCCCAAATGTTTTTGTAATGGATGCAAGTTCGTAAACGGTATTGCCCGTTGGTAATTCTGATTTTTCCTTCTGGGTTGAGCCATAATTATAGAGGTATGATTGTCCATTTTTAATAATTCCTATTGAAATGCCAACCCTGGAGTTATTTTTCATAAACGCAGAAACTGATTGTTCCACCAATGTATCCAATGGCGTTTTTAATTTATTGTCGGTGGGTCGTTTTATTTGATCTGTTTGCGCAAAGCAGAGCGATATATGCATTAAAGAAATTAAAAACAGGACCACTTTTTTCATATTTAATTGTGAGTTTGTAATAAGACACTAAAAATAATGGACACGTTGCATCCAGAAAATTATTTACAGCACTTTAATTTATAAGGGCTAACAGTATCCGTATGAATAGATTCACTGGAAATACTTTGAACATTGTTCTAAATGTAACGAAGTGAAAAAAGACTTAAATGGGCTCCAACAATCAACCAAACGATTCAATTTCTTATAACCCTAAACGCAATGTTATGAGGTAAAATGTACTTTCTGATTTAAAGAAATTTGTGAAGCAATATTTTCACTTCTTCGTCCGAACAATCAAGTGGCTGGGTCGCAATGGCCAAAAAACTCAAATAACACACTAATTACCAATTATTTATCCGTGTTAAGTTTTAACTAATTCAATTAAATCTTAATCGTCCCTTGCAGTTCATGTACAACCAGATTGAGTACCTGTTTAATTTTTTCCAGCAAATATTCCGCCCGTTCCGATTCCCCATACACTACAGAAAATTTTTCTAATTCATTAAGTTCGTCCTTTATGCATACTATTCCCATATTGTCTATTGAAGGTTTAATCCGGTGTATAATTTGTGAGATTTTAAGAAAATCATGATTCGCATAGGCTTCATTCAATTCTTTTAATGAAACGGGAGTTTGATTTATAAAAAACCTAACCATTTTATCAGTGAATTCTTTTTTACCCCTACCTATGTTTTCAATCTTCGATAAATTATATAACGGGCTTTTAATTTCATTTATATTTTTTTCGGCTATGGTGCTGGCTTTGTTCAGCCATCTGGAAACAATTTCTAGTAGTTGTACCTCTTCAAACGGTTTTGACAAATAATCATTCATCCCCACATCAAAGCATTTTTGATTATCTCCTTTAAATGCAAATGCTGTTAGTGCAATAATGGGCGTTGAGTTTAATGTTTCCCTGATTTGCCTGGTGGCTTCCAAGCCATCTATACCTGGCATCTGTACATCCATCAGAATCAAATCAAAATCTTTTTGACTTACCAGTTGAATGGCTTCCTGTCCATCACAAGCCTCTGTAACAACAGCACCAAAATTGCTTAATATTGCGGAGGCCAAAAGTCTGTTTATTTCATTGTCATCTGTTATCAAAATATTTTTCCCGTCCAGCAGTCTTGTATCTACTTCCTTATCTCCTTTGTCTGGCAAATCACCTGCATTTCCTTTTGGCATCTTTAAAATAAAAGATACCACCGTACCCTGGCCCTTTTTGCTGATTACCTTTATTTCTCCGTTCATTAACTCAATGAGTTGTTTGCAGATACTCATGCCAAGCCCGGTTCCACCATAATTCCTCGTAATAGAGTTGTCTTCCTGCGAAAATTTATCGAATAAATTCGCTATAAAATTCTTTTCCATTCCAACTCCTGTATCCATTACACTGGCCTCAATAAGTTGCGCTGTTTCAAAATCCTGTAAAACCCTGCAGGAAACATCAACTCTTCCTTTAGGCGTAAATTTTATTGCATTGCTAACTAAATTGAGCATAATCTGCGACAGACGATAAGGGTCCCCTATCAGCACCTCCGAAAGCTTTTGATCACAAAAAGAATTGGTAAACTCTAAACCCTTTTCTTCTGCCCTATGCCGCATAACTTCCATTACATGGCTAACAACCTGTTTAGGCTCAAAGCCAATTTTCTCAAGGCTTAATTTGCCTGATTCAATTTTACTCAGATCTAAAATATCATTGATAATAACCAGCAGATTATCAGCTGAAGAACGAATTGTATTGAGGAAGAAGCGCTGGTTCTGATCTAAGGTTGTTTTATTAAGTTGACCGGCCATGCCGGAAATGGCATTCATTGGAGTCCGGATTTCATGACTCATATTTGCCAGAAAAGCTTCTTTTGCTTCAGTAGATGCTTCAGCAGCCTCTTTTGCTTTAATCAGATCATACTCTAGTTTCTTTTGGTTAGTAATGTCCAGGTGTATCCCAACAGAGCCTACATGTTCTCCTTTATCATTAAGCCTGGGTGCTCCACTGATTAGCCACCACCTTAGTTCCCCTTCTTTGTTTCTAATATTCACTTCGTAGGCGTCTGATATTCCCTTTTCCCGAAGGCTATTTTTCGATTCTATCAGGTTTTTACTCTCTCCGAGATTTAATACTTCGGTTACTTTAGCACCTATTAGTTCTCCCTCATTAAAGCCAGCCATTTTACAGAAGCTTTGATTTACGAACTGGATATAATCATCATTATCCACTTCAACCAGTCCTAAGTTCATATTTGTAATAATGCTTCTGTATTTCTCTTCTTTATTGCTCAAAGCCTGTTCAGAAAGTTTACGGTCAGTAATGTCCGAATGGGTACCAATAATTCTTTCGGGCAAACCTTCAGGGGTCCTGTTCACCAGCATGCCACGGTCCAATACCCATATATAATCTCCGTTTTTGTGCAATATCCGGTACTCTCTTTGATGCGAATTGATTTCTCCGGCAAAATAGGCTTCATCAGTTTTCAGAATCATGGGAAGATCTTCAGGATGTATCCGGCTCATCCACTCGTTGGGGTCGTTCGGAAATTCCTCTTCCTGGTAACCCAACATCCTTTTATATTGCTTCGAGAAAAATGCTTTTTTGGTTTGAAAATTATACTCCCAAACACCATCACCAGCGCCCTCCAAAGCGAACCGCCATAATTCCTGACTGGCCTTTAAAGCTTCCTCATTTTTCTTGCGGTCAGAAATATCGCGAATAAACGAACAAAAGAAATTGTTATTACCCTGTTTTACCGGTATGATAGATAGTTCGATCTGAAATTCTTCGCCTTTTTTGTTAACTGCCGGTAACTCCAACATTTTATTAAGTACAGGACCAGTTCCTGTCAGGTAGTAATTTTCCATCCCGGTTTCGTGTCCTTTTTTGTGATACCGGGGGATAATGTTATCCGTCAATCGCTTACCTAAAACCTCAGCTTCCTGCCAGCCGAATATTTTTTCTGCCTGCGGATTCCAGAAAGTGATTAACCCCTGATCATCTATGGTGATAATAGCATCTAAGGCTGAATTCATGATCAGGCGATTTTTTAATTCGCTTTGCTCAAGGGCCTCCTGGGCTTTTTTACTTTCTGTAACATCAGTATAACTCCAAAGATGCCCCTTGTACACCCCATCAAGAACAATTGGTATATACGCCCTGTTAAGTATCCGTTCATCATTTAAAATCACATTTTCACTTACATAAAGCCTTTTCTCCAGGATATTTTGAATGTCATTTATAAACTGCTCCGGATTTTTAAACAGCCCTGCAGATTGCTCGGCACTTTGACTGCAATCCACTCCAACTAACTCTTCAGGCGGTTGGGGTATTTTAAAAATAGTACAGAATAATTGATTTGTGAAAACAATTTTTCTATTTTCATCTTCCAGCAATATTCCACTCTGCGAGTTGTTAACCAATGAAGTAAATACCTGTTCTGCACTCTTTCTCTGGATGATCTGTTCATTTAAATACTCTGCAATTGAGAGTAAATCGTCTGAATTTTTATCCTGGTGTATACCACCAATTTCTCCCAGGGCACTCTTTAACTTATCAATCGATTTTTTCTTTACTTCTATTTCATGACTAAGTTTTTTATTTATTTCAATATATTCCTCTTCGCTGATGGAAAAAGCTCTCTCTACCAATAACTTATCTCTTTGTAAGGCTTCGTAAGAATCGTCAATCACACTTAAGAACTTTTTAACAGACGGATTTTCCGCAATTTCTGTAGTTAAATACTTACTGATTTGCCGGTTGAGTAGTTTATGGTAATTCATAAAATGAAGTGATTGTCATGGTTTGATTGTGTAGCTGACAGGTTGCACTACTATTAAAAGGAGAAATTTCGCCATACGAATAGAAACCAGCAATCATAGTACCTTCGGGAAGAGCATCCGCAACAGCTTCAACTTCTTCTTCCGTTCTTGGCCCAAGAATCAGTTTTCTTCCTACACAGCTAATGAGTAGTGCAAAATCAGGTTTTCGATTATTCTTTAAACTATTTTCAGCGGCTTTAGAAGAGGCATCAATTAATTTATCAAAATTCGCCTTCATCAACCGCACCTTTGAGTTTTCAGGAATGTCGCCTGCGAAAGTCATCGTTTTCTGCTCTTCATCAATTGATAAAATTGTACGCACTATGGGTTCTGATTGACCTTGTATGGTGAGCGCCAATGGAAACAGCAGCGCCGAAGCCGGCAAATTATCAACATCAGGCCCCAAATATTTCTTGTATAAATCCAATGCGCTCTGTTCATTAATTTCATATAAAACATTACCCTGAGATTTTGTTACCGTCCTTTCCAAGCCAAACATATCCCAGCCGCCTTGAGAGCCGTGGGTAACCAATAGTTTATGTCCATAAAAGCCGATTGCGACAATATTACCTTCAGCAGGATTTCGGTTCAGGCCAACTAAGGTAGATTTGAAGTTAGCATCATCACCAGCCAGACCACCCGTAACCAATATATTCCCAGCAGCCTGATTTAAGCCTTTTGTAAGCTCACTTCCGTTTACAAGACTTCCATCAGAAAATACCATAATATAACTTAAATCCGGTTTTGGAAGATGGTTAATTAACCCAACCGCGGCATCATAGCTATTTTTATATGCACTAATGTTAACTGTTGAACTTTTAATTGTTGTCGATTCGAAATTGAATGCGATAGCAATAAGAGAATTATCCGATACTGTTTCCTGATAAATCTCTCCTGCCGTGCTGCAGAGTGCAATATCTGCGTTTTTGAACAGGGCTTGCAGTTGGCCAAAAGCATCTGTCTGAGGAAATATATTTTTTCCGCCAAAGCAGAGCACCAGGCTAAACTCGTCATTTTTTAATTCCTCTTTACCGCTCTGAGCCAGCCATTGGTGGCTATTATATCTGAAGAGTTTTGCATTCATGATTTTAATTTATAAAAAATTGTTTCTTCAAATTGAATACCATGCGCAAACAACTACAACAAAACGATGATAATCAAAATTTTACGAAATTCAGGTTAATTTTAGCTTCTAAATGTCAGATGCTGTTTCCGGAAAATGGAAATCACGATTCAACTTCACCATCTTTCACCCATGTTCTAAAGGATATTTTTCCAATATCCAAAATCCAGGAAACTTTAACAACGTCGTTGTTATTATTTCAGACGATACCGGATAATACCACAAGTATCAGCCTTTAATGTTTCGACTCCATTTTAAAACAATCACGCTGTTTTGCTGATTTAAAAATAACATTATCACCCTTTATTTCCTGATTTCGCAAATAACTGCTGAAATTTCTTATCTATATTGATTACGACTACAGGTATATCTGGTTTAACTTCCGTTATTTTTGAAATAATTGATCACCGGAGTAATCTCGTAAACCGCGATCAATGAAAATTAGATCTGCTTTTGATAGCGCTTGTTTAAACAATCTTGTATAGCGAGAAACCAGCTGATTAGTATTACAGGTTTAAACTTAAATGATAATCTAACATTTGGGCTGTATCAGGGATCATCTTCTGCAATGAAAATGGAATACGTCTGAAATATCTGTTTCATAAGAGAGTATTAGGCATCAATTTAGGTAACATAAATTTATCATTTTTTTTATAAAACAGAGAAAATTCCATGTCCCGGAATTTTCAAAAACCCTATATTTTTTATAAAATACTTATTTACAGTAAATTAACTGTTTACCATTATTCACCCTTTTCCAATTCATTTTGAAATCAAAATCATAAAACAATACGTTATTATCGTCCCTTTTTACAAAGAAGAAAGCGCTTTCTTTTTCAAGAATGTAAAACTTTACTGCATCAAATACTGATGTCATATTATGTTTCGTAAACGACGGCAGTAGTGGTAAAAAACTTGTGTTTTAAAGGAACATTGCATTATTCGCAATTTTTTCCGTTTTTTTTGCCTAAAAGTGGTATTGTTATTGATATCGTTTATTTCATTCGTTGCAAAAAATCAACAATCAAGCCGGCTACTTTTTCAGGTTGCTCCTGGGCTATCCAATGACCTGCACCTTCAATGATGTGAAAACTTTCCATTTTTGTGCAAGCCTGGTTTTGCATTTGCTCCAATGCGCCAACAGGACGAAATCTCGCCCAATCTGCGATCCCTGCTATAAAACAAGAAGGCACATCTATATTATGTCCTGAAAAAAGTTCGAGGTCAGACTTGTTCAATCCGGCAGTAGTGCAACGGTACCAATTCAATCCGCCCTGGAAACCGGTACGCTTAAACTCCCGGGTATAAACGTCAATCTCATTATCCGGGAGCCATTTACAGGCAGATATTTCTTGTGGAGACGGCATATATGGCGCAACTTGTTCCGGCATTGTTTTATCAAGATCTAAAACATAATAAATAGGCTGTTTATCCAGTTCTTCCGCCCTGCCTGAAGTAAGTGGAGAAAGTCCTTTATTTTGACTCCAGTCGGCACTCTTTACATGAAAGTAAGCTCGCTGAAAATCGTGCAGCCCCTGCTTGCAGTTCAGCATATCATCATTGGCATTGCGTGTTGAAAAGTAGGTAATGCTGTCTTTGCGTGGTTGTGGTAATGTTGTAAGGGGATCTTTTACAGTACCTGCTGTTTGCAGGGCCGGTGCAGGTTGTGATGCAACGTTGAAAGGTAAAGCTGGTACTCCGCCGAACGGACAACTTAAAATAACAATTGACCTGAAAAAGTCTGGCCTGACGAGTGCGCAATAGGCCGCTACTGTGGCACCCACGTCATGGCCTACGATACTGTAAACAGAATCATGTCCCATAGCCATTACCAAACCCATGGCATCGCGGGAAAGCTCATGTGTTCTGAAAGAAGCAAAATTTCCATCATAATTGCCGTCCCATCCTGTTGTGCGGCCATAGCCACGCATATCCGGTGCAATTACATGGTAACCAGCAGCAGCCATTGGCAACATTACTTTTCGCCAGCTATAAGCAAGTTCAGGAAATCCGTGCAGCAGCAGCACAGCAGGGCGTTTTGTCGTCTCAAATCCGGCTTCCAGTACATGCACTGTCAGGCCATTTATTCCGGGCACATAGCGTTCACGTATGCCTGCGGGTAATTCTAAGTCATTTAACTGATCTTTTGTTTTCATAGGATTTTTTGTTTCTTCTGTAAATAGCGCTAAAGGGCGGATCAAAACTGCTCCCAAAGCAGTTAGCGTTGTGTTTTTTATGAAATTTCTGCGTTCCATAAAACAAAATTGATCATTATTTAAAGGCTGATCATTAGCTTAATTATGCGTTTTCTTGACTTAATTATGCCTGGACCGATAAGCAAGGGGAGTTTCTTTTGTAAAAGTTTTAAAAAAACGATTGAAAGAAGCCGGGTCAGAAAAATCTAAACGATAAGCAATTTCGGCTACTGAATTTCCCGTATAGAGCAGCAATGATTTAGCCTCCTGTAATATCATTTCTTTTATTACTTCCGAAGCAGTTTTTCCTGTGTTTTCTTTTACTATTCTGTTTAAATGATTGGGACTAACACCTAACATTTCCGCATAGTCATTGACTTGCTTTTTATTAAGATAATATTGGGTAACAAGTTTCTTGAAACGGTTAATTAATTTAGAACTGTCCCGAAGGAAGGATTTAGTGTTACCTATATTCTGTCGTTCATAACTTCTTTTAGCCTCCAGCAGTAACAGATACACATACATTTTGATCGCTTTATCGCGCCCGGACTTTTTATACTGTAATTCTGTATTTATTTTCATCACCAGCACAAGTATATTTTCCATTTCTTCACTTTCAATTTGAAATACAGGTACACCGGAAATATCATAGAAAGGGAACTCATCTGCAATTTTGATTGACGGAATGATATCATTTAAAAATTCAGGAATAAAGAACATATAGTATCCAAATGCATCTTCAGAAACATTACTCGTTGAAAAAGTCTGGTTGGGGAATGTAAATGTCAAGGTCCCGGGCCGATGGGTATATTCGTCAAGGCCTACCTGCATATTCAACGAACCGTTAACAGTAATGCCGATCCTGTAAAAAATAGATTTTAAGGGCCCTTTTGATGAAACCATTCCATCACTGGAATAAATTTCAAACCCTTCAATTCTTTCAGCATCATCAGGTATATTATTTCCGAAATGTGCGCCTGGATTACTATGCCTGTGGATATGCCTGAAGTTTTCCAGTTTATATTTGGGAATATCTGTTAAACCATTCTTCATTACTGATAAGTGAGTATTTAAGGCATTTGATACCTAAAACCGAACACCTAAATATAAGGTTAAATTCTTCAAAAACGTATTTCCATTTTTTTTGTACAATACTGATGATAAATTTTGGGATTAATTCCAGCCGCTAAAATTCCGCTATATGATCTGCACCTTAAACAAAGGCTAAACGTATACTTGCCTGGTAATTTTAGCACAATTTTATTGAACCGCTATATAAATGCTCCCCTAACTTTTGTTAAAGGGAGCATTTTAATATTCAGTCGAAGCGCCATTTTCTCATTACCCAATAAGCCAGGCCAACTGTTATTACCAGCCCTATGAAAACTACCACCCAACGCGGCTTTTTGCTTTTATCAATGTGCTGCGCCTTCGTTTTGAGCTGTGTGCTTTCCAGGTTATGCTTTTGGTACTGAAGCTGATGCCCGGTTTGCACTTGCTGATGAAGGATCTGCTTTCTATCCGCTTTTCCTCGCACCACAACTTTTGCAGGGTACCCGGCCTGGCCAAAAACCCTAATTCCGGTAAATAATGAAGAACCTCGTTAACTCGAAGTTTTTTTCTTTGAGTGCGGTGGAGGCCTTTACAACGTTTGGATTTTCTGCACGGCAGGAAATGCGCCAACCCGCCCGGAAATCTATCAACAGCTATCTACCTTTAATAATGAAAGCCTAATGGTTTTCCATTGATATCCTTTCTGTGTAAAACCGGTTATTTTGGAGCCGGTTTGACATCTTTTCCCGATTTGAGGAGTCCATAAGAAATTATTGAATATCCGGCCTTAAACGTACATCAAAATCTAACATTCAATTTGTAGTTTTACGACCACAATACTTAATTATAAGTATTTTAATATTTTGTAGTATTAAGCATTTTAAAATATTCTTAAAATTTGTAAATTTACCTTATTAGTAACGTTTTCAACACAGTTTATGTTTCGGTCAGGATCCGGATCGCAGACAACTGACTTTTATGCCAGTTATCAGAGCAAAAGCTTTAGTTGATATCGTGCTGTGTCAATTGTTCAAAAATTTCAATCTATCAATTCCATTAAACTTATGGGAAACCCATCTCTTGATGCTTATCAGCAGGTATTTGGCCTTGCATGCATCGCTAACCGGGCGGGCGGTTACAACGGCACCGGTAGTGAGTTACAGCTGCAACTGCAGTATGACTTATCTTTTTATTTAAATAATGTTCCCCCCGTTAAAGTGATGGGGCAAACAGCCCCTTCAGTCGCCGATTCATCGGTTACCCCGATACTGGGTGACTGGAACCTGGTATGGGGCCCGGCACTCATCGAAGAGACTGATCAGAAAGAAAAGCCAACCGGAGTTGCCGATAATGCGCTGTTTGTCGCGCAGTGCGACGCTGTAGCTTACCCGGGCGGCCCGACTTTACCAACTTACGTTGTAGCTGTGGCAGCAACTAATCCCGCCTCACTTTATGATTGGGAAACCGAAGATTTTTCGGTGGCAGAAGTAGTGAACTGGACAAATTACAACCCCGTTCTTTTCAAGCCATCGGCTTATAACGGAACCGACCCCTATATCTCTAATGGAACTGCAACCGGTATCAAAATCTTGCTTTCACTCACCAGTCCCCCTACAGCCGCATCACCAGGCACCACACTCGAAGAGTTTATTGCCAGTTTACAACCCGGGCCGCAGAGCGCGATCGTATTCTGCGGACATAGCCTGGCGGGTGCGCTCTCACCAACGCTGGCCCTCTATTTAAAACAACATAACCAACTGGATGCCTTTGGAGTGTCATTAGTTTATCCCACAGCAGGGCCTACACCCGGAGAAAGCGCATTTGCCAATCTATTTAACAATACATTTCCCCCGCTTCCGGAAGGGTGGACAGCACAGAGCGGCGATTACAAGAGCTGGAATACGATGCACTGGAATACACTCGATGTTGTGCCGCATGCCTGGCACCAAACCGACCTGCAGCAAATTGCACAGATCTACGGGCAATCGCCTAATTTACTGACCAGAAGTACGTTGAATACCCTTCAGCGACTGGTGCTTAAAAGAGCTGCAACATCAGGCGCAAACTATACCAGGATACAGAACCAATCGTTGCCAGGCACACTTCAGCATGCAGATCAATCTTCACCTACCATTAACACGCCGCCAAAAACAATGAAAGATTATATTACTCAACTCTTCCTTCAGCATGTTAGTCTGTATTCAGGTATCCCTGCACAGCCGGGCAGCCCGGCCGTACAGGGACTTATTCTGCCACAACCACTGCCTCAGCCGGTGTACCCCCCAGGTAAAGCGTTACTTCCCGGGGTCAAAAAAGTTACAAGTCTGGAGTTAATCATCAGGATTATGGAGCAGATCCTGGCCTGGATTGCATCTTATGCTACTTCGCTAGATGGCACACTACCAAAAGAAAACTCAAAAAACAGTTCCAATAAAAGCAAAATAGATTAAAAAACAGATAACTCTTCCTGGCAATGATAAAAACAGATCATCACCATCCGCATGCGTGCACCTGCGGCTGCAAAAACCCAATAGTCGAAATCTTAAAGCATAAGCTTTTCAGTAAGGAACATATTGAAAAGCTGACCGCTCATCTGTCAAAAAGCAAGCCGCCTGCAGCAACGCCGGAAGCGATTCTCTATTCCGGAGGAACGATCAGGCCCATGGCTAACGGAGATGCCGGCGTTGTGGAGTCAATCGGTATGGCTCAGGGCTTTATAGTAGCATGCGGTTCTTATGCGCAGGTAAAGGCTGCTATGGATGCCAAATACAAAGATGCTTACCAAAGTATCGTGCTGGATAAGGCCCAAACCCTGATCCCTGGAATGTTTGAACCGCATGTTCATACCGTATTTTCGGGCATGATGGCCTCATGGATAGACATAAGCCCCTTTGAAGGACAGGACTTGCGGAAAGTATATACTAAAAAGTGGATAGCAGATACCCTGTCTGCCGCTCACGAAGCCTCCTCCGATGTGGTATTACTGGCCACAGGACTCGACCCAGCGCTTATTCAGCCCCAAAGCGGAAAAAACTTTTCGGAGATTGACAACGTGTTCCTGGATAACGTGAGCAAAGATACACCGATACTTATCATGAGCGCATCAGGCCATACGCTATATGCCAATTCTGCGGCCCTTCGCGCCATCTACAATGCCCAGAAAGGGCAGCCTGCAATGCACGACTATACCAGTGCTGATGATTATATCGCCAAAACGCATGGATGGTTGGAGGAGGAGCCCATGATGATGCCTGCGATAAATACCTATCAGGATGCAATAGCACATAAATCGCTTGATATTGTCTCCAATATGGATGCATTTTTCCATCAGGCCAGTGCAAGAGGGGTAACCTCGATGTACGATGCACTGATTAACCAGATGTATGTGCCTTATCTTGAAGACTACCTGGAGGCCAGACGGCTACCTGTACGCCTGGGCGGGGCCCTATACTGCGAAACACTGAAGGCTGCGCAGGCTTTACCACCTTACCGGCAGCCCGATTATTATCTGGATCTTTACCTGGGCCATGTAAAAATTGTATCCGATGGATCTAATCAGGGACTAACCGGATATCAGTCCGAACCTTATTCGGTAATACTTGAAAAGGATCACGCATGTGGTATATTCAACTTTTCAGATCCGGTGGCTTATCAACAGGTGGTTGATGAGGTAATACTGGAAAAAGGCTGGCCCATTATGATCCATGCAAATGGAAATCTGGCTATAACAGATACCATCTCAGCCTTCCGCAGCGCATTAGAAAAATATAAGGGGCCTGAACTGCGCAACCGGATTGAGCACTGTTCGCTGCTGGAGCAAAGTGGCATCAATGAAATGGAAGCATTGAATATTTCGCCCAGTTTTTTGATTGGCCACGTGGGGTATTGGGGCGATGTATTTGAAAAAGTTATATTCGAAGGACAGCATTTGCCAGCGCACAATGCTCCTAAGGTATTTTCCCTGGACCGCTGTAAATCGGCAGCTGAAAAGCTGCGCATCTCCCTTCATAGCGACCACACCGTTACCCCGCTTGGTCCTTTAAGGATGATGGAACAAGCTATTACACGAGTGATGGAAGCGAGCGAAAATGCATGGCCGTTAAATGTGCTCAATACCGAAGAACAGCTTACCAATGAACAGGCACTGAAAGCAGTAACTTATGATGCTGCCTGGCAGTGTTATGCCGATAGCTGGGCAGGAAGTCTTGAGGCAGGAAAATTTGCCGATTTTGTAATCCTCGAAAAGGACCCTGTAACTATGCCCCGAAAAGATTGCAGCATGAACATGCGGAATATTAAAGTGCTGGAAACCTGGCTGGGCGGGGTAAAGGTTTATGCCGGCAATTGAGCATAAACTCCGCACGTTTTAGCATGCCCCTGCAGGCTTACGATAGACCTGCAGGGTTACGAAAAACCGGAATTTAAGGTTTTTAACCCCAGATGCACATAATCAATGTCCAGCTTATTTTTGGCAGTAACTAAGACTTTGATTTGATGATTATCTTTGAAAAAATCTTGTTTTTATATAACTTATCCCAAATTTAGAAAGTGAACACCTACAATCACGCTATAAATAAACTTTTCCCTGATGATGGCGAACAGTGGGTTGAAACAATGAGGAGATATCAAGTTTTTAACGATAAACCGGTAGCGAACCAGCTTCTCTGTCCTAAACAACACTGCAATGGATTAAACCATTTTGATCCGTATAGGTCCCTTGATCCTGTCAATGTCAACAGGTTTCCCTTTTTGGGTGATGACAACCCTGCCCTGTTTATGCAGATCAATAGCCACATCGCGCACCGCTTTCATTTGGTTTCGCCATTCTTGCGGAAATAACAGGCGGGCGATTTCGGATGGGCAGGTGCTCTTACCGGGCCCGCGTTCTGTAGCGAGGGATAAAATGGTGTTTTGGATATCAGCCTGCTTTGTTTGATGAGATATGGGTATTTTCATTTTAGCATCTATAAGTGCAATAGGATATATTATGACATTTTGATTCCTTTTTATCCGCGAATGGCACTATCTCAAGTGATGCAATAAACCGCGCTTGCCATTTTAATCCTTTTCGCAATGCTGTCTCAGCTGTTTAGGCCCCTGGGGCCATATATACGCCGTAGTCTGCTTTTTCCACCCGAGGGTCTTGTAGAAACGATCGGCTCCAGGGGCAGCACTAAGGTTAACAAAATGATAATTTTCCAACTGGCTGTTCAGCGCCATAACCAGGTATCTGCCCAGTCCCTGGCCCTGATAGGCTGGGTCTACCACTACATCTGCCAGCATGGCATAATACCTTCCATCACCTATAACCCTGCCGAAAGCGATGATCATTTCCCCCTCATAGATAAAAAGCGTGGAGGTGCTCATTTTGAAAGCTTTTTCTATCTCTCCGGCTAAGCGGTGTTTCCAGTTAATCTCCTGAAAAAGTTGGAGTACACGTTGCCAATTGATGCTGGTTAAATCCGGATTTACCTGATAATTGTATGCAGGATGTTTTTCTGGTAATGTCATTTTTAGGTGCGGAATACTGTGGAAGGATAAAATGAACTCTTATGATTGCGTCTAAATAACGGGCTGTAAAAGTAATGGTAAAATTTATGGATTAAGGGCATTAACTAACGGCATAACGCAACTATGGGATAACGCTTTGGAACGGCCGCTGTGCGGTCATCACGTGATAAAGCAACCATTATCCCGGCAATAAATGTAGCCAGCATCAGGCAGATCAACAGCCACTCAAAAGCATCTAATTTTCTCATCACTATTAATAACCGTCCTTAGCGGGCTAAAGTTTTTAAAAACAGCTTATGCTGATCAGATTGAAGAAATACCAAAGCGGGATCATTCTCTCGAGATGATCAGCTTTCGAAGTTCAAGCCCCGCATTACGCAGGGCCGTTCTAAATGCCTCATCGTTTTCGAAACCAATTTCATTCAAAGTAAGCCGCTCGTAACATACTTCAAAAGTATCGACCTCAAAAGGCCATGGTGTAACAATAAGCTGTTGCCCCCGCTGAAAAAACCGGACAGATTTGCCGCTTGGACCTTTACTAATTTCAAGAAGGCGTTCCTCAGGCGGAATCTGGTCCTGGCAGATGAGCAGTGAAAAAGCATCACAGAATTCGAGTAAAGCATAAGCGCGGTCTACCTCGCCGGTGCTGCTCTGCGCTTCCCTGATCCATTTCTTTTCAAGCTTTTTAAGCTCCGTAAGGTAAGGCCTGGCCGAAGCTTCATCACCATGGGTAAAAGAAATATGCCTTGAAAAAAGCAGCGCAATGAAACGGCTCTTACTGATGGCATTATCCATCATTTCCCTGCAGGCCGATTCATCAAAACCTGTCATTTTGAAATCGAGGGGTCCGCCCCTATCTGATAACAGCGGCCCACGGACAAATTCGTTAAAAACATCGTCGTGCCCGGTGGTAGCGGTGAGGGTTTCTACCCAGCGCTGTGGCTGATCGGAGATTTTCCATCTGGCACAGATCTGCCCGGCCAAAAGGCCATGAGCCCTTTGGGTGATGATTTCCCATCCGCTGTTGCAATAATTAACAATCAAGATCTTTCCTCCCTGTAAACTTAAGGCCTGTCCTTTTCAGATCAGGCTTTTCGATAGCTGTTTCCATCAATCCCTGCTTTAGATTAAACTGCTGCGCGCATTGCTGCCCGCCTAGACATTATTTTCTCGATCAGGCTGTGCAAACGGCTCCGGTAGTCGCTGCCCAACCACTTGATATAGTTTTTGGTTACCGAGCCCAGGCATTTGCCGTATTGTTTTATCCTCCAGTCGATTTCTTTATCGAGTTCCTGTACCAATTCAAATGCATTGCTCACCGTATCAGCATTGTCAGTGCACATCATTGCATGTTGCCTGATGGAATCGCGGAGTACGGTCCTTGCTTTTTCCCCTTTCTCCATTGCTGTTTGATAGGCCGCGAGTACATCGAATGATATCCCCGTGCTGTTGGGGAACCTGTTCCTCATTTCGGCAGGCATCTGGTGGAGATCATCACTGGCCTTTGCCAGGATCTGGTGATAGATTTCGGGGTTTTCAAATACATGCTGCCAGTTTACCGGTGCATCCCATTCTCCAAACCTTTCTACATTATTGCCAAGGTCTATAATATTAAAAGTTTTTTTACCGGGCAAACGCCTGGCTCCCCTGCCGATCATCTGGTGATAAAGCGTAAGTGAGGTGGTGGCACGGTTCAGGATAACCGACTGCACAGACGGTTCATCAAAACCAGTAGTTAATATGGATACTGATGTTAATATCGCTCCCTTTGTTTTTTTAAACCATTTTAATATTTCAACCCGTTCTGCATTTTCTGTCTGGTTATCCAGGTGGCGTATGGGGTAACCGGCCTGCTGAAAAACTTCCAGTACCTTCCTTGAGGTAAATATACCGTTATTGAAAATCAATGTCTTTTTCCCGAGCGCATGTTCCCTGTAAGCATGAATCAGAAGATCGAGCATTACTTTGGAGGAATATAACTCATCGGAGCTGCTCACCGTAAAATCGCCGTGAATGCCCCTGTTGAGCGTGTTGAGTTCTACCTCATAGCCAAAACTTTTTGGCTTTGCCAAAAAGCCCTGTTCGATCAGTGAATTTATCTGCTCTCCAAGCACCAGTTCACTGTAAAAGCTTTTCATAGGCAATGCTGCATCTGCCGAAAAAGGGGTGGCCGTTACCCCGATTATCCTGGCACCCGGAAATTTTTTAAGCAGTTTATGGAATGAATTGTGATGGGCCTCATCTACAATCACAAGGCCTACCTCTCCGGTATCAATCAGACCATCATCGATCCTGTGTTTAAGGGTTTCGACCATGGCTACATAACAATAATAATAATCTTTTTTGGCTATCCTTTTAACTTTGCTGTCTACTACTTTATTAAAAACGCCTGTATTTTTCAGTGCCAGCGAAGTCTGTTTGCATAACTCCTGCCGGTGGGTCAGCACGATTACTTTCTTTCCGTATTGCTTTATAAAACGATCGGCAATTTCAGAAAAGATAACTGTTTTACCACCACCTGTAGGTAACTGGTAGAGCAAGCGCAGCTGATCAGCCCCGGTCTGCATTTTTTCAAACAGGGTTTCGATTGCATACTGCTGATAGGGATATAATTTTTTTGCTGGTCCATGCGCAGCCGTGGGAGATAAAATCTGCATGGTGTTACAACCACGGAAACTGGCTGAAAGTTTTAAGACAGGAAGGGATCATAAAAATCTTTATTTATAAACAGCATTGCCGGATAAGGGATAAACCCTGTAACCTGCAAAGGGAGTGAGACCGAAATGTTCGCGCTTCATTGTAAGAGGGTAAATTAGGCAGGCCATTAAACCACGGCATTAACGTGGTGAAATAACCAGAGCACCAAAATAAATACAACCAAATAAAATCTTAACCCAAGTGTAAGGAAACAGATTCGGTACTTTACCAGAAGAAAAAGATACGGTTGATGGCCCGACCTGCAGCGGCAGACAAATAAATCCAATAACCCCTATTACATTAACCTAACCTAAAACAGATACCAGCAGCGGTACCAATAGAACAGCCGGACTTAAATCAGCTTACCTAATTTTCGACAACTTTACTGAAATATATAAATTCGGAACATTAGTTTTTATATGGCCTAGCCCAAGGTAAAGCGCATCGTGTTACTTAAAAATGTCCGTTGAGGGTTTCTGGTAAGATCAGCCATATTTAATCCAAATGCATCGCACCTGGATTAAACCATTACTTATTTTATTGGCCCCAGTTTACCTGGATATTGTTTTGTTGGGCGTAGGCTTTACCTTTTTCCATTAAGGCATTAAAGTTTTGCTCAAAACGGGCGCCATATTTCTGGTCGATGTTTTTAATAATTTCGTCTTTGGCACTTTGGCTGCCTTTACTATCGCACAATTTAGCGTAAGCAAGATATTCGTTTTTATAAACAGGGATAACGAGCTCATATAATTGCTGGGAGAGCGCTTTAATTTCTTTTTCTTCTTCTCCTGAAGCTGAAAGTTTTTTCACTTTTTCGAGCGATTGTTCGAGGTATAGTATTTTGTTATTGAGGCTAACTGCAGCTTCGTCACCTTTCTTTTTACTGGATGGAATATCGGGATACTCTTTCGTTTCATCGTTAATATGGCGGGCCAGATCTGCGCTCGCAAAATCGTTGATCATATTGGTGTTAAGGATGGCGATGTCGAAGAAACGTTGAGGGGTTTCTGAGCAGGCAGAGAAAAAAAGAGTAATGAGGACTAAAATAGTGAGTCTTGATTTTTGGGATAGTGCTTGTAAATTGTTCATGATCTAAATGGGGTTTCCTTATTAATTTAAGCTTTGCTTGGAGCAAAGATTGAGCCGTTTTTGAGTTTGGAGTGGGTTAGCCGTCTTTAGCCGATTTGATACAATTAACAGATTAAACAATCCAGAGTCCTAATTCGATTAAACAATTCCAGTTAACCATATTAAACAATCCTATTCTTTAAACTAAACACCTCTCCCTGATGAATCCCCGCTAACTGCTGCACTGCCATTTTGCTCCGTTGACCGGTTTGGCAATAACAACCTTGCGTGCATGTCCGACTATCTGTTGGCGCAGAATCCCGAAAAGATAGTCGTTAAATTTGAGCACATGGGATAATTGGTCATTCAGTAGGATGGGTTTTTATTTCCAAAATAGGCGGTTGTATAACCAGCTACCTATTTAAACTTTCAGCGCCAACATTATTTAAATATAATGAATATTTGCTGCAGGCAAATGTGCAAATGAATACAAATTACTAAATAATATGATAACTATTCAATGAAACAGCTTTACGAAACAATTGATCCAGTCAACTGGAACTTTACGGTGCTACATGTTCATGCGAAAGGTGTTAAAAAAATCTTTTCGAGCGAAATTTGCTTAACGGTTCGCGGAACAAAAAGCCGTTGATTGCCGTTGATGAAATCAGCTTTGAACAGGAAATCTCACCATCACCCGAGTTTAATTAATCTTTTTTTTGATAACCCAAAGGTGTTGTACCTGTGAGGCTCTTAAAGGTTCTATGAAAACTAGTGAAAGATATGAAACCGCTCTCATAACAGATTTCCTTCACGCTCAGCCTGCCTTCAGTAAGAAGCTGGCATGCCTGCCCAATCCGGACTTCGTTTAAGAATTGTATGTAAGTTTTTCCGCTGGCTTTTTTAAAAAGCCTGCAAAAAGATTTAGGTCTCAAATTTGCAAAACCGGCGATTTTCCCTATGTCGATTTTTCTTTTATGATTTCTCATCGTATAATCATATATAGATTCTAATCTATTTATACTGGCCTGCGGTAAATGTGGCTGAAAGCCCATTGTGGTAAGCTTTCTAGCTTCTTTACAGGCCGAAATTTCAGAAAGACAATCTATTAGAAGAGAAATCCGCTTAGAACCTGATGAACTTACCAACTGAGAAATTAATAATCCTAAATTTGCTTTTTGCTTTCCCAGAACCTGAAGTCCATGCTTGCAAAATTCGAGCATTCTTCTAATTTCCTGGAATTCTGGTAGCCCCAGTAAAACATCGCCCCAAAAATTCTCATTGAAGTGGACAACATATATTTCAACAGCAGCACCACTATCGCTATCTAAGTATTTTTTTGAAAACTGCCAATAATGTGGCAAATTACTCCCCAGCAAAACGACATCGCCGTCTCTAAATTGTTTTACGCTGTCACCAACAAACTGTGTGCCATTGCCTCGTTTGAAATAAACCAATTCCAGCTCATTATGACAATGCCAATGGCTATTAACATTGGGCTGGGTATCTAATCTGGCACTAAATGAATGGAATAAACCATTTGACAAATTTAAAACCTTTGGCTTCATTAACTACAAACGTTTAAAATTATAACTGTAATAAATGGTGGTTAATGAGCAGGTCAGATAAAGTTAAACTTAAGCCTGTAAAGTACATTATCTTATTCGAGGTCTATTGAATGGATAACTATCCCATATTCTTTAAAAAACGCCATCCCCTTAGGAATGACGCTCATTAAACTAACCTCATTTCTGTCCTGCACAATAAATTGAATAAATATCGATATTACTCCACTTGCCGAGTATCTCAACAGAACGGCTTTGAACCACGGAATCGATTAATAGCCCGGATTCTGGGTCAGGTTTTTATTAAGATCCCTTTCTGATTGAGGAATTGGCCAGAGTTCATTCTTACCGATTACAAAACTGCGCTTTTTAAAGATATAGTACCCATTTGAGTTTACAGGATAATCTTTATAGTTAGCTGGATCATTGGTAAGTTTCATACCGGTAAACTGTTGATTGTTTTCTGAACCTATAATTCCCCATCTTAAACAATCAAAATATCTGATGCCTTCAAAGGCAAATTCTACCCTTCGTTCTCTTCGGATAATGGTTCTAAGTGCAGTTGGATCTGTTGTGGTAACGGGTGGCATCAATACCGCTGCCCTACCTCTCACTTTATTGATCGTTGCATCTAATAGAGACTGATCTACTCCCCCTCCCGACTCTAATTTTGCCTCTAAATAACCCAATAATACTTCTGCGTATCTGATTAAGGGAAAATTGTTTCCGGTATTGTTAGTCGTGGCTACTGCCGGATCATCTTCTAAGAATTTATAGATTACATATCCGCTCCAAACTCCAGGATACTGATTCAATCGATCAGGAAGTGTTGTACCGGGCTTTGCCGAATAAACTTTACCACGGAAACTTGTGCGGTCAGAGATCATGATATTGAAATCCATTCTTGGGTCACGGTTGTTGTAAGGATTATTTTTATCAAACAAAGGCGATTCTGCTATCGTTTTTCCATCCTTACACTCATAGGCTTCGACCAATTCATTAAATGGGGAATACTGATGCCATCCTCCCCAGGTTTCAGGAGTAAGATATTGTAATAGGGCGTGGTTATAAGTATCTCTGATGTACTGCATCGACATGATGATCTCACGACTGGTTTCCCCCGCATTTAAGAAAAGTTCACGATATCTTGGATCAATTGAATAGTAATTAAAATCGATAATGGTTTTGTAGGTAGTGGCCGCATCTGCCCACTTTTTCTGAGCAAGCTGTAAACGACCCAGAATTGCCAGTGCCGAAGCAGAGGTCATGTGGCCAAGACGGTCTGCACTTACCGAAACAGGAAGTGCTGCCGCTGCTGCCTTAAGCTCACTTTCACAAAATGCCCATACCTCTGCTTTAGGTGTGCGGGATACAGAATTTGCTTCATCTACCGTCAACAGTTTTTGTACAAGTGGCACATCCCCGAAATACAAGGCCAGATTAAAGTAATTGTATGCCCTAATCGTTTTTACCTCACCTATCATTACTGCTTTTTGCGCAGCATCCATTGTAACAGCACCAATATTAGCTAAAAAATTGTTGCACCGGGTAATTTGTGAATAAGCCTGAGAATAATAGGATCCTACAAAGCTATAAGTAGAATTTAGCGTGCCATTGGTAAAATTATCAGGAATTGACTCCTTCTCCGATCCATTACCGGCCATCAGATCAAGGTTAACCATTGATGTTGCGGCCCAGAAATTGTAGCCGGTAAAACCTGCCCCACTGTCATAAACCCCATTCAAAGCAAGTGTTGCATCACCAGCTGTTTTCCAGAAAGTGGCATCCGAGATTGATGATAGCGGCTGGGTATCTAAAAGGTCTTTTTTACATCCTGCAATCATAGTCAGAAAGGTACATCCAACCACAACTGTTAATTTATATATATAATTTTTCATTTTGTTTTATTTAATGATCCTAACTACATCAGATTACAATTTCACATTTATACCAAAGGTATAGATGGCAGAAAGCGGATAGAAGCTTGGATTGTCTCCAGACCCCTGACCATTTTCCGGATCCCATCCTTTATAAAAATCGTTTAATGTGAAAAGATTTTGCCCCCCCACAAAGACCCTAACTTTGTCTAAACTGATTTTTTTGGTCAGATTAGCAGGTATGGTATAGCCAATCTGCGCATTTTTCAATCTCAGGAAAGTCCCTGATCTGTTCCAATAGGAGTTTGTTTGTACATTGGCACTTCCCTGGCTCAAATTGGTAATACGTGGATAAGTGGCATTACGGTCGGGATTTTGCGTTGTCCAGGCATTTTCATATTGCCATTGCTGGACATTGCCACCGTTATATAAGGCATAAGCCTGATATGAACCCATCTGTACCGTGTATCCTCCAAGTCCAGAAAATAATACAGCTAGATCGAAGCCTTTATATGCTGCAGTTAAATTTAAACCGTAGGAAGTTTTTGGATTGGTATTACCCAGAATGGCCCTGTCATAGGTAGCATCAACCTTTCCATCGGGAACACCATTTGGTCCGCTAATGTCCTTAAATCTGATGTTACCCGGGGCACCACCGCTTGGCTGTGATGGATAACTGGCCACATCTGCAGCATCAACAAAAAGACCATCGGCTACAAATCCATAAATTGGGTTTAACGGCTGACCTACAAAGAAATTGGGGATAACACTCTGAATGTCACCGGCTATTTTGATTACTTTCTGATTGTTATAAGAAAAATTTGGTGATACCCCTATGTTTACCTGACCGATTTTTGTATTATAAGTTAAACTTAACTCAATACCCCTATTCTGAATGGAACCAGCATTTTGTATTGGCGGCGTCAGGCCTAATGTTGAGGATACCGGCACCAGATAAAGAATATCTTTCGCTGTCCTGTCGTAAATATCTACAGTACCGCTTAGGTGATTTTTAAACAATGTAAAATCAAGACCGAGATTGGTTGTAGTTGTTGTCTCCCATTTGATATCGGTATTTACAGCCGAAGTAACAGCAGCACCTGGTGCAATCACTCCTCCAAAAGTATATTTTGGCTCGGTGCTAAAGGTATATTGGTACGGATAATTTAATATATTACCATTTCTATCCGAAATATTCGCATTACCCAGAGAGCCATAAGATGCGCGGATTTTCAACTCATTAATCCAGCTGATATTATCCTTTATAAAAGATTCTTCTGAAAGTCTCCAACCAGCGGAAACGGCTGGAAAAACACCAAATCTATTGTCAGGTGCGAACCTGGAAGAACCGTCGTAGCGCACATTGGCTTCAAAAAGATATTTGCCTCCAAAATCGTAATTTAAACGGGCAAAATAAGACCTGAATGCATACTCATTTGCGTTACCTGATGTTTGCTGATTGGTTGTTGCGCCTGCATCAATCTGATACAGCAGATTGTTAGGAAATTTATCCCGAAACGCCCTTGAATAATTATCGCGGTGTGCTTCTTGCTGATAACCACCTAAAATAGATAAATTATGTTTACCAAAGCTTTTAGCATACTTTAATAGTAAATTTAGGGTTACTTCATTTCCATCTCTATTTTCGATGTTCAAGCTATTTGGCCCCACATAGGTATTACGGTCTATATTGATGTCAGCGACATAGGTTGTATTAACGCTGGTATAATAATGATATCCGGCAGTTCCGCTTAGGTTTAAACCTGGTATAATGTCCCAGGATAGTGTAGAATTTCCATAAAAGTTTTTAGCACGCAAATTGTTAAAACCTTCACTGGCCAGCCATGCTTCCGGGGCATAGAAATCCTGACGGCCATAAGTGCCATCTGATTTCAGTCCTGCAATGGTATTGGGCTCACGCACCGAAAATCCAATAATACCACCTATTCCTGCCGAATTGGACTGAGGTTGTGTCTGAAACTGAGAAAAACCGAGTATACTGGTTTTAAGATTCAGGTTTTCTTTTATACGGGTATCAATATTGGCCTGGATATCGTATCTTTCGTTATTGGTCTCTGCCGTTAATCCATTATGGTCACGATAGCTACCTGAAAGGTAATAAACGTTGTTACCTTCACCTCCAGATACATTAACATTGTGGTATTGCTGAAAACCTGAACCCGTATTTAATAAATTTTTCAAATGGAATACATTTGGAAAATTATCCGGATCTGTGCCGCTTTTATATTTGGCTACCACATCGGCACTTGCACCGGTTAGTTCTGCATAAGTCCAGGAATCAACAAATTGAGGCAAACTCGTTATTTTTTCCCAACCAAAATAGTTGTTATAACCAATTACTGTTTTCCCTTTTTGACCACGTTTAGTCGTTATCAATACTACGCCATTTGCCGCCCTGTTACCATAAATCGCAGCTGAGGCTGCATCTTTTAGTACCGTCATGCTGGCAATATTATCTGGCGCTACATCATCCAACGAACCTGCAATCCCATCAATCAATATTAAGGGGTTGCTGCCTGCATTGAATGTTCCTACTCCCCTGATAATTACCCTCGCACCATCACTGCCCGGGCGGCCGCCATTTTGTTGTACCTGTACACCAGGTGATAAACCTGAAAGCGCCTGGGAGGCCTGTGTAATTGGTCGGTTATCAAGGTCCTTTGAAGAAACAGTACTTACCGATCCGGTCAGGTTGACTTTCTTTTGGGTACCGTAGCCTACTATAACAACCTCATCAAGCTTTTTGTTATCATCAACAAGCTGAACATTAATTTGTGTCTGCTCTCCAATAACAACTTCTTTCGAAGCGAAACCGATGAAACTAAAGACCAGCGTACCTTTACGATCAGGAATGCTCAGAGAATAATTACCCTCGGTATCTGTCTGGGTAGCTTTTCCGGATTCTTTATGTTTTACCACAACTCCTGGGATTGCTTTTCCATTTACATCGGTAACTTTACCATTTATATTAATTTCACTTTTTTTAGATCCCGGAAGGGAAATAACCCCTTCATTTGTATTGATGTAAGCATTTACATCTTTTGAAAGACTTAAACCTGTATTGGCAACCACTTTAGCAAAAGGGGCCGTAGAAAGTATTGAACTGATGGTCAATATTGTTAACAATATGCGCCAAGATTTTAGCGCTTTTGGAATTATTTCCATATTTGGTTAGTTTGTTTATTTATTAAATTTTAGGCAAAACATACTTAATAACCTGTTTATTCAGGTTTAATAAAACTGTCGGCCATTATAAAAAGCTAGTCAAGCGTTTAGTTAGGTTCATTTTTTTCTCATAGGCATGTGATTATTTTGTGTTGGATACATAAACAGAAGTTTTTATATATTCAGATTCAGGGACAAAAGAAACCAGTTGATAAATAATTACAGACGTCCATTACGGTACTTTAAATACTTGGTTATACATTCTTTAACAGAAAAAGAATATAATCCAAATATAAAACGTAACAAAGAGGCAGGGTTTATTATAATCAGACATCTTTTTATATTTTTCCGACTTTTCGTATTCAATATCAGGTCATGACTTATCGTTAAATACCAGCAGTTACGTACTTGGGGAATATTTCGTTCTGCACGATTTCATGCAAATTAATTGAGTGCTAATAAAATAACATGTGTATATATCGGTTAATCCGGGATTGACTACACCCGAGATCTTTAGTTCATCACACGGTGTATATAAAGCGATATTTTCTGTTAGATTTTTATATCAGTTTCTACTACCTTCATTATGAAATCCAACATCATTGCCTGATTCTTCAAAGTTATAAATCATTTTTCCTTTTATCGATTACCAGATTAATGTTAATGATTTTGCCACAGGGATTGGTGTATTTTGAAATGGATAAGGTTTTGCTTTTAATGTTAAGCGTAAATCTATACTGGCTAAAAGCTGAAACATAACATATCACCATTATCGGGCCGGGAAATAGTTTCTCATATTGAATATTTATAAGGCTACCTTTATAAATGTTTTTAAAATTTTTAGCATTTTTAATAAACCTATCTAAATTCTCATTCCTCACAACCGTTATCGCAAAATAAAACCACTTTGCCAACTGCAGCAATTATGCCTTTTGAGAAGAAAAAAAACGTCTCGAACATCAAAACAGATACAAATGTGCACATACCATTCTTTTAACATGAAATTACCAATATACCCTCCTGATTTACAAACACTTACATATCAACATACATTATTCAAGCTGGTAACGCTGAATTGGTGAGTTGTTTGATAATGATGATTGCACCAAGGCTACACCAATCATAAGAAATCCAAGCCATGTAGAATGGCTTGGATTTATATTAACTTATATTATTGGATGCGGCATGATATTACCCGCACTTAAATCCTAATCTAATTAGTCTCTGTACAATCTCACTTTACTGAATCTTACACTGCTCTCATGTTTTACCACCATAGTCGAAACAAATCCCACCGTTATTTCCTGGGTTTGCGTCAGTGTGAAAGAAATGACAAAATCTTTTCCATTTTGCGAATTATCCAAAAATTTGAAACTTCCCAGTGCTTGTGAAATATTGGCGACATCGGGTAGTGTTTGCCCCAGGTTTACAACGGCATAAGTAGCCTCCAATGGATTGGCAATTTCAGACACAGTCACAACATAACGGTATTTTCCTGATGGAAGTGTAGTGGTTTGATAGATTTTGCCATTTGTAATCTGTGGAGTATACCAATACTCAAATGCAATAAAGCCACCCCCATTATACGAATCCCATCCGCCCAAGGTGCCGTTAGACATATTTCTTGCGGCAGCATTCGTGGTCCAGTCTGCAAGTAAACCCCACCTTCCATCTCTTTGACTCTGGAGGAATGGCGCCCCCGGATTTTTCAAAAAGAATTCTGTTATTTTCCGGGATGTAGAAACACTGTAAAATGTATCGATAGCCAAGGAGTCAGGCAAAAAAAGTGTCCGGTATTGAAGATCTGTACCTGGATTTTGATCAGTAAGGACGGTTTGCGTGGCATCTTTAGCTACCCGTTTAGTCGTTACCTTGCCGTTTACATTAGTATAAGTAACATCCACTCCTACCGAACCAGCATCTGAAGCCCGCCAGTTCAGGAATGTTGTTCCGCTTGACGGCTGATAAACAACACTTTCTAAAATACGGTTCAACAGTGATTTCTCAAAGACCTCTCCATAAGTGGCCCCTTGTTTCAAAGCTGCAACCGATTTATTTCCGCTTTTATCATAAGTAAAAACTTCAAACGAGTAGTTGCCTTCTGGAAGTGGGGAAACCATTGCTTTTATTGTATCTATCCCTTTCCCTCTGGTAATGGATACATCCTTATGATTTGCCTTATTATTCCAGAATATGGAGGCTTTTACAATATTTGGATCGGAAATGAGCAGGAACCTCACCAATGCCCGGTTGCGCCCTGACTGAACCCTTAAGGAATCGGCTTTACCCGGATAAACAATCAATTTTCCATCGGTAAACTTTTTATATTCATCCATTTTGCTGCAAGAAGCCATTAGTATGGCAATCGCAATGAAGGAGTAAGCAATAATAATAATATGTTTCATATCGTTATAATATTTAATAAAGATCATTTGTCGTTTCCATAAAAAGTCATTTCTGAAACGTGTGCGGCCTGTCCCCCCGGTCCTGCCCATGTTTCCAATACCCTGATGCGGATATATCTTACGGGAGCGGCATTCAAAGGAACATTGTTTTCCTCACCACGTGCAGCAGCCTCAACGTCCTCATTGGAATTGGAGCCAAGTGGTTGGGCAGAAGGTTTAACGGAGACACATGATGCCAGTCTGGTCCAATTGGTATAACTGCCATCACTTGCCGGATTATTAGATCCCCATATTTCATATCGCTTGGGATTTCCATGGTTATAAATCCATACCCCTTGTCTTTGCCAAAGCGTAAAACGACTGATTTTTGCAGTCACGCCAAGATCAAATGTTACATGAAGGGGCATGCCAACATCAGTTGTATGCCACATATTGCCCTCGGCGGATATTACTTTATCCCATAAATTGTTAATGGGTAAACCCCAACCTACAGGTGCATCAGTTGGCAGAGTAAGTACTTTAAATTTACTTTTATCCAATTCTTTTTCAAAAATCGGCGTTAGGGTAGCCTTCGCCGTATCGGTGCGGTTGTCCCACCTGTCTCTGATGTAAACACCGAAAATTGTTTCTTTAGAAGGAAATCCCCTGGACGAAAAAATGCCGCTTTTAGATTTGGTATAGATCGTTTCTTTGGTTGCAAAATTGCCCAAAGAATCTTTATAGGTTACCACAACTGCAATATTGGCCTCCGTAGGATTGGCAAAGCTTATATTGATCCCTCCGAAATCGGTAACCAAAGCCAGGCTTCTCCTAATCGCAAAAATGGGTGGTTCCAGTGCTTTTACTTTTATAGTTACAGGTGCGGACTTATTTTCAGATTTATCAATGGCATACAAATTAAGATTGTAGGATGCGGTATCAGCAAAACCATCAACAGTTAACGAGTTGGTATATGAAGATGCTTTTACACTGATCACTTTACCGTATTTATTTGTGTATTCAGCCATCACGTACATCAGATCCGCATCAGAGGGAAGGTTATATGAAACCTTGACCGCTCCGGCCATGCGTTCTGAAACCGGATTTGAAATCGGCTGTGGTGCTACTGAATCTTTTTCCAAAGGTGCCAGGATATCTTCTTTGCAGCCAAGTATTGTTACGCAGAACAGCGCAAGCAGTACAAACCATTTATTTTTTTTCATAATATTAAACTTTTATTTAATTAATTACCATCCTGGGTTTTGAACAAGATTTGGATTAACAATTGTATTGTACTCTTTAATCGGCCACAGATAATCACGGGGTGCAACAAATTTTTGATTGAAAAGCAATTTTGGTCTGTAATAACCAGTAGCATCAGTTTGTTCAATGTCCCAGCCATAAACCGGGGCATTTAATGTTGCTGAAGCTTCTTTCCAACGTCTTAAATCCCAGAACCTGCTGCCTTCGAATGCCATTTCAATTCCACGTTCCTGATGAATAATCTGTCTCAGGCCCGCCTGATCTTTATATTTACCTGGATTAATAGAATAAGTATCCCAGGAAACCTGAACGGTTTGCAGACCAGCTCTTTCTCTAACCAGGTTAAGGTATTGATAAACCGATTCTGAAGGGCCGTTTGCTTCATTCAACGCTTCAGCATACAGCAGATACAGATCGGCTAAACGCATCAAAGGCCATGGATATTCTTCCTGGGTATAACTCTGACCATCCTGTATCACAAACTTCCAGTTAACCAGCTTTTTGGTAAAGTAACCTGTAATGGAGTAGCCAAATGCGGCACGCCTTGATTGCCCCTGACCTGATTTTGCCTGCACCGGCCAGGTTTTATTCTGCATATACCACACAGAGCCGTCGAAGCCCAAATCTGCATAAAAGCGGGGTTCTCTATCGAAGTGTAATGCGGCAGTGGTATAGCCATTCTGTAAGTAATCCTGGTCTGAGGAAGAAGCGGTCTTTAGATTGTACCTGTTAGAAAAGTCCCAACTTTTATCTTCGTTGATTGGCACTCCATTTCTGGTATAAAATAATTCAGCTATGCGTATTGTTGGTGCCAGTTGCCCCAATAAACTCTCATTGCCAGATCTTGCGACATCAAGCCTGGGTATAGACTGAAGTTGTATTCCTGAGCCTATACCATTTGTAAAACCCCAGATCAATTCCTGGTTCCATGGCTCGCAGACACTATTTCTAACGTCCATCTCCAATTTGAGCCTATCAGATATATTGGTTACAGCGGAATTAAATTTATATAAACGGATTCCTGCCCTATCGCAAAGGTCAATAGCTTGTTTACAGGCATCTGCAGCTTTTTTCCATTTCTCAACGCTATAAATGCTATTTACCAAAGCTGTTCCGTCTGCATTCTTTAATCCGTTATAATCTGAATTTCCGTTAAACTGCGGACTTGCAGCCAATGCCAGCACCCTTGCTTTGATGGATATCGCAATCGGACGGGTAATGTGTCCCAGTTCAGAAGAGCGGTTTTGAATGGTAATGGGCAATTTGGTTGCAGCAGTATCCATTAAATTTGCGATATAGTCGACTACTTTATCTACCGGCTCACGCTTTACCCTTACCTCTTCGGTCGTTGCCGTAATGGGTAGATTTTTATCAATGATCGGAATCGGCCCATACATCCTCAACAGGTAAAAATGATAGTAAGCTTTCAAAAACTGAACCTCGCCTGTCCATATTGTTTTTTGTGACGGATCCAGATCAGGCACTTTATCTACATTGTCGAGAAAAATATTGCAGTCTCGCAAAGCTTTGTATATGGCTTTACCATCCTGCTCCCCATCCCAATAATTGAGCAAAGGGGATGTAAGCGACTGATTTCCCCTCATAATCTGCTGAGGGTAAGATGGAAGCCGACTTAAAGACGTAATTGGCCAATATGTCCAAAATTCATCACTGGCCAGCATTGCCGGATTTTGGGAGATATTGCTTTCCTGGGGCAGGTAAGAGTAACAGGTAAACAGATACTTTTCTGCTTCATTCCGATTGGTAAATGCATTTTCTATTGTTGCGATATTATCCGGAACAATATCCAGGTAATCTTTTTTGCAGGAGGTTATAAGCGCTAAGATAACTGCTGCTAAAAATATGCTTGTCTTTTTCATAATTAAAATCCTATTTGTATACCCACATTGTAAACTCTCTGTACCGGGTAACCTAAACCGTTGCCCCCCATTTCAATATCCCATAACTTAAATCCACTAAAGCTCAGCAAATTAGTCCCGCTCACGTAAAACCGTGCATTGCTTAATTTAACCCTATTGATTATTTTCTTAGGAATGGAATAACCCACTTCAGCAGATTTCAACCGTAAAAATGAACCATTGCGCATAAACCAGGTGTTGGTCTGCACATTATTATTGTTCTGACTGTCGCTCAAACGAGGCCAAAGTGCATAGAGGTTCTGGTTGTCTTCAGACCAATGATCGTCGGCATAAGCCTTGATCAATGCATTTTGTGTACCGCCCAATGATTCCCCTGAGTAATTATAAGGCACAAATGGAGCTGTGGCTCTGGTATCGATCCAGAATGATGAACGGGCAGACCCCTGGAAAAAAACCGATAGATCAAAGTTTTTATATCCTGTAGAGAAACCAAATCCATAAATGATCTCCGGAACAGTAGGTAGGCCAATAGGCACTCTGTCAAGGTCTGTAATCTGGCCATCACCGTTTACATCCCTGTACTTGATATCGCCCGCAGCGTATTCTCCAAAGGTTTGTTTTGGAGAATTGGCCACATCATACTGATCAATAAATAACCGCTCTGCAATTAAGCCATAAGTCTGGTTAAGCGATTGCCCGATCCGGGAAAGATAGCTCTCTTTGTATTGAGGCTCCTCAAATTGTAAAAACTCACTGTGTGCATAGGTAAAGTTTCCGTGCAGACGGAGCCATAAAGAAGAATTAAAGTTTTTGCTATAATCGGCAGAAACATCCACCCCATTTGCTTTTGCCTTACCAGTATTTGCTTTGATGGAAGCAGCAAGCCCCATAGTACTGGGAATAGCAGCACGCTCCATCAGAATGTTATCTCTGGTTTCGGAGAAAAGATCAACCTGTAAATTGAAATCGTTAAATAAGGTTAACTCAGTGCCAAAATTGAATTTCTTTGCTCTTTCCCATGTGATAAAAGCATTATCATAACGGTTGACGGTTATGCCTGGTCTGAAATAGCCAAACTGCTCGCCAAAACTAGCCCCTTTACCTCCATCAGATAAATTAACTTCCGAGAGATAAAAGAAACGGTCTTCCGGCGATCCGATAGCATCATTTCCAACTATTCCATAGGTTGCTTTCAATCTTAATTTACTGATAACAGTACTTATCGGTTTCCAGAAATTTTCATTGGATACCTGCCATCCAAGCCCTAGCGCTGGAAAAAACCCATATCTTTCGGTTTTGAAAAAACGCTCAGATCCATTATATCCAAAGCTTAGTTCAGCCAGGTAACGGTTGTCATAACCGTAGGTAAAACGTCCGGATACTCCCTGATTGCGGTAAGGCAAAGATTTTTGTAAGGTACCACTGTTTGCAAAAAGCTGTTGTCTTCTTTGGTAAACCAGCAAAGCAGTTATATCATTAACTTTTGAAATCTGCTTTACGTAATTCACTGCAGCCTCCATATAGGTCGTAGTATTGATATCTTTCGCACCCTCACTATAATTCAGGTACTCAGTTGCCGTCCCCTCGTTCAACAACGTCAAACCGTATGTATCCCGCAAACTATTGTATCCGCTAGCTGTATAATAAAACGGGTTGTAGTTTCGGCTGACATCAAAATAAGAATAACGTGATGTATTGAACATCCCCCTTGCCGAAAGGCCCTGAGTGATAAATGCAAGATCCTGTTTCACCTCAAACTGTGCATTCATCAGCGATCTTGAGTAGTCTCGGTAACCTTTAACCAGGTCTGCATAGGGATTGATCAGCAGCCCGTTACCGGAATTACCAAACAGGATATGATTTGTTTTAGGCATTTGATTTGCCGGATAATAAGCCGGAAATAAAACAGGATTACTTCTCATAATTTTCGTATACAACCCGCTTCCGCCATCTATCGGCCCTGTATAATCGTCAAAACTTCCTGCCAAACGGACAATGACCTCGGTAGTTTTGGTCATGTTGATATTGATGTTCGATCGTAACTGATAAGATTTGAGACTGATATTACTGTTAAAGTTATTACGCTCATCAACTTTAAGGAGACCATTGTCATTATTGTAGGTTCCTGCTATATAATAACGAGCGATTTTGCCACCACCATTGGTGCTAAAATTCATACGCTGATTATTGGTTCTGTCCTTCAACAACATTTTCCGCCAGTCATTTGCAGGGTATATATTGGGATTAGCACCCAATGCGGTCTGATCGATTTTGTTTTGAGCGTATGGTAGTATGCCCAATGGATTACGGGTAATAACCGCTTCGTTCGCCAGTTTCATATAGGTAACAGGATCTGCAAAATCCAGGTTTCTGGTATTTTCCGATGTTGAATTTTCAAACCGGACCTGTATTTTTGCTTTTCCTTCCTCACCTGTCTTGGTAACAATCAGGATTACACCATTTGCTCCTCTCGCTCCATAAAGCGAAGTGGCTGTAGCATCTTTCATGATGGAAAAACTGGCTATATCATCTGGTTGCATTCTGGCCAGATCTGTAGAGGTAACCTCAATTCCATCTATTAATATCAGCGGATCTTTTTTATACCCAAAAGTGGTCACGCCCCTGATAAAGAAAGATGCATTGTCCTGTCCAGGCTCTCCACTTCGCTGATATGCGATCACACCTGCCAGTTTACCTGCTAAGGCAGTGGTCAGGTTGCTGGATGGAACCTTTAGGTCTTTTGGGTTAATGGTGGTAATTGCACTGATCATGCTTGATTTCTTTTGCGTACCAAATGCAACTACGGCTACCTCATCCAGATCATTCAGCGACTCCAGTACTACATTGATACTGCTTTCCCCTTTTATTTCTATTTCTTTGGTCTTATAACCGACCATACTAAAGACCAGGGTACCATTGGCAGGGACCTTAAGGCTATATTTTCCGTCGTTATCTACCTGTACACCGATTTTGGCGAACTTTAGCGTAACCGTCGCACCTGGCAGTGGCCCCTGGGCATCTCTAACGGTTCCTTTAACCACAATTTCATCCCGAAAAGGATGAATACGGGATAAGGGGCTGTAAACTGTCGCCTTAGAGAAGGAACTCTGTGGTATGCAAAATCCTAAAATTAGAAAAGGGATGTAACACAGATTGATTCCTGCTCTGTTCTTTGAATCTAAAAAAGAGTCTGTCCGTCGCTTCATAGCAACATACTTAAGTAAAGTATTCACATTCATTTAGTTTATTATTTGGTTAATTGGTTAGTTACAATAGTTGAAATACTCCAATAGCATCATCATGATGGCCCACTATTAGGAATATTCAGTTAAGCTATAATACTCCTTTCTTAAGGTCTAATGAGTAATGGACAACACGAAATAAGCCTAATCTCCATATTGATCTTTTAGTCATTATCAACTCTTTTTTTGATACATCAGGTACCGTACAGTTTTTTTTCGAATCTGAACGGACTGAAACATATCTCTTCCATCTGTAAGCAGCAATTTCCTGTACCAAACATTCAGTGAATTATGATCTGTTTTCATTTTTAGCCTTTAATTATGAAAATAAAGTCAAGGCAATTCCATTACCCAGAGATTGTATAGGGCTGAAATAAGGAAAAGCAAACAGTTGTAATGGGCTACTTCAGGTAGCAGATAGAGCTAGTATAGTTTTCTCATAATTTTGTTTTCGTTAGTATTTTTATACCCATCAAGCTATAACATGATGTATATCATATTAAGCAATATTGCCATGGGTATTCAAAAAATTTTATTTTACCGGAAATACTGTTTCCCTTAAATATCTGGTTATACATACTTTAAAAGTCGACTAAAGAATGTAACCAAATATAAAATCAAAACCGATGACATGATTTATTATAAACAGACTTCTTTTTATACTTTTCCGACTTTTCAATATAAATCATCTTTATTTTGACATCATGCTTTACAGAACATTATGTGCCTTTATCCCAAGATATTAATCAATAAAATTCATTATCTTATTCTGGGCTCTGTAAGCCCCCGGCGTTAAGCCGGTAAGTTTCTTAAAAACCCTGGAGAAATAATGGACATTTTCAAATCCAGTCAGTTCGGCAATTTCCTCCTGCTGCTTTTTAGTAGTAATAATAAGATACTGGGCCCGTTCTATTCTTTTTTGCAGGATATAGTTTACCGGGCTTTGACCTGTGTAACGGTGAAAGAGCCTTGAAAAATAATCTGTATTTAAATTTGCCCTATCAGCCAGATGACTTACTTTAAGTGGTTCCCGCAGATTAATCTGTATATAACCGATAGTATCCATTACTACTGAAGGTTTGACAACAATTTTGTCTTTATGAAATATTTCCGGTTTTAAGAATCTGGAGATCAGCTGTAAAAGAATTCCCTGTGTTTCGTATTGTACAGCAATATTCTGAAGATTATTCAATTCGGTGTATTCTTTGTAATAAATATCTTTTTCATACACCATTGGATCATTGGACCGGTTGATGCCCCTCCCTGGATTAATAGAGATCAGTCTCTTAAAATTGGCGATATCATTAGCATTTGCCTCAACCTGCAAACTTTCCATGCAATTGGAAAACAACGATATCCCATCTGCAGAATCTTCAAAAAACTGAACGAAATACTGGCTTAAAAAACATTCACAATAGAGGTTGCAAAGTGTAAAGCTGGGAATGAGGTAGAGATAACCAGGGCTTAAATTAATTGACCCGTTTGGACCTGATATCATACCTTCACCTTCATCAATATAGTACAACCTATAATAAGGGCTGATTACATTTTTAAAGTTCCATTTGCTTCCAAGCTTCACATAATCGACGTTCAGCAACTGGAAAGAATGCCTGATGAGCCGTTTATTCATTGTCATATTGCCTTTAATCTGTTATTGATAATTTGATAAGCGGTCTTGTAATGACATGCCTTTCCTTGTGTTTGTCTCCGGAGTACCTTTATCAGAAAGGATAATCAGACCATTGTTTACCAAGCGGGGATATCAGAATCAAACAGACCGCAAAATCCAAATGACCAGCATTTATAATTAATTACTAAAGTCGGCCAATTTCAAACCATGAATGGGGGGGTAACAGGTAAAATTGGAGGGGCAAAAGGGGTTATTGATCCTTTGGCGTGCTGAAAGAAAGGCAATATGCACACTATTTGATCAGCCTTATCATTTTATACAAAAGGATAAAATCCAGAGAAAGCTACAATAAGTAAACCTACACTATGGTTTCCTGTGCTTGAGATCCTGATTAACCTAAAGGTTTTTTGAAAAGATTTTTCTGTATTTTTTAATGTATTCCGAAGGATTCATCATAAATACTTTTTTAAATTGTTCCCTAAAATATTTAATATCGTTCATTCCAACTATGTACATGGTTTGCCTAATAGTATTATCGGTGGTAATAAAAATTTCAGCAGCCTTTCGCAAACGGATGAAACGGATGAAGCTACTGGATGAATGCCCGGAGATGGATTTGATCCTCTTGAAAAGATTCTCCCTGGACATTCCTAATTCTTCTGCTAATATTTTGATATTAAAATCAGGATCGTCAATATGTTTTTCGACAATATTTATACAGTTCTTTAAAAAGTCTTTGTACTCCACAGATATCTTTAGGCTGTTCGGGTTCAGCGTAATTTCACTATAGAAATATTTTTGCAGGCTGTTCTTGCTTTTGAGGATACCGGCAATCCTGGCCATCAACAGATCCTTATCAAACGGTTTACTGATGAAGTCATCGGCGCCACTTTCGATTCCCTTTAATTTAACCTCTTCTGAAGTACTTGCTGTGAGCAGCACTATGGGGATGTGGCGAATAGATTCGTCTTCTTTTACTACCTGGCAAAGTTCAATTCCTCCTATCCCACCCATCATCACATCACTGATTACTACATCAGGCAGGAGCTCACGAATAATAGATAAACCGCTTTCGCCATTCCAAGCTTGCAGAATGTGATATTGTTTAGCAAAAATTTCGCGAAGATAATGGGCAATTTCTTCATTATCATCAATGATAAGAATGGTTTTTCTCTCTTCTGAAACCGAGTCGATGAGTTGCAATTCTTTGCTGTCAGTAGCGGTAATTCCCAAATCATGCTGATCAATTTCATTTAAAAACCCGGGACTTTGCTCAGGATCAGTATCAATTGAAGAATTGATATTTGCATCACCTTTTAAGATCTGAATATGGAATGTTGTCCCCGAATGCCCATCACTCAGGCAGTTTATCTTTCCGCCATGCAACTCTACAAAGTTTTTAACCAAATAAAGTCCGATTCCAAAACCACCTCCAAAAGATCGGTTTTTAGCATGTTCCTGATAGAATCTATTGAAAATCTTATCCTGTGACTCTGCGCTGATGCCACATCCTGAATCTTTAACTTCAATACTGACATCTGCATCATTTTCCTTTATACCAAGGGCTATTCTTCCCCCCTCAGGTGTGAACTTAAATGCGTTTGAAAGCAGATTAAAAATAACAATTTCAAGTTTTTCCCTATCAGCATAGATCTGAATGACCTCCGATGAGGTATGGAAACCATAATTGATATTATTTGATTTTGCCTGATGGTCAAAACAAAGGAAAACCTCTTTAACCAGATCAACAATATTAAGCTTTGATATTTTCAATATATCCCCTTGAGCATCTGCCTTGCTATAGCGCAACAATTGATCTACGAGGCTTAATAACCGCTTAGCATTCCGGTAAACGATATTCATACTACGTGTATCTAAGTATCGGCTATCTTGATGGAGAAGGTCCTTCACCGGATTAATGATCAAGGTGAGCGGTGTTCTGAATTCATGTGAAATGTTGGTAAAAAAGGCAGATCTCTTTTCATTGAGTTCCTTCTCCTTTTCACTTTCCATTTGGGCAATTTTTATCTCATATTTTAGTTTTTCCTGTTTTCGCCGATAAGAAATATAAAGAAAGGTGACCAACAGGGTTAATGAAGCATACAGCAGATAAGCCCACCAGGTGAAGTACCATGGTGATCTGATCCTGATGATCAAAGTAGTTGCCTCCCTGTTCCATATCCGGTCACTATTTGAGGCCTTTACCTCAAAGCGATAGGTCCCCGGATTTAAATTGGTATAAGTCGCCTTACGCTGCGTGCCAACCTCATTCCATTTTTTATCAAAGCCAACCAATCGGTAAGCATATTCAATTTTTGAGGGATCGGCATAGTTAAGGGCAACAAAGTCAACAGAGAAAACACTCTGATCATGCTCAAGTACGATTTCTTTTGCGGCATTGATATTTTCTTTTAAAGGGCCTGTGGTACTAGGTAAAACAGATTTATTAAACAACATAAAATCTGTAATGTATACTTTAAGGCCATTCTGATTTAACTTAACTTGTCTTGGGTCAAAAGACATATAACCTTTGCTTCCGGCGATCATGATAGAGGATCCATCACGCTCCAGGATCGAATTAACTAAAAACCCATCCGCCTCGTCAAAATTTCTTACCTGATTAGTGAATGGAGCTAAACTTGATATTCCGTTTTCGGTAATCAACCACATCGTACCCTCATTATCTTCGGTGATATCCTTGAAAATATTGCTGGAGAAACCGTCTTTTTGAGAATAAATATACAACCGTCGACTGCTGGAATCATATTTATTTAATCCGTCTGGTGTACATATCCAGATATTTTTTTTCGAGTCTGTAAAGATTTCGTTGATTACATTGCTGCTCAATCCGTTTTGGGTTGTGATAGCCTGGAATTTCCCAACCTTTCTGTCAAAAATATTTATGCCCCCTCCATAAGTACCGATCCAAATCTTTCCATCAGGGGCCATAGACAAGTTATAGGTATGATTATTGTTTATCGACAAATGATTTTTGGGCTGGTTATAAAAATGCTGATATTGGTTTTTCTTACGGTCATAGATCTTGATACCTGCATCTGTTGCTAAAACATAGACTCCTTTATCAACTTCCAGAATATCCCTGAAAACATCCTCATTAAATAGGGTTCCGATAGAAGAATGATGATAATGGTGAGTGAACCGGTCTGTACGCTCCTCATAACTATCGAAACCATTTTCTGTTAATATCCATAGCATCCCCTCGCTGTCGAGATAAAGTTTACTGATATTATTGCTGTTTAAACTACTATTTGCCTGGTTTTTTGTAAATATTCTTGATCTTCCAGATTTCTTATCAAGTCTAAAAAGACCGCTATCGGTTCCAAACCAGATGACTGATTTGTTGATGAGCATGCTGTTCATTGTTTTACCTTTATAGGGTAAAGGTTTAAGGGCAAATTTATAGCGCTGATGATCTATCTTGTAAAGTCCATTGCGTGCATTAATCCATAAAATGCTATCCCGATCTTTATATATGTCGCCAGAGATGTAATTTTGAATGCCAGCAATCTTGCTCCATTGGTTCAGTGACATATTATAAAAATAAAAACCATTGCCTACTCCAATGACAAGAGACTCCTTATCTGCAGCAATGATGCTAAGAATGGAGTTGTTATTGTTTCCAGGATGCTCGATTTTAGAGAATTTTCCACTTTTTGGATTGAAGTTGAAAAGTCCGTTCCAGTATGTCCCTACCCAGATACTTCCATTTGGTGCGTAACACAATGACCAGATATCGTTAGGGTTTTTTTTCGCTGCTGTATGATCCTGAGGGAAGTTGGTAAACAGCTTCCTTTTTTTTTCAAACCTATTCAATCCCCCACTCCAATTGCCCAACCACAGGTTATCTCTATCATCTTCAATAATGGCGTTTACGGATTTGCCAACCATCGCGCTCTTTTTAGAGGAATCTGGCCTATATATCTGAAATTCATTAGTATTAGGCAAATACTGATTAAATCCATCATCCGTTCCGATCCAAACCACTCCTTTTCTATCACATAAAACGGACCACACTTTATTGTTACTTAGGGAACCAGGCTTAATGTCATTGTGGACAAATCTTTGAAAAGTTTCGGAAAGCGGATCGAACAAATTGAGTCCTTCCATTGTGCCCACCCATATCCTCCCTTGATGATCCTCACATAATGCATTGATATAATTATTTGATATCGAACTGCGATCACCGGTTTTGCTGGAAAAAACTTTAAAATTGAAGCCATCAAAACGGCAGAGGCCATTCTGGGTTCCAACCCATATAAATCCCCTCCTATCCTTGATTGTAGCTGTAGTGCCCTTTGACGGGAGTCCGGTAGCTATCGTATAATTTTTGACAGCTCCCCATCTTTTGCTTGTGGCAAGATCATTTGCCGACTGAGCAACAACCCATTGGAAATTAACTGTTATCAAACAAAATGAAAAAAACATTCTGAAGACAATCATCATATGGAATACTTGGTTAGGGAGATAAACTTAATACACTAATGTCAATACAATATTAGCCAACAAAATTAATCCATTTGTAATTCCTTAATAATTTTGTTTTAGACTCTAGCGAATACAGATTGACAATAATGCGGCCAAGCGCATTATGTTCCTGCCATTTTTTTAAAATGATTTCTGATTAGCTTAGCTTTCTTAATAAAAATCAGCTCAGTTATCCATAGAATGGTATTTATCATTGAATGGAGCAGAACTCAGCAGCCAAGAAAACGGGCTTAGCAATCAATACGCTGGCAGGCTTCTGATTGGCAGATATTACATAGAAACTTGTTACAAATATAAATTATGGCTTCTGGGTGGTTTCAATTGTTTGCTCAATAAATTATATTGTACTATTTTCGGCACTATCCAGCTCAAATATTTTTTCCTTTAAAACCCACTTTTCTCCTTCACCTGCAAAGGGCAGAGGTTGTTGAAACTTCCACATCAATTCTTCCCAAAGCTGAACTTTTTCATTGTTTTGATCCATTTGTTGCTTGCGGGAAAAAGTAAAATCATCAGTCGTCTCCATCAACATAAAGAGTCGGTTTGAAATCCTAAAGATTTCCATTTTTAAAATTCCAGCATCAATAATACTATCTGTTATTTCTGGCCAGCTCTGCTTATGGTATGCTTCATACTCAGCAATAAGTTTAGCATCATCTATAAGATCAAGTGCAAGTGCATATTTTTTCATAGTTCAAAGCGTGTTAAAGGATATTTTCTAACAAAATGAATACTAAATGAGCCTGAAGGATTTCATTTTAACATTCTAATTTATTGTAATTGTTGTACCATCTTAAAATGAGAGATATAAAATGTGAAAAGATTGGTTTAAAACCTAAAAAACAGATAAAAATAAGCCTGCAATTTCACCTTTATAACCACCAATTGTACTGCTAATAGGAGCCATATTAAACAATTCTTAACGGATTTGCATAAGAAGCTGCAGGTGCTGCATCAGGAAAGTACACTCTAAGGCCCTCTGCATTTCTTTCAAACTTCAGCTCCTGCCCTGTTGCTACCAATTGTACACTATTTATTTTTCCAGGATAATATGAACTGTCTGCTTGCAGGCTGGTGATAAGAACCGATCCATTTGTTGGCCATGCCATTACTGTAGCAAAAATTGTTTTACCTTTTGCAGTAAAGCGTATGTCTTCCTGACTGAAAGGTTTGCCTTTACCCTCGTTAAATCCTTGTGCGCTTAATGCTGCAGCTTGCTTTTGCGCAGGCCCCTCTCCAAATATTTTCCATGGCCTGGTGCCGTAGATGCTATCTCCATTGGCATTCATCCAGACGCCGATTTCCTCAACGATTTGACGCTCCAACTCATCAATTGAACCATCACCACGAACAGGAATATTCAACATGAGGTTGCCATTCTTGCTCACCACATCAACCAATGTATGGATAATTGTCTTAGGCGTTTTATAAGCATTTCTATTGTAAATACCTCTATCATAATGCCAGTCACCTATGCAGGTATCAGTTTGCCAGGGGAGTGGTTCAATGCTATTGCTCTGCCCACGTTCAATATCCCATACCATGGCTTTACGCTGCTCTTCAGTAAGTATTTTACCCGTAATTACTGCGGTCAGTTTACCTTTATCTTTAATACTTTTATTATACATGTGTGCGGCAATTTTCAAACCTGCATCGCTAATGGGCCACATTGGAAATTGTGAATCATCAAAATAAATCATGTCTGGATTATATTTATTGATCAAATCAATTGTCCGGTTAAAAAATTTGTCGATATATGTCTTTGTAGGGGGTGTTACACCATTACCCCAATGCCATTGTTTATGGATCATCCCATCATCTTCGCTGTTTTTACTTAGCTCATGATTTTGGGCGTAAAGTTCCTGTGGATCAAGTCCATCCCACCATTTGCCCTTACCATCCTTTTTGGTTAATTTTCCGTCATAGGGTATACCAGCCAATGGCCCGGTTTTATCAGATCGCTGAGCGGTTTCAAACCAGCTCCAGCTATGCGCCGCATGAACACTTACTGCAAATGGAAGACCATGTTTTTTTGCCGCGGCTGCCCATCCACCAATGATATCTTTTTTAGGGCCCTGTTTTACCGAGTTCCAGTTTTTCTGGTATTTGCTATCGTAAAGATCTAAATTATCGTGATGATTGGCGAGCGCCATAAAATATTTGGCACCTACGCTTTTATATAAAGAAACCAATGCTTCCGGATCCCACTTTTCTGCCTTCCAAATATTGATAACGTCTTTAAAACCAAATTTAGAGGGATGTCCATATTTTTCAACATGGTATTTGTATTTCCAGTTTCCCTCCATGTACATGTCCCTTGCATACCAGTCACCTGCTTCCGGCTGACATTGCGGGCCCCAATGTGCCCACATTCCAAATTTTGCATCTCTAAACCAATCAGGGGTCTGATATTTCGCGAGCGATTCCCAGGTAGGAGAAAAAGGTCCAGCTAAAATTTTCTCCACAAACTGTTTTGCAGCTTCATTCTCACTTGAGAATGCAGAAAGTTTATTGGAAAGGAATAAAACTGGTAAACCAAGGGCAAGGCTTTGAATAAGTTTTCTACGGTTCATATACGTTGGTTAGCATGATCTAATAAAAACAAATTTATCAGTAGAGACATGTAGATCTTTATAATGAAAAGACTTTTTTTTATACTAATCCGACTTTAATAGTATTATTATAACATTTTCAAAAAATCATAACCGGGAAACTTTAAACGAAAAAACCTGACATTTTGAGGATTAGAAGTTTTAGACACAACCTGGAAAAATCAATTCATTTTACCCGCCAAACAATAATAGAAAGACACCTAATAATTTACAACAAATTTGTTTCTGTTGGAAAGGGCCCAATCTTTATTTGTTTATCCACCCAGACTTTTCATTTAGATAGCTACACTTGGCTAAACATGCCTATTGTGTTATTTTTGATCATCAAATACTGCAGGCTGCACCAATTAAGGCAGCAGATTCGCCTTGTGAGGAAATATATACCGGAGCTGAAACAGATCGAATGTCCAGGTAGTAAAGAAGCTGAGGCAAAAAGAGTGTCCAGGCATTTGAGATGTTCCCACCTAACACGATGCAGTCAAAATTCTCTTTTTTATAAATCTGGCTCAGAAAAATTCCAAAATTCATACTGAACTCGTCAAATAACTGCAGCAAGGCACCTCCGGTCTCTGCTGCTTCGATCAAATGTTTTACGTTAGGCGTATCCAGTCCTGAATATACTGCATATTTAGCAGTGAACCATCTGGATGAAAAGAAATTTTCACAGATACCTCCCATAAAAGGATATTGCCAATAATCGGCATCGGTTGCTTTGCCGCCTACACTTTTGGCAGAACCAAAGCCAGTACCTAATGTAAATCCCATAACTTTGTTGTATGCAGAGGCCTTTCCGTGTGTGAGTTCTCCTTGTAAAAAACATCCCGCGTCGTTGATGAAATGTATTTCAATGATGATTTGGCCCAATTCAGCAAGCATTAGCTCCCGGATATCCATGCCATAAAGCGCATCATACTTATCCATACCTTTCATGTAAGCGATGCCCTTTTCATAATCAAACGGGCCGGGCATGGCAATTGCAACCCGTCCTGAATGTGCAGCACTGTTTAAACTTTTGGCGATGACCTTGCACCAGCTTTGTATAATATGTGACGGACTTGCTTTCGAATCAACTTTTGCCCGATTGGTAGATCCAGGAATTAAAATACCGGACTTTACATCGACCAAAGCGGCAGTGATGTGAGAACCGCCGATATCGGCTCCAAGAATGATATGTTCATGCATTGTATTTAATTATTTGATGTTCAACAATCCGAGCCGCCCGTAAAGTTCTGCGATACAGGCTTCATCAAGCAGCCATTTTGGCTTTTCTTTACTTTCTTTATCTGTGGCCCATTTTGCGGTTAAGAACCCATATTGATCTTTAGAAAGTTTCCAGGCGCGGTCTAGTTCTGAAGCTATTGCATTGAGATAGGTTGGATTATGGTCTACCTTATATAATGCCTCATATCCCCTGAATAAAACCGTAACAAACCAGGGAAGATCAATCCTGAATCGGAATTCCCCATTTTCCCGGGTTGAAAAAAAACCGAAAGCGTTTTTTGCGACGAGCCGGGCCTCAGAGAGATAAGTGCGATTGCCTGTAAAACGATACAAGAGTACGGCCCCCTCTAGCATAGCACCAGTATTGTAAGTATAGTAGGTAGCATTCTGAGCACCGTCCATCTTAATATCATTGTAATAAATGCCACCGGGATTTCTAAGCCTGGAATGCATCCAATGGTAAAATCGTTTTCCCCACCTTAAATAAACCTTTTCGTGAGTCGCCTGATAGAGCTTTAGCGCCGCCAGGGTGGCCATCCCATTACTGCAGGCTGGTTTCTGATCCTTGTGGCCTTCGAGCCAATAGACACCGCCCTGCAGATGCTCGTCCCAACCGCTTTCGATGAACCGGAATACTTCTTTGGCTTTTCTGATGTAAAGCATATCCTTTGTATTAAAGTAAGCTTCAAGGTAATCGATGCACACCAATGCATTATCATCATAGTACCGATCTGCCTTTTCTAGTGCTACCGGGTATGCCTGATAACCTGATGGGTTACGCAAGGTATCTCTATAGGCCAAAACGCCTGTCGTCAGTGAATCCAGATACTGCGTATATTTTGTCCTTAAATCGGGATATTTAACCAGCACATTGGCGGCAGAGAACATCCCGGAAAAAGGCCACAAAAAGCTAACTTTTTTTTCTTGTACCTGAGATCCCTGAAAATAATCGAGATTAACCTTTGTATCTGATGGATAATGTTCACTAAAAAGCCCTGGAAAACCATCCACGCGATAGTGCGTCCAAATTTTGGTAAACATCTCCCCGGCCCGGGCTTTATATATATTTTTTAAGATGGGAGTTTGAGCATAAGCCCTGCCACAGAAAAGCAATAGCAGGATGTAGATAATTTTTCTCATATATTTTAGAATCTACCCCGATTTACTGAACTGATGGAGGCGGCACTTTTACACCCCAGTTTTTATTAGGCTTATTTCCCATCTTCAGGATAAGCGTTCCGCCCTGCATCAGTAGATCGCGATACAGCCAAGCCTGATTAAGTACCTTTCCGTTCCAGGAAGCTGATTGCACAAAAACATTTTCATTTGAATTGTTTTCGGCTTTTATGGTCAGCAATTTTCCGTTGCCCAGTGTAATGACCGATTGGTCAAAAACAGGACTTCCAAGCTGGATCGTTGGCCTAAAATCCGTCAATCCTTTTACATCAAAGAGTCCAAGCGATGACATGACATACCAGGAACCCAGTTGGCCCTGATCTTCGTCCTGGCCATAGCCATAACCATGTATGCTCTCGGTTCCGTAAAACTCATCACATATCGCTCTCGTCCATTTTTGAGTAAGCCAAGGTGCTGAAGAATAATTAAATAGCCAGCTGATGTGCAAGTTTGGTTGATTACCATGATTGTAAAGAGACTGTATGCCTGCGAATGCATCTATGGTTTTGCCTCCGCCAAAAGCATTTTTTCTGGAGGTTTCGAAAATTTCATTTAACCTAACATTAAAGGTTTTTTCTCCGATCTCACTAATTAGGGATTTAGGATTCTGCGGCACATAAAAGGTATATTGTGTGGCATTTCCTTCCTGAAAGCCACGCCAGGCTTCTAAAGGGTCAAACTTGCTGATAAATGTACCATCCTCTTTTTTAGGGTGCACAAGCTTTAGCCCGCTGTCGAATATGTTTTTCCAACCGTCTGACAGTTGGATCATTTTCTGATAATCAGTTGTTTTGCCCAATCTTTTGGCAAATTGTGCTGCCGCAAATGCACTGTAACTGTATTCAAGTGTATGCGATCCTGAAAAATGAGATCCTGTAGAATCAGTTTTGTCGGCATCTAAAAAAGGCACATATCCCTTTGTGATAAAACTTTTGGTGTCCATTTTGCCAGAACCTACAAGACGATTTTGATAACCGAGTTCATTTCCCATTACGGCTTCATAGGCTAAATTCAAATCATAATCACGAATGCCTGCCTGATAAGCCCCTGAGATGGCTAAACCCACGAAATTGGTGCCCACGCCGGAAACGAAATTGCTATTGGCTATTCCATCACCAAACCAGCCACGTTCTTTATAAATTTCCAGCTTGGTGTGCACAAAATCACTATAATGGGTAGGATAAGAAAGTGCCCATAGTTGGGTAAGGTTCCAGAAACCACCCCATATCGCATCAGTATTCATAAAATTGTAGCTGAATTTCCCCTTTGCATCTTTAGGCAACTGACCTATGGTCCCATCGTGTCTTGGAAAATTACCATTCACATCGCTGGCGATTCCCCTTCCCAAAAGTGCGTGATAAAGGCCAGTGTAAAATTTTGTTTTAGCGGCAACATTGTTGGTTGATACCTTGAGTTTACCCAGCGCAGTACTCCATTCGTCTTGAGCAGCCGCTTTTGCAGTAGCAAAACCCAGGTGTCCGGCTTCAGTTTTAAGGTTGAGCTTTGCATTAGCAATGGAGGTATAAGAAAGGCCAACCTTAATTTCGATGCTTTCCTTTTCTACAGTTTTATAGCCTAAATATAAGCCTGCACCAATTCCTTTTGATGATTTTTGATTCGCTATCGAGGCTTCTCTAGCCAGGGCCCCCACTGTCACTGGCTTTTTATTAAGCTCCCCAAAAAAGTACATCGCTACGCGTCCGCCCTCATCATAGGTTTTAACATATTTCGGATAAGTGATCACATAGCCCTGAAAATGGGTATCATCAATCATTTCTACCGATGCATCTGTTACCGGTCCGCTTTCGCCCTGGATATTTCCTATGGATAGCATAATCCTGGAACTGTCTGATTTCGGGAAGGTATATCTATGAAAGCCAACCCGCTTTGTAGCAGTAAGTTCTGCTTTAATTTTAAAATCGTCCAAAATTACTGAATAGTATCCGGGCTCTGCAATTTCATTTTTTCTTGAAAAACTTGAGCGGTAACCGCTTCCGGGCTTTTCGAGTGCTCCGGGAACAGTTTTGAGTACACCCGCAGTTGGCATAAAGCTGATCCCACCAACCTGCCACTCATGAAAATGCACAAAGCCTTCTATAGACGTATGTCGTGTATCATAGCCAACGGCCTCCCAGCCTTGCAGGTTTCCATAACTGCCATTTGTAGATGGTGCAAGTTTTGCCATTCCATAAGGTACGGCAGCCGGGGTGTAAAAAAACCACCTGCTGTGTGCGGTGCCGATGTTAGGATTCACAAATTTCAGCACATCTTGTGCGTAGGAAACAGCATTAAAAAAAAGTAAAACGAGGAGAACGGATATAGATTTGTGACCTGTTTTCATAAAATTGAGGATCTGTTGTTAAAATTTTGATAACATTGCTTGTAGTCTTTGCATCCAGGCCTGATCAACGGTTTCCATTTCTGCAGAACGGTTCTGACCATCGAAGCCGGCAAAGAAATAATAACCCAATGTAGTTGAATTTCGATTGGCAATATTCAGTCGGTTGATATTTTCTTTGGCGTATACCAGCCATGATTCATTTTTGTCAGCCTCATAAAGCCGGATCATGGCTTGTGAACCCCAGGCACACCATGCCGGATTGATCCTGGTTTCTGCGGTATTAAAAACATAACCCTTATATAGTGCATTCCAGAGTGTATTATTCATGGCTTTTCCCAAATTTTGAGCTTTGGTTAGATAAGAAGGGTCGTTGAAAGCCTTACTGTAAATCAGGAAAGCTTCTACCATTATGGCATTATCGTAGGTAAACTTTTCGTTGTGTTTTAAGCCTTCACCTGCTCCATCTATTTTCCAGATGTAAAGGCCGGTATTCGGATCGAACATCTTTGCACTCAACCAGGCATCAACCTGCCTTGCCCAGTCTCTGTAGATGGATTCTCCGGTCAAACCATACAGTTTAGAAAACAATTGCAGCGTTAATCCATTGGTTTGCGTTGGTTTTTCAGGTTTCTGCGTGTTCCAGTAAAAGCCTCCACCGTAAACGTTATCCCAGAGGCCACTGTTAATCAGCCAGTCGGCACAGGCTTTAGCTTTTGCCAGGTAGGCCTGTTTATCAGCACCCGTTGTTACTTCATAAGCTTCCAGGTACACCATTCCGCTTAAGGCATTATCATCTACATATTTGTCGCCGCCTGCCCCGCTACCGTCAAGGTTCACAGAGGCGAAATACCCACCTCGCAGGTCTTTCTTATCCCACATGTTATCCATGAATTTGAATGTATTGTTCATGTACACCAAATAACTACTTTCTCCTGCAGCAACCATTGCGGCATCGGCATAAATCTGGCTTACGTTATACCACTCAAAGCAATTCGAAGATTTGGATGTGGTGTTGGCCCGGTATCCATAGCTAGCGGTAAGTAGGTTATTCATCGTAAAATTATGGGTGTCCTTTGCTAGCTGAAGGTAATTAACCGGTGCGCCCGGAACTCCCGGGGGCACTACAGGCGGTGGAGGAACTGGTGCTGGCGCGGGTTCTTTTTTACATGAAACTGCAAAGAAGAAGGCGAGCATAAATACGGTATATCTGAGTATTGCTTTCATAAAACAGGTTTAAAAACCACCGGTAACTCACCGGTGGCAGCGCTTAATTTATTGGGTAATGATAGTATGTGTATAAGGACCAGCTGCACCCAGGCTAACGGTTGCCTTAACACTTTTGTTATCGGCAGAAGGATCGAACTTGTAGGTATTGTTCCATTGATCATTAGATACAGTATTCAGATAAAAATAGGATGCTGCCTGACCTGCCGGGCTTACATTGTTTACATTGCTGCTGCCCATATATTTTATACCTGCAGAGGTATGAAGCGCAAATTTGTAGCGCTCATCTCTGCCCCATGAAAACTGATAAAAAACAACTGGTATTACGCCAGATTGCCATGTGCCGTTAGCAGTGTAGTTTAACTGTCCAATTTCGCTGGCATACGCAGACATGTAAAGCCCTAAGCTCTGAATTTCGCTAACCTCTACAACACTTGCTACATTAAAATCGTATTTTAGGTAATAGACTTTCGTATTGCCGGTAACGGTAATAGTTGAAGCGCCTTCTTTTAGCAAATTGCCTTCAGCGTAAAATTTTCTTCCTGCTGCAACTGGTTTGTTTGTAAGCTGATAAGTTCCGGCTTTTAAGGAAGTATACAGCTCATATACACCGTCTTCAAGCTTTTTAAACCTGATTGCTTTGCTTACATCATCACCATTCTCTGTTGCCGAACCTGTTAGGTAAAGGTCGGTTGGCACCTCAGCGAATCCTGCCGGGCGTTCGAGTTGAAGTGTTCTGGTTTCCTGATTGGTTTTCTTGTTGCTGGCTTTTGAAGCGATTACCGTCCAGTTGACTTTGCCGGTAGAAGAGGAGTTAATACCACATAATGCAGCAATTTTGGTTAAGTCTTTGTGCGATATGGTAACCTGGGGTTGTATGCCTCCACCATCAGAAAGCACTTTGAAAACCGGGTTGGAGAAATTTCCACCCTCCTTGTCAAAGACCACCTCGTAAAGTATAAGTCCTCCATCTTCGGGACTTGCCACAGTCCACTTGAATTGCTGTGAGGCAGATGCGTTAGACGGGGTGAGTTTTATGTTCGCCATATTTGCCGGCAGGCTTAATGCTGCAGTTGTGCTAATGTTTTCGTTGAGTGATTTCTCATCCTTTTTACAGGAGATTGCAGCGGTACATACAACGATTACCATGGCGAATAATGTTTTGAGATTTTTCATATTCTAATAAGGGTTAGTAACCAGGGTTTTGTGTTAAATTTTTGTTCAGGCTTACCTCGCTTGACGGAATTGCCCATAAGTAATCCCTTTGCGGATTGAACTTGCGTTGTTGTGTTCTGATGTAGCCACCATCTACGTTTTGGTCAGTTGCAAATTTTGCACCGTGGGCAAAGCCATTCATGGTAACTTCCGCCACTCTCCAGCGTCTGATGTCATCAGTTCTTAAACCTTCCATTGCAAGCTCAGCCCTACGTTCACGACGAATAACAGCGGTTAAATCTCCGGATGGAAAACTTAAGGCTGCTGCATCGGTAAAACCAGCTCTCGACCGGAGCGCACCAATTGTTTTTGCCCATACGGTGGCATCCATCTGCCCTAAAGCGTTTTTCGCTTCTGCATAAGTGAGCAATACCTCCGCATAACGGAAAAGGTGCAAATTATTTCCGGATACAAAACTTGATAAAGCAATTGGATCGAAGTATTTTCGCCAATAATAACCTGTAGCAGAAGCACTTTGCGAACCTGGCGAATATTCATCCAAGCCCGGCTGAACGGGGTCTGAACCTGGCCTGATGTAAATCGTTTTGGTGCTATTGTTTGGATTTACCCATGTATACCGATCGTAAACCACTGTTGCGGTGAGCCTTGGATCGCGGTTTACATAAGGGTTACTTTCCACATACCCTGAACCTGCTTCTTTGATTCCTTTTCCGTTGAGCATGATGTAGTCATCTATCAGCTCCTGTGTCGGAGCCATCGCACTCACCCTTCCGCCAACTGTTCTTGGAGCGAAATCCCAGAAATTCTGCCAGGTCCTGACTGTTGGAACATATTGAAGGGATAGTATACTTTCGCTATTGGTTTTGTTGGTTGCAGGGTCGCTAAATAAAGCACTGTAATTTGGGGTTAATGAATAGGTGCCGTAGGTTGCCTGATTGTTAATTAATTTTTCGCAAACCGCCACTACTTCAGCCATTTTGTTTCCCTGGTAAAGCAATGTTCTCATCTCCAGGGCAAGTGCCGCAGCTTTTGTAATCCTACCGTTTTCACTGGCCGGGAGCTGATCTTTACTTGGAAGATTGGGTATAGCAGCTTCAAGCTGAGCAATAATGTAGTCGCTTACCGCCGTCTTTGAGGTACGCGGAATCACCTGAGCCTCCTCTGGTGTAAGATCATGATCCGGAAGGGGCACATCGCCATACCATTTACTCAGGTTAAACAATGCAAAAGCCCTCATAAACTGGTTTTCAGCTTTCATCCTGGCAATCGTAGCCGCTGGGAGGGTTTTGTTTTGGTCTACATTTTCTAAAAATATGTTGACTGATTTTATGGTTTTATAATAACTTGCCCAGTCTCCGGCAAACTTTGCGGTAAGGGAAGTTGCATTTCCGCTTGCAATGAGGTTGAGGTCGCCTGAAGGAGAGTAAGCATTATCAGAGAGTGCCTCGGGCTCAAAGTACAATGAGCTGTTGTAAAGCAAGCTGTAATTATTGTTAAGGGCACTGCTTACGTTTACATCAACGGTCCAGAATGTTAAATCCGAAAACCGGTCCGTTGGCGCAATATCGAGCTTTTTACACCCTGCAAAAGCAAAAAGACTGAAAGCAATGATGAGGTTTTTATTTAAAAATTTCATATAAGTAATTCTAGCCGTGAATATTAAAAGGTGATGTCCAGACCTGCTCCGTAAAAAATCGGTAACGGATACTGACGGGCACTGTTCGAGGCGGAACCGGTACTCAGGTTATTCCCGAATTCTGAAGTTTCCGGATCGATAAATTTAAGTTTTGAAAGCGTAAACAAATTCTGCCCGATAAGGGAAACTCTCAGGCGCTGAATACCTGCTTTTTGAGTGAGTGCCTGTGGCAAGGTATAGCCGATGTTTACATTCTTCAAGCGTGCATAAGCAGCATCATATTTGTAAAGGTCAGACCCCGTTCTCCAGTTATTCGTATTCGATGGCGATCCGATGTTGGCAAAAATCGGGTAACGTGCATCAGGATTTCCCGGGCTCCAGTAATCGGTCATGTGTTCATATACTGTAGCACCATAACCGTAATGGAAAGGCTCAACAAGCTCTCCGCGAAGGAAAGTTTCGCGTTTCCCCACACCTTGAATGAACAGCTGAAGATCAAAGCCTTTTACAGCCAGCCGGTAAGTAAATCCAAAAGTATATCTCGGGAAGGGGTTGCCCAATACAGTTTTATCTTTTGCATCAATTACGCCATCGTTGTTCAGATCCTTAAATTTTACATCTCCGGGCACAACTGCGTTTCCGGCAATTTTCGGAGAGTTGTTGATGTCTGCCTGATTTTGAAAAAATCCATTGGTTTGATATCCGTAATACTGCGTAATTGGTTCGCCAACACGTCTGAGCAATTGGAATACATCCTGATTAATGATCTGTTCGGTTGCTCCTCCTGATAATTTAAGCAGCTTGTTCTGGTTATCGGCAACGTTAAGGCTAAAACTTTGAGTTACATTTTTTCCACGCAGGTTATAAGTAACAGACGCTTCCCAGCCTTTGCTCCTCACTTTTGCCACGTTAAAATCAGGCGTTGCTGCACCAAAGATTGCTGGAATATCCTGCCTTGGCTGAAGAATATCTCTAGTTACTTTATTGAAGTAATCAAAAGTAGCTGTTAATGAATTGTCAAAAAACCCTGCTTCTAAACCGATATTTAAAGTAGCTGCTTTTTCCCAGGTCAAATCCCGGTTAGATAACAATGTACCCGCCCCACCTACCGGAATGTTATTGAAGCCGTATGCACTTGCATAGTTAAAATAGGTGGTTTGATACTGGAAGTTACCCACATTCTGATTTCCTAAAACACCATAAGAGGCACGAAGTTTCAGATTGCTTACCGTACGCTTCAGGGATTCCATAAAAGACTCCTGAGAGATCAGCCAACCTGCACTCACCGATGGAAAGAAACTGCCGCGGTTGCCCCTGGCAAACTTTGAGGAAGCATCGTAACGTGCTGTTGCTTCGAGTAAATAACGGTCTTTAAAGGAATAATTTAGCCTGCCAAATAAAGACTGCAAACTATTGGAATTAATGGCTAAGCTGTTATTGGAATTGATGGGATCGACGATAGTTCCTGTTGTTGGTGTACCCAGCAATTGATCTGTTAATGTTTTTTGAAGCTGAAAGCCTCGTTGTGAATAATTTTCGCTCGAAGCCCCCAACTGAACCTTAAAATCGTGTGCTAAAATCTTTTTCCCGTATTCGAGATAAACTTTGGTATTGAACAGCTGCGATTTGCTATTGGCATCCAAAACCGAGCGGTCATCTCCATAAACACCTGAAGGAAGATAGTTTACCTGGGTACGGCGGAAAAATGTGCCATTGTTTTGCAGTGTTCCACCGAATTCGCCAGTTAGTTTTAAGTCTTTCGTAATGTTAAACTGGCCATTAAATGATCCGAAGATCTCATCATTATCTGCCTGGTTAAATCCGCCTTTTTCCAATACGCCGTATTCATTGTACTGTGAAGCAAAAGGATTGGTCAGGTAGTTCCCATTTTCGTCTTGCCAGTTGAAATTATGAGGAACCCTGTTTGCATCGGCGAAAATATTGTTGTCGCCAACGCTGTTGGTTTTATTTCTGGTTTTGGTGTAAAGCAAAATGAAATTCGTTCTTAATTTTCCGATAACATTGGTCTGGTTTAATCTCAAATTGTATTTCTGATATCCAAATTTTGATCCCTCACCCCCGTTGCCAATAAAATTACTTTGCTGATCCTGGAAACCTGCCGAAACGTAGAAAGCACTTTTTTCTCCACCACCGGCAATGTTTACATTGTGCGACTGTTGTGGCGCGGTGCGCAAAAGGTGTTCTATATCCCAGGTACCATCTCCCTGATCTTTTAATTGCTGAATCTGATCCGGAGAATAAGCCGGGCTTAAACCTGAATTGACCAAAGATTCGTTTTTATAATAGGCGTTTTGCCAGGCCGGAACTTTATGAACCAGCACATTGGCATCCTGAATACCATAACTTCCATTATAAGAAACTGTAGTTTTTTGATTAAGCTTACCCGCTTTCGTTGTAATCAATATTACTCCGTTTGCTGCTCTTGAACCGTAAATTGCAGCAGAACCTGCATCTTTTAGTACGGAAACGCTGGCAATATCATTTGGATTAATTGTATTTAAATTCCCTCCGACAATGCCATCCACAACCACCAGAGGCGTATTGTCTCCCAGGGTTCCTACTCCTCTGATGTTCACTGTAACATCACTTCCCGGATTGAGGTTGGTTTGCTGAATGATCAGGTTTGGCGCTTCGCCCTGCAATGCCTGGTAAGCATTCAGTACAGGCTTATTTTCGATATTCTTTGCATCAATAGTACTCACTGAACCGGTTATAGATACCCGTTTTTGTGTACCATACCCCACAACCACCACATCATTCAATTCGTTTCCAGATGAAGGAAGCAGCTTTACATTAATTGTTTTTCGTGAGCCAATGGCGATCTCCTGCCCTGCATAACCAATATAGGAAAAAGAGAGGCTTCCCGATACCAGATTATCAGGAACTGAGATGCTGTAGTTACCGTTGGCATCTGTAACAGTGCCAACCGATGTGCCTTTGATTTGTACGCTCACCCCAGGAAGGCCGATACCCTTCTCGTCTGATACTTTTCCGCCTACAGTAATGTTTTTAAAACCCTGCTCCGATGGCCTCAAAGCAAAGGGTTTGGCGGAGAGGTAACCGGGCATAAAAGGCATCAGTACCGCCACCAGCAAGGCTAGCTGACTGCGGGAGAGTCGCTTAAGTTTTGTTGATTGGTAAATTTTGAGTCTCATAACATTTTGGTTGATTAGGATGCTTTTTGGCATCTGAAATATATGGTTAGGTTCTTTTAGTGTTAATTTATTTGGCGATACGGTGACTTCGCTGCCAGTGTTCATCAATTTCTTCAAGCGAGCGTCCTTTGGTTTCCGGGATCAGCTTCCAGGTGAGGAGCAGTGCCGGAGAACAACAGATGGCAAAAATCCAGAAGGTCCAGGACGATCCGAGTCCCTGAAGCATTACAGGTGTAAGCTGACCAACAAAGAAATTACCGATCCAAAGGGTAAGCGTAGCCAGAGACATGGCTTTGCCCCGGATGCCGTTAGGAAAAATCTCTCCGATAACAACCCAACATACCGGCCCGAAAGAGAAAGCAAAACAAGCAATGAAAGCGAGTATAAAAATGAGGATCCACGGCCCTGAGATTATGCCAAACTGAAAAAGCATGCCAATAATAATCAGCGAGATTACCGCCCCCCCTACACCAACATAGAGCAGGGGTTTACGCCCCCATTTATCAACCGTAAAAATGGCCACAAACGTGAATATCACATTTACTATACCGATAGTTACCTGCCCACCCAGGGCATTATTCAGCGTAAAGCCTGCTTGTTCTAATATTCTTGGACCATAATAAATTACGGCATTAATGCCACAAACCTGAGAGAGAAATGGAAGCAAAAGGCCGATCCAAAGTGCCTTACGGTATACCGGGTTAAAAAGTATTTTTAATGAACCCTCTTCACCAGAAATTTTCTGACTGGAAAAAGTCTCGAGTTCTTTCCTTGCAGCTGCTTCTCCATCAATTTTGATGAGTATCCGCTCTGCTAAATCTTTGCGCCCCCTAGTGAGCAGCCATCTTGGCGATTCCGGGACAACGAAGAGTGCCAAAAGAAAAATAAGTGCAGGAAGAGCGCCCAGACCAAGCATGGCACGCCATACTTCTGCAGACAATATTTTCTGTGACTCTGCACTCGAATGCGCTTCGCCGGTGTGATTTGCCAGGTATGCATTCGTAAAATAGGCCACAACAATCCCGATGGTTAGGGCAAGCTGGTAGAGCGAAACCATGGTTCCTCTCAGTCTTGAAGGCGCAAACTCTGAAATATAAAGTGGTGATACCATTGAGGCCACACCGATTCCGATACCGCCAATCAGCCTGAAGGTAATCAAAGAAGAGAAAGATCCTGCATACATGCAGCCCAAAGCAGAAGTTAGAAAAAGAAATGCCGAAAGGATAAGGACGATTTTCCTTCCAAATCTATCGCTAAGTTTGCCTGAAATAGCCACCCCAATGATGCAGCCCAGAAGGGCACAACTCACAAACCATCCTTCACTAACTGCATCAAGGCCAAAGTCTTTTGTAACCAGGCTAATTGTACCGGATATTACGGCAGTATCAAAACCGAACAAAAAGCCTCCCAGGGCAGCAACCAGGCATACCAGGTATAAGTAGGAACGATTTTTTTTGAGATCGATATGTTTTTCTTGTATCGTCATGGTGAGTTATTTTAAAAAGGCTTTAATTACTTTTGCCTGCCGGTCCGAGTTATTCACAATACTATAGCTTCCGGCTGCTGCAGGGATTACAAAAGTTTCAGCATATTGAAAATTCATGGTCGAACCATCGGCAGTGGTTACACTAACCGAATCGCCTTCAACAAGCATCAGCACATGGCAAACATTTTCTGTTTCAACTTCAACGAATGAATCGAAGTCTAGGCGGTGCACATCGTAAAAATGCTCTTTGTGGGTAGGTAGGTGAAGACATGTGCAGCCATCCTTTTCAAAAAGAATACTTGGTTTAGAAATCAATTCCTGTTGTACCTTACTTCCTTTTCGGGAAAAATCGAGATTTTTAAAAGCATGTTCAATGTTAATTGGGCGTGGTTTGCCATTTAGGTCTAGTCTCAACCAATCATACATCTTAAAAGTGAAAATATATGGTGTTGCACTAATTTCAAGCACCAAATTTTGTGCACCTGCACTGTGAATGGTGCCATTCGGAATCAGAAATAAATCGTGCTTTTTTGCTTTATGGCACTGTACGTATTGCTCAATTTCTACCGCTACACCATTTAGGTTACTATCTTCAAGCACCTGTTTGAAAGCAAGCGGATTGATATCTTCCTGAAAGCCCAGGTACACGCCCGCATCATCATTACAATCCAGAATATAGTAGGTTTCATCTTGAGTGATATTTTCTCCGAACTGTTCTTTGATGTATTCAAGACCTGGATGGCATTGTATCGAAAGATTGCCACCATCAAACGTGTCGAGAAAATCAAATCTTATCGGAAATTCATTTCCAAACCGTTCAAAGTGTTTACCCAATACATTTCCTGCCTGTGCAAACATGAGCAGATCAAAAGAAACCTCTAAAAGCAGCCCATCACTTTCGAATACCAATCCGTTTTCCGGAACGATAAGTTCAAAAGACCATGCATAATTAATCTCATTCTGATCGAGTTGCGGCATGCGTTGTTTCATCCACTGCCCTCCCCAGGCACCCGGGGCAAACCATGGCCTTGCACGAAATACGGATGCAGACATTTTCTTAAGCCCATCCCGAACAGCATCACCGTAGCCCCAGTTGATGTCTTCATCCCACTGCGCATCAACAAAAACGTCTACATTTTTTGCCAGTTGCTCTTTGTGGGCATTGAGTACAACCCAGTCTACAAAATAAAAACGCTTATACATTTCGGTCTGCTCCTGCGGACCAGACTTACCCAGATTGCAGATTGCACCGGCACTCATTCGATGCTGTAATTCATTTTTGGGCAAATCCACATAAATTAGGGAGGCATCCCACTCACTTAATGAAGCGCCGCAACCTATAATCAGGTTTACATCGCAATCTTCATTAACTTCTGAAGCCTTTAAAGCTTCGAGATCAAAAAAATCACCTAAGTTTAGTGTGGTCTTTTTTCCCCAAACGGCATCCTTCTCGCCAAGAAACTCTTCAACCATTTCATCGATCAAGTCTTCGTCTTTTAGAAAAGAAGCTGTATCTATGATGTTAACTTGCAGCCCTCTGGAAACAAGTTCTTTCTTAAGCGAGCTGATCAAAAGATTCCAGTACACCCCCACATAACCATCAATAATGACAGTTTTTTGTAAGGTAATGTGATGAGCAAGAGTCGCGTAACCATTGAAAATTTGTTTTTCCCCCAGCGCAAAGTATGGGTAGATATCGTAACCCTGCGGTTTGCTGATTTCTTTCCTAAATGCCGGCATAATTTCCTGCTCGGTCTTTCGCATCGGTTCTTCTATTGACATATCGATATGAGGATTCTGATAAATTATATTTTGAATTTGGTTCATGTTCATACAATGTTCTTACATCAGCAGATTTTATAGATACAAAAAGAAATCTTTCTGTTCCGGTAAAGAGGCTCCTATTTTAATTATAGGCACACCATTATATCGAAAATTGATACAAAAGGTATCTAGAAAAAGTATCCGGCTCAACATCATGCATTTTTTTTGAAATCAACTAATTATCTGGTTAGATTATACATTCTATAGTATGTACATACAAATGTATTATTAAATTAATTACTTCCAAATTTTTATTTTAATTATTTTTTGCGGTGTATGCTTTGATTCGAATTAAATAGTGCAATGATCACAGAAAACAACAGAATGTATGTACATGATGTAAATGAGACGAAATTTTTATATTATTGTATCGAGTATGAAACTAACAATAGACCATAAAAGTCAGGTGCCATTACATGTACAGGCGGAAGCATTGTTAAGGAAATTAATTGAAAACCCCGAATATGTTGGTGGCAAACTGCTTCCCAACGAAGTAGAGTTATCAAAAGAATTAGGCATATCACGCACTACTTTACGCCAGTCGATAAATAAACTGGTTTACGACGGCTTGCTTATACGCAAAAAAGGGGTCGGCACTAAGGTGGCCGAATCAAAATCGCTGAGTTCAAAATCGAAGAACTGGATGAGTTTTTCTCAGGAAATGAGTGCCAGGGGAATTCCGATCCGAAATTTCGAATTACATGTAAGCTGGGTATATCCCGATAAAAGACTGGCAAGTTTTTTCCAGATCAAGGAAGACAAAAAAGTTTTAAAATTGGTTAGGCTAAGGGGCCGCCCTGAGGGTCCGTTCGTATATTTTGAATCATACTTCCATCCAGGTGTGGGTCTAACTGGCGAAGAGGATTACAAAGCTCCCCTTTATGAAATGCTGGAAAAGGAACATTCGGTCGTTGCGATGATCTCCAAAGAGGAAATCAGTGCCTTGCTCGCGGATGAATTCATCGCAGCCAAACTGGAGGCGAATGTAGGCTCGCCTATCTTATTCAGGAAGCGTTTTGTGTATGATATTGACGAAAAACCAATCGAATACAACCTCGGATTTTATAAGGCAGATAGCTTCATCTATACGGTTGAAAGCAGAAGAGATTAGCTATAATTGAACGCTGTGCTTTGTTAAACGGAGATTTCGGAAACCCTCACCAGGTGATTGGGCAGCGAATTGACCATTCTTAAGCAAAAGCGATAGAACATTAAAAATAAAATTAAAACATAAAATGACCGGCATAAGATGCAAGAAAAACCATCCAATGCCGGTCGGTATCTTTATTCACCCTTCTGCTTTCTTTCAAGCAGAACAGCGATTTCAACATCAAGTTTTTTCTGAAGGATCTCACCTTCAAACCCAATGGTCCTGAACTGCATTTTTCCCTGCTGATCTAAAACAGCGATAGTAGGAATTACCGTAAAGCCTACTTTTTCTCCTATATTTTTATCGTTGTTGAAATAAATCGGAAACTGATATTGCGGGTTCTGTTTTGCCCATTTTTTAGCATCTTCGAGGGTATTGTTGGAACCACTGTTGACCACCATAAACATGATCTCCTTATTGTTGCGGTATTTTTCGAAAACCTTATGGAAATAAGGCATTTCCTGCATACAGGGAACACACCAGGTTGCCCAGAAATCAAGGATTACAATCTTTCCCTTCATCATTTCTGCGGTAACCGGCCGCCCTTCGAGGTCCACCAGGCCCGATAATTCCGGTCCGGGCTTATTCATCATCGATAATGTGGTTTTAGCAGTTAGCCGGGCGATTTCCAAAGCTTCCAGCTCCGCTACCTTTGACCGGAAACTGGCTTCGGACTGGTTATATCTTAAAAAATTGATTTTTGCGCTTTTCAGTACCGTTGAATCTGTCGGATTTTTAATCAGCAGCTTCCAGAGGATATTAAAAGCCTTCTGATTTTCATTTAACCTTGCAGATACCTGGGCACTGTTAATCAACCCCTCTCTTCCATCCGAAAGTTTTACTGCCCGGTCTGCCAGCAGTCTTGCTGAATCGATTTGGTGCAGCTCAAAATAATTGAGTGCTTTGATAGAAAGCAGCGCAGACCTTGCCTCTGCTATGGCCTGTTTTCTTGTGGTATCCGGTACATAGGAAGGAATATAACCGAACTCAGGGAAATAACGGATAATCCCTACCGGCCAGGTACCGGAAATTTGCAACGATCTGTCTGCATAAGCAATAGCCGCTGATGGGGCGATTTTATTTTCGGTCAGCCTGGCTGCAATATCCTTAAGTGCCTGAGGTGTGTAAGGGCTAACTTTTATGTTCAGCTTGGAAGCATGAAACAATGCCCTGGTAGAATCCTTGACCGATGCATAATAATCAAATAGCATTTTATGAATACCTTCAGACCCTTCTTCACCAGGCTTATCGCTTTTCTTTAGCATCGCTTCCAGCTTTGCAATTTTGGTGGCAGTATCCTGCTCTTTAGCGATAACTGCGGCGCGGAAGTCTTTGGAGATATCTGCATCCGGGAAGCGCTGCATAATTACTTTGCGCACCGAATCGAGCCTGCTCTTTTCGCCGATCATCAGATAGCCCATCGTAACCAGGTTCACATTTCCCGGCAGCGTAGGATTTTCTTCAAATTTCGCTGCAATGATTTTCCTGGCCTGCTCCCTTAACCGCAGTTTTTCTTGAGGGCTTTTTGCCATAATCATCATGGTGTTGAGCTGTGCTACCTTAGCCTCATAATGATCAGGATTATTTTTTAGTTCTTCGCCGAGCAGAATCAGCTTTTTAGCCTGAAGATCAGGAGATTTTGGCATTTGGGCAGAAAGGCTATAAGATTCGTGCAAAAAGCTGCTTTTTACTCTCCTTTCCCCATCAAAAACACGCAAAACATAGTGTTGATCGGCAGCAGGTTGCTGTATCTGCTCTCCGCTCTGGAGATAAAAAGCCGCAAAGGTTGCAAACCTGCCGGCTACAAAAGATGCTGTCCATATTTTGCCCTTTTTTACCATTGGCATTTTCCAAGGCAGGTCGTAAAAAGTAGAATAGGTGAAAACGATCGTTACGGAGGGTGCGTCAGGTGTTATTTTAGCATAGATAGCTGTAGGGTCGTAACTGATGGTAACGGTATCTCCTCTCTTTATTTTTTCGGGCTTAATGGTTACGCTTTGCCCACGCACCTGCACAATGGCAAGCACGAGGAGCATATAACTGAATACTATTTTTTTCATAGGAATTAATTAATTGTAACCTGGATTCTGAACCATATTGGGATTGGTACGCATGGCCTCTACCGGAATAGGAAAAAGTACTGCGGTAGGTTTCCAGAATGGCTTGCTCAGTGGCAGAATATCATCTGCGCGGGATTTTAAAGGATCCCCCGACACACTTTTCCACCGTTTAAGATCGAACCAGCGGTGTCCCCATTCCGAAAACAGCTCTACCCTTCTTTCCTGTTCAACCTGCGCCATGGCAACTGCCTGGCTTGCTGCAACAGCCAGAGGCGTTAGTCCGGCACGGGCGCGAAGTACATTAAGGTCATCTTTGGCCTCAGAAAATCTGCCCAGTCCTACCCTGGCCTCCGCGCGGATCAGGTAAGCTTCGGCAAAACGGAGTATCATTGAATATTCGCTTACCGCAGCACCTGCTGCTCCAACCCTCACCTTATATTTAAAAGGATAATAATGCGTTACAATAGGGGTTGTAGTAGTGCTGTAGCTACCAACCCAATTGCTGAACCGCTTATCTCCCGCTTCGAAACCTGTCTCCAGGCCGTATATTCCTTTGGTAAGCCTGTAAAATGGTGAGGCTGTTGGAATAAGGGTATTCCCTTCCCAGGTGTTTCTTCCGCCAAGCGTATTCACAACCTGAAGCTGCCAAACAGCTTCGTTTGAGTTTTTCAAAAAAGTCTTGGTCATGCTTGCGGCATCATTTAGATCAGCATTTTTTAAAATCGAGTACTGTGTTGTATTCGCGATTACCTCATTGGCTTCAGACTCTGCCAAAGCGTTGTTCCCGGTATATAGATAGGCTCTCGATAGCAAAAGTGTAGCTGCTGTTTTATTTGGGCGTGTACGCTCGCCGGCTCCAGGGTAAGCGGCTACCAATAAACTTTTGGCATCTTTTAAATCCCGGATAATCGCAGCATAAACCTCAGCCTTAGGACTTCTGGCTTTATTGCTATTGTTCAATACATCAGTATTAAGGATGAGCGGTACATCACCAAAGAAATTTACCAGATAGAAATGGCAGAAGGCACGCATAAACTTAGCCTCACCCAATAACTGGTTCTTAACTGCTGGTGTAAGTGTATTAGAAGCCGAAACGCCTTCTATAACGGCATTAGATCGGTAAATAAAATTATAGGGCGAAGACCACATAATCCCCACATAGGTATTTCCGGAGGTTAGGGCATTGTTCTTGAATTCGTCAAAATTGGCCAGTACAGAAGCATACACGAACTCATCAGCGGCCATAGCACAAGTAAAGCTGGTGAGTACATTAGCAAACTGGTAATTAGAAGCATTCATATCGCTGTAAATACCCACCATTGCGGCAGTTGCAGTAGCATCGGTGGTAAAAACGGTTCCAGTAGCCAACTGATCTTTTGGATCTTCGATTTCTACATATTTTTTGCATGACAGACCTGCGCTGATCAAGGCAAAGGACAATATATAATAGATAATTTTCATCGGAATTAATTTTAAGTTAAAATGATACCTGTAAACCTGCGGTGTAAACACTTATTGGAGGCATTGAATATCCTTTTGTTTCAGGGTCAAAGCCATCGTATGAAGTGATCGTAAAGAGGTTCTGTCCCAGAACATACATGGTGATATTGTTGAATTTCCAGCTTTTAAGCAAATCTTTGAAGTTGTATTTCAAAGAAACATTCTTCAGTCTGATAAATGAAGCATCGCCCCAAACCGCATTCGACAGCCGGTAATTATTCTGGTATGCAGTATAGATCAGTTTACCGGCAGTTGCACTTGCTCCCGGTATCATCGACGGAATGCCCGGCATTGTCCATCTTTCAAGCGCACTGATGTCCTTATTTCTAAGTGCAGAACCATTGGAATAACTCAGATAACCATAGTTTAACAGTGGCCCCTCCTGCTTTACAAATTGAAAAAAGAAATCAAGACTGAAGTTTTTGTAGGTAAAACTGTTCTGGATACCTCCATAGAATTTAGGCATCGTATTTCCTATCACGATAAGATCTGCCGGATCGGTGATGGCTTTATCTCCGTTAAGATCCCTGAATTCGGGAACACCAGTTTGTGGATTTATTCCCAGAAAATCGAAACCCATCACGATCGATAAGGGCTGGCCGATAACGTACTTAGCTGCATTCGCCGAGTTTTTCAGGTCAGGGTATTTCAGTAATTTGGTTTTGGCCAGGCTAAGGTTAAAGGAAGTGTTCCATGAAAAATCTTTCTTTTTGATATTGATCGAACTCAGCTCAAATTCCCAGCCTTTATTTTCTACCTGGGCCGGTAAATTGGCCTGGTAGCTGGTAAATCCAGACTGCGAGGAAAGTGTGCTCCCGATCAACTGATTGTCTGAGCGGTTGCGGTAGAAATTTGTAGTAAGTAGCAACCTTTCATTAAAAAAACCAAGGTCTAAACCTGCTTCCAGCTTCCTGTTCACTTCCCAGCTGTAATCAGGGTTCGGGAAACGGCTAGGTGATATTCCCCCAATTCCGCCGTATGGATAAGAGGTTGGTGTCCAGCTGTCCAGGAACTGATAATCACCGATCTGGTCATTCCCTACCGTACCAAAACTTCCCCTTAATTTACCAAAACTCAGGAAGGGAAGATTTTCTTTTATAAAATTCTCATTGCTAAACAGCCAGGCTGCACCTACAGCGCCAAAATTTCCGAAACGGTTATTCGGACCAAACTTAGAAGACCCATCCCTGCGGAAGGTACCGTTTACGATATATTTTTCATCCCAGTTATAGGTAAGCCTTCCAAAAACTGATGTATAGCGGTACTTGGTATAACTGTAACTTCTTGGCGTGATCAGTGTAGCTGCCTTAATGTTATCCAATTGCAGATCGCTGATATAACCGCTTCCGGTCACACCTTGTCCTTCTCTCAGGCTGTGCTGCCAGGTGCCACCCACTAAAGCAGCTAAACTGCCCTTGCCCAGTCTAACATTATAATTTAGCTGGGGTTCTACGATGTACGAATTTAAGTTACTGGTTCCATAGTTTGCGCTGCTCCCCGTGTAGCTGACCGGGTTGAAGCCCAATTTTGGAAGCGTTTGGGTCTGTTTCATATCCATCTTGTTAAAACCGGCACTTACTTTGGCGGTAAGGCCCGTCAAAAACTGATAGCTTAAAGTGGTATTCCCAAAAATATTGTTAGTATTGCTCACATTTGTACGTTCAAAATAAGCCATGGGGTTCTGCTCATTTCCGATCCAGTAATAATTCCCTTGCGCATCGTAGATCGGGAAATTTGGTGCAAGGTTAAAAAAGCTGGTTACATCACTTTGTAAGGTGTTATTTTCATCGAGTGTATATTTTAAAGAACTGGTGAACTGAAATTTTTGATCAACCGAGCTATGGTTAAGCGACATATTCAATGCTCCTCTTTTAAAACCTAAATCACCGGGTAAAACTATTTTCTCGTCCCGGTAGGTCCCGCTGATCAGGTATTTAGTCTGCTCTGTACCGCCACTGAGACCCAACTGAAGTTCAGAAAGATTGGCTGAATTACCGATCAGCAGATCCTGCCAGTTCTGATCAAGATTCTGGTCCCATAATAACAGATCCGGCGCCTGTGCATCTGTCGGGGTAACCGCGTCATTTGCATAGGCCTCGCGCCTCATGGCCAGGTATTCTGAACCATTAAGCATCTTTACGCGTTTACTTACCGTAGAAATTCCGGTGTATACATTCGCCGTAAACGCTGGTTTTCCTGATTTTCCTTTTTTAGTGGTAATCAAAATCACGCCGTTTGCTCCCCTGGATCCATATATTGCCGTTGCATCTGCATCTTTTAAGATATCAATCTGCTCTATATCGGCGGGATTGATACTGGCTAGCGGACTTTGGTTCCCATTTGCCCCGGAAAACTGGCTCAGACTTTCTGATATAAAGGGTATACCATCAACAATATATAGAGGTGCGGTACCTGCGGTAATCGAATTTTGGCCCCTCAGGCGTACATTGTAAGCTGACCCCGGATAACCAGTTACCGAAGAAATATCAAGGCCAGCAACTCTGCCCTGCAAGGCCGCAATCGGATCTCCTACAGGCTGGTTGGCAATCTGTTTTGCGCCTACCGTGGTTACAGAACCGGTATTGGTTCTTCTGGTAGTGGTTCCATACCCGATTACCACAACGGCATCTAATGTTCCGCTTTGCGGCTCCAGGAATATATTCATTGGTTTAGCACTCTGCACAGGTCTCTCGATAGTAGAATAACCTATGTAACTAAAGATCAGGATATCATCTGCCGAGGCCTGGATCTTAAACGCGCCGTTGCCATCTGTTATGGCGGCAATGGTTTTGCCTTTCACCTTAACAGAAACACCAGGCATTTCATTACCCTTTTCATCTTTTACTACACCATTAATTTCTTCCCTGTAATTATTGACCGGTGTAAGGGGAACCGGAGCCTTAAAAATAATAATGCTATTATTGAGCAGCTTATAGTTTAATCCGCTGCCCTGTAAAAGCGCATCAAGGATTTGTTTTACGCTACGCTGCCTGGCCTCAAGTTGTGGTACTTTTACACCTGAGATGACCTCTTTTTTATAAGCAAAACGAAAATCGGTCTGCTGTTCGATTTTTGCAAAAGCCTCCTGTAAATTTCCTTTCGAAAAGCCTAAAGATACAGTTACTTCCTGCAGGCCCTGGGCAGAACTGTTAACAGCATATAGGCTACTGACGGCAAATAATGAGATAACCAATAAGATCGCATTTACTTTCATGAAAAATCTTAATTTTTGGATAATAGTGTAGTGATAAGTCAATAGGGATTGACTTGCATAAAGTGTATTTTTATAATACATTGCAATGGTTTTAGGTTGTTCGATATATAATTTAAAACTATTGTAAGCCCCGGTGGCCGCCGGGGTTTACTTAATTCCGCTCCTATATCATGTTGGTGATACTTTTTTCTTCATCAAATTTTATGTTTTTGTTGGTTTATAAATTTTCACACCCTTCACCGTCAATCAGAAGTTGGTTCCCTTTGCGTTCAAAAGAAGCTCCGGTAATCGCGCTAAGCACTTCTGTAACCTGACTGATATCATTCCTGTTTAAAAAAGCAGCGGTAAAGCGGCACTTCTTTACTTTATCGCTTTTAAATAAAACTTCTATGCCGTAACGCTTTGCAATCAGCTCCGAAGCCTGCAAAAGTGTAATATCATCCATAATCAGATCCTGCGACTTCCAGGCGGTAGCAGTTTCGGTATTTACAGTCTGCTTGCTTTGATATTCCTGGCCGATTTTCCAGCTCAATTGCTGGTTTGAAGTTAATACGGCCAAAGTTTTATCTGCACGCTGAACCAAAACCCTACCCCTGGTAACCGTTACAGTTACCGCTTTCTGATGATCATAGGCAGAAATATTAAACGCGGTCCCCAGAACAGTTGTCGTGATTTTGCCCGTATGAATGATAAAAGGATGTGCTGCATCGTGAGCCACATCGAAAAAAGCTTCCCCATATAAGGTTACCTCTCTTTTTTGCTTTCCTTTAAAATCCTGGTCATACACCAAACGGCTATCGTTGTTCAATTGCACAGAGGTTCCATCTGGTAACTTAATCCATTTATGCCCCCCTGTCTTTTCAGCAGGTTTATCTGTCTTGTTTTTTGCAACGATAATAGGCTTATTTACCGGTTTAAGTAAAAAATATGCGATTGCCGATATCAATAGCACAGATGCAGCATAGCCAATCCAATGCAATGGCTTTTTTACCGTTTTTAAAGTTGCATGTTTTTTTATTTTTTGAAAAAGTGCCTGCTGATCAGCCAGCTCAGTTTCTTCCTTTCCGGCTTCAAATTCATACTGAAATTCCGTCAAAGCCTCTGCCCACTCTTCCTGATAGTTATCATTCTTCATCATCAAGAGCACCTGATCATTTTCCTGCTGTGATGTCAGGTTCCGTATGTACTTTAAAAAAAGTTGCTTTATCGATTGTTCCAAAATAGTGCTGCGTTTTATATCATAACACATAAAGCGTATGGAACATTTACCCGGGAAGAAAATATTTTTTATTTTTCCCGTATCTGTTAGTAGGGGAAAACACATTGAAATTTAAACTGGACTAAAAAAATAACGACAAAAGCGCCCCGTGCCTGACGAGGTATCTTTTGATCGAGCGGATGGCTTTAACCATTTGGCTGTTGATGGTTGCATCTTTTAAACCAAGTTCTTCAGCTGCCTGCTTATAGCTATAGCCAGATCCATGGCAAAGCTCGTAGATTTTTCTGCGCTGCGGGGGCAACAGCTGAACAGCACGGGAAACAAATTCCTTTGTCTGCCTATACTGGGCGAAAGCGAGTCCGTCATCACCCTGATCCAGAGCATATCTAGCTATCTCTTCAGTAATTATTGTTTCTTTAGCAGCTTTTCGAATCACATTCAAAGATAAATTTCTGGCTATGGTAAACAGATAAGACTGAAGGGGTAAGTTGGGTTCCAATTTAGGAGCGGTTTCCCATAATTTCACAAATACTTCCTGAACGATGTCTTCTGCGAGCGCAGGGGATTTTAAAATCTTCAGTGCAAATGTGTAAATCCTTTTTACATGCAGTTCATAAAGAAGAGAAAAAGCAGTTTGGCTGCCATTTTTCAACTTTAGCACCAGTTCCGCCTCTGAATCTTTGACAACATTCATAGTCTACAAAAATAGTAGATTTCATTAATAAACATAATATTTTGAATGCTGATTTCCAAATTTGGAAATTCCACTTTAAATCCGTGGCATTTTAATTAAGGTCATACTAAGATCTAAGGCACGTGATCAGATCCTCAAAGCTAAAACTATTTAATAAGACACTAAAACGAAATTCTTTATAATTTCTGCAAGCGCCAGGTATTTTTTCTACCTCAATAATTTGCAATCAGGTTTTAGAACATATTTATTTTCAAACTCTTCCTTTAATTCTCCGGGTGGAAATAAAAATTTTTAAACTGCCTGTGTCCCTATTTTGTGAGAAAAAGTTAGTTTTCTTGCATTGCCAAGCCAATAGCAGCTGCCTTCCTGCAATTATTTAAAATGCCTGCAACACAGTGATAGGTTAAAGCGTGATAAACAACCTGTTAAGATCGAAGCGTTCATGCCGGAAGATGAGCCCAATGCAGGAGAAGACAATTAACCTTTTCCTTTTACCAAAAATATGCTGCTATCCGGAATAGACAAAACCTAAGTTCTTATTTTACTCCCATTTGCTGGCAGAAAACTCAATAAAACAGCAGATTAACTCCTGAGGGGAGAAACGATGTAGATAACCTGGGGACAACAATTCCCCAGGGTTATCAGTAGTGTGCGCCTACCGGCTGTATGAGAGTAGCCGGTGCAATACCAAATACGGCACACAAAAACGTTATTTTTCCAGAAGGGCGAAAGTGCACCATAAATATGGAGATTGCCCATGCGAATCGCCTACACTCCTTGGACGGTCATAATAATACTGTTTATCATTTTTCTTGTTTGTCCCGACACACACTTCTGCGACATCGCCTTTTTCGTTAATATAAGGTACCAATGCCAACCAGGCTTTACGGGCAACCGGTGCATATTCATGCTGATCCAGCCATCCCTGTTTCACCCCGCTGATCAGCGCGTACGTAAACATGGCTGATCCGGATGTCTCGGCCCAACAATCAGGCTCATCGATTAACTGGTTCCACATGCCGCTGGGCCGCTGAAAATCCTTCAAACTTTTCATCATCGTTTCATAACCCTTAAGGATACGCGGTCGATCCTTGTTATCTTTGGGCAGCAGGCGCAACAGTTCCGTCATGCCCGCAGCCATCCAGCCATTACCACGCCCCCAGTAAAACGGTACATCTGGCGCATGGTAGAACAGGCCGTTCGGCCTTTGCAGTTCATCAAGGTAAAGCACCATTTCACTTGCAGCACGTTCTATATATTTCGGGTTTCCGGTTGCTTTATAGGCCTGCGCCTGCACAATGGTGATCATATACATATCATCAATCCATAAACGGGTTTGCCACGAAAATCCTTTATTGGCCCATTCTTTTTGCTTTTTATCAGCATTTTGCGGAACGTCCCATTGGGTATCTGCATAGGGAATACCCAGGTCAAAATAATGCTTGTTTTTAGTAATCTGATAAAGTTCAAGGGGCAGGCTGCCAAACATATTCAAATCAACATGGTTCATGATCGGCAAGAGCTGTTTTTCCTGCGAAGTGAGTTTCTCAAACCTTTCTTCCAAAAGCGATAAGAGCTTTTTATCTTTTGTTAATTTAGCATACCGAAGCGCTCCTGTCCAATTAAAGGTTTCAGGATAGCTGATCCATTTGCCGGCATGGAGCATGTGTTTTCTATCGAGAATGCGATAAGCTAAACGTTTTCCAACTTCCTTTGGACCAAATCCTTCCGGAAAATCTTTAAGCATATTTTTCTGGGCAAACAGAAACTGACAGGAAATTAAGAATAAAAATAAGGCAATTAATTTTCTACACATATTGATTTATAATTTGGTTAAAGTTCTTTCACAGGAACAATTTTTTCTTTAAAAAATAATCAGATACCACATTTAGTGTGGCCTGATGCTGCAGACTATTGGCTACCGAGAATTCCGTAGCCCGCAAGATCAATCAGAACTTCTACTTTTTCTAGCACTTTACCGATCATATTCCCGTATTATTCTCCTTAATGGCATTTTTCTGAAATGAGCTTGCAATGATTAATAGCCAGGATTCTGTTCCAATCTTGCACCATTGTTACGCTCAATTTCGGAAGCAGGAATGGGCCACAGGTTGTAAGTAGTTAACACATCGTTGTAATAGGGATTACATTTTTTTACACGATCGTAAACCAGGCCGAGCCTCATCAGGGTAATCCGTCTTTTTTCTTCCGACCCCAACTCTCGCATCCGCTCGTCTAAAATGTAATCAATGTTTACATTGGCCGGCAGCACTGGAGATGCATTAGACCTGCTGCGTACCACATTAATATCGGCTGCAGCTTTATCGGGCTGCATTAAACCCAAATAGGCTTCGGCCCTTAGCAAATAAGTTTCTGCCAACCGAAACATATACTGATCAGCATAAGTTCCGCCTGCACTTGCTTTAAGCAGCAGCTGCGATTTATCCTGGAACATGCCATCAGGATGGTCGCCTGGAGTAGTTACTTTTGATTGAAAAGCATAGAAATCTCTTCTTGGCACGGTTATACCCGCCGGTGGATTGATGGTAGATATGGTTTGACCGAAGCGTGGATGTGCAGGATTGGTTACTTTAAATTCGCGTACAAAATTAAAGGGTGCATTTCTAAGGTCGTTATTAAAATCACTCTGCCAGATGACGTCCGAAAAATATTTGGTGGGTATTGCCCAACCGATTCCCCTGCCACCGGTATAATCGCTTATAGGGTATAAAAACGGTTGAACACTGCTGCCAGCAAGCCTGAAAGTGAGAAATTGTGGTGCAAAATGCCTTTCCATCTGATAAGAACCACCAATACCTGTAGAAACGGCGCCACCGCCCGGTACATCTGTTTCGAACTGGATTACCCACAGAGCTTCCCTGTTGGTACCGTTTTTTCTGTTCTGGTTACCTCTTTGAAAAAGATCCCAATATACATTTTTGGTAACATCTGTTGATTTCACCCCAAACCTGGTGGTCATCAGGCCAACATTGGGGTTACTGATTACAGTAGAGGCAGCATCTGCCGCATTTTGAAACTGCCCCGCCGCCAGGTAAACTTCCGATAAAAGATGGTAGGCAGCCAGGTTATTTACTTCTCCATCCTGAACCATGTTAATGGCCGGAAGATTCGTTGCTGCAAATTTCAGGTCGCTGATGGCCTGCTGAAGCACAGCTATTTTGGTCGCCCTTGTATAATCTGTTTTAGGATTAACAGCCTCTGTGATATTCAGGGGTACACCACCATATAAATAGGCCAGTGTACGGTAGGCCAGGCCTCTGAAAAATTTCGCCCTGGCTTCCATTAATATCTTTTCGGGAGGAGTTAGTGACGAGCCCGGAATACGATCGATAATGGTGTTCGATTCTGCTACTATTTTGTATAATGAAGTCCAGTGAATTAACGGAATTTCTGTACTTAAGGGAGAATATGCAGCAACCATATTGGTATGCCTTGTAGTGGCTGGCTGACCATCAAAAACCAGATCGCAGCCAAACACATAATCGAAAGGACGTTGTTCTCCACTGTTATAAAATTCGCTTCTTACCCGGTTATATTGGTTATTCAAGGCCGCTTCGTAATCCTTTGCGGTGGTATAAGCATTATCTGTGATTAAGAAATCAAGTGGTTTTTCGTTCAGAAAATCCTTTTTACAGGAGATAAACGAAATGGCAATAGCCACTATAATGAAGGTAATTTTTTTCATCGGTTTAATTTAAAATGTAACATTTAAGCCCACAGCATATCCTTTAAATACAGGTCTTCCATCATTAGTGAGGCCCTGATTGGTCTCCGGGTCCCAGCCTTCCCAATTGGTCCAGGTGGCCAGGTTACGTCCGCTTACAAACACATTCAGGTTCTGAAGGTTCATCTTTTCGATCAGTTTTCCGCTGAATTTATAAGAGAGCGATACATCCTGCAAACGCACGAAACTGCGGTTCTGGAAAAGTGGCGGATTTAACGTAGCTGATACAAATGACCGCGGATATTTACCATTTGGATTATCCGGGGACCAAAAATCTATCCCACTCAGGTAATTATTCCTGACAGAGTTATCATCTCTGATGAGCCTTGGCGTATTTCCGGCGAGATAAGATTTATCTCCTCCCTGGACAGCATTTAAGAAGATGCTCAAAGTAAAGTTCTTATACTGAAAGTTGTTTAACAGGCTCAACCGGTATGCAGGTGCAGATGATCCCAAAATGGCCCTGTCACTGGCATTGATTACTCCATCGCCATTCTGATCGACAATGCGGTATGTGCCCGGCGAATAGCCTGTGGGTATCTTTTCACCGATCTGGTAAATCCCGTTCACCTGATAGTCATAAATTACCGCAGTCGGCTGCCCGATAAAAAGTCCGCTTTGTGGGAGGTCGTCTTCTACACCATCGCCATTAAGATCTCCCAAAAGCTTAACTATTTTATTGTTATTATGGGAAAAACTGAATGTAGAATTCCATTGAAAGCCACCACTATTGATGTTTTTTGAATTTAAAGAAAGTTCGATCCCCTTGTTATTCAGCTGTCCGATATTGGTTAGGATATTATTAAAACCTGTTATTACCGGAATATTGACAGAATAAAGCAGGTCGGTAGTTTTCGTATTGTAATACTCCACTACGCCTGATAGCCTGTTTTTCAGTATACTAAATTCGAGACCGAGGTTAGCACCGGTGGTACGTTCCCATCTTAAGTCAGGATTAGGCAATGAATTAACCTGCTGCCCCAGTTGGGTTGAACCGCCATCGCCAAAAACATACGAAGCCCCTAAACCAACAGCGGCCAGTGATGAGTAACGGGAAGTTTGGTTCCCGGCCACACCATATCCTACCCTCAGTTTTAGGTTATCAACCCAGTTAACCTTAAAAAATGATTCTTTAGAAATATCCCAACCAGCTGATACCGAAGGAAAAATACCATATTTATTGTTTTCTGCAAAACCAGAAAACCCATCTCTCCTAATGGTACCGGTGAACAGGTACTTACTGTCGAAATTATAATTTAAGCGGAACATCTGGTAATTCAGAGTCTCTTTCCATGCATTGGATATCGCAAAGCGGTTAGTGCCCTGTTGCAGGTTGTTATAACCAAGCGTTAATCTCGAGAAACCTGTTGAGTAAGCCCGGGTATAGCTATTATCTCGCTCTATGGCGCCATAAAGTAAAGTTCCGGTAAAGCTGTGCTTGCCTATAACTTTATTATAGGTTAAAAGGTTATCAAACGTATAATCGTAATAAGTGGTATTTTCTTTTGAAGCCTGCCCGGTAAGGTTAGCATCATACATATTAGAAATGTTTTTAAAATCGAGACGGTAATTGTTACCGAAACTTATTTTATAGCTCAAGCCTTTAACAGGCAGCTGTAAATTACCGTAAACATTGGCAAAGAAATAGTTGTGACGGTCGTAATCATCAGCCTGATAGTTTAACAGCGGATTGGTTACATTCGTATTAAATGGATTGATTTTCAGGTTTCCATTATTATCCCAGGGAAGGATTAACGGAGACATTAAATTGATATCAACGAAATTTGGCTCTACCCCGTCCTCATTCACAAAAGTCCCGAACGATTGCAGGCCAATGGTAAGCCAATCTGTAGCTTTCGTTTCGATGTTTGCCCTGATGGTTTTTCTTTTAAAAACATCATTTTTGATAAATCCTGAGTTTCTGGTTAAGCTGCCGGATAACAGGTAATTGATCTTATCGGTTCCGCCCGAAACGCTAAGCTGGTTATCTGTAATTGCTCCGGTTTTAGTCGCTTCATCATACCAGCTAAAATCATTTGGCAGCAGTTTTCCCTGCGCATCTTTCATCGATGCATCAACTTTGCTCACCAGATCGAATGCCGGATTTGGTTGTGTAAAATCAGTCGCTAAAAAAGCCTGATCATAGTATAAATATTTAATATGATCCAAATATTCATCTCTGGCCATTGGTTTTAAATCGATATTTGGTTTTTGAGTAGCATACTGAGAAGAAAAAGAGATTCTGGTTCTACCAATGGCACCTTTTCTACTGGTAATGAGAATAACACCATTTGCCGCCTGCGCCCCATACACGGCCGTAGCACTTGCATCTTTCAGCACATCTATCGAGGCAATATCATCCGGATTAATTGAAGTTAACGAGCCATTGTATTGCACTCCATCCAAAATAATCAGTACGTTTTGGTTCCCACCCAGCGTATTTTGCCCCCTGATACTAATTCCTGGCGTTGCGCCGGCGCGGTTAACTTGCCCCACATTTAAACCCGGAACCGTTCCCTGTAAAAGATTGGCCACGTTGGTGGTGGGTGAATTTCTAAAATCATCGAGATTTGCCCTCACCACAGAACCTGTTACATCGGCTTTTTTCTGTGTTCCGTAGCCTACCACCACCACCTCATCGAGATTGGCCTGGGAAGATTTTAAAATTACATTAACGTTTTTTAGATTGCCTACCGCTACTTCCTGTACATCGTAACCGATATAAGAAAACAAAAGAACCGTTTGCTCATTAGGTACACTAATTTTGTACACACCATTTTCGTCGGTTACAGCAGTGGTGGTACCATTTTTAACCTTAACCGAAACCCCGGGTATAGGAGATTTTGTTTTTTCATCCGTTACTTTACCGGTTATGCTAATGTCAGCCTGGTTAATGCTTGTAAATCGAGGTTTTTTATTCATCACCATAGTTGCATTACCATTATTGCCGGCGCGCGCTGTTATGGAAATGACCAATATCACGACCTGCAAAAAAGTTAAGGTTATAATTCTTTTGAGTAGAATTCTATATTTCATATTTGGTTAAATTATTGGATGCGCGAAACCTTATCGTAAATCGGCATGATTGGCTAAGCAGAATTTGCAAAGCGGTAATGCAGGATTTTATATTTGGTTTCCTGGTATCAAAGTAAAAAAATGCGGTTTACAAATACTGTTCATTCCTTTGTCGTTTTATCTCAAATTGAAATGAATGGCTTAACACGTTAAGCAATTGTAAACGGCTGCAATCCCATCATTCGCCTACAGGCACGGGAATATTAAGCCCTGTTGCAACGGCAATTCCAAAATTAGGCGAGCCATCCGCATTCCAGCTCAGCTTTTGCATCCTCGGCGTTCTCGATCCATTGGCGGTATTGGCTACGCTACGGGCATGGTAAATAAACCAGTTTTCGCTATGGAATACTCCATTCGCATCGGTATAACTACTGGTAAAAAACCCATTGTGGCCGGGGCCATACACCCCATTGGCATCACTTTTAACAAACACCTGCTTTTTATTGATCCAGTCGCCGGGCACCATGGGGTCACCACCGTCTTTTAACTGTATCTGAGCCAAACAATAATTATCGCTGCTATAGCGACTGGCAGAATAAATAATAAAGACCGGACTGCTGGCATCTTTTCTGAGCATAATCGGTCCTTCGTTAACACCCGCCCCCAGAGAGCCGCTTGGTTCATATTTTTCCCAACTGTTGGTGGGTGATGATATTTTTACCCTGTCGCTGCTTATTGTCCATGGGTTAGACATTTGAGCGATGTAGATGTACTGTTTGTATTTGGTAGCCACGTTCTCCCATCCAGACCAGATAAAATAGTTTGTGGTGCCTATGGTCAATACCGACCCATCAATGGCCCATTGATCGCTGGGATCGCTGATTTTCCCTTTAAACGTCCATGTACCGGTGGTAGGATCTGCATTCGGGTTTTCAAGCACAAACATGCGGTGGGTTACATCGCCCCCATCATTTGCGGCAAAGTAAAGGTACCATTTACCAGAAAGGAAATGTAATTCGGGCGCCCAGATATTAGAAGAATAAGCAGCACCTGCAGGCGGTGTCCATACCACTGTTTCTATTGCTGTAGAAAGCAGAGACATCGATTTCGTTTTTCTCAGCCCGATATTACTCCCGCGGGTATACATAAAATAATAATAGCCATCTTTTTGCGCAACATAGGGATCGGCCCTGCTGGCATTAATAAGGGGATTCTGGAAATTGGTATCATAAAAATTAAACATCCCCTGCGTACCTGTTAGCGTAGTTTTCTGCCTGATTTTAGCGCCAGGGCTACTGCTTTCAGGGTCAACGGACATTTTCATCCCGGTAGCCTTGTTGGTAAGGGTGTATACATTGTTGCTGCCCGTATAATCGATAGCCCATTGTTGCGCGTCGCTGCCATCATCGGTACCCTGTTGCAAAATATCACCCGATGTAGCTGATGGCGATTTAAGGCATTTATTGCTGGTAATATTGATCAGTTTATAGTATGTGGCATCGGTTTTTATTAGCTTCCATTTTTGGCCATTGTTAGGGAACCACGACCATTGCTGTATAGTTGCATTTTCTGCAGTGGAGTTACCTGTAACTTCCACCACCGGACCATTGGGTAAAGACGAAATCCCCCGGATCCGGTATATTGCACCATCTATCAAGGTGCCTAAGGGAGGCGCTGCAGCAATTACATTTAAAGCGGCCAGTTTTCCAATCTTATCTACCTCGATACTTTCGGTTGATGGTGCCTTTTGACAGGAACCTGTTAAAACTACCAAAGCAGTTGCCAGATAAATCAATAATTTGTTTCTCATATAAAAATACTAAAACTGCAAAGGCGTGGTAAGGCCGATAGAAGAATTTGCAGCAGGGTTATTAATTTGGTTAACTTCAGATCAAAGTAAAGGAATGATGTTTGTAAAATTTGTTCATCTTTTTGTCGATATGTCTCAAACCACTACTTCAAAATCACACAAAACATTGATAATCAGCAATTAAAAAACCATCATTTTATAACCCGACTAAAAGGTACCAAAACATAGATTACACAACAATGCGATTTATATATATTTGATATGAACTTGAATATGCGTTTTGTATTATTTTTTCTGTTACTGAGCCATTTTTTTGCAGTTTATACCTGCGAAGGGCAATCCCATTATTTTAAGCAGTACCAAGCCGATGATGGTTTGGCACATAATTCGGTAAATACGGTTATACAGGATAAAAAAGGCATGATCTGGGTGGGCACCCGGGGCGGTTTAAACCGTTTCGATGGTTATACTTTTAAAACCTTTAAAGACGAAAAAAGCAGGTTCGGCAACATCGGTAATAACATTATTGTTAGCCTTGCCGAAGATAAAAAGGGCATGTTGTGGGTGGGTACAGGTCGCGGTATTTTTAAATATGACCCCGTTAAAGAGGTATTTACGCCCCTAGGCCCCAACCTCAAAAAATACATCAATTCTATTCTGGTAGATCATGAAAACAACCTGTTCTTTTTAGCGAACAGGGCGCTTTTTAAATACGTACAACGAGACAATAAGGTAATAGACCTAAAAATTAGTGCGGCTTGTATTGCCATTGATGAGCACAGGAATATTTTAATAGGGAATGATGATGGAGAGCTCGTTACCTACAACCCAGAGGAGGGATCTAAAACAAGTGTAAAAATAATCGGTAAAAATGTCCCTGCAAACCTACGGTCGATCAGTAAAATATTTCCAACGGGAAACGATAATATACTGGTGGGATGCTTTAAACGGGGTTTGAAAAGTTACAATACCAAAACTGGTCTGATCAAACCACTGATCCTTAAAAACAGCGACAATACGGATATTTATGTACGAGACATTACTGCGGGCGAAAACCATGAGTATTGGATTGCCACAGAATCTGGTATTTATATTTACAATTTGGCCACCAATGCCAAAATCAACTTGCGTAAACGGCCTGGCGATCCTTATTCGATTCCAGATAATGCCGTTTATACGGTTTGTAAGGATAATGAAGGCGGCATGTGGGCCGGCACTTATTTTGGCGGACTGAGTTATTTCTCTAAAAATAATGCCCGGTTCGAAAAATATTATCCGCTAATAGGCACCAACTCCATTTCTGGAAATGCGGTAAGAGAAATCTGTCCTGATAATAAAGGCAATTTATGGATCGGTACCGAAGATGCTGGTGTAAATAAATTCAACCCTAAAACCGGGCTTTTCACCAATTATACAGCCAATGGCAAAGCCGGGAATGTATCCTACCCCAATATTCATGGGTTGCTTGCATTGGACAATCAACTACTGGTAGGGCCATTTCTGCATGGTCTGGAAATTATGGATATCAACAAAGGTAAAGTGGTAGACCGTTTTAAAACCATTGGCGAAGAATATGAAGAGACCAGCGACTTTGTGCTTTCTATCCACCTTGCCAAAGACAGTACCATTTATGTGGGATCGGGCTATAATATGGGATCGGGTCTGTTTGTTTTTAATCAAAAGAAAAGAACGTTTAAACGGATTAAAGAAATTCCCGTCAACTCGTATGTTTATGATATCTGGGAAGATAGGTTCGGTAATATCTGGACAGGCAGCGTTTCACGCGGGGCATTTTATTACCACCCAAAAACCGGAAGACATGGCAACATCACCTTTGGCGACAAACTCAACAACAAGAGTGTCCATGAGTTTCCGGTATGTGGTATTATGGAAGACAGTGACAATGCGATGTGGTTTACCACTGAAGGCGGTGGCCTGATCAGGTTAAGTCCGGACAGGAAAGTACTAAAAAAATTTACGACCGAAAACGGATTGCCCACCAATATCCTCTTCCGTGCGCTGGAGGACAATTCAAAACATTTATGGATAAGCTCGCTTAAAGGTTTGATTTGTTTTGACATGCAGACCGAAAAGTTTAAAATCTATACCAAATCAAATGGATTGATTACCGATCAGTTTAACTTCAGTTCGGCCTATAAAGCACCAAACGGCAGAATGTATTTTGGATCGGTAAGGGGAATGATTTCTTTTGATCCAAAAGATTTTGAGCGGAAAGATAAAGCACCGCCCACCTTTATCACCGGTTTCCAGATCAACAATAAGGAAGTTCTTCCCAATACAGAAAACAGTTCGCTGATCAAATCCATTTCCTATACCGATACCATTGTACTTGCTCATAATCAGAATAATTTCAGTATCGAATTTGCGGCGCTCAATTATTCTTCTCCTGAAGTAACCAGGTACGAATATGTGATGAAAGGTGTAGATCAGGCTACCACCTATCTTAACAATAATAGAAAAGCCTATTTTACGGACTTATCGCCCGGTAATTACACTTTTCTGGTGAGGGCAAAAAGCAATGTAGAAAGCTGGAGTGGTAAAGAGCGAAGGCTATTTATTAAAATCCTTCCACCTTTTTGGAAAAGTATTACAGCTTACGTCTGTTACCTCTTGATGATTACGATAGTATTATTTCTCGCTATCCGCTATTATCACCGTTATAATGAGCGCAAAAATCTCAATAAGCTTCAGTTGTTCGAACACGAAAAGGAAAAAGAAATTTACCAGGCTAAAATTGAATTTTTTACCAATATCGCCCACGAGATACAGACTCCGCTGACGCTCATTTTAGGACCTGTTGAAATGATGCTGGAAGACGCAGAAGAACAGCCGCTTAAAAGCAGTCTACTAATGGTCGAAAAAAATGCGAACCGCCTGGCCAAACTGACCAATCAGCTGCTCGATTTCCGCAAGACCGAAATGCACCAGTTCGGCTTAAATTTTGTAAATACCAATATCAACAACCTTTTAAAAGAACAGGTGAATGCCTTTGAACAGGAAGCCCTAAAAAGTAACATCTTACTTGATCTTGAGCTGCCCGGGACGCATATCATTGCATTTGCCGATCGGGAAGCATTGATCAAGATCTTCAACAATTTAATTTCCAATGCCATAAAATACGGAACAAGCAAGGTAACTGTGCGCCTCGGCAGTGCTGAAGAAACGGAAGGCCGGTTTATCATTACTTTCACCAATGATGGAAAAGGAATCCCCCAGCAGTACCGTTCGCAAATTTTCGAACCATTTTTCAGGCTATATGGCAAAGATAAACCAGGTACAGGCATCGGGCTTTCGCTGGCAAAATCGTTAGCTGAACTGCATAATGGCTCATTGAGCTTACTGGAGGGAAGTGTGGATAAAGTAATTTTTGAGTTGATTTTACCAATACACCAAAAATTTGAATTCAAACTGAGTAGTTGGAAAAAGATAAAATAAAATATGATGGAGAGCATTTTAGTTATTGACGACAATGAAGATATCCTGGAGTTTTTAACGCAGGTATTCGGAAACACCTATAAATTGCATTTGGCAATTAATGGTGAAGTTGCCCAGGAAATTTTAGACAATGAAATCGTAGACCTGATTATTTCGGATATTATGATGCCCGGCATTGATGGTTTTGAGCTTTGCAGGCTCATCAAATCGAACGTAGAATATTGCCACATCCCCATTATCTTATTAACATCCAAAAACACTTACAAGGCACACATTGAAGGCCTGGAAGTGGGTGCAGATCTGTACATTAAAAAACCATTTTCCCCACAGTTATTACGTGTTCAGGTGACTAACCTGCTTCAGAACCGCTTAAAAATAAAGGCCCATTTTGCAAGTTCGCCATTCGAGGATGTACGCGTGGTGGCCAATTCTAAAATTGAAGAAGCTTTTTTAAAAAGGCTGGATGAATATGTCCGTAAAAACATTCAGGACCCTTACCTGGATATCGACCAGCTGGCCGAGCACATGCACATGAGCCGACCTACCCTTTACCGCAAGATAAAAGCCATTTCTGCCCTATCGCCGAAAGAACTTATTGACGTGACACGACTTAAAAAAGCAACCAGGCTGATTGCCCAAAATGAGTTTACTTTTTTTGAGATTGCAAAAATGGTGGGTTACAGCTCACAGAGCCTTTTTAATAAAAATTTCTTGAGGTATTTTAAAGTGTCGCCGCAGGAATACATGAATTCGCTGAGTAAGGAAACCGGCGGCTTAAATCAGGTAGCGGAGTGACCACAAAACATAAAGCTTTATGCGAAAGATCTTTGAGGGCACAGACCTTGGCACTCAGGTGAGTTTACTTGACTCAGGTGGTCATAAACCAAAAATACTTTCTTAAGCAAAAGTTTTGAGGACACAAACTTTTGTACACCATCTCACCCAATTTAAGAAATAAAAGAACATATAAGCTATATGCCCCTTAGTACCTTATGTGTGAAAAATAAAACCTGGTCTGTGTTCCCACAGACCAGGCACTTTGTTGTTTGAGGCTGTTAATATTTAAATACTTTTCCTTCTACCATTACTTCCTGGCGGGTGGCATCAAAGGTTGCTTTTCCACCGGTTCGCACTGCAGCATTGGTCATAATGTTTGCAATAGAATGCTGATAACCCGCTTCTACAGGGGCATTAGGCTCTTTTCTACTGCGGATACATTCCAGCCAGTTGCGCATATGGTTAGAGCTTAATACATCGGCTCCCGTATTGGCCGATGCCGCCGCGGCCGACGGCGCTGCAAGTTTAATTTCGGGCAAAAGATTCGGTTTCATTTTCATGGCCGCTGCTGCCCTCTCAGTTAACCCGCCATGTGGTGATATGGTGTTGGTAATCAGGTTCAGTTCCCCGCCGTTCGAATAATAAATCTCCGCAGGCTTTTCATCTCCATTGTGCATTCTGGAGGTAAAGACTACCTGAAAACCTTTCGTAAGGTCGTCAAATGGCCCATAATCAAAAACAGCAGTGGTGGTATCCCAGTTCCGGCGACCATCTTTCCATTGATAAATACCACCATTTGCGGTTACGCTTCTGGGGTGTGATAAACCGGTAAACCAATGCACGGTATCAATCTGGTGGCTCATCCATTGCCCGGGCATACCCGAAGAATAGGGCCAGAAAAGACGGTACTCCAGATAAATCCTCGGATCAAAGGCTTCATACGGGCGGTTCAGCAAAAAACGTTTCCAATCGGTATCTTCTTGTTTCAGTCTGGTGACCAGATCAGGACGGCGCCAGCGGCCCGGCTGGTTTACATTCCAGCTTAACTCCACCATGGTAATATCGCCAAATTTACCCTCTTTAATGAAATCGGCAGCTGCTTTATAATTCTGTCCACTGCGGCGCTGTGAGCCGATCTGCAGAATCTGTTTAGAAGACCTTACCGCTTTTAAAGCAGCACGGGCATCTTCCATGGTTTCGGCGAAAGGTTTTTCGCAATATACATCCTTTTTATTTTTAACCGCTTCGATGGCGTGAGATGCATGTGCAAAATCGGGCGTACTGATGATTACCGCATCAAGATCTTTCAGGGCATAAAGTTCATCATTGTTTTTACAGGAGGTAATGCCATGGCCAATTTTGTTTTTAATATGTTCAGCACCTAAAGTACGGCGGTAATTCCAAAGGTCGGAAAGTGCAACAACATCAAAATTCAGTTCTTTATTGTGGTTCAAAAAGCATGGGAAAAGTGTATCCTTAAAACGGTCTGAAAAGCCCACTATGCCAACCCTTACCCGATCGTTGGCACCAATAATATTCGCATAACTTTTTGCCGACATTCCAAAACTGCCTACATAGGTGCCAGCCGCAGCAATTGCCGCCTTTTTTATAAAGTCTCTTCTCGATTCTTCCATCGTGCCAGTTATTTAAGTGTTTTTATTTTAAGGTTCCGGTACGAAACATTGTTACCATGATCCTGTATCAGAATATGTCCTTTTTTAGCCTCCCCGAAGTTTTTCCATGTTTTATATTTACTTCCGGCTACTAATTTTCTGAAATCATCCGATCCACGCTCATATTCTACTACCTTTACGCCGTTCAACCAGTGCTCTACGTGATTGTTGGGATAAACACGCACTTCGCCACTGTTCCATTCGCCAATTGGTTTAATTACCGAAGCGGGTTTGTTGGATGGAATGAGATCGTACAAAGAGGCCAGTTTGCGGTTACCGTTTTTGCCCAGTTTAGCATCCGGATGCTTTTCATCATCCAATACCTGAAACTCGAGACCAATGCCCGATAGGTTGGTTTTTTCTTCTTCGGTTACAAAGTATTTTATGCCGCTGTTGGCACCTGGACTAAGTTTAAAATCGAACTTTAAAATAAAGGCCGAAAATTCATCCCGGGTTACAATATCGCCACCAGAGCCCTGCTCCTGTCCGTTTGAGGCCAGTACCGTTAGCACCCCATCTTTCATTTCCCAGCCTTTGGCAGGAAACTGCTCTTTGAATATCGCGCGCCATCCAGTGGCATCCTTACCATTCCATAGCATCTTAAATCCGTCTTTTTTCTCGATTTTGCTAAGTGTATTTTGAGCATAAGTTAGGTTTACGGCAAAAATGCTCAATAATAGCATATAAAATAACCTGTAGTTTTTCATTGAATTTAATTTATAGTAATTGTTATGTGTTTAAAAAATGTAGTTTTCAGGTGGTACCAGGTGTTTAAGCCGGATAGAGGGAATCTGGTTTCATAAATATCTCCAACATTTGCATTTGATGTGCTTAACAAGTTTATAATTGGTTGATATGCCAAAGTAAGCCAATGAACCTTGTAAAATATGTTCAATTTATTGTTGATTTGTCTCATTTTACCTGCTCAAAAAGCAGAAAAGACGCAGAATCTCCTATCTGAAAAACAGTTACCAAAAAATATAATAAGATCTAAAAACGTAAAAACAACACACTAAAAATCAACAAATTACAACAGACAAAACCAACAGAATAGAAGCTAAAAAGGAACAGATTGAGCCGTTGTAAGCAGTCATAAACGATGCATTTAAGCCTGGCCATCCGGCATCAACAGCCCTTCCTCTCTGTATATAATTGTTTATTTTCGGACAAATAACCAGACGGCAAAAAGACAATTTACACCTTGAAATACATGATTAATTTTCGATTATCTACTTTTTTTAACCAATTTTTAAATGGCGTTCAGCTTATAAAAAATCAAAAAAAGTCAGTCGCACAAAAGCCTCTGACAGCACCAAAACAACCCATAGCAATTTGCTTATTTGCATTGCTGATCAGCTTGTGCCTCTATTCCTGTGGGTTAAAAAAAACGCAGTCTGTAAATTCAAATACAGAGGATATTGCCCCTTTATTGGTAAACCCAGCCCTACCGGGCGATAATCCGGATCCTTCTATCATCAGGGTTGGAAAGGTTTATTATGCCACTTCTACCACAAACGAATGGGCTCCTTATTTCACCATTTATAAATCAACAGACCTTAAAAACTGGAAGCTGATCAATCATGTTTTCCCGGATGGATTTAAGGATATGAAAAACCAGTGGGGCGAGAATAACTTTTGGGCATCGGAACTGGTTTACGATCAAAAGCAAAACCGGATTTATGCTTATTATACAGCCCATAACCGGGCGACAAAAGGTAATCCTGGTTTACAGTGCGGTACGGCCTGGATTGATGCTGATAAAATTGAAAATGGTAAATTTACCGACAATGGCCCGGTAATTATCGAAGATGAATGTGGTGCCATAGATGCATTTGAGTTACAGCAAAATGGTAAAATTTATGCGTTCTGGAAAAACGACGGCAATGGCTGTGGCAAAGAAAGCTGGATCTGGAAACAGGAAATTAACGACAGCCGTACGAAATTGCTCGGGCAAAAAAGCAAGGTATTTACCAATAGTCAGCCATGGGAAACGGGACTTGTAGAAGGGGCCTGTTTCTTTACTTTGGGAGAATATGTCTACAGTCTCTATTCAGTTGGTGGTTGCTGCGATGCCAAGTGCAATTATAAAACCGGAATTGCGAGGACGAAAGACCTGAATAGTGGCGTATGGGAAAAATATAGCAACAATCCGATTATGGTGAGCAATGATAAATGGAACTGCCCGGGCCATGGCACGGTGGTAAAAACTGCGGAGGACAGAATGTTTATGCTTTACCATGCTTTTAACAAAAAATACGATGTTTTTGTAGGTCGTGAAGGCATTATAGAGGAGTTGATGGTTGGCGCTGATGGCTGGCCTGTATTGCATAATGCAACCCTTCCCAACCGGCCAAAAGCCGATCTTAATTTCACCGATAATTTTGAGCAGGATCAAAAACTGGATCTTGCCTGGCAGTGGCCATCTAAATCGCAAAGACCGCCGATGTTTTTTGATAAAGGCTTAAAATTGGCCGCATCTGACGAAAACCATGCGCTTGGCACCTTTTTAGGTCAGTACATTAAATCCGTAAACTTTAGCATTAGTGCAGAAGTAAATCCTGGCCCAGCTAAAACAGGCATTTGTTTGGGAGGAGCGATTTTTAAAAGTAAGTGGCCTGGCGAGCTTGGCGGCATAGGGATTACGGCTTCGAAAAATGGTTTAACTGTTTTTGATAATTTTGAAGACACATACAGGGTTCATAAAACATCAACAGAAAGTTTGACCGCTCCAGTGCAATTGAAAATGCTGATTAGCGACGATGGCAAACAGATCGAATTTTTCTATAAAAAACAGGGAACAGAATGGCTTAGTTTTTATCGTACAGATTTTCTAGCAGCTAAATACGTGCCTTGGGGAATGGGATATAGGGCAGGCGTTGTGGTAAAGGGAAATCCATCGGAAACAGGAAATTTTAGTAGTTTTAAGTTGATGAATAATTAATTTTTATATAGTTATCATATTATTTTTATGATGGTCGGTGGGAAGACGACAATCAGGTTACCTTATTAAGGTATCGATTGGAGTAAAAAGCCTGATGTCGAACTTTTAACGATGGTCGATGAGACACCGACCATCAGAGGGAGTAATTCATTTACCACTGAATCTGTTGATCTTCATCCGGTATCAGCGTGTTCATATCGCGCTGCATGGATAAAGTACCTTCAACTTTATATTTCAGTCTTTGTCCGGGTACGGTGGTATAATCTTCAAACTCGTATGACAGGTAAAGGGTAGTGTAAACATGTTTTAAATAAGGAAGTTTTGGATCCATAGCCTCATCCCTGGTGTAATAAGATTGTGTTGTTCCCACCTTAAATTTATTATTACCTGCATTATCGCTCCAGATTTCCAGTTTCTTCTTCTGAAGGTCGATTTTCTCGTCGGTAAATTTTATAAATACTTTATAGTTCTTGCGGTCCAGGTAATCGATATCCCTTATCCCCGCATAAAGAAAAATGGTTTTATCATCCACCACAAAAGTTCTGTGGGTATTTAAAGTCAAAGGTTCGGTATCCCCTTCTAAAAATATCTTGTAAAGGGTACCGCCGTATTCGCCAGAGTAATCGTTAAAAGGAGTAATGCGCAGCATCGTCCGGCGGAAATATTTGTTTGGATTCGCCTGGTAATCATAAGACGGATCGCTTAAAATCTGCAAGGGCAAGACCCACTTATCTGCCTGGTCGAGGTCGCCGAGGGAAAAATCAACCGGTATGGTAACCATGCTCACACCGGCAGGAGCCTCTATACTTGGGGGCATCGTATAATATTTTTTATCCAGCTGCCTGAAATACAGTTCCTGCCTGTGCCCATATTGTTCCTGGTTTAATTTTGCCAGGGTATCAGGATCTAAACCGATGTGGATGGTGCGGTTTTTAACATTGGGGGTAGAACCGCTGATGATAACCGGCAGGTTAAACCGTAATTTCCCCTGGGCATTATAACGGATGTAACACCAGGTTACGCCCTGCGCTGTCGGGTTTGATTTAAATGATGCCATCTGGACAAACTGTTCTTTTTTCCATTCATCATTACAGGATACAAAGCATATTGCTGTTGTGACTATTAAAAATAGTAGATATATATTTTTTTTCATTGTTGTAAATGTTAATCTTATTCAGGATTTGTCCAGCCAGGGTTTTGGGTGAGGTATTTATTGCGTTTTAATTCATCATAATGTATGGGCCAGAACCACATTTTAAGGGTAAAAATGGAAGGCAAAGAAGGTGTTTCTACCACGGTATGGAAAAGATCGGCCTGTGCTTTGGTGGCATAGGCATTATATCCATAAACCGGAGCCGATTCTTCTGACGGCGCATCCGTCCAACGGCGCAGATCGAAATAACGCTGTCCTTCTGCAAAAAGCTCAATCTGCCGTTCTCTTTTTAATTTAATGCGGAACCTGTTCGGATCAGCATATACATCACCCGCATAATCAGCCAGCCCGGCACGGATGCGGATGGGCTGAATTCCCCTTTTCATCTCTGAAATATTGCGTGATATGGCATGCGTCCTGCTCCCGTCCCACGAAGGAATATTGTAAGAACCATTTAATTCGTTTAAGGCCTCTGCGTAAATGAGCAATACTTCAGCATAGCGAATGGCAGGATCTACTTTTTGTTTCATCCTGGTTTGATCGTAAGCGGTAACGGCTACATTGCTAATATCATCCGGGTGGACATATTTTTTGATACCTACACCCGTACGAGGCCAGTAAGAGGTATTTTTATAGCCATTAGGGTCGCCCCGGTAATAAAATATCTGCACATTACTCTTTTCATCCTTTACAGTTTCAGCATTCAATAAATTCCAGGTAGAGCCATTGTAAGAAACCGAAGCATAAAAACGGGGTTCGCGGCGTGCGAACTGTTTATTTACCCCTAAACCCATGGGTCCCAATTCCGGATAACTGGCCAATTCTTCTTGTTTTACATAACCTGTTGCCCGCGGTGCCGAATTGAAACGGCCTTCGTAACCCTGCCTCCCCGCATACATGCTGTTCATGCCGGGTGCATCGCTACCGTTGTTCATGTAATAGGCGTCTACCTGCTTCTGCGTCATACCGTGCGAGTTATAACCTTTACCTTCCAGCCGGGGCAGCTGATGCAATACCAGCACATTAATCCCTTCCCCACCCTGGTTTTGACCATGGGTAAAAATCAGTTCCGGATTTTGGTAAGCCGGTACCGTACCGTTGAACAAAGCACGGTAAGATTCGAAAGGATCAATATCGCTCCAGCCAGAAGGCCAGGCACTGTTAGAAAAATTACTGTCGAAAGGTGGTGTTACCGTGGCCGGATAAGCGGCATCGCCCGTTGCTTTTTTATAGGCCACATACAAGCGATACTGCCCTAAATCTATTACATCTTTTGCAGCAGCAGCTGCCCTCGCCCATTTCGATTCATCATAGGTGCGGGAAAGCAAGGGCTTTCCATCTTTGGTTACCATGGCTGCAGCAACTTCTGCGGGCGCTTTTCCATTAGCCAGCGGACTTGCGGCATATAACAATATCCTTGCCCTCAGCGCCAAAGCCGCACCCCGGGTTGGTCTTGCAACTTGTTGTATACCTTGTTGGATAGATAAGCCTTTGGCCGCCTCAGCAAGCTCATTAGCAAGGTAAACGGCACATTCTTCATAGGAATTACGCGGCTGGGCAATGTCATCATATTCTTTGGTATAATCTATACCTTCGTTGGGTACAATGGGCACAGGACCATAGGTACGCAACAATATCCAATAAAAATAAGCCCTTAAAAAGCGGGCCTGCCCTTTTAAATCGGCAATTTCTTTTGCAGTAAATCTGGTATTGATATCAATGTTATTGATGAAAACAGAAGCCTGCCTGATACCCTTGTAAGCAGTATTCCAGATTTCTTTGCTCTCACCGTTCAGACCATTTTCGGTGTATTGTCCGTTTTTCCATCTTTTGTATCCGTCACTTTCGTCACCATAATACATATCATCCGCAAAATTAAAGGGTACCGATTTTTTGCTACTTACCTCCTGCATATAATTACTGCCCAAAAAAGAGTAGGCTTGTGCCAGCCACCTGTTTGCATAATCGGGATTGGTAAATACCTCTTCTGTGGTTAACCTTTCATCAAAAAGATAATCGGAATCGAGAAATTTCTTACACCCATTGATGATTATAACTGTGCCTAGAATACCTAAAACCACCACTGTTTTTTTCAAATTCTTCATTGCTTATAAATTAACTGATACGCCTATTGATAATGTTTTGCTAAGCGGGTATACTTTCCCTGTTGAGCTTCCTAACTCCGGATCCCAAAGCTTAAACTTACTGAAAGTAAGCAGGTTAGTACCGATTAAAAAGAAACGGACATTGTTTAAATGTGCCCTGTTTACCAGGCTTTTGGGTAAAGAATAACCGATATCCAAAGTTTTTAAACGCAGATAAGAACCATCCCTGAGCCAAAAGGTTGATGCCCTGTAGTTATTATCATTCGGGCCATAGGTTAAACGTGGATAATCCGCATTGGGATCTTCATTAACACCCAAAGTCCAGCGATTGCTGTTAGCAATATCAGTTAAGATATTCCCCCAGTTCTGTCCTAAACTGAACATGTAAACTGAAGAGCCGTTTATAAAATATGTCGATTTGCCTACACCCTGAAAATGCACATTGATATCAAGGCCCTTCCAGCTTGCGGACATCCCAAAGCCATAAGTAAAATTGGGTCGGGTTGTTGCCCCAATAGCCACAATGTCGTTATCATCAATAACCCCATCTCCGTTAATATCTTTGTATTTGATATCGCCCGGCATCACTGTGCCAAAACTTTGCCTCGGACTGTTACGGATATCATCATAATCTTTAAACAGGCCCAAATCAATCAGCCCCCTGGCTTGGTCTACCCGGTGCCCTTCCTGCAGTTTATAGCTATAAATGGTATTTTCTTCATCCCGTTCAATAATTTCGTTCTTGCTATAAGTGGCATTGCCCCGCAGGGTAAAATCGACTTTATTGATTTGCTGCTTAAAGGTAAAACTACCGTCAAAGCCATGTGCTTTTACCTCACCCACATTGGCTGATGGATTGTTCTCGAGGCCTACAAATCCGGGTAGAAAATTCCGGCTCATGTAAATGCCGTCCCGCCTTTCCTTGAAGTAATCTACCGAACCGCTGATCTTATCGTGGAATAAAGAGTAATCGATCCCCAAATCCTGCTTGGTGGCCACTTCCCAGGTTACATTTGGCGACGCTACCGAAGAGTAACGGATCCCCGTCCAGGGGTTTGAAGAATCGAAATCCCCGAAATTATAACCGCCTGCCGCCGTCTGTTCTAAACTGTAGAGGTAAGGGAACCTGATATTGCCTAAATTATCGTTACCGGTTTTCCCATACGAATAGCGGACTTTAAACATATCTACCCATCCCAGTTTCTTCACAAGCGGTTCTTCGCCCACATTCCATGCGCCCGAAATGGCCGGAAAAAACCCAAAGCGGTAATCTTTATGGAAATTTTCTGAACCGGTGTAGCCGAAATTAAAATCAAGATAGTAGCGCGAGTTCCAGTTATAATTAACACGTCCAGCCAATCCCTGGTTGCGTCGGGCAATTCCGTTTTTAAGATCGGTACCAATATTCTGGGTAAAAACTTTGGAAGCCTGGCTGTATTTGATCACCGCACCGAAATTATGTGCAGCGATACTGCGGTTATAATGGGTTTCCCATTCGAAAAACTCATTTTTATTACCATCCGAACCGGATGACTGCGTCATTTTTTGTTCTTCTTTAATGCGCTTAAATATCAGTTCACCTGCGGTATTGCGGTATCGGTTAGCACTCCACAATTCTGGAAATTTGTAACGTTTAATGTAATTGTTGTTGTAGGTGTCGTATCCGAAACGTCCTACAAAGCGGAGTCCCGGGGTAATGAAATCGAGGCCCTGATTCAGGTTCAAGGTGGTTTGGATATTGTTGCTCCAGCTTTCGTTATAACCCGTCATAGTGCCCTGCACCCATGGATTAAAACGGTCCATATCATTATCCGGATTATTGTCTCCATCATCACTTGCAGGGATTTTTCCGTCCGAGTACCTTAATGGCGAGGTAATGGCATTGTAGCCCATCAGGGCGGTCCAGATGGCATCACTGCCTACCCCAGGATCATTTTGTTTACGCAAGGAGCCCGATACCCCAACGGTTAACAGGGTAGATTTCGTAATATCCATATCCACGCTTAAACGATAGGTATATTTATTGAAACTGGCATTGGTATTATAATCTTTTAAGGCATCATCAACCTTATACATCCCCTGTTGGTTCTGGTAACTGCCTGATAAATAATAGCGGGCCGTTTTTCCACCTCCGCTCAGGTTGAGCATACTGCGTTGGCTTTTTGCCGCATCGCGTAGCACTACATCCATCCAATCTACATTGGGGAACAAATCCGGATCAAGCCCCAGACGCAGTACTTCAAGCTCGGGACGGGAGAAAAGTGGCTCCTGATTGCGGACAATTTTTGCCTCATTGGCCATGGAGGCATAGGTATAACCATCTACAAACTGCGGCAGTTTGGTAAGTGTGTTGTAAAACCCTTCCACCTTGGCGTTAATATTTACCTTTCCTTCTTTACCCCTTTTGGTTTTGATCAGGATTACTCCGTTGGCACCTCTGCTGCCGTACATAGCGGTTGCAGAAGCATCCTTTAGTAAGGAAAAGGATTCTATATCTTCCACATTGATTTCGTTCATGTCCCGTTCGAAACCATCAATCAGCACCAAGGCCGCATTACTGGCACCAAAAGTAGAAATACTGCGCACCCAGAATTCTGAAATACTACCGGGCCGTCCCGAAGTTTGCATGGCCTGTATACCCGGTACTACCCCGGCAAGGGCATCGGCAATGGAGGTGGATGGATTGGATTTAAGCTGATCCACATTTACCGTCGTAATTGCACCAGTAATGGCTATCTTTTTTTCGGCTCCGGTGGCGGTGACCACCACCTCATTAAGTACGCTGGCATCCGATTCTTTTAAGGTAACATTAACTACGCGCTGTTCTTTTACCAAAACTTCTTTCTTTTCGTAACCCACATAAGAAAATACGAGGGTTTGGTAGGCGGGCATTTTTATACTGTATTTACCTTCTCCATCTGTGATGGCCCCCAAACCTGGCAGATTGCTCACCGATATACTCACCCCTGGTATGGGTAGATTTTTCTCGTCAGTTACCGTCCCTTTAACAGTCACCTCCTGTGCCCGGATAGTAAAGGAAATTCCAAGCACCATGAGGCAGGTAAGTAAAATAAATCTCATCATTATATTTTGCGTGTTTATAAATTATTCTTCTTTAGCTATTTTGCGGATAAGCCAGTTGCCAGTATCGCCGACGTAAAAACACTTCCTGGTTTCATCATAGGTAATGGCCTGTGGACTATTAAAACGGGCTTCGGTACGTAAATCACCATCGGCATAACCGCTTGTACCATTATTGCCACGCCCGGCAAAGGTACTTACCCTTCCTTGCGGTGTTAAGGTGCGGATGGCATGGTTGGCCTTATCGCAGAAATAGAAATCGTACTGGTCTCCTCCCGCAGCTTCATAGTCAGGATTTTTAACAAAAACGCCTTGTACAGGGCTATTTAACCTGGCATTGGTACCAATACCATCGGCATAACCCGCATTACCCGCAGCACCGCAAATGGTATAAGGTGTTTTGAAGGTTTTTGTAGCACGATCATAATCGGTACGCATAATAAAATGCTTTTCATATTCAATCAGATAGGCGTAATCGCCCGAGGGGTGCATCACCATATAAACGGCTACGGCACTATAAGGGTTAGAAAATACCAGTTTATCCTCCCTGGTATTAAAATCGTACCTTCGGATATCGCCTGCCCGATACCTGGAATAATATAGTTCCCCGTTTTGCGGGTGCACCATAGTGCCGTTTACCCCACGGGCATAAACTTCAATTGCTTTCTTTTGCAGAAAATTGGATTCACGGGTAAATATGTAATTGCCGTTTTTGGTATCGCTGGAGTGGTTGTGCGAAACAATCATGTCCTGGTTGCCATCAATTCTCCAATTGATGATGGATACCCTGTCCAGGTCTGTTCTGAAATAACTTACATATTTTTTTTCGAAATCGATCAAACGGCAACTGTTAATATCTGCTGAAAAATAGAGGTGATTTGGATTTTTTGGATCGAGTGTAAGCCAGGTGACTCCTTTAAAGGCGCCACAATCATTAAACGGCCCCTCTTTTTCTTCAAAATTGGAAGCCACCTGATAATATTTACCTAAAAATGTAGAAACGAGCAGTTTTCGTGTATAAGAAAAGGCTTCTTTTGAGATTGCCTTTGCAAGTTGCTGGTTGTTGCCGTCAACTATGGTTATTTTGATATTGCCATCGTAAGCTTCCTCCGGAATAATACAATAAAGGCTATTGTTTTTGACCCCGATAATTTTGGCTGGTTTTCCACCAATGGTTACTTTTATTTTAGAGATATCATTCCCGAAATTATCGCCATAAATAATCAGGTTATTGCCTACACCGCCCTGTCTGGGGTAAAAATCAGTGATCATCACTTCTTTAGAGGGATCGTAACCATCCTCTTGCTGCAATTTTTCCTGTTTACACTGTGTTAAAGAAAGTGCAATCAGCGCAAGCAATATCCAATGGATCTGCCAGCGCAAGGTTTTAACATCGTTGTTTGTTTTCATATACACATACGTTTTTTCCGGTTCTGGCCCGGATTACATGATTTTAACTGTTACCCACTGGTTGTACGTTATAAACCAATGGTATTCTTTAGAACCCGGGGATTTTTAACAGGCTGTTATGGTACTACAGGAAGCAAGCAAAAACACTCCCAAATTTTGGACAAAGGAATTCCCTTTCGGCCTTATAAACGTAATGCCGGTTGCAGGTATCGGCCAAACCAACCCTTATTGCGTAAAAATGATTGCTAACTTTAAGCTGGATACCCAAAAACACTAAAACGTTTTTACGGTAAAACAATATTTAATGGAATACAAAAACATTAAATGCCAACCACATCGCTGTAAAAAGCTACAGCTATGTTGCGCCGACTCAGCGATGATTTCAGAAAATTGTTTGTAAACCGTAAATGACACCGGTTTTATTCCTTGCGCATTAGTGTAGTTCTGATACGGCCGGTAGTACAAGAAATATATTCGGAACAGATGAGTAATTATTGAGCATCATATAAATTTAGTTTTAATTTCCCTGGTTAGTTGATTTTTGATACGGCACTGATGATCAGCTGTCTGAAATAAATATCTGTTTTCTCATAATAAAATTTGACACTGCAAAAAGCATGGTGTTGCCTGTTGAAGAAATTGCAGTAAGGTTTGTTATTTGGTTAATTGAAGTCAAAGTAAAGAAATAGTGATTTTATTATCTGTTCAATATTTTGTCGATTCGTCTCAACTTTGATATCGTTCTGATCATAACACACTGCTTTTGACATAGACTTAGCAATAGGTAAACAACACTTCAGATAATCTTTTTCCTATATGCGGTGAGAGATATGGTTCATGGCAGAAAAACTCTACACTTCTATCGTACTAATACATTTTTGCTGAGATGCCCAACAAGAGGGGCAAAGATAATCTGGTATAGGGTGAGATATGTTTGGAACAGCTTTTATTGACCCAACGATAACATGCTGAAGGTCAAACAAAAAGGGTTGCTTTTTAAAGAGCAACCCTTCAAGGTTTTGGGCTTGGGCCCAGTTGTACCCGGAGCCGGAGTCGAACCGGCACGGTTTCCCACAGGTGTTTGAGACCAGCGCGTCTACCAATTCCGCCATCCGGGCATTCGTATTGGACGGGGTTGCAAATGTAGATAACGAAAGCCTAAATCACAAAATTATTTTCAATTAATTTTAACTCATTGAGAAACAATTATTTTGGCCTTTCGTCTTTTAATTTCCGATCAACCACAAAGGGCATAAATGGTAAAAGTGATGCTAAAAAAATCAAAACAGTTTTACCAAACTTCCATTTTTGCTCTTGCCAGGCCAAAATTAAGGTAGCAGCATATAATACAAATAACAGGCCATGTGCCCATCCGGTATACTTTACATACAAAGGTAATCCGGCGAAGTATTTTAGTGGCATGGCTACAAATAGTAAAAGCAGGTACGATATTCCTTCTGCTACGGCTACTTTACGGAAAATAGAAAGGGAGCTATTCATTGATCTGATTGTTTTCTCCTAAAGTAGAGCAAAGCTTTTGCCTGACAAAAACTAAAAAATGATTTTACAATCGGGTGTTCATATTTTTTGCCACGGAAGAATGCGGTGCAAGATCCTGAAATAAATCCGATAGCTATCGATTCAGGATGACGATCGAAATGGAATGTTATACTTTGGTGCAGAGAACCTATTCCATACATTTTCCATCTCCTATTATTTATTATTGCTTGGACAAACGCTCTCTTAGTCTGCTAATGTATTTTTGCCTGTAAAAAATGTCTTTAATCAAAGGTAATGTTAGATCAGATTCTGATGGGTTTTCATCAAATTTTTTAACCAGTTCGCTTAATTCATCATTCAATTGTTTTTCAATCAAATTCACATCATTATTTACTTGAAGTAATTTTTCGGTATCTGGCTCAAACTCCAAGTCCATTAAAGCCTCATTTACATCCATCATTTCCATTAGAAAGGATTGTGGCAGTTGATAACCTTCGTCTGTTTCTACTATCCCTTTTAATTCGAGCACATATTTTAAGCGTTTTTTAGCGTTGCTCAATGTCTGGTAGGCTTTATTATTCAATGTCGACAGATCGAGTACTTCCTGCTGTTTCTCTTCACTTTCATTGGCATAAAAATCGGGGTGAAACTGTTTGCTTAAAGCATAAAACTTTGTTTTTACCGCATTTTGATCTGGATTAAACTGAATCGGTAAATCGTAAAATTCGAAATAATTGATATCTGGTTTCGCTTCGCTCATGTTGTGTATTAAATTAAAAAGCCGCAGATGTACAGATTGACTGGTCAAATCTGCGCATCTGCGGCAATGATATAAATTTGGTTTTACTTACCGAAAGATTTTAGAATATCATTACCAAAAGCAAACACCATTAAACAGATCAGGATTACAAAACCCACAATCTGTGCCTTCTCAAGTACTTTCTCGCTAACAGGCTTACGTTGTACCATCTCTATTAAGAGAAACACTACATGGCCTCCGTCTAAGCCTGGAATAGGTAATAAATTCATAAATGCCAGGGCCATCGAAATCAATCCGGTTAAAGTCCAGAATTTAACCCAGTCGAAAGTACTGCCATAAACTTTTGCAATACCAATCGGACTGCTAATATTACGCGCACTTAATTTACCTGTAATCATTTTACCAATACCTTTTGCATTATCTACAAAAGTACTCCAGGCCATGGTTGCCCCAACTGGTAACGACTCAATAAAACCAAAATCTACATGTGCAGTTTCAGGCATCTTTAAGTTAGGAATAATTCCAATTGTTCCATCTTTACTTACTTTAAGATCGAATGTTACTTCTTTTCCCTTGCGCAATGCCTTAATGGTAACGGGTTTTAACTTATTTGTAGAAACCTCTTCTTTAAACTGATCAAAAAAAGTGATCTGTTTTCCATTAACAGATAAAATACTATCGCCTGGTTTAATACCGGCAGCATAAGCAGGATACAATGGTTTCTCGAACTTTCTGCCAAATAACTTATCAAAAAATGATGGCTTATCCACTTTTTCATCAGGTGCGCTTACCTTATCTACACGCTCCATAGTGTATCTTGGTGAGATAAAATTCTCTTTATCGTTTTTCGATATTTTATTTAGAATGGTATCTGGAACAGAGATGTAAAGGGTTTTATTCTCCCTTAAAATGGTTAATTGTGCCCCATCAAACAGTACTTTGCTCGAAATCGCATCTTCAAAACGGATTAATTTATTGCCATTGATAGCTAAAATTTTATCTCCATTTCTCAAACCGATTTCTTTACCAATAGCACCTACAGAAATACCATCGTTTAGTTTACTGTTAACGGTATAATTTTGTCCGATGTTGAAGGTTAACATCCAGAAGATAAAAATACCTACAATTACGTTTACGATAATACCACCAAGCATTACAATTAAACGTTGCCAGGCTGGTTTAGAACGGAATTCCCAAGGTTGAGCAGGTTGAGCCATTTGCTCAGTATCCATACTCTCATCAATCATTCCGGCAATTTTTACATAACCGCCAAGTGGCAACCACCCCACCCCATATTCAACATCACCTTTTTTGAAACTAAAAAGTTTGAAACCCCAGGCATCAAAAAATAAATAAAATTTTTCTACTTTAATACCAAATGCTCTGGCTGCCAGGAAATGCCCTAATTCGTGTAATATTACCAATAAAGACAATCCGAGCAGCAGCTGCCCCGCCATAATCAATCCGTTCATATTCGCTTATAAAATTTTATGTTAGATGTTACAATATACTTTTTGTTACTAATTCGCCGGCTAAGATACGGCTATGTTTGTCAGTTTCTAAATAATCACTCAATTGTGGTTTTTCAATAAAACCAATTTCTTCCATACACTGTTCTATAACCTCGCTCATCTGCAGGAAACCGATTTTATCTTTCAAAAATGCTTCCACAACAATTTCATTTGCCGCATTTAAAATACAAGGCATATTCCCCCCTTTTCGTAAAGAAGTAAATGCCAGATCCAAATTCCTAAAGGTTTCCATATCTGCTTTCAAGAAGCTAAAGTTTGGATATTCCAAGAAGTTAAAACGTTTAAAATTGTTTTTTAGCCTGTCGGGATAATTTAAAGCATACTGAATGGGCAATTTCATGTCAGGAACCCCCATTTGTGCTTTCATTGAACCATCGTTAAACTGAACAATGGAATGGATGATAGATTGAGGATGAACGATAACATCAATCTGGTCTACATCGAGGCTAAACAGCCATTTTGCCTCAATTACTTCTAAACCTTTATTCATTAAGGAAGCAGAATCAATGGTGATTTTTGCACCCATCACCCAGTTAGGATGTTTTAAGGCCTCCTCTTTTTTTACTGTAGAAAGAAAATCTTTTGTTTTGCCCAAAAATGGCCCGCCGGAAGCCGTGAGGTAAATTTTCTCGATCCGATTTTGCTCTTCCCCTACCAAACACTGGAATATGGCCGAATGCTCTGAATCAACCGGTAAAATTTTAACCTGGTGTTCAGTTGCCAATTGTGTAATCAGTTCGCCTGCAACCACCAAAGTTTCCTTATTGGCTAAAGCGATGTTTTTCCCTGCTTTTATCGCTGCAACAGTTGGTTTTAAACCAACCGATCCCATTAATGCAGTAAGCACTACATCGCTATCAGCATAAGCAGCTACTTCTGATAAGGCCGCTTCTCCGGCCAAAATTTTTATATCAAGGCCAAACAAAGCATCTTTAACTTCGCTGTATTTGCTTTCATCACAGATTACAACAATTGCCGGTTTAAATTCCTTTGCCTGTTGAATGAGTAATGCTGAATTCTTCAGTGCAGATAATACGGCAACTTTAAAAACCGTAGGATGATCCCTAACCACTTCAAGTGCTTGTGTACCTATGCTCCCTGTAGAACCTAATATGGTTATTCTTTTTACAGATTGCTGTATTGTTATATTGTTCAATTGTTTTCTTTCTCTCGTATTAAAAATTTAACTGTTTTAATAGCATTCGATTAAATTTTCAATTTTTCGTTTGTAAATTTTATCAGTTGATGAATTTCTTTCGGCAAAGTTTCCAAAGTTGCAAAAATCTTTGAATACGTTTCCTCATTTACCAACTTTCGAACTCTTGCTTTTTCGTTCCAGTCTAAACATTCCTTAACCGAACCAAATCTATAATAATAAAACTTGATCTTATCTTTCTTATGATAACGACCAAAGCCTTCAGCAATATTAGCTGAAATAGAATCAACAGCATCAACAAACTGTTGCCCGATGGTATACTTTGCAAAGCTATCCCAACCAGATACCAAATCCCATACAAAATTGCTAAGATGAAACGATTTTGTATATGCCGTTATATGATTCAATTGTAAATAATTCTTTTCCATGTGCTGAACCGTTAATTACTAACAACAATTTAGCAATTTTCATCTGCACAATGTTAAACAATCCAACAATATTCTACCGCCATGTTTAAGGCGCCAGTACAACAATTCAACAATGTAGCAATTAAACAATATATTTCTCCAACCCATCTGCCAATTTCCTATCATTACTCAACCGCGGAACCTTATTCTGTCCGCCTAACTTCCCTTCACTTTTCATATAGTTTACAAAGGCATCTTTTTGCAAAGTACGTATAATCAATGGCTGAAGGATGTTTCCCTCAATCAGGTCAAAATAATAAATATTTTTCTTTTGCAAAGCTTCATCAACCTTTTTACTAAAAGCAGCCAGATCTTTTGGCGCTGATGAAAACTCCACAAACCACTCATGGTAAGGCAATTGATCAGCTGCCGGATTAACCTGCGGTGCCACTGTAAATTCTGTAATTTCTACCTGCTCTTCATTTGCTACCGTTAAAATCGCTTGTTCTACCTCTTCTCCTATTACATGTTCACCAAAGGCAGAAATAAAATGTTTAATCCGCCCGGTAACTACAATTTTATATGGATTTTTCGAAACAAATTTCACGGTATCGCCAATACTGTAACCCCATAAGCCTGCATTGGTATTTAAAATCAATGCATAGTTGATATCAAGCTCAACCTCGCCAAGTGATAACCGTGTTGGATGATCATTGTAATATTGATCAGCGGGGACAAATTCGTAAAAAATTCCCGCATCAGCCAATAATAGTAAGCCTTTATCTTTTTGCGAATCCTGATAGGCAATAAACCCTTCTGAAGCCGGATAGGTTTCAATGGCATCAATTTTTTTCCCGATGCTCTGTTCAATTTTTGCGCGATAAGGTTCGAAATTTACCCCTCCATAAATAAACAGGCTAAAATTCCTGAAAATTTCAGCGATTTTCTTTCTTCCTGATTTCTCTGAAAGTTTATCGAAATACATTTGTACCCAGGGTGGAATACCAGAAATCAAGGTCATGTTTTCATTGATCGTCTCCTCCACAATGGCATCCACTTTCTGCTCCCAATCTTCGATGATATTGGTTTCGTAAGAAGGTAGGCGGTTTTTTTGCAAATAAGCTGGCACGTGGTGGGCTACAATCCCTGATAAGCGCCCCACATTGATCCCATTTTTCACACTTAAAACCGGACTTCCTTGCAGAAAGATCATCTTTCCATTAACGAAACCGGCCTTACCTGTTTCATTAATATAAGTTAAAATGGCATTCCGTGCAGCTTTAATGTGCTCAGGCATCGACTCTTTAGAAAGCGGGATGTATTTTACGCCCGAAGTGGTGCCTGATGTTTTGGCGAAATAAAGCGGTTTTCCTTTCCAAAGCACATCAGCTTCGCCTGCCACCACACGATCTACATAAGGTTTTAAACCTTCATAATCCTTAACAGGAACATGCTTTTTAAAATCTGTATAGTTTTTGATCTCAGAGAAATGATGGTCTTTACCAAAAACAGTATGTTTAGCTTCATCAACAAGCTTTTTCAGCATGTTATTTTGAGCATTTACGGCATTATGCTTCCATTTGTTGATTTGCCAAACTGCAAATGCCGCAAAGGGTTTACTTAACGCTGCTTTAAGCCCCCAACCCCCTGAAGGGGACTTTTCCCTTCTACCGTTCTTTTCTTTTTCCATAAATTTTAATCTGATTTTTAACTCCGCTTCAGGGCTGGGGTTAGACTATATTATGTAAAATATCCGGATGCTTGTCGCCTTTATATTCGCTCGAAATTTTACGGTATGCAACCGTTAAAGCTACACTGGAAAGCGGAACGATAATAAATGAACTTAAAATATTGACAATGAAAGCGATTAAGGGCCATTGCAGATAGTTTAACAACAGATAAATTAAATATCCTCCACCTAAAACAACCAATAACAATAAGATCTTGGTGAAATTTCCTTTAGTTGTAGCCAAGCTTAACTTTATAGAATCGAATGGTGTTGCACCTTTATCAATAATAAAAAATGGGAAGAAAGAAATTCTTAACCAGGTAATGAAAATAGCAATAATACCCACTGATATGGCTACATTTTTAACGATCGAGACATTGATCCCAGTATAAATAAAAGGAAAGGCAACTAAGATCACTACCAGGTAAACACCTAAAATGCAGCCTACGAAATATAGCGTAGCAACCAAAAACCTGATGATCTGCTGCCTGGTTGGTAGGGTATCCACAATTTTAACATCACTTTCTTCATCGTCCATTAAATGGAAAATATACTTAAACAGTGAAAGATTAATGGTAAAATAGAGTAAAACGAAAATAATCACCATGATAATGCTTAAAGCCTTGCTAACGTCTTTAATAAAAAAGGCCATCAAACTTGATGCGCTAGCGGTGATAAACATTAAAAAACATAATGTAGCAATCGAGAAATAATGTTTCTTAGTTATGCCCCATGCTTTTTGCATTACATCGTTAACGGCGAACGTACTTTCTTTTAGATAATTGATCATTGTTGTTTGAATACCACACGTTTAAATAAATCCTGTATAAATCCTAAACCATAAGCGGTTAATTGGATAAATGAAGATATAATGCTCAAAAATGCAACTTTTAAAGATTTATTTACTGACCAGGAGTGAAAAAATATCAACATAAAGTAAATCAATAAGAAGAAGTTACAAACATACGCCAATGGCGGATAGATAAAGTTACATAAAATCGTGAAACCAAATCCTAAAGTAAATAAGGCAGGAAAAAAGTGAACCGGCTTTAATTCTTTCGGGAAATGTTTATAAATATTGATTCTTGCCCTACCGAAAAAGTGTAATTGTTTATAAAACTGGCTGAAACTCGTTCTGCGTTTATGGTAAACCTTTGCATCTGGGATCAAGCCGATTTTGAAACCATTTTCATGGATACGGATGCTATATTCAATATCCTCTCCCAAACGGGTTAAAATAAAGCCCCCTACCTTTTCCCAGGCCTGACGGGAAACGCCCATATTAAAACTACGTGGATGAAACTGCCCTACATGTTGCTTATTACCACGAATACCACCGGTGGTGAATGGCGATGTCATGGCGTAACTGATTGCTTTTTGTACCGGTGTAAAACTATCGTGCGCAGCATCCGGACCTCCATAGGCATCCAAATGATGTTCATAAAGGTAATTTCTAACAATTTCTAGATAATCGGCCGGAACCAGGATATCAGAATCAAAAATAATAAAATAATCGCCTGTAGCCTTTTCGAAACCAAAATTACGGGCAAAACCCTGTCCGGCATTCTCCTTGAAATAATATTTAATATCCAGTTTATCGGCATAAGAATCCACAATTGCCTTTGCATCGTTTTTCGAACCATCTTCAATAACCAAAACTTCAAACTGTAAATAAGTCTGTTTAGTTAAGGTATGTAAAAGCTCGTCAATTTCCTGAGGACGATTGTAAAGGGGGATTATGATGGAGAAAAACATGTCTTGAAGCTGAAAGCTGAAAGACTAAAGATAAAAGCGCTTTAAGCTTTAAGCTTTAGTCTCCGAACTTATTTAAGTTCTTTTTCTATTAAATATTGATTTCTTTCTGGTGCGTTTCGAGTAACCAATTCGGCTACAAAACCAGTTAAAAACATTTGAGATCCAACAATTATTGCAACCAAGGCAATATAAAATAAAGGTTGATCGGTAATTTCTCTTTTATAAGGAATTTCTGCTGCTATATGATAAAGCTTCACTCCTATCATCCAAAGAGCCATAAATGTTCCTAGTAAGAAACTCAACACGCCTAATGAACCAAAAAAGTGCATCGGGCGTTTGCCGAATTTACCCACAAAGAAAATAGAAAGTAAATCTAAAAAGCCATTGATAAACCTGCTGAAACCAAATTTTGTCGTGCCATATTTACGTGCACGATGCTCTACCACCTGCTCGGCTATTTTACTAAATCCAGCCCATTTAGCAATTACCGGGATATAACGGTGCATTTCGCCATAAACTTCAATTGTCTTAATAACATCGCTCCGGTAAGCTTTCAGGCCACAGTTAAAATCGTTCAGTTCTATACCGCTCATTTTGCGGGTAGCTGCGTTAAAGAGTTTAGTAGGTATCGTTTTTGTAATCGGATCGTAACGTTTCTTTTTCCAGCCTGATATAATATCGAGTTTTTCTTCTTTAATTCGACGGTATAATTCAGGAATTTCATCCGGACTATCCTGTAAATCGGCATCCATCGTAATCACAACATTGCCTTTCGTGGCTTCGAAACCAACGTTTAACGCCGCAGATTTACCATAGTTACGTCTAAATTTAATGCCTTTTATAGCAGGGTTTTGAGATCTTAATTCTTCAATCACCTCCCACGATCTGTCAGTACTACCATCATCAACCAAAATAATTTCATAGCTGAAATTATTGTCGATCATCACTTTATCAATCCAGGCCGTTAATTCTGGCAAAGATTCATCTTCATTAAATAAGGGTACTACAACTGATATATCCATTTTTTAAGCATAAACCCCACAGGTTTTAAAAACCGGCGAGGTTTGTTTAAATTAAAACGTGCAAATTTCATCAAATTAAATGATAAAACCTGCACGTTCTAAATTTTTGATCTTATATTATAATTTTATGTCTTTGGCTCTTACTTTCACAATTTTTCCTTGATTTGAAAAAATTAAAACACCATCGCTCTTAGCTTTGTAAGCAACCAGTTTTTTGAAAGCTAAGCTGAGACCTAAATGTATCTTTTCTCTTAATTCGACATTATCCTTATTTTCCTTTTGGCAAGAAGTTAAATTTTGACCAAGTATTTTGTTCAAAGATAGTTATTTCATTTTTTAAATTGCCTTCGGCAATAAATTGTAAATCGCTATACTCCCAATATCGTCATTTCGAGCGGAGTGCAACGAAGTCGAGAAATCTAATTCAATGGATCTCTCCATTCCGCTACGCTTCAGTCGAGATGACGACTTTTCTTTCTGAATCAGTCTAAGATAAGCGGGATATAATGTATTCGAGATCGAGAAAAACAAACAAACGTGCAACCTTACCAAACTAAATGATAAAACCTGCACGTTCAAAATTTTATAAAAGAAATTAAACTTCTTGAGGAAACGAGTCGAATCTTACAGGTTCCTTTTTCTTTAAAATCGCTGAAAGGATTAGAGACAGAACGCCATATAATGCAAGTGAAACTCCAAAACTGGTAAATATATTTTTGAAAGTCGGCTCAAGTTTCTCCTGCATATTGCCAGCTTTAGCGATAGCTTCGTCAATTTGTTCGCTAGCCATTCCAAATTTCTCCATCATCGCCCTTTGTGCTGTTTCGATGGCAGCTGCAGCCTTCGCCGGAAGATCAGGATCAATAATTTTCATCAATACTACATTGTAAAGTGTCGCAGTAAATGCAAGGATTAATGAAACAATTAAAAAAGCTTTAAAAGCTTCTCCAAATGTCCAAAAACCACCAATTTCTTTACGAATGTTAATCCCTACCGCTACCAACAAGGCAATAAATAAAACAAATATTGCTATCTGCGCCACAAAGCTAGTGTAAATTAATACAGGATCAATAAAGTATAGGGTTAATGATAAAATGATTGAAACCGCAGCCAGCATTAATCCATTTTTTAAAGCCAGTTTGGAAATAAGAGCACTCTTGTCCATTTTTTTTAAATTTTAGTTAATTATTAATTGTTGTAATTAATACATAAGTAGCAGAATCGAACGATTTGTTACTGCTAAATTGAATTATTTCTTTCGTGGTTTCTGCACTTCCTTCAACATCAAGGAAAAAAGCCATAAACGGCACAAACAATTCCTGCATTTCTTCGCTGATATTTAATTTTTCAGCCGTTTTACATATCTCTTCTACACTGCTCTCTGCCAATTGCTGGTTGCTGATCAGTTCCTCGTAAATCTCAAATTCATCCTGAAACTCATCATCTTCTACCAATAAAAATTCTTTTAAGAAATCTCCCAATTCAGGATCGAGGTCTTCATCTTTACATTCTTTAATGTAAAGCAACAAGTTTAACAGTTCAGTCCCCCTATCGATGGTTTCCTCTTCAATATTTGCCCATTCTTCACTTTCCAAATAATCGTCTTCCAATTTCTGCACATCACTGCTAAAGAAATTCACCATCAATAAATCGAAAAATACTTCACGTAATTCTTCAAATTTCGGATGAGAATCGAAAACCGCATCAAAAGCCTCTGCTTTATCTAAAAAGTTAACATCAAGTTCAAAAGCAGCCATTAATTCCGTTTCAAAACCTTCTACATTAATAGCCGAAACCTCAGCATACTTGTTAATGGCTGCACTCAGTGCTTTTTTTACTCTATTATCCATAGGATTAAGATTTTTAAGATTGCAGGTACAGGATCATTTGCTTTAAACAGCAAGTTTATTACTTCCTGTTTATGTATTTTAATCCATCAGCCTGTTTTATTGTATAATACTATTTTCGAATTCTATTTTTTTTGTTTGGCGCAAAAACCTTCCACATTCTACCTTTTAATTATGCTCTGGCAAGAAAACCTTATACCTTCCGCCCTTTAGCTTTCTACCTCAGAGAGTATTGATTATTATTATAAACCAAATTAACCTTACCAGTAAGTTCGGTACCCAGCAATGGGCTATTTGCCGATTTTGAATGGTTGCTTGCCGAATTATACAACCACTTTTCTGCGGTGTTAAAAACCGTAAAGTTGGCTTTGGCACCTTCTTCAATTACCGGAAGAGTTAAATTTAACAATTTACGTGGATTAATGGCCAATTTCTCTACGATTAAAGCAATATCCAGTCCTGCCTTTAATAATAACGACAGTACGGTTTGCAAAGCAATAATTCCATAATGGGCAATTTCGAACTCTACATTTTTAAATTCGATTTCCTCTGGACGGTGCTGGGAAGTAATGGCATCAATGGTTCCATCTTTTAAACCAGCAATTAATGCTTTAACATCAGCTTTTCCACGTAATGGTGGCTTAACCTTATAATTACTATCAAAATCGCTTAAAAGTTCCTCTGTAAATACCAGGTGATGAGCAGTTACATCGCATGAAACCTGAACACCATCCTTCTTTGCCTTACGGATCAAAGCCACAGCCCCTGCTGTTGAAATATTGCTGATGTGGATTTTGGTTTCGTTGTAAGAAGCCAGGAAGATATCGCGTGCGATATGCATTTCTTCTGCCAATGCCGGCAAACCTTTCATACCCAAAAGCACAGAATTTTTGCTCTCGTTAATCTGCGATTTACCTGCGATCGATTTATTTTCGGGATAAACCATTAACAGCGCATTAAAACCATTGGCATATTGTAAAGCACGGCTCATAAAACCATCATCCTGCAAAGCTTTATCTCCATCAGAGAAGGCAACTGCACCGGCTTGTTGCATATCAAACAATTCGGCAAGTTCTTTTGCTTCACGGTTCTGACTAATGGCCCCTACCGGCAAAACATCAACCAGGTTATTTTTCGCCCTGTTAATAATGTATTCTACCTGAGATTTTGACTGCACCACCGGATTGGTTTGTGGCAAAAGAGCCAGACCTGTAAATCCGCCTGCCTTTGCCGTTTCGGTAAGCGTTTGGATATCTTCCTTGGTTTCGAAACCCGGATCGCCGGCTACGCAGTTTAAATCGAAAAAACCAGGCGTTAAGAAAGCGCCCTGGGCATCAAAAATAGCTTCGTTTTTATCGGCAGTTAATTTACCTATGTTTTTAATTGTACCATCTTCAACCCGAACATCGCATTGTTGGTTGTTAAATTTACTCTGCGGATCGGCAATGGTTACATTTTTAACCAGGAGATTCATATTATTCTTTTTGTGTTGTTAAAAAATCGGATGAGCAAAATTTCTGCTGCAATAAAAATCAGCGACAAAATTAGACAAAGTTTCCATAATGTTTGTCCGATTTTATTGTCGCCAGCAATTAATTTAACGGCATCTTTATCCGTGTCGAATATTTTCAGGTTGCTTTTATCTGCCAATTGCTCTAGTTCTGCTTTGCTTAAATAATGCATGTCAGATTCTGTTCTCCCACTATTGAAACTATAAACAGCGAGTAAAGAATCGGCAAGATTTAAGTTGTAAAAACCTGCATTTTTAATCTGGTCGGCAATATAAATCAATGTTTTTCCATCTGCCTGGCGGATTTCAGGAATGGCTTCGAAATGGTCGGCGGTAATTTTTAAAGTCTGGTTTTTACCTAAAGTAATCTTTTTACTGGCCAGCGCATTATCATTGCCCAGATTGTAATACAATGGAGTTTCATTTCCGCCGCTCAGTGCCAACCGGTAAAGTAATGGAACAAAAACCGGATGACGGGCCAAATTACCATCATTTGTATTTAAACCGGAAGCAGATAAATACACCTGGCCATTACCTACACCATATTTAGAGAAAAAAGATTTCCTGCCAGGCAAAGACATGATTTCTTCTTTATTGGAGCTATTTTTTTCTATAAAGGAATAATAACGAGAAACTGAGGGAAGATCTAAATTTTTAGGGATTTCCTCAAAAACAGTTTTAAAAATCGGATTTTGAAGGTCAATTTGGTCGACTTTTGTAGCGGTGATATTGAGCGACTGAACTGTTGGAAGCGATAATGCACTTAAAAATGAGTTGTATACCTGGATATCGGCATCGAGATCAGGAAAAAGCACTACTGTGCCACCTGCACTAAGATATGTTTTAAGTTGTTGCGCCAATCCGGTTGAAGGGCTTTTCAATCCATTTAATACAATCAAGCCATAATTAGCGAAATTACTATAATTTACATTGCTTTCGGCATTTTCAGCAAGCTTGTAGTAGCTATCGGCAGCAAAGAGCGCTTTGATATAATTCCCTGCATTAGCGCCGTTAATACTTAAAACCGGAAAACTTTCATCCACTTTAAAACTGAAAGATAACGTATCATCAAAGGTTACCGGAAAATCTTTAATGGTAACCATCCCTTTTTGCCAGCCTGCTGCCAGTCCGGAAAAATTTAAGGTATCCTTAACTGTTTTTCCTCCTGGAATGGTTACAGCGCCTAATCCTTTTTGCTTGTTGTTGATACTGAGTTTTAATGGGACATTTTTGGCTTCTTCTCCGGAATAATTCTTTAATTGTACCACTAAACGCTCATTTGCGCCAGGCTGATGATTTGGCGAAAGTACCCAAACGCTATCAACCGCTACATTAGGTAGGGTATTGGCGTTGAGTTTCAAAAATGAATATTGAATATCGGCCCTTGTTTCGAGTTTATTGGTAGCGGAGATATTTTTTTGAAAATCAGAAATCAAGAAGCTATACCTGTTTCCTGCACCGGTTAAAACATTGGCCTGTCTGTTCAAAATCTGTTGGAGATTACGGTTTGCAGCCGAGATTTTTACATCATCCAATGCTTTCAAAAATGCCTCTTCGTTTAATAATCGCTGGTGCTTCCCTTCGAAATCGTTTGTTAAAAGCTGAAAACGGTCGTTAATACCGAAACCTTTTACCAATTCTTTTGCCCTACGCTTGGCTTCATCGAGCAGACTACCATCTTTATTAATGGCTTCCATACTGTAAGAATTATCGATATAAATGCTTACAACATTATTTAAAGCAGTAGTTTTTTGGTCGTGCGCCGGAATGTAGGGTTGAGCAAATGCCAAGACCAAAAAAATAATCGCTAAGATTCGAGAAAAGAGAATGAGCAGGTTTTTAAGCTTTTCCTTTGATGAATTTTGTTGTTCTACTTCTTTTAAAAGCTGAACATTAGAGAAATAGATTTTTTTAAATTTTCTGAAATTGAATAAATGAATGATAACCGGAATGGCAACCGATATGAGTGCAAAAAGAAAGCCCGGATAAAGGAAATTCATTAAAAACCAAAGATAGAAAAATTATGGAATTGGGGATAATATTCCTTATTTATTATTATCAATGTTACTTTTTAATAACAGGTTTTACATTATCCCAAAATTTATATAATGATTCATTATCGATCAACATTTGATACAATCTTTCGCTCGGAGTTTTTGATAGCCACAGTTTAAGTTGTAGTTCTTTAATTTCGTCTGAAGTATCTTTCATTTCTTTAAAAAAGATTAAATGTTGCAAGCTTAAGTTCTTTAACCCATTTATTAATGTATTCCCAATCTAAAGTATCTAATTCAGCAAGATGTTTTATATCTTGAATTTGGATAGCAGATTGCAGAACTTGAATCCAGATTAATTTAGATATCAATAAATCCTCAACCGTAACCAAATATACTGATTTCCCTAGGTATTCCATCTCAACCCTTCTATTAAATTCTTCTTGTCTGAAATTCTCGTTTTTTAAAATCACAAAATCAGCCTTATATCCTGATTCATGATCAATTATATTAAATAAACTTTGTTGTTTAACTGCATTACCGAATTAATATTACAATAATAGCCATCCTTAAAATTTGCGACAAAACCATCGATATCCTCCTGTTGAAGATGAATAATAAAATCAAAATCGCGCGTAGCTCTTGGCACTATATATACTCCCATCGCAATACTTCCTGAAAGCATGTAAAAATTAATCAATAACTAAACCCCGGAAATTCGATATTTACAATTTTCCAACTGCCATTATATAACGCGAAATACAGCTTAAAAGGTCCGCTTACAATTTTGGATTGTTTTTGAAGAACATCCCGATAACCGGCAACACCTTCAACAAAGCCCATCCCTTTGCCACCATCAAACAATTCGAAGTTGACATCAATAATATCGTAACGCCCGCCAACATACTCATCAGATTGTCCGAAAACACCTTTTAACCTCCCAATAATGACATCTTTGCCGATAATTTTATTACCTGGAAGCATAAAAAAATCATTTAATTCGTCGGTAATCGCCTTCGATTGTTTAAACCATGCAATTATAAATCTGATGGCACTATTTACAATATCGGCTTGATGGTTAAATGTGGAATTGTTCTGCATGGTATCTTACATTAAATGAGGTGTGTCATAAATAAATCTAAATCTGTCACATTGAGCCTGTCGAAATGCTTAAGTATGTCCTTCAACAGGCTCAGGATGACAATTCCATATTAATGATACCACTTCAAAAACTTGGCGAAGTTAACTATTCTTTAGCCTTTCTCTAATGTCGGCAAGAGAATAATCGATCAATAAGCTTCCATCCCTGAAAACTTCCTTCAATTCGCCTTGTGCTTCTTCTTCCCAGCTGCATTGATCTTTGAGTTCATATTCTCCACTCGCATTTTTAAAAATCTGCAATAAACCTTTAGCCGATTTTTTGGTTCCATCGTCGGTAATGGGATCTTTAAATATCTCACGGCCAACGCCATCTACCTCGCCATAAGTGGCTTTCATGGCAAAACCAAAAGTATCTCGTGTATTGTATTGATAGGTGAAAGACCCAATACCAAAAACCACGTTGGTTGAGGCAAAGCCTTTCGCTTTTAAACGTTCGCAGATTTGTACAGCCCTTTCGGTAGTGATGCTATCGCCATAAATGGCACCAATTTGCGGAACCAGCTCTTTAAATCCTTTATCGTTGGTTTTTCCACCGAAAACATCCCAAAGCAGTTCGATCACACCTTTTTTCTCATTTTCGTTTTTGCCATTAGGATTTCCACAGATAATATCAACCGGATCTCCAGAATCTGGCCTGATTACTACTTTTCCCTCCCTGGCGATGATATCATCTTTTAAAACAGGCAGGTATTCAGTCAATACTTTCCATAAATCCCAGGTATCGGAAACAATGGATACAATTCCTTTTGGATAAACTTCGAGAATCAACCTTTTAAATGTTTCGAGTTCTCCGGTATTGGTTCCCATACACATTACCGAATGTTCTGTAGCGGCTACGGAGCCACCGATCAGCTCTTTATCTGAATCTGCGTTATAATATTCTTCTAAAAAATCGATGGCTGGAATGGTATCAGTTCCGGTGAAACTCAATAAATGTCCAGCTGCCGAAGTTACTGCAGCTTCTATCCCACCCATACCGCGCATAGAGAAATCATGTCCTTGCCAGTCTACAAATTCTGGTACCGATGAGGTTTCTGCTGCATAATGATCCAGAATGGTGCGGTATTGTTTTGCAATAGTAGCCGAATTACATGGTAACCAAACTACTGCAGAAAGCAATGTTTCGAAATAATTGGTCAGCCAGAAAAACTCGGGTTTGGTATTGTACATGGTGAACATCGGCACGCGCAAAGGAACTTCAGCCCCTTCAGGAAGCGATTTAAAAACCATAGGGATATAACCCAGATCGTGCAAATCGGCAATGTGCTGTGTTCCTACCAGATTTTCGCCCAGGTAATTATTGATCCTGCGTGCATATTTCTTTAAAATTTCTTCTTTTGGTTGTTTAAAGAAATTCTGGTTAAAATCTTCAATAATGTATTTTTTGATAAAATACTGTAAGCCAAAAAGTACCACGCGATTTACGTTTTCTAACCTGCTTTTTCTAGGCGTCCAGTTAGAATAAACTAATGTGGTATTTTCAGGGTATTGCCTGCGGTGGTCAACTTTATAACCGTCTGTTAATAATAATGGATTCATGGTTTTGATGTATTTAACTTTTATTGATTTCTTCCTTTTTCTTGGGGATAGAGGCTTTTTAAGGTATCGCTCTGCCAAAATGCTTTGGTTTCGATATCCAAACAGGTTAATTTTCCGGTAAATGCAGCACCGGTATCGATATTCCAAACATTGCAGCCCTGCATGGGCACATTAACATTGTAATAGAGCGTTGGCGTATGGCCGATGTAGATTTCGTGATAGAGCAATAAACGTTTCGGATAAATTTCCGAATCTTTTTTAATCCGATTATCCATGGTCAGGGCCATTTCCCAAAGCGTTCTGTCCCAGGAATAATTGGAAGAGTAACGTTCTTTTTCAGGCCCATGCATGGAAGAAAAACCGGCATGGATAAAGAGATTGTTCTGCCCGTCCACATAATAATCGCGCATCCGTTCAAAAAAGTTCAGATGTTCCCGTCTGGTCGCACCAGATAAATCTTGATAACTCTCCATGGTTAATTTACCGCCGTGGACAAACCAAACATCATCTATAATACCTTTATCAAGCCAATCTATGCACCAGGCATCGTGATTACCTTTGATAAAAATGCATTGATGGCTTTCTTCCAACAACATCAGGTAATCAATCACCTGGGCCGACTCACTCCATCCGTCAACGTAATCACCAAGAAAAATGAGCTTATCTTCGGTTGATACTTCTGCACGCTCGAATAGCTGGATCAGGCCTTTTAATCCGCCGTGTATATCGCCAATTACTAATGTTCTGCCCATGTTAAAATTCTATATATTCAGCAGGCACAACATCTGTAAGCCACACGTTGTTGGCCGATAAGTAAAATTTATATCCTTCCCTGTGCATCGCCCCGCTGTTAACGATTAGGATAACCGGTTTTCCTCTCCTGCCACCCACTTTATTAGCGGTTTCTTTATCGGCGCTTAAGTGCACATGCTGTCTGCTCAATTTTTGCAGTCCCTGCGCTTTAATATCTGGCAGGAACTTTTCAACCGTACCATGATACAGGTATTCCAAAGGTTCGGTTTCATTTAAGTTTAATTCAACAGCAATGGAGTGCCCCTGGTTTGCCCTGATCCTGGTTTTATCTTCGTTAAAGGAAAATCTTTTTTTGTCGTTATTTTCAACAACGTATTGAAGTAGCTCTAAATCTAATGTTAGATTATAAAGGTCGAATTTGGCAATCAGCTCGTTCACATCTGCCCAACCATTTTCATCAAGCTTTAGCTTTATGGTTTCCGGCGAATGCCTCAAAATATAGCTCAGCAATTTGCTTATGCCTTTTGTTATTTTAGTGTCCATGAGCGTATTCATTTTTGATTTTCAATTTTTTGTTCAGTGCTTCATCTTTAAACACGAAAGGTTTTTCTGCAGGTACAGTTAAATTTTCCAGTTGTCTGTTTTGAACAAATTCATATTGTTCTTTTACAAACTGACTGATATCTTCAATTAACAAAATATCATCTTTTGCAAAAGACCTGATAAAATTATCCTTTAATCCGATCTGTATGGCTCTTCTTTCCTGTTTTACACCATAAGCGTCGTGGTCCGGATCCCATTGCAACCTGATATTTGAATTTTCCAGTTCATTTCTCCATTCGTCGTGAGAAATACCTTCTGTTTGATCGAAAGAAGTATAAACCGCATGTTGAAGATACTTATGAAAGGCTGTAATTTTGAGGTAGATCGCCAGCGTAACTTCCTGACCTTCTTTAGTTCCCCAACCACTTCGGTACATCATCCATAAAAAGTTAGGTTTTATCCAGGTCATCCTATTTAAACTGAACTCACCTCCGAAAAATTGATTTTTGACTGCAAACTCACCGATTTCTTTTCGATAAGCCTGATAAACTATTATTCTCTCATCGTCATACTGGGCCATGATATGGCATCCTGATTTTGGCCATTCTAATAGTTGTTCATTATATTTTTTTACTATTATTTTCATTTTGTAATACTGTTAATCACTCATATCACTAGTTAATGCGATTGAGTTTTTCTTCATAGAGCATGTAATTTTCATCATCGAAACAAACAAAGATTACCTTTTCTATTTTTTCTTTTCCAGCGAAATTATTTACCGTTGTAATGGCAATATCTGCTGCCTTATCTTTAGGGAAATGATAAATCCCGGTACTGATATTTGGGAAAGCAATAATTTTAACCTCATTTTCAACCGCTAAGGCTAAACTGTTACGGTAGCAATCTGCAAGCAAAGCCTTATTTTTTTCACTTTCTCCGTTCCAAACCGGCCCAACCGTATGGATCACATATTTTGCAGGTAAGTTGCCTGCCGTAGTGATTACTGCATTTCCCGTCTTGCATTTTCCTTGTTTATTCCTGATGGCTACACAAGCCTCTAAAATTGCTTTACCACCTGTTCTGTGAATGGCACCATCAACTCCACCGCCACCTAATAAGGAACTGTTTGCTCCATTAACAATGGCATCGGCTTTAATTGTTGTTATATCGGCTTTGATTAGTTCCAAAATCATTTTTTGAATTTTTATTTATAAACTGTTCCAACACAAATTTTCTTAAAAACATTCTCATTTCGAGCGTAGTGCAACGCAGTCAAGAACCACCATGTGCTCAGCGAAGCTAAATCTATCTAAATAGATCTCTCCATTCCGCTGCGCTTCAGTCGAGATGACGGTCGATTAAAAACATTTCATCATTAATTTTTATTAGTTGATATCTTATCCCTAACTTCCATCAATGCGAACCCTAATAGGTTTAACCCCTTCCAATGCTTTGGTATTTTTGCATCTACATGATCTTCTGCCAAACAGATCCCCCAAATTCCATCAACCGGACTGGCCTCTACCAGTATTTTACTTTTGGTTTGCAAAAGGAACGATTTCAATGCCTCATTTTGAGAAAACTTAAGCAAATTTCCCTGTTTTACTATATCATATTTATGAGCATCCCACTTTGCACCATCAAAGTTTTTAATCTGTCGCCCTAGGTCTTTTACATCATTCGGCGAATTTTTTGTTAATATTTTTTCAAAAATTTCCTGATCACTAAACAACAGCGCTTTTTGTGCCATCATGTAATGCTCTGCTGTTTGATAGGTGATATCATTTTCAACAAATGGAGATGACCACCACTGGCTCATGCAGGTTTTAATAATAGATCCATCTTTACTTCTCTGATGCCCCCAGAACAATAAAAAGTCAACTTCTTTTTCATCTACCGTTTTGAGTAACCAATTTATATCATACATCATAACCAATTGTTCTTAAAATCAATTTCTATTTACTTTCTACCAACTTTTTAAGCTTTGCAATTACAGCAGCGCTAAGCTCATCGAAAGTATCGTACTGGTCAATGCTTTTTCTTTTACAAACAATATCAATATTGCCTTTTCTCCAAAATCCTTCCTCACAACAAACCATTAACTTACCAGAATCAGCAAATAACCCCAGTTCCATCATTGAAATGGGTGACTTAGAATTACTTTCCAAGAACAACAAGATCACATCTGCGTTCTCCATCGTATCCAGTTCCCAGTTAACCTGCTCGCTAAACTGCACGTTGTCGATCGACTGCGTCCAGCTTTGATCCCAGGATTTTCTTCGTGGATTGAAAACGACTACACCATCTAAAGTTTCTTCTTTATTTGCCTGATCGATAATTTTTTGTTGCCAATCGATCGAATTTCCCATATCAATGGTTCCGGCCAAAAACACCGAAACATCGGATGGAGTAATAATCTGTGGAGGAAGTATCGTTCTCATATTATTTTATAAAATGTCCATTAATTTTATCTGCGTTACGCCGGCATGATCAACTTCTTTAATGGAATCGGTAGTAAAAATCTGTTCGAAATATTTGCCTAATTCATCAAAGCCTTTGCTAAATATGCCATGGCTAATCGCTAAATAAAGTTTCCCTGCATTTTTAGCCTTTAATGCCTCGGCCAGACCGATAAATGTACCACCACCATCACAGATATCATCTACGATTAAACAATCGGCATCACCCAGATCATCGCTGTATACTTTAAACCCTGAAAGTTTCCCTGTTTTTACATCACGGCTTTTTGAGCACTCTACCACTTCAGCACCTCCTAAAAACTCAGAAACTTTATAAATTTTCTTTAAAGCCCCACCATCAGGAGAAATGAGTTTTACATCGTTTCCAATTTTCTCGATAACCTGTTTTATAAATTCGTGATTAGAAATGGCAACACAGTTATTGAGCAATGCCGGGGTTACTTCGCTATGTGGATCGAAAATGGTTACACTTTCCAAAGTCATTGCATTGATGATATCGGCATAAATTTTTACAGATAAAGGTTCGCCTGGAATCATCACCCTATCCTGCCTTGCTGCTGGAAAATATGGAATAAAAAGATTAATTTCCTTCACACCCATTCTTTTCAAAGCATCAACGGTAATGCAGATCATGCCTAAATCATTAAAAGAATTTATTCGGTGTGTAATGGTAACCGGAAGACTGACATCAAAATGATTTGAAATTTTAATGTGTGGTTCGCCCCCTGCGAATAAGAAAGATTTGTATTCGATTAAGTTATTTTCGCCTAGCGGAGTAAAACTTGGATTTAGATTCAACATATATTTGCGTATTATTTACACAAATATAAAAATGATTTTTAAAATGCAAAGAATAATTTGCGTTTATTTTACGCAAACCTAATATCAAACTGGAAATTTTCCTTTAAAAGCTGATTGTATTTAGCTTTGTCAAAGGTAAAAAGTTTGCCTGGCCGCCCGCTGGAGCCTATTTTAATAACTTTATCAGTTTCTGTAACAATTCCAAAACTTAATATCTTTTTTCTGAAATTTCTTCTATCAATATCCCTTTCCAAAATGGAACAGTATAAATTTTCGAGATCGGAGAAGAGGAATTCCTGATCCAAAAGGTCAAATCCGATGGGCTGATAAGTGAGTTTGCTTTTTAACCGCAGACGTGCAAAGTTAACCATTTCATTATGGTCGTACCCTAATCGTGGAATTTCATTAATAGGAAACCATTTGGCATCTTTTGCATCGGTATCGGCTTTTAACACAAAATTTTTCGGATTTACCAATGCAAAATAGGCTACAGAAATTACCCTGAAACGTTCATCGCGTTTAATATCATCGCCAAAAGTACTCAACTGTTCGAGGTAATTTACAGTTATCCCGGCCTCTTCCTTAAGCTCACGCTCTACTGCGGTTATTAAAGGTTCATCATCCAAAATAAAACCACCGGGCAACACCCAACGATCGGCCAGTTTACCAAAGCGCTGCTGAACAGCCAATACATAAAGCGTCCCTTTTTCGTAGCCAAAAACAATGGCATCGACAGCGATTTTGATATTTTGATCGATCATTCCTTAATTTGTGTAAAAACAACACAAAGTTAACTCTTTTAACAAGAAAGACCGAATGCTACTGATTAATTTTTTACCTAAACTTCTTCATCGCAGCCCAAAGTTTCTCATCCATGCCATACACATCTGGTCGATATTCAATCTTATCATTTTGCGACCAGGCTGTAATGTATGTGATAATTAATGGAACGGCTTTTTTCGGTCCGAACCACGCTGGTTTTAACTGAAAAGTTTTCGTAGTATCTGCCTTTTGGGCCATGCGTTTTTTATACCATTTTACATGCGTACTATCTATTGGTGGTAAATCAACTTCCGCTCTTAACTTGTCATAAGTGTAAGAATCTTTTACCAGAAGTTCGGCAAATTCAAGCGGTTTTTCAATCCGCACACAACCATGACTAATGGCCCGATTGGTTAGGTTAAATCCGTTCTTGTTATTGGTATCGTGCAGGTAAATACTCGAGCTATTATCGAAGATAAATTTGAACTTTCCTAAGGCATTTCCGCCACCCGATCCCTGTTTAAATTTGAATGGTAATTTATCCCTTGAATACTTGTTCCAATTGATGGTATCAGGCTCACCAATTAGCTTATCTTTATAGTAAACTTTAATGTTACTGTTCGACAAATAAAAGGGGTCTTTTCTTGCCATCCAATAGATTTCACTTTGGGCAATACTTACCGGAATATTCCAGATGGGATTGGCCTGAATGGAATTGATTTTACTGAACAATAAAGGTGTTTCATGATTCTTCGGTTTATCATCTAAATTACCCGATTTTGCAAAGGCCTTAAGCTTCTCTTCGTAACCATTTTCGCGCTTGCCACCAACACAAACTTTCATCGTAATTACGGTATCTGTTTTATCAAGCCAGGTCAATCTAAAATCAGGAATATTTACCTGCACATAATTGTCTCCAGTCTCTGGCATTTTCCAACGGAAACGTTCCATATTCAATAATAAAATCCGCTTCTCACTTTCAGAATCTGTATTCAAATAGGCGCGCTGTAAAGCTTTATATTGAACCGACTTTGGCTGAACAGCTCTTAAAGTATCCAACATGTTTTTACTGTTCAAAAGATTAAGCATTCCAACGCTGTCCGGACGCCTCACTTTTATGTAATACCGTGAGAAAATAGAACGGGGATTTATCACGCCATATTTCAGGTAGTTGTTATAATTCAGATAAGCATTTGCCGATAACAGTTCTAGTTTGGCAATTACCGGATAACTTTCCTCCACTTTTTTAAATTTATTGGTAGTTAATTCGTCCAACAGGGCTTTAATTTCGTCTCCTTTAAAAATCTTGGGATTAAAGCCATGCACCTTGCTTTGATCTAAATAACTCACTAATGAATCCAGTTCTCCATTAATATAGAATTGCGTAACCAATTTAGGCTGAGCATTATTATTGGCATAAAATGCTTTTATAGTTTTAGGGTTAACAAATTTACTTGAAAGACTGTCTATTGTTTTCACAAAAACACTATCATAAGCTACAGTATCAAAATCTTTATAAATTTTATTTTTGAAATGCTCAGACAGTACTTTGCCGATCTCTGGTGGGCTTTTAAACCATCCACAGGCTGAAACAAATAAAATAAAGGGTAGTATTAGAAAGCGAAACTTTTTCAAACTTGTAAAATTTTAATATAAATAATGGTTATTGGGAACAAAAACAGCATAATGACAAATTAAGTGCCATTATTTTTTGTTTTCCCATTTCAAACACTATATTTGCCAGCGCTTATCAGCTAAAGCATTGATACTGGCAGAAATAATTTATGAATTTAACTTTGAACCATCACTTACATTTACACCATCGCCGATAGGCGATATGATATGTTTGTTTTGTACTTCAAAACTTTTTTCCGTAAAATAATTTCTTGTTCACTCTATATTCAATACTTTGAAAACACTTAAAATTGCTATCCAAAAGTCGGGTAGATTAAACGAAAAATCTGTAGAAATACTTAAAAACTGTGGTTTATCTTTCGAAAACTACAAAAGTTCACTTATCTCAACCGTTACCAATTTCCCTTTAGAAATTCTTTTCCTTCGTGACGATGATATTCCGGAATACGTGCAGGATGGCATTGCCGACTTAGGTATTGTTGGTGAAAATGTAATCGTAGAAACCAAAGCCGAAGTAGACTATCTACAAAAATTAGGTTTCGGAAAATGCACTTTAAAAATTGCTGTTCAGGCCACCAGTAATATCCAAAAACTGGAAGAGTTAAACGGTAAAGCAATTGCTACTTCTTACCCTGTAATCCTCGAAAGATTCTTACAGGAAAAAGGCATCAAGTCGGATATCAGAACCATCTCAGGGTCCGTAGAAATTGGTCCGGGTTTAGGTTTAAGTGATGCCATTTTTGATATCGTTTCAACTGGTGGAACATTAAAAAGCAATGGCCTGAAACCTTTCGCGGATGTGATGCAATCTGAAGCAGTTTTAATCGGAAACAAATCGATAGCCGACAATCCCGAAGTTGCAGAATTGCTTCAACGCATCCGCTCTGTGCTCAGCGCAAAATCGAACAAATACGTGGTGCTAAATGTATCAAAAGATAACCTTCAAAAAGTAGTCGATTTACTTCCGGGTGTTAAAAGTCCGACGGTAGTTCCACTCTTCGAACCGAACTGGGTAGCCGTTCATTCTGTAATTGCCGAGGAAGATTTCTGGGATAAAATAAACAGTTTAAAAGCAGCAGGTGCTGAAGGCATTTTGGTAATGCCCATCGAGAAAATAATCAAGTAAAATCGTTTAAACCCACATTAACTATTAGTTAATTTTAAATTATAAAACATTGAAAATCTACAATTATACAGATTTATCTAAATCAAAAATTGAAGAACTTTGTTCAAGGCAGATTGAAGACGATAAATTGGTTGAAGAACGGGTAATTGACATCATCAGCACGGTGAAAAAAGATGGCGACCAGGCACTTTTCAACTTCGCAAAAGCGTTTGATAAAGTTGATTTGCAGAAGCTGTTTCTAGATGTTGAAGAATTGCAAGCAATTGCATCTACCATTCCGGCTGAAGCAAAAAAAGCCATTGATACAGCTTACCAGAACATCAAAACTTTTCACCAGTCGCAGTTAAAAACTGAAGATAAAATAGAAACGATGCCAGGCGTTGTATGCTGGCGCGAGTTTAGAGCAATTGAAAAAGTAGGACTTTATATCCCCGGTGGAACGGCTGTTTTACCGAGTACTTTTTTAATGCTCGCAACCCCTGCAATCATTGCAGGCTGTAAAGAAATTGTGGTATGCTCTCCCCCGCAAAGTGATGGAAAAACCAATTGTTATCTGGCTTATTGTGCGGTGCTATTGGGTATCGAAAAAGTATTCCTGATCGGAGGTGCACAAGCAGTAGCTGCTATGGCTTTCGGAACGGAAAGTGTACCACAGGTGTATAAGATCTTTGGCCCCGGCAACCGCTATGTAACAACGGCAAAAACGATGGTTCAAAATAAAGTAGCTATTGATATGCCTGCCGGACCATCGGAAGTATTGGTTATTGCTGATGAGACTGCCAATCCGTCATTTGTTGCTGCTGACCTACTTGCACAGGCAGAACATGGAGCTGATAGTCAGGCTATTTTACTGTCTAATTCTAGTCATATCATCGCTGAAACATTAAAAGAAGTTGAAAAACAGATGATTATTCTTCCACGGAAAAATATTGCAGCCAAAGCAATCGCCAATTCTTATGCGGTTTTAGCAGAAAATCTGGAGCAAGCGATGCAATTCTCTAACGAATATGCACCTGAGCACCTAATATTGGCTACAGAGCAGTTTCAGAGCCTTATTCCTTTGATTATCAATGCAGGATCGGTGTTTTTGGGTAACTTTACGCCAGAAAGTGTCGGCGACTATGCCTCGGGAACCAACCATACTTTACCAACCAGCGGCTTTGCAAAAGCTTATTCAGGCGTATCTACGGATGCTTTCCTTAAAAAGATCACTTTTCAGCAATTATCACGTGAAGGCTTAGATAATATTGGTAAAACGGTTGAGATCCTTGCAGAAGCAGAAGGCCTGGGAGCACATAAAAATGCAATTACAATTAGATTAAAAACTGTGGAAGGAATAAGATAGAAGATTAAGGCAACATGCCAATCCCTTTTACCTTTTACCTTTTACCTTTTACCTTAAAAAATGGACATTAACGATTTAGTAAGAGAAAATATAAAAAACCTTCGCCCCTACTCTACTGCCAGGGACGAATTTAAAGGCCAGGCATCTGTTTTTTTAGATGCGAACGAGAACAGTTATGGTTCGCCATTACCGGCAAATTACAACCGCTACCCAGATCCCTTGCAACTGGATTTGAAAGATGCAATTAGTAAAATAAAAGGTGTGCCAATTGAAAATACTTTTTTAGGAAATGGTAGCGATGAAGCGATAGATTTATTATTCCGCGCTTTCTGTAATCCCGGAAAAGACAACGTAATTGTACTGCCTCCAACTTACGGAATGTACGAAGTATCGGCTAATATAAACGATGTAGAAATACGCAAAGTAAGCCTGCTTACCAACTTTCAGTTGGACATGGAAAAGATCGCCGAAACGATCGATAAAAACACCAAATTAATTTTCATTTGTTCACCAAATAATCCAACCGGAAATTCGATAAACCGTGAAGATATTGAAACCATTTTAGCCAACTTTAACGGCATCGTTGTAGTAGACGAAGCGTATATAAATTACGCCCGTCAGAAGACCTTTATACAGGAGTTAACCGAGTACGGAAACCTCGTTGTTTTGCAAACTTTTTCGAAGGCCTGGGGACTTGCCGCTTTACGTTTGGGCATGGCTTTTTCTTCAACAAAAGTGATCGATGTTTTGAACAAAATTAAGCCACCTTACAACATCAATCAGGCTACTCAGGATTTAGCTTTCGAAGCCTTAAAAAATATTGCCCAGGTGAACGATTGGATTAAAGAATCTGTTGCAGAAAGACAGCGTTTATCAATCGCATTAAACAGTATAAATACAGTAACAAAAGTATATCCATCTGATGCAAATTTTATACTCGTAGAAGTTACCAACGCCTTGAAGATTTATGATACTTTGGTAGATGAGGGCATCATTGTACGCGACCGTTCTAAAGTAACTTTATGCGAAGGTTGTTTAAGGATTACTGTTGGCACGAAAGAAGAAAACGACAAACTATTAACTGTTTTAGAAAAATTTTAAAATGAAGAAAGTACTATTTATCGACCGCGATGGAACCTTAAATATTGAGCCTGATGATGAACAGGTAGATAGTTTTGCAAAGCTTAAATTTTATCCGCGATCGTTATATTATTTATCGAAAATTGCAGCCGAGCTGGATTACGAACTGGTGATGGTAACCAACCAGGATGGACTGGGAACATTGTCAAATCCTGAAGAAAATTTCTGGCCAATCCATAATTTCATGTTGGATACTTTTGAAGGAGAAGGCGTTCATTTTAGCGAGATTGTAATAGATAGAACTTTTGCAAAAGACAATGCCCCTACCCGTAAACCCGGCACGGCTTTATTAACAAAATATTTCAGCGAAGATTACGATCTGAAAAATTCTTTTGTGATCGGCGATCGTTTAAATGATGTGGTTTTAGCCAAAAATCTTGGTGCCAAAGCCATTTTCTTACGTCAGAATGATGCATTGGGCTCTACAGAGGCATTGGATAAACATGAAACGCTTTTAGATATTATTATTTTAGAAACGAAAAAATGGGAAGATATCTATAACTTGCTCAAAGCGGGAAGCAGAAAAATTCACCATGAGCGCAAAACGAACGAAACCGATATTACCATTAACCTTGATCTGGACGGAACAGGAAAAGCCAAAATCGAAACCGGATTGAACTTTTTCGATCACATGCTTGATCAGATTGCCAGACATGGAAGTGTAGATTTAGAGGTGATTGCAAAAGGTGACTTGCACATCGATGAGCACCACACCATAGAAGACACCGGAATTGCATTAGGTGAAGCTTTTGCCAAAGGTTTAGGCAATAAACTAGGCATCGAAAGGTACGGTTTTTGCTTACCAATGGACGATTGCCTGGCACAGGTTGCCATTGATTTTGGTGGAAGAAACTGGATTGTCTGGGATGCGGAGTTTAAACGCGAAAAAGTGGGCGATATGCCTACAGAAATGTTTTACCACTTTTTTAAATCTTTCAGTGATGCCGCAAAATGCAATTTGAACATAAAAGCTGAGGGCGATAACGAACATCATAAAATTGAGGCTATTTTTAAAGCTTTCGCCAAAGCCATTAAAATGGCAATCAAGCGCGATGCAGAGAAAATGGTATTGCCAAGCACAAAGGGAGTGTTGTAAGAAAGGTGGAAGGATGAAAGGCTTAAGGCGGAGGGTTTTAAAGCTAACCCGCTGTTAAATAAACCCGATAGCAGTGGAAAGCTCCCGATTCTTCATCGGGACTTGAAACGAATAGCGGGAATACAGTACCCATGAAAAACTGACATTCATTTTCAAACCTATAAAAGAGAAATCTGAACTATTAAACTATGGTTGGAATTATAAATTACGGAGCAGGCAACATTTTCTCCCTTACCGCAGCACTAGACCGCTTAAATGTGACCTACGGCATGGTAAATACAGAAGATGACCTCGAAAAATATAGCCACATCATTATCCCTGGTGTTGGCCATGCGGGGGCCGCCATGGAAAAACTAAAAGGCACCGGCCTTGTTGAAGCCATTAAAAAACTGACCAAACCCGTGCTTGGCATCTGTGTGGGTATGCAGCTCATTACCGGGTATTCGGAAGAGGGCGATGCGACTCTTTTAGATATCGTTCCTGTGAAAACCAAAAAATTCGATAAGTCGCTGAATATCAAAATACCACACATGGGCTGGAATGCGGTGAGCACAAAAAACAATCCGCTATTTACTGGTGTTGAAGATAATACACAATTTTACTTTGTGCATTCGTACTTTATTGAATATAACCCTACTTTTGACATCGCATCTGCTGACTATGGTTTAAAGTTTTCGGCAGCGATACAAAAAGATAATTTTTACGGCGTTCAGTTCCACCCCGAGAAATCGGGAAAAGCCGGCGAATTAGTATTAAAAAATTTTTCAAACTTAAGCTTATAAAATGTACATAATACCTGCTATTGATATTTTGGATGGAAAAGTAGTCCGTCTGCGTGAAGGCGATTACAACCAAAAAACAGAGTACGATGTTTCTATTGCCGAAATGATAGAAAAATACCGCTCAAATGGTACAGATTTTATCCATATTATTGATTTAAATGGAGCAAAAGGCGATTTTAGTAACCAAAAATCACTTTTCGAGATCATTAAAAAAACCGAGATGAAAGTGCAGTACGGCGGTGGGATCAGAACCATTGAGCAGGTAACTAACCTGCTTGATGCCGGCATCCACCGTGTAATTGTAGGTACGCAGGCCATTACCAATCCTGATTTTTTACCTCAACTAAGTGAAGCTTTTGCTAAAAAAGACGATTATGCAAACCGCATTGTCATCGCAATCGACGTTTTGGATGAAGTAATTAAATATTCCGGCTGGATGGAAAGCTCGCCGATTAAACTGATGGATTATGTGGATAAATGCCTTTCACTTGGTTTTTTCCGTTTCTTATGCACCGATATCAGTAAGGATGGAAAATTAGGTGGTGCAGCTGTTGAGTTGTACAAAAAACTGCTCGAACACTCTCCAATGATTAAATTAATTGCTTCTGGCGGAGTGAGTTCGATGGAAGATATTTACGAATTGGCCAAATACCCAATCAGAAGTGTAGTAGTCGGAAAAGCAATTTACGAAGACCGGATAACTATTGAAGAGATTAAGGATTGGAATTTGAAGGCTTTGAGTTCGATTTAATTCCATAAATATTTATGTCATCCTGAAGAATGAAGGATCTGCACCCGATGAAAAAGATACTTCGTTCCTCAGCATGACAACCAAATAAAATATGCTTTCAAAAAGAATAATTCCTTGTTTAGACGTTAAAGATGGCCGCACGGTAAAAGGTGTAAACTTTGTTGATTTACGCGATGCAGGTGACCCTGTCGAACTGGCGGCCCAATACGCACAACAAGGTGCCGACGAGTTAGTTTTCCTGGATATCACGGCCACACATGAACGTCGTAAAACGATGATCGAAATGGTTAAATCGGTTGCCAGGCAATTAAATATTCCTTTTACCATTGGTGGTGGAATAACAGAAATTGCAGATGCTGATGCCCTTTTAAATGCAGGTGCAGATAAAATAAGTATTAATTCTGCAGCCGTACGTAACCCTAAACTGATTGAAGACCTTGCCAAAACCTTCGGGGTACAATTTGTGGTTTTAGCAGTCGATACTAAACATGTAAACGACAAAAACATGGTCCACTTAAATGGCGGCAGATTAATTACCGAGCTGGAAACCGAAAACTGGATCAAACAGGCGGAAGATTTAGGTGCAGGAGAAATTTTGTTAACTTCTATGGATCACGATGGCACCAAAGCGGGTTTCGATTGTGGATTGTTAGGCAAAATAAACCAAATGATCAATATCCCGATTATTGCATCGGGTGGAGCAGGTAGCATGGAACATTTTACAGAGGTTTTCCAAAAAGCCAATGTTGATGCCGCACTTGCAGCCTCGGTATTTCATTATGGCGAAATTCTGATCCCTGATTTAAAACAAGAATTAAAAAGGAATCACATTCCGGTAAGAATATAAATAAGTCCGGAGCCGGCAGTCCAGAGTCATGGGTCTGTCTTTCCGAAATAAAAAAATAAAATGACAATCAATACCAGTTCCCTTGATTGGGAGAAAACAGGGGGTTTAATTCCCGTAATTATTCAGGATTATAAAACTTTAGAGGTTTTGATGCTGGGTTATATGAATGCTGAAGCACTGGAGAAAACGCAGGCAGAAGGCAAAGTAACTTTCTTTTCGCGTTCTAAAAACCGCCTTTGGACAAAAGGTGAAACCAGCAATAACTTTTTGTTTGTTAAAGAACTTTTTGTTGATTGTGATAATGACACCATTCTGATCAAGGCTGATGCCGTTGGCCCAACCTGCCATACCGGAAGCCGCAACTGTTTTAAAACAGATTTCAATCAGAATTTCATTTTCGAACTCGAAAACATCATTAATGATCGATATGAAAATCCGGTTGAGGGTTCTTACATCAACAAAATGCGCAACAAAGGTTTAAATAAAATTGCGCAAAAAGTTGGCGAAGAAGGTGTAGAAACTGTAATTGCTGCGCTTGCTGAAACAGAAGAAGAACTTATTGGAGAAGCATCAGATCTTGTTTTTCACTTATTATTTTTATTGAAAGAAAAAGGTTTATCTATCCAGGATATTGCTAAAAATTTAGAGAAAAGACATAAATAAGGTTTGAGGTAAAAGGCGTAAGGTTTAAGGTTCCAGATGCCTAACCTTATACCCTAAACCTTAAACCCTAAACCTCAAGAAATGCTCAAACATCTACACACCTTACCCGGACATCAAAACCCTGTTTACGCTTTAGCCAACCCTGACGAAGATGGCATATTTTTTAGCGCTGGAAATGATAAGGGCGTAGTAGAATGGTCACTACTTAACATGGCTTTTGTGAAGGTTAAAATGCCGGTACAAAGCTCTGTTTATTGCCTTCATTACTACAATGAGCAATTGTTTGTTGGAGAACGGAGCGGTGCTTTTAGTGTTTACGACCTAAAAGAACAAAAGGTAATTTTAAGGATTAATGCGCATACTAAACCTATTTTCGATATACAAACGGTAAAAAGTAAAAATGAGCTTTTAACCACAGGTGAGGATGGCACTGTTGCGGTTTGGTCTTTAAATGATTTTAAGGAAATTTACCGTTTCCAGGTAGCTTACGATACCGTGAGGGCCATTGCAATTGCACCAAATGAAAATGAATTGGCTTTCGGCTGTAAAGATCACCTGATCAGGATTTATAACCTTGCCGATTATAGTTTAAAACAATCCCTCGAAGGTCATTCATTACCTGTAACATCTCTGGCTTATCATCCTACAGGCAAATACCTGATTTCGGGAAGCAGGGATGCCCAGCTAAAAATATGGAATCTGCCAAATTATGAACTGAGGGAAACGGTTCCTGCACATATGTTTACTGTTTACGATATTGCCTTTCATCCTACCCTTCCGTATTTTGCTACAAGCAGTCAGGATAAAAGCATTAAACTCTGGGATGCAGAAAATTTTAAACTTTATAAAATATTAAGTCTGGAGAAAGCAGGTATTGGCCATAGCCATTCCATCAATAAAATTATCTGGAGCCGTGATGGCAAATATCTGATTTCTACAGGAGATGACAGGCAGGTAATAGTTTGGGAGATGGAGTAGATTTAACCTAGCCATTTAGCAATTGACTTATTCGCTCTAAAAATGTAGGTTGCTTAATAATGGCCAACCCTCCTAAAACATAACTATCCATCTTCATTTTTATAAAAACCACTTTATCTTTCTCTAGCTTTACCTTTACATGTTTAATTTCATATCCAATATATCTTAGATCCAGAAAAATATTATTCTTAAATTCCTTTCTGTTCAGCCTAAACTCGAATTTTCCATTTCGATCTGTAACTGTTCTAATTTTCGAGCCTTTAATCATTATAGCTGCACCTATAATTGGGAGTTTATTATCTCCATCTATAACTTTTCCTTGTACCGTAACAAATCCATCTTCACAAGATCTTTCTAAAATAACTTCTTTTAAAGATTTTTTATTGTCCGTCTGAAAGGTTGGATATGATAATGAAATATTTGCATTAGCCAATTTCGGAAAGCTCAAAAAAGCTATTAAAGATGCTGTAATTAAGCTTGGTTTAAATCTACTGAATGTATAGCTCTCTTTCACATTGATTAAACGGTCAAGCTGCTCTGGTTTAAATCTCCCACAGCTACTCTCCTGATTTTCATTAAACCAGTGTTTCAGCGCTTCATCTGTGAAGTGAGTAAAGTCTGTTACAGCTTTTTGGCAGGAACCGCAAAATTTACCATTTACATTGGGTTGCATGCTCTCCCATTCTTCATGGCAAGGTTTGGCAATCTGGATTTTAAATTTAGATGGCATAAAAAATGTATCTTTTATATAGGATACATTTTTGGCTACTATTCCACAAAACGTTTAATAATTCTCAATTTATGCGAATATTTCCCCAATTCTTTACTAAAAATCCCCTGATCATCAATCGGATCAATTTTTACCTTTGCTGAGGAATGGATAATTTCATTTGAGCTCAGCATGATACCAACGTGAGTGATTCTGCCTTCATCATTATCAAAAAAAGCTACATCACCTGCCTTACACTCCGCCAAAAAGCCTACCAGTTCGCCCTGCTCTGCTTGTTGCGAGGCATCGCGGTTTAATTTAATGCCCAACATTTTAAATACGGTTTGCGTAAAACCTGAGCAATCCAGACCAAATAAATGTCTGCCACCCCATAGATATGGGATATTCTGAAAAAATTTAGCTGTTTCGGTAACCCGATCGGTAAAATTTACAGCACGATTATCGTATGCTTCGAAATTCAGCTTAAATTTTTCTTCTCCGACATAACAATATCCATCTTTTAAAAAAGGAAGATTACTTGCCGGACTTAAATGATAAGAACTACCATCAGTTGCAGTTAATACATTATTGAAACTTAATGGAGCCAATAATTTACAATCATGCATTTCTATAAATTGATCCCGACTGATTGATGCTAACTGCCTGAAATCCATCCAGCCTTTATAACCATCGTAACCATTCTGGATCAGCCACCAACGCTCTTCCTTTTGAATAATTTCTACATGATCGCCGAATAAAAGATGCGAAACAATTTCTGCTTTATCTGATGCATCTGCTCTTAAAGGCGCTACAGCAACCCTACAAATACCGTATTGATTTTCCATTTAAACTTGCCCGTTAAACTATTGTAAAACTAATAAAATACATCCATTGCCTAACATTTTACCTTGAAATTTGTTATTTTTACAATGATCACCTTTTAAATATGCTCGCCATGAATTTTAAAAAAATATTAATTGCCGTTGATAACAGTACCTGCTCAGAAAAAGCAGCAAAAGCCGGTTACGACATGGCTGAAAAATTTGGCTCAGAAGTAGCGTTAGTCAACATTATCGAGCCCGTTCCAGCTAATGTAAATCCCGATTTAACGCTTGCACCAGTGTTTTTAGAAACTTATGATAACAGCGAAGAAAACAGCCATATTCTATTGAAAGAAATGGAAACAAAATATGGTAAGGGCATTACAACAACTTATTTAAGCATAGTAGATACCGCAGCGCACGGCATTATCCAACAATCAGACGAATGGGGATCTGATTTAATTGTAATTGGCACTTATGGTCGTACAGGCTTGTACCACTTTTTAATGGGAAGCGTTGCTGAGCATGTAGCGAGAAAATCTGCTTGCCCTGTTTTGATTATCCCTAATAAATTTGAAATAGATTAGTTCATTGGTTCAATATTGTCTCGAAGTATTGTCATTTAGACCGCATCGGAGAGATGTGCCCGGATAGATTTCTCCATTCCGCTGAGCTACAGTCGAAATGACGAAACTTAGGATGAGATATAGATTTATTTGTGTTTGAAAACTGGTTAATTGGTAATTGAAAACTGTCAGCTGAAATCCTTTTTAAACAAAAAAGTCTCACTTTAAGCGAGACTTTCCTTATAATATTTTTTTTGAAGCTTATCCTTCCTGGTGTAACCAGGCTTTCTTAGCCAATAATTCTTCTTCCGTTTCGCGGATATCTTCGTCATCTACACAACAATCAACCGGGCAAACTGCCGCACACTGAGGCTCGTCATGAAAGCCTTTACATTCTGTACACTTATCGGACACAATGTAATATACTTCATCCGAAACTGCTTCCTGAGCAGCATCTGCTTCAATTTGTTGATTACCAAAATCAATGATACCATTTAAGTTTGTACCATCAGAAAAACGCCATGCAGTACCGGCATCGTAAATTGCGTTATTTGGACATTCCGGTTCGCAAGCCCCACAATTTATACACTCATCTGTTATTTTAATCGCCATGTTTTCGTCTAATTCTTTTGCTTAGTTTACCTTTGCGCTTGCAAATATAATATATAATCACTTAATAATAATTCTAAATATGTCAGCATTAACTCAAGAAAAAGTAATTAGCGCCTTTAACAAACTAGGCATATTGCTTACAAACCCTACTGACATACTAGGAAATACAATTTATAACGCCGAAAATGCCAATGCATGGTTCACCTTAGAAAACGTAAAAAAATCTGTTTTATCTTTTGCTGAGATGTTAAACGAGGCAGATTTAACCATTTGGTTTAAATCAATAGGCTTTAGCCAATCGCCTAAAAAGGTGGGACTGATCCTGGCAGGCAACATTCCGATGGTGGGTTTACATGATGTTTTATGTGTATTGGCTACCGGAAATATTGCATTAATCAAACTTTCTTCAGCTGATGAAAAATTGATTAAAGCTGTGCTTGCCGAATTGATTAAAATAGAGCCTGCATTTGAGGCCAGAATTGAATATGTAGAGCGTTTGAAAGATTTTGAAGCGGTTATTGCCACAGGGAGCAACAATTCATCCCGTTATTTTGATTTCTATTTCAGTAAAGTACCCAATATTATCAGGAAAAACAGAAATAGTGTAGCAGTTTTAAATGGTACCGAAAGTTTTGAAGATATACAGCATTTAGGTGCCGATATATTTGATTATTTTGGATTGGGCTGTAGAAATGTATCTAAAATCTATTTCCCTAAAGATTACGACATTGCAAATTTTTACGAAGGGATTGAAAGTTTCCAGCCCATTATCAACCATTTTAAATACAATAACAACTACGATTATAATAAATCTATCTATCTGGTTAATGCCGCTAAACACTTCGACAATGGCTTTTTGTTATTAAAAGAAGATGAAAGCTTAACTTCTCCCTTAGCTGTACTTTTTTATGAAGAGTATGATAACCTACAAGAAGTAGAAGATAAACTAAGGGAAAATGCAGAGAAAATTCAGTGTATCATCACCAAATCGCCGTTAAACGTTAACACTTTTGATTTTGGCCAAAGCCAGCATCCAAAACTTTGGGATTATGCCGATAACGTGAATACAGTTGAGTTCTTAAACCACCTAAATTAGAATTTCTCAACTTTAGTCTTTCAGCTTTCTCCTTTGGTGTTTCAGCTTAAATAGCTACTTTTGGACACAATGTATATCGTTAAAGTTAAAGGCATAGCCAAAATTCCGGATTACGTACAGTTAAGAGATGATAAGTTTACGCTCTTGGCTTACTTTAGGGTGGATAGACCTGACAAATCGCTGGAAAAACTCGGACTTGGTGACAAGCAGGATTACATTATGGAAATGGTTAAAGGTTTGCCTTTCGGGCAGATTGCAAAATTGGAAATATAATATGGCAGGCAACTCAGTAATTCATTTAAGCAATGTTGATGTTTTTCAACAAAAACATCTAGTCCTCTCAAACGTAAATTTACACATCGAAAAAGACGAATTTGTGTTCCTGATCGGTCAAACAGGTTCAGGTAAGAGTAGCTTGCTTAAAATATTATATGGCGACTTACATATTGGCAATGGCGAAGGTAATATTGCTGGTTTCGACCTTAAAAACCTGAAAGAAAGCCAGGTGCCATTTTTACGCCGTAAGTTAGGCGTTGTTTTTCAGGATTTCCAACTGCTTACCGATAGAACTATTGAAAAAAACCTCGAATTTGTACTCAAAGCAACGGGTTGGAAAGATGAAAAACTAATTAACGAACGCATTAAAGATGTTTTAGATAAAGTTGGTTTGCGGTCTAAAATTAAAAAAATGCCACACGAAATTTCTGGTGGTGAGCAGCAACGTATTGTTATTGCAAGAGCTTTGTTAAATGACCCGGAAATTATTCTTGCTGATGAGCCTACCGGAAATTTAGACCCGGAAACATCTGAAGAAATTGTAACCCTGTTAAAGCAAATCAGCCAGGCCGGAACTGCCGTTTTAATGGCTACGCATGATTACCACATCATCCGTACTTTCCCTTCCCGCATTATCAAATGTGAAAGCGGGGTGGTACATGAAGATGCACAAATCGTATAAAAAATTCTGACATCCGTCAGCTAATCAGCCAATCTGTTCAGATAAATACAAATAAATCTGACAGCTTGGCTGATTTCTGTTTATGGCAAAATAGTTGAGATTAACACAAAAAAATTCAGCCCAGTATTATGTTTAATAAGAAGAAAAATAACGATAAAGAAGAAAATATAATGAATCCTGAAAATACATCAGAAAATACTGCTGAGAATGTAGAGAATACTGATGCTCCTGCTGCTGAAACTGAGCAGGCACCTGAATTATCTGCAGAAGAAAAATTGCAAGCAGAGGTTCAACAACTTAACGACAAATATTTACGTTTATACGCTGAGTTCGATAATTATAAACGTCGTACGCAAAAAGAACGTGTAGAACTATTGCAAACTGCAGGTAAAGATGTAATTGTTTCACTTTTACCTGTTTTAGATGATTTTGACCGCGCATTAAAAGCAATGGAAACTGCTACTGAGGTAGCTCCGGTTAAAGAAGGTATATTATTGGTAAGCACAAAACTGAAAAATACCTTAGCACAAAAAGGGTTGAAAGATGTAGAAAGCATTAGCCAACCTTTCAATACCGATTTCCACGAAGCAATTACCAATATCCCTGCTCCTAGTGATGACCTTAAAGGGAAAGTGATCGATGAGGTGGAAAAAGGTTATACCTTAAATGATAATGTAATCCGCTTTGCTAAAGTTGTAGTTGGAGCGTAAGAAATAATTATTGAATGATTGAATTTTGAATGATTGAATTGATATTCTTTCATTCCATCGCGCAATCATTCGATCATTTTATAAAGAAAGATGAGTAAAAGAGATTATTACGACGTATTAGGCGTAACCAGGGGCGCAACTGCTGATGAGATAAAGAAAGCTTATCGCAAGATGGCGATTAAATATCATCCGGATAAAAACCCGGGAGATAAAGCAGCTGAAGATAAATTTAAGGAAGCTGCCGAAGCTTACGAAGTTTTAAGCAGTGCCGATAAAAAACAACGTTATGATCAATACGGTCATGCGGGTGTTGGAGGCGCGAGTGGCGGCGGTTATGGCGGTGGCGGAATGAACATGGACGATATTTTCAGCAATTTCGGAGATGTATTTGGAGGTCAAAATCCTTTCGAAAGTTTTTTTGGTGGTGGCGGTGGCGGCCAGCAACGTGGAGGCAGGCGTGTAGCCAAAGGCACTAACCTACGTATAAAGGTTAAATTAACATTGGAAGAAATTGCACATGGTGCAGAAAAGAAAATCAAGGTTAATAAATTAATTGTTTGTAAAACCTGCGATGGCTCTGGTGCAAAAGATAAATCATCGGTAAGTACCTGTGGCACCTGCGGTGGTAGCGGCCAGGTGCGTAGAGTAACCAATACTATTTTGGGTCAGATGCAAACGGCATCAACCTGCCCTACCTGTAACGGTAGCGGTCAGCAAATTACCTCAAAATGTACAGTTTGTCATGGAGACGGTGTTGTACGTGGTGAAGAAACCATTACCATCAATATCCCTGCAGGTGTAAGTGAAGGCATGCAATTAAGCATGAGTGGAAAAGGAAATGCAGCACCTAATGGCGGCATCCCTGGCGATTTAATTATTTTAATTGAAGAAACACCTCACGAAACGCTAAAACGTGAAGGCAATAACATTGTTTACGATTTACATTTAAGCTTTGTTGATGCTGCTTTAGGGATGAGCATCGAAGTACCAACAATTGATGGTAAAGCAAAAATAAAAATTGAACCAGGTACCCAAAGTGGAAAATTATTGCGTTTAAAAGGTAAAGGTTTGCCTGAAGTGAATTCTTATCACAGAGGCGATGAGATTATCCACATCAACATCTGGACACCAAAAGCTTTAAGTAGCGACGAACGTAATGCTTTGGAGAAATTACGTGAATCGCCGAACTTTAAGCCTCAACCGGGTAAAAATGATAAGAGTTTCTTCGAAAGGATGAAAGAATACTTTGAGTAATTAATTAAATATCAATTGGAAAACCGATGTCGCAAGCATCGGTTTTTTTGTTTTACAACAAATGGTCATGCTGATCCGATTTTGTGAAGTCAGATGTTACCATCTTACTATTACAACCATACCAGTAAATTTTGATAATTAATTTTTCGCCGTATCAGATGGTAACATCTGACACTATGGGTATTCATTTGTAACCTTAAATTCTTGCATTTGCATAAAATATTGACCACCTAAGTCACCTGAGGTCAACTAAGTATAAATTATTTTGTGAAGTCAGATGTTACCATCTGACTATAAAAACCAGATAAGTAAAATAAATATTTGATTTTTCGCATTATTAGATGGTAACATTGGACATCACGGGCATCTGGACATAAATTGCTAATTTTTCGGGTTACCATATCAGTAAAACGAGCATTAATTAAAAAAATATGGAGGAACTCAGCACCGCTTTCAGAAAAAATCCCATTGCATCGGTAATATTTGCATTGTATTTAATTGGATGGATTTCACCAATTTTAATGGAGATTTTATTTTCGCAGGCAAAAAATGAAACGTTATTAAAGAATCATCATTCGCTATTTACCGGATTTTTAATAGGCTCAATGCTCTATTTACTAACTATGGTGGTATCAGGCTTTCTAAATAAAAAAGGAAACATTTATTTAAAACTATCAGGTTACATTGGCATCTCATTGATTATTTTCGCCGCCATTTATAACTGATAATAAACCTTTCCATTTATATCCTGTTTTTTATAGATGAAATATAGAATTGGTTGTTCAGGCTTTTATTACCGCGAATGGAAAGAGGTTTTCTACCCAACAGGTTTGGCACAAAAAGATTGGTTCAGGTATTATTGCGAACATTTTAATACAATAGAGATCAATTCTACTTTCTATAAAATGCCAACTCAAAAATCGTTCGATAAATGGTACAATGAAAGTCCGGATGATTTTTTATTTACGATTAAGGCACCGCGACTGATTACACATTATAGACAGTTGAATGAATGCGAACAACTTATCAACGATTTTTACGTGGCTATTCAAACCGGACTAAAGGAGAAATTGGGTTGTGTACTTTTTCAGTTTCCACCGAAATTCGATTATAATACTGAGCGGTTAAATCTATTGATCGAAAATTTAAGACCAGATTTTAAAAATGTGGTAGAATTTCGCCACATCAGTTGGTTTGACGAAGAAATTTATAGAAAAATGGCTAAAAACAATATCACTTTCAGCGGACAAAGCTATCCATCTGCCCTACCCGATAATGTAATTCAAAATAAGGCAACCGTTTATTATCGTTTTCATGGAAAACCTGTGCTGTATAAATCGGAATATGATATTAAGGTAATTAAAGACTTTAAAAATCAAATCAGGGATAATGCAAATGAGGTTTTTGTGTACTTTAATAATACATGGGGCATTGGGGCATTACATAACGCGAAACAATTGCAGGATTTAGTTAAATAGGATTGGAAAAGCAATGATAGTGGTCTTTGTTAACGTTAGTCGGGCTATACGCTATAGCTCTGATTAAAAAAAATCTGAGGCTGCCGCTGCTATCCCGTTTATTAACAGTGGCTGGTACAACTATTTTGGATAGCAGAACCATATTAGTGCCGTAAGATGTTACCATCTGACTGCTTGGAGCATCTCAAAAAAATGTGAGATGGTTACATTTCATTTTTTTCCTTGTCAGATGGTAACATCGGACACCACGGGAATTTTCCTGGCCGTTCGCTATTTTGCCAAAAGCTGCTAACGTGAAAAAATAAACCTGATAGCAATGATATTTCGGTGAACTAACTTTAATTTAGCACCAACATTAACGAAATTTAATGGATAGCAGGACTGCAGCCCCCGATAAAGTACTGCTTCTGCTTTCCAAAAAAATATAAACAAAAAATATGCGTGTTGCTGTTATCGATCTTGGAACCAATACTTTTCATTTACTTATTGCTGAAAAAGCAGGTAAAGAATTGAAAATCCTCTACAAAACCAATGTTCCCGTTAAATTGGGCGAAGGAAGAATTAACGATAACATTATCATTCCGGCAGCCTTTGAAAGAGGGATAAATTGTCTCAAAGATTTTAGTAAAATTATTGCTGATTACCAGGTTGATAAAATCAGGGCTACGGCAACATCTGCCGTTAGGAGTGCTGAAAACGGGAAAGATTTTGTTAATGTGGTGAATGAAAGAATTGGAATAAGTATTGAAACGATTAGCGGTGATGAAGAAGCTGAATTAATTTACCAGGGTGTAAACCTCAGTGGAGCCATAACTGGTCTTTCGTTGATTATGGATATTGGCGGTGGTAGCGTAGAATTTATTCTTTGCGATACCGAAAAACTAATCTGGAAAAGAAGTTATAACATCGGTGCAGCACGTTTAATGCAACAGTTTTTTAAATCAGACCCCATAAATGATGGTGACAAAAATGCCATTTTATTTCATATTCAAAATCAATTGGCCGACCTTTTCGAAATCTGCGAAAAACACCAGCCAAAAGTGCTGATCGGATCTGCTGGTGCTTTTGAAACCTTTGCGGAGCTCATCATCAGAAAAAACAACCTGAAAACAGATATAAATACCATCAAAATTTTCGAATTTAACTTTGACGACTATATCGAAATTGCAGGTAAATTATTGAATTCTACCCATCAAGAGAGATTAGCAATGCCTGGAATAATCCCATTAAGGATTGATATGATTGTAATTGCGGTTTTAATAACGAACTATGTTTTAGGCAGATGTAAAATAAATCGCTTAACGCTTTCTACCTACGATTTGAAAATGGGTGTATTGGCCAGTCTGATATAAAAAATGATCCATCTCCAGCAGATGGATCACCGAGAGTTTAGCGTATATTAATTTAGGATTATTTCTTTTTTGGCGCAATCAGTACTCTACCCATAATCATAGGTTCAACTTTTTTGAGCTTAAGGTTATTTTGTTTTTCTTTAGAAAAATCGAGTGTTAAAAAGGCTGAATAACGGATGCTTTCAACCATCAGCTGGTTTTTACTGAAATCAAACTTATTATCCAAAAGAATTTCATAGCGACCGTTTTTATCAGTCAAAGTGGCATATTTGGTATCGAGAATCGATAGCCTTATCCCAGCAAGTGGCTTATTATCAGTCCCGACAACATAACCATATACTTTTTTGGGTACAACTGGGTTTTTATTATCCGTTTTGTTATTTATGCTTCTGGTTATTTCAACAGGCTCCTTCAAATTTTCGGCCCTGGTATCCATCACAAAAATGCTCATGCCTATAGCCAGCACACCAAGGTACTTCATCCAGTTTCTATTGTTTGTTGGAACAATAGCCAAATGATAATTGAGCTGGTTTAATTGGCTTTGACTCATGCGACCGCATACAGAAGAACCTGCATTTGCCAATACATTGATGATTTCGGCATTGGTGTAACCCGAAAAATCGATTACATTTTTACTACATGCTTTACAGAAACTAAAACCTGCACCTTTTTCCATTTCATCCCAGTTTTGTGTACAGGGTTCTGCTATAGTAACTTCGTTAATTCTCGTTTTCATTGTAGTTGTTTTTTAGCATGATGACAGGAAATCATAAAATCCATAAGGATAAAAGGTATTTATTTACTTTTTTCTCCTGCGGCCAATTTATTTGCAAGATAATTTGGTAATGTTTTAACAGCTAGATTTAACTTCTTGTCGTTTAAAGCTTGAATATGTTTGTCATTTAAATTGTAATTATAATTTAAAAACAAATGGTAAATTAAAATCCGGTTATAATCATCCAATTTAGGATCAACCACCATGCTCAACATTTTTTCTTCAATCGAGGTCCTATCCTTTGTTTCAGCTAATGCCCTGCCTAAACGGCCAATATTACCGTAATAATGATTGTTACTTGTATTTTCTGCCCTTAAACTGATTCCTAATAATAACTCCAAAACGTTTATATCTAAAACTTCTAATTCTTTGATGTAAGTTTTCCTTCCAGATTGCGCATAACTACCGTCACTCATCCGATCGAATCTATCGTTCATGATATCAAGATGGGCGCGTAGAAAAACTTCTCAGTTTGCAGTTTCGGCTGATAATTTCGCAATATTCATTGCATGTATCCTAGGACTATCATCCATACTGCACCCGCCGACTACGATTCTGTTGCGTTTTAATTCAAGGGCTGTTTTCTTTGCATAATATAATCCTACAAGCTCTTCAAAATCATCGTTTCCTCCACCTTTTTCTATTACTTCTTTCACTGCTTCTTTAAATAATGAAATAAAGTATGAGTCTTTTTTATACAAACTATCAATTTTTATTCCTCTAATTGTTCTCCATTCACTCATTTTCTTATAAAAAACCTCATCATTTTCACTTCTATCATAGGTTGGTCTTAATGTTTTTTGAGCGATATAATTTTCTACTTCCTCTATTTTTTTATTATTATCAATAGAAAATCTTACACCAGTTTTTACTGCTTTTTGATAAAATATCTGTGTAGCTGTATCGATCATGCACTCTGAGTACTGAAGCAGTTTGGCATAGTTTAATGGCAATACATTTTCTTTAAAATTACCGGTAAAAAAGAATGCGCTGATAGATGCTTCATTGTATTGTGTAGCAGATTGATGGTTTAAAACCCACGAATATTTGGATGGCTTCTCGTAATTGGCAAAATTATCCCGGAACGTAATATTATAATTGTATTTATTGTTTAACTCTACGCTATTAAAGGCTAAAACGTCAGCATTATTGTAGTCTTTATATTTAAATTTTACGATCAGCAGATCTTTATTAACCGTAGCTGCAGGATATTTTCTGATAAAATCATCAAATGAGATGTTTTTTTCAATATCGTTTTTGGCCTCCTTTGCCCTGGTACCGGAAAGAAAAATGTAATTGCCTTTTACCTGCGCCTTAGCTCTGTAAACTTTATCGAGATCGCAGGTTTTAAACTTAAGATTTAAGGAGTCGACAATAAATTTTAACTGTTTTATAGTATGATCTGAATAGATCAGTTCATTGTTTTTGGGGCTAAATTCGTTTTGGGCGGAGCAGCTGACCGAAAAAACCGAAAAAAGAAAAATAAAGATTTGTTTCATAATGACTACGTTTTAGGTTAAGCATTTGAAACAGATGATGAGATATGGCCTTATTTTCCATACATCATCCCATAAATTAAATAAATTTTAACAGCTCGTTATGGAGCTTTTCTGTTGGCAAGCCCATTACGTTTGTATAAGAGCCTTCGATGCGTTCTACTACCACAATACCCCACCAATCTTGCACGCCGTAACTACCGGCCTTATCGAATGGTTTGTAATTATCGATATAGAAATCAATTTCATCTGCTGTAACAGCCCTACAGTAGACAACAGTACGATCATAAAATGAATGCATTTGATCTCCCTTAACAAGGGTTACACCTGTAAAAACCTCATGTTTACTGCCCGAGAGTTTTTTCAACATTTCTTGTGCATGTGCCCTATCTTCTGGTTTACCTAAAATCTCCCCGTTTAAGGCAACAATAGTATCCGCTGTAATCACTATTTCGCCATCAGCAGTAAAAGCCCTGGCCTTCTGTTCCGAAATGTAAATGGCAATTTCTGCTGGATTTAAATCCGAAGGATAACTTTCATCAACATCTTTTAGTTCAACTTTAAAATCTAAGCCCATAAGCGTTAAAAGTTCTTGTCTTCGAGGCGATTTAGAGGCTAAAATGATAGGAGGAGAATTTACAGGCATATTTAATTTTTTGCTAAAATAATAAAAGCGGCATAAAGCCGCTTTTATTATTTGATATTTAATAAGATTAGTTGTTTCCACCACCTTGTCTACGTTTTTCCATTTCAGCCCGTTGCTCCTTTTGCCAGGCTTCGTAAGCTTTTTTCTGATCGTCAGTTAATACCGCAGTAACTTTTGCGTCATTATCAGCACGCATTTTTTGCATTTTCTCTCTCATCGCATCTCTATCCCCGCCACCTTGCATTTCTTCACGCATTTTTTTCATGGTTTCAGCCTGCTCGGTAAAAACAGTAGTTAACTTTGTTTTCTGATCATCAGATAACTTTAATTTTTCGTCAAGCAATTTTACCCTTTCTTCAGGTTTCATCATCATTCTGCCTTGTCCGCCACCCTGTTGCGCGTTAGCGAAACCAGCTATACCTAGCATTAATCCGCAAATCATCATTAATTTTTTCATGTTGTTCTTTTGTTGTTTTTGGTCCAAATTGAATTTATTGGAGTGTAAAAGAAAATGAAAGTTTAAAGACGCTATGTAACTAAGCTGTTGCAAAATAAGTATGTATCAATCTTTCAACAACAATACCGGCACATGGGATTTAATAGTTAACCTTTGAGATACACTTTCGTGCAGCAAACTTTCAAAAAAACTATACTTCTTTGGAAGTGCGATAATTAACTGAGCTTCTTCGCTTTTGGCAAATTTTACGATTCCTTTAATAGTATCGGGATGATCAGCATAATGATATGCCGGCGAAAAGTCTTTAAGCATTTCGTGTAAAAAATGTTCTTCCTGCGAATCGATCGTATGACCGGAATTGATGTTGAGCACCAAAAGTTCGAGGGCATGTTTGCTCAGGATATTTTTTAAGGCGTGCATCGGGATTACTTCCTTAACCTTTTTAAAATCGCAGGCTAAAATGGCTTTACGGATCGATTGATAATCTGCCTTAGGCGGAACAACCAAAACCGGAACCGGACTTGATTTAGAAATTTTAATCGCATTAGAACCAATATCGCTTTCATCTTTCGCTTTTTTACCGTTACTTCCGATAATAATGAGTTCGATCTCTTCCCTATTTACCCAATCGATGATTGATCTTAATAAGGTTTCCCTTGTTAAAAAAACCTCTATTTCGGCCTTAGGATTAATCTCCAGCATTTTTGATTTCAGTTTTTCGAGTGCTTCGAGCCTTATCGTAATTTCGTCGGCGATATGTTCATCGGTAGTAATGATCATATCGGGCGTAGGAAGAATGCTCTCGTATTCAGAAACGTAATAAGCATTAAGCAGGATGATTTTCGCATTTTCCATTGCAAAACTCAACCTGGCAGCATATTTGGCAGCATGATCTGCTGTTTTAGAAAAATCTACAGGTACAAGGTATGTGCTCATGATATTAAAATTAACGTTTTTTACATTGATAAATTAATCAATCGATTGATTAATTTATCAATGTAAATTTCGGATATAATCTTATTGTATGCAAATTTTAGAGTTGAAGATTTATAACGGGAGCGTCATTCTGGTATGGAGTATGTAGCCAAGATCCTTCGACTACGCTCAGGATGACAATCGCGGGTAAGCAAATGACCAATATTCAATTTGAAATGACTATTGCAATTCCACAGGTGGAGAAATCCACTACTAAATTATTTCTTAGAAATACTTGTAAAGAGCTCCTTCACCTACGCTCGGGATGATAATCGCGGTAAGCAAATGACCAATGTTCAATTTGCAATGACCAGGTGGGGAAATCCACGATTAAATTCTTAAAAATACTTGTAAAGATCCTTCGACTACGATCAGGATGGCAAGTGCGGAAGGGTAATGAATAATGTTCAACTAGCAATTACCAATGAACTAATGACAAGTGAACCAATAAACTTATTTCCCCGAATCGGCAGCATTTGGATTTTCATCATGCCATCTGCCCTGAACTTTCATTACTTTTTCGATAATATCGCGGACAGCGGTTTTGCCTCCATTGTAAGGAGAAATGAATGTAGCTATCGCTTTTATTTCTTCTACGGCATCAGCCGGGCAGGTTGGAAGCCCTACGAGTTTCATTACTTTTAAATCAGGGATATCGTCGCCCATATAAAGCACTTCTCCTGCTGTAATATCCTTATTTTGAATATATTGATTGAAAATAGCCACCTTATCTCCTGTTCCTAAGAAAACATCAGTTACACCAAGGTTGAAGAAACGTTTGCCCATGGCAATACCATCTCCACCAGATATAATGCAAATATTATAACCTCTTTTAACAGCCAATTGCATCGCATAGCCATCTTTAATGTTAAAAGTGCGCAACGACTGACCATTATCAGTAACCTGAACTGATCCATCGGTAAGCACCCCATCTACATCGAAAATGAAAGTGGTGATCTCTTTTAATTTCTGTAAAAACATTCGTGCGTTTGGCGTTTAGGATTAAGCGCTCGGTGCTGACTCTGGACCAAGGACACCGAACTCAAAACTAATTATTGATTATCTCTCCATTCGTAAACCCAGGCAGATTGAATTTGCTCTAAATGGCCTTCACTACTTTCTTCACGGGTTCCTTTAAAGTTGGGCAATGATAAAACCCAATCTAAAAGTTCGGTAAAACGGACACGGTAGATTTTGGCTTCTGTAAAATCATCACCAAATTTCTCATATAAAGACATTGCTATATCTTCGTAATCATTCCAATAAAAAGGTAAAGCAAATTTATCGTTGTTCATGTTTTGTTATAGGTTAATTGTTTGAATTGGTTAATCGACTCCCAACTAAGGACTCTAGACTCCGAACTAATTAGTGTCCCATAAAGTCAGACTGATCTGGAATGGTCACTTCAATATCTCCATTAATTACCACACATTGGCAACCCAGGCGGGAAGTAATTTTCGGACGTACAGCCCTATCAATAAAGTCTTCTTCTTTATCAGAAATCTCTTCGATATTATCCATGCCCTTTGTTACGTACACATGGCAGGTACTGCAACCACAAACACCACCACAGTTGTGTTGTAATTCGATTCCATTATCCAGGCAAACATCTAAGACAGATTCGCCAGCTGCTATTGGTAATTCAATAGATTCGTGATCTGCTTCTTCAAAGTTTATTTTTAGTTTAAAAATGCTCATAATTATTTTGCAAAAGTAATAAGCAAAAGCCGAAATTATGCTATTTAAGCATTAATTTTATGCTATTGCTCAATGTTTGATAAATGTTCTGCAATTCCGGCATATTGTGTAATATGCTCAAATGCTTATTTAAAGTGTTTTCATCGGCTCTTATCGCTGGCCCGGTTTGGACATTTTCAGGTAAATTATGCATTACCTTATCGGCCGTTTCAGCAATTAATGGCCTGATGATTTCAAAATCCAAATCGTTTTGCCTGAGAATCTGATTGGCTAAAGCATATAAATGATTTGGAAAATTACAGGCGAATACTGCAGCAAGATGCAATACTTTTCTCTTCTCCCCGTCCAGCTCATAAACCTGAGTGCTGATTTTGGCTGCAAGTCCTTTTAAAATAGCCAACTGATCTACATCACTTGCTTCGATACAGAGCGGGATATTTTCAAATGAAACTTCTCCATCTTTTGAAAAAGTTTGTAATGGATAAAAAACACCAGCGTTAGTAACTTGTGATGATAAAATATGAATATCTGTAGTCCCAGAGGTATGTACCACTAAGCCCTTCACATTTTTCAATGATTTAGCAACGCTTTCAATCGCATCATCTTTTACAGAGATGATATATAAATCAGCATTTTCGTCAATTTCAGTAAGTTCGTTTACTCCTTCAGCTTCAATCGTACCCGCCAATAATTTTGCATGATTTAAATTTGGGCTGTACACCTGTACCACATCTTCACCTGTAGCTTTTAGTACTTTTGCTAAGTGTGTGGCAACGTTTCCCGAACCCAATAAAACGATCTTCATGATTTATGCGGTTTTGGCCTCTTTTCTCCTTCTGAAAATTGAAAGTAAAAAACCAATAACCATTACAATGGTACCAGCCCAATATAAATTGATGAAAGGAAATTCTATCGCTTTGAAAACAACCCAATCTTTAGCCTGTTGTGGTTTCTCAAAAATTTGAAGTTCTACTTTTTTCTCATCCGGCAATACTCTGGAGAAACGGAATTTCAAATCCAATTCATCTATTTTACGTGCAAAATCGAAAGTATTATTTCCTTTGATTAAGAAAATCGGCTCTGTGTTATAAACTTTTCCGGCAGCATTTACCTCTAGTGGCAAACCCACAGCATAATCGCCTTGCGCAAGTGCTAAATCTTTGGCAGTGGGTTTTCTATCTAAATCTTTCACCGTAACCACACCACTTGAGGTATGAATGGTATCGCCTACCGAAACCTTAACAATACGTGGTGCCTTATAATTTTCATCATCAGAATGTCCTTCGTGATCATCGTGCGAGGATTGCTTAATTGCTGCACTGGTAATATGCGTATATACATCATACGTAAGGTAATGTTTGGTATCAGGGGAAGCGATTAAACCCATTTTCTCATTATCCTGAGTATGAGGATGTAAATTAAAATCTTCTTTAACCTTCCCGTCTTTATCTACAACTTTAAAGTTAAGTGTGTAAAAAGTATTCGGGGCCTGAGTAGTGTCACTTACATAAGTTACGGTGTACTTGCCCATTTGTTTAGGCTCGTTTTTGTACAACATAATGTTTTCGCCAGGTTTCTCTGTTTTTTCAAAATCTTTAACAGGAATAAATTTATTGGCATTAATGGAAAGTGGCTTATTCGTAGCCGCCGATATTAATGCGCCTAAAACAAGTAGCGCAAAACCAATGTGTGCAATTGCTGATCCGGCCAGTTTAGCCTTGCCACCGAAAGCCTGATATAATACCGCAGCGTTAGAAAGTACCGCAAACAAGCAACTGAAAGTAATCAGTATGTACATGGTATTGGTATAAATCTCCGCAACATATACCAAACCAGCTGTTAATACTGTCGAAAAAATAATTGCCGATACCAGACTGCTATAAAATTTACGTGGATCAGTCCTTTTATATTTTAAATATTGGGAGAAACCAGAAATCAAGGTAATCAGTACCGCAAAAGGCGCCTGCCATTGATTGTAATATTTTACCGCATCAATTGGAGGCGTAAAGTTTGTTCCAAAGGCTTTGTTAAATACAGGAACCGATGTGGAAAATATGACCTGGATACAAGCAATGGTTACCACTAAAGCGCCAATAAACATCCAGAATTCGCGCGAATAGGTTTCTTCATCTTTGGTGGTGATTGGCAATTCTTTCCATCTTATTACAATCAGTACAATTGCTAAAACAGCAAACACCACATTGTATAAAATCAAGTGTCCAAACATGCCCATATCGGTGAATGAGTGTACAGATGTATCGCCCAAAATGCCACTACGGGTTAAGAATGATGCATAAAGCACCAATAAGAAACTTAAGAATACTAAAGCGATTGCGGTAAAATAAGCATGACCTGTGTTTTTATAGGCAATCATGACGTGTACCGCCCCGATTAGGGTTAACCATGGAATTAAAGAAGCGTTTTCAACCGGATCCCATGCCCAGAAACCCCCAAAGTTTAATGCTTCGTAAGCCCAGAAAGAACCCATAATAATACCGGTACCCAGAACCATTACCGCAAAAAGCGTCCATGGCATAGCTGGTTTAATCCATTCTTTATATCTTTTTTGCCATAAAGCCGCAATACCATAAGCAAAAGGAACCACCATACTAGCGAAACCTAAAAATAAAGTTGGTGGGTGGATCACCATCCAATAGTTTTGTAACAATGGATTTAATCCTTTTCCATCGGTTATGAACTTAAGGTAATTTTTGTAATTTTCCGGATTTGCAAAAACAACAGGTGCCTGTGCTTTTAAATCCATCGCATCTCTTAAAAGTATAAAAGGTGAACTTCCGATGCGCTCTCCAAAAATCTCAACGCCTAAAAGCATTGAGGTTAAAAATACCTGAGAAAAGGCTATTACTGTCATTACAGGGCTTTCCCATGATTTTACTTTCCAAATCAACAATGTGCCCAGAAATGATTGCCAGAAAGCCCAAAGCCAAAAACTACCTTCCTGTCCTTCCCAGAAAGAAGATATAATATAGTATACAGGAAGTTGTTTTGAAGAGTGAGATTGAACGTAATAGTATTCAAAATAGTGACCAAGAACCAGGTAGAACAAAATTGCTCCAATGCTTATAATGCTGGCAAAATTAACCAGATATCCAATCCGGCCTAAGTTTCTCCAGGATTTTTCTTCTAAATTTTTATCGCGACTGGCAAAAAAATACGATATAGTTGATAGTAATGATGCACTAAATGCCAGAACAATAAAAAACTGTCCGATTTTACCTGGTAACAGGTGCTCGCCTACAAATTGAATATCCATTAAATAAATTAGTTATATTTTTTCCCGCCGTCTTTACTTACTTCTTCGACTTTGCCGTCCTTATTGACCTCTACCATATTATCGTTATACTTAGAAGGACATTTCATTAAAATTTTTGATGCGTAGAATTTGTCCTTATCCATTTTACCAATAAGCACTAATTTTTCTGATTTTTCGAAATCCTGCGGTTTGGTACCAGCATAAATTACCTCTCTCACTTCTCCCTTTTCATCTTTCATGTGGAATGAAAAATGGTTCGCATCTTTTACGGCGTCGTAGTAAGTGCCCATTGATTTTACCCAATAGCCCATAACATGTTCTTCTTTCTCAGAAAGAGCTGCCTGTTTGAAATTAGAGTAGGTGTCAGTATTTGCGTTTAAGCTAAATAAAATTCCTACGGAAATTGCGATGGTAATCAGTCCAATGATTGCACTTTTCTTCATGGTTATACTTGTTGTAAAAGCTGGCAACAAAGATAGAAAAATAGGCTTAGCCAGCATTCTTTTACATTTTTCTTGTCTTTATATTGACAATCATCTGATTTTTCAAACGAAATATTTTTTCAGCAGCCCATATTTATAACTGATCTTAATGAATATCTTAAAACGTTTAAAAGTTTGGACTGAATTTATTAAGTTTGGACACTCAGATAGTCATTCCTTTTTGCATTCCACAGTAAAATATAAACCGGATTAATATGAATTTGAAACAGTTTTATAAGTTTTTGTTATTTATCGTATTGATACCCATTTTAAGCTCCTGCTTTGAGGTAATTGAAGAAATTTCGATGAAAAACGATGGTACTGGTGATGTTGTGCTCACCATAAACCTGAGTCAGAGTAAAACAAAGGTAGCTTCTGTAATGCTGTTGGATAGCGTACAAGGTTATAAAGTTCCCAGTAAACAGAAAATTCAGCAGGAATTAAATGAAGCAGTAGCTTATTTGAGAAAGTCGGAAGGAATATCGAATGTAAAAAGCACGAGTGATTTTAACAATTACATCGCAACCATCAGCTTCTCTTTTAAAGATGTTTCGAATATCAATAGCATCACCAAAAACATTCTTGCTCAGCAAAAAATTAAGGCGACCAATACCTCATCCTATACCTTTAACAAAGCTACTAAAACCTTTAGCCGAAAATATCAGGCAATCGGTACCGCTAAAACGGAATTCAATAAATTAAAAGCAAAAGATAAGGCAGTTTTTAATGGCGCAACCTATACAAGTATTTATCGTTTCGAATCTCCTGTAACAAGTAGCACCAACCCGGCATCAAATGTATCGAAATCAAAAAAAGCAGTAATGCTAAAAAGCAATATCATGGATTTAATTAACGGAAAAATTAACGTATCTAATACTATCCAACTATCTAAATAAAATCACCCTTGTCTTTTGTCGCATGGACAAGACACGAGGCTTATCTCTAAAAAATCTATCTAAATGAAAAAAATTCTAGTTGCCATCTCCCTCTTTTTATCATTCAATTTGGCTCAGGCGCAAGATCTGGTCAAAAAAATCCCTTCAAATGCTTTCACAGTAGCCACCATTAAAGGCGATAATGTTTTTAAACTCATGTTTGTAAAAGATTTTAACGAATCTTTTGTAGGCAAGAAATTATTGACGGAAACCTCTAAATCTCTGGATAAAAAATTCACAAGTATCGAAGATTTCGGCATCAACCTGGAGAAAAACATGTATTACTTTAACCAGTTAAGCGATAGCATTACCTACAACTGTTTTTTAATCCCTATAAAGGATGCTAAGAGATTTGAAAGTTTAATTGAAAACAAAGAGAAAAAATTTACCCAACAGGGCGATATCCGTACGATGGTTTTACCAGATAGCACGAGCATCATCAAATGGAACAACAACATGCTTTATTTTGTAACAGGAAGCATCAAGGGTTCATTTTTTGCAGATTCGGTTAAATCTGCCCGTTATGGGATAAAAGATATCAGGTTTCAGAATAATTATGATGATGTAGCCATTGCAGATAGTAGTGTTGTAGTTACAGATTCTACCTACACAACTACGGCCGAACCTATGGTAGAGGTAGTTGAAGCCCCGGTTATTGAAAAAGCAAAAGTTCAGAAAAAACCGACGGTAAAAAAGAATACTAAAAAAACTGTTGCTGCGAAAAAAACCGGCAAAAAGAAAAACACCAAAAAATCTAAAAAAATCACTAAAATCAATACAGATTTTGATCAGTCAGAAGAACTCGCAATTGACACGGCAAGCGGCATGACTCCAGTTCATGGCATTGTTGATGAACAATACGACACCTATCAGCAGGAACGTGCAGAACAAGATGCCAAGAAAAAAAGACTGGCTTTTACCTGGATGACCGTTCAGGCTGATCAGATTTTTAATGGCACTTATGAATCTATTGAGACGAATAAATCTTATACCACAAGTTTGGATAACAAAGCCATTGCAGAGCTTTGGGTATCGAGCTTACAGGATGTCTACAATTCAATTGCGCCTGAATTTGGCACTTATGGTAAAGCAGGCTTAATGAAAGGTTATGGCAGTTTAAATGCTAAACTTTTTATGGATAACAAAAGTTTCCGTATTTCTACCGGTTTAGAAATGGCCCAGGAACAGGCTGACGCTTATAAAAAAATCATGAACAGGAAATTGAACAAAAAGTTCCTGAATTATGTAAACAGCGAGAAAGCACTTGGTTTTATGAGCTATTCTATTGATACTAAAGCTTATTTAGAAGAATTTCCGAAGTTAATGAAACAAACTTACGGTTCTTTTTTAGGCGGTAAAATGGACGAAGAGGTTGAATTGGGAACTGATCTGTTTTCTCTTTTATTGGATGAAGAAGCGGTAAGCAAGGTAATTAAAGGTGATGCACTATTCGTAATCAATGGATTAAAAACCAAAGAAGTTACTTATACCACTTATGAGTATGACGATGATTACAAACAAAAAGAGGTAACAAAAACCAAAAATGAAACCTTACCTGATTTTCTTTTCATGTTTTCATCTGAAGACACCAGATTGATCGAAAAATTGATCAAATATGGTATCCATAAAAACATGGTAACAGTTGAGAACAATATTTATAAAATCCAGGAGAAGAAAAGCCCTATCGATATTTACTTTATGATTAAAGACAGAATTGTATTTTTTGGCAATTCGTTAAGCGAGATGCAAAGCATCAGTAATAATCAATACAATAACAAAATCAGCAAACTGCACAAAGACCTGTTGAGCAAAAATAATTTCAGCTTTTTGTTTAATGCTAAAAACCTGGTAGGCAAAGTGCCTGATTCGGAGATTGGCGGTGAAGAAACCGCTAAGAAATTTAACAGTACTTTAGAAAAAATGGGCAATGTATATATGAAATCGAATCCGATTAAGGGCAGATTGGTTTCAGCAGACATTAGCGCCGAAATTCCGAATGGGCATGAAAATGCTTTAAAATATTTGTTCTCGCTTATTGAGAATGCAGCTAAGTAGTTTAGTTGGCAATTATCAGTTGGTAGTTTACAGTTAACCGGTTTAAACAGTTTAACCAATACTAACAATTAGCTTTCAGTTTCAAGCTGGCAGTTTGCAATAACCAATGAACGAATGACAAATGAACCAATGAACCATTCTCTATGAAGAAATTTTTAAAAATAACAGCAGCGATAGTCATATTGCTGCTTGTTTTTTATTTTGGCTTTTTTAAATACAGGCAAATCCAGGCCAACAAAATATTAATTCCTCTTACTACCGAGACTTTGTTTAAAATAAATGTAGATGAACTATACAAAACCATTGCGGTTAGTTATATTAAACATCCCGGTCAATATTCCGGAGGAGACAAAAAAGGCATAAAAGAAAAGATAGCTGATTTAAATACAGGTTTAACAATACCCGCAAACATTTACATATACACTTTAAAAGGAAAAGCTGAAAATACTTTTTTCACGCGTTTAGAAATAGCCGATAGTTTGGCATTTAACCGTTTTATGCTGAAAAAGCTTGCATTAATAAAAAAGGAAGCTCATTTTTTCCAGTCCGCAGACTCAACATTTTCCCTGCTGTTTAACAAAACTACTGTAAGCTTAGCATTTACTACGAAAAAGGAGCTGGTAAAAAACATACTGGAAGAAATACAGGATCAGAAAAACATGATTAAAATTAACGATAGCAAGTTTGAACATATAGCCAACCTTTCCGATCACCTATCTTTTCAAAATGCAGAAAATTTGAGTAAGATTAATTTTACGGATGGAAAAATTGATTTTAGCAGTGAATTGGTGAATAGATGGATAGAACCTGCTGCCGAACCCAAGCATCGGATTCTAAATCCCGAAAGTACAATGAGTATGTGGTTAAACGGAAAAATTAAATCGGATTTAATTAAAAAAAATCATACGGTAAGTCCTTCTCTATTTTCAAAAGATAGTTTTTTCAGGTTTTACAAAGATTATGCGGATTTTGAATGGACAAAAACGATTACGCAGGTAGATACCATTGTGGGTTATGAATACAATGATGACTTTGAGCAGGTAGAGAAAAAAATACTTCAGGATCGAAAGATTCCTTCGATTGCTATAAATCTAAGTGTCGACGATAAAGCAGTGAGTGATTATCTCAAATCGCTAGGTGCATTGGATCAATCTACCGGAAAGATTAGCAGTTTGATGATTCCATTGTACCAGGTTTACTTTAAAGGCAATAACGGTAATGTTTTATTAAGTACAGTTCAAGGTGCTAAACCTGATTTAAAAAGAGCATCATCAGATGATTTCTTTTATTTTAAAGTAGATTTTAAAAAGTTGATTAAACAAACATCAATACCCTTAATTGCAGATAAACTGGGTACTTTTAATCAATTAGAAATTAAGGCAAAAAGCATAGGAAAGGACAAAATTAAACTTGAATCGGAACTTTTATTTTTAAACGGGGATGCTAATGCCCTCATCCAACTTTTAAATACGTTTAAAAATGGCTTCAACAGCTCGTTAAATTTTAATATTGATATTCCGGCAAACAAGTAGAGTATTTCCCGCAGATTCAAGGTAATTTACGCAGAGTATTGTGATCTTTTATGTTATTCTTATAAATCATACAAGTCGTTTGATTGTATACGATTGACAGATTTCAATAGAGTGGTCGTCTTTCCCGAGCAGGCGGGAATCTTAAAGCACTTGCATTACGATTCCCAATCAAGTTGGGAATGACGCCCCTCATAAGCTAACATTTGCAAGATTAAGATGGCTTCGCAGTAACGAAATTAGGCAACAAAAAAAACCTTACAGTTTTTAGAACTGTAAGGTTTTTTTATTTACCGTTGAGGGAAAGCCTTAAACCTTCTGCCTTCCTACCCCAGGCCTTATTACGGCCAAACGCCTAAGTTCATATAAGAAACCGCAATTTTATCGATTGAATTTACAAAAGCAGCAGTTCTTAAGGTTTGCGTACCTGGTTTGTTCATTCTGGTTTCACGAATTTCGTGGTAAGAATGAATCATGGTATCTTCTAAACCAGAGTTTACCAATTCCATTTCAGATGCGCCTTTAACAATCATTAAACGGTGCTCCGGAAGAATCGTTTTACCAGTTAAGTTCTCTAAAGTATTGATCAGATTGGCATTTGAGTTAGCGGCATAACGGTTTTCCATACGGCCAAAGGCCACGTGCGATAGGTTTTTCAACCACTCGAAATAAGAAACCGTAACACCCCCTGCATTACAATACATATCAGGAATGATAATACCGCCCATTTCGGTAAAAATAGCTTCAGCTTCTGGAGTGGTTGGTCCGTTTGCACCTTCAGCAATAATTTTGGCTTTAATATTACGGATGTTAAGTTCAGTAAACTGGTTTTCTAAAGCTGCCGGAACAATGATATCGCAATCTTGCTCTAAACCTTCCATCGAATTTTTAAAGCTGGTAGCACCAGGGAAACCTAAAATTGAACCTGTATTTTTACGGTGTGCAAAAACCTCGTCAACGTTTAATCCATTAGGGTTATAAATGGCACCTTCAAACTCACAAAGACCAACAATTGTAGCACCAAATTCTGCTAAGAATTTAGCCGAGTGGTAGCCCACGTTACCTAAACCTTGTACAATTACTCTTTTATCGCCTAAACCAGCCTTAAAACCAATTTTTGCCATATCTTCTGCAACTTCCACACATTCGCGAACGGCATAAGCCACACCACGGCCGGTAGCTTCTTTACGACCACGAATACCATGTAAAGCAATTGGTTTACCAGTTACACAGCCTAAAGCGTCTAACTGACCAGGGTTCATAGTCATATAAGTATCGGCAATCCAGCTCATTTCGCGTTCGCCAGATCCATAATCTGGAGCAGGAACATCAATACCAGGGCCAATAAAGTTTTTCTTAATTAATTCTGTAGTATAGCGGCGGGTGATGGTTTCCAATTCGGCAACACTGTATTGTTTAGTGTTAATTTTAATACCACCTTTTGCACCACCAAATGGAACGTTAACAATGGCACATTTGTAAGTCATTAAGGCAGCAAGTGCCATAACCTCATCTTCGTTTACCATTTCACTGTAACGAATCCCTCCTTTAGTAGGGCTCATGTGGTGAGAGTGTTCTACGCGCCAGGCATCAATTACTTCAAAACCGTTTCCACGGCGAATTGGGAACTGGAAACGATATACACTATTACATGTTTTAATCTGGTTCAATAAACCTTCCGGATGATTGGTGAATTGAGCCGCACTGTCAAAGTTTTTACAAACATCTGCAAAGAACTTGTTCTCGTCTGCTAGATTAGCCATTATTTATTTTTTATATTGAATAAGTTTTCGGTGCAAAATTGCCTAAAAAAACTGCACATATCCAAATGCAAAAATACTTAGTGTATAGCTAACACCACCCTATTCAGGCTTTGAAACAGGTTTTATACCGTTTATGCAAAACTGTTCAAAAACAATATTTAAACCGGTTTAAACAGGGATATATTGACTCCTCAACCTGATTAAAACGACTATTTTCATAGGTTTTATGATTGCTTATTCTGATGAAAAAAAATTATAAAAAAAATATCCACAAGGCCATTTTATTACGATACTAATTAATCGACAAACAAAAACACGACAATAATTACGAATATCATAAATTCTGCATCAGAAATAAGACATAAAAAAAGGAGATCAATATCGTTTTGATCTCCTTTTAAAATTAATCCGGACTATCGTAATTACGACGCGTTTTATTTATTGATGTGGTTTTCTTTTTCAATTTTCTTCAATCTCTTATCAATAGAGAAAAGATAGGCAAGCAGTCCTACCAGAATAATTACGATACATATCACCACAACATATATCTTTCCATTGCTGCGAAGGCCATCAGCCATTTCTACGCCATTATCTTGTGCAAATAACTGCATGGTGGCCATCATTAATATCAGGGAGAAAAATATCTTCTTCATTTTAGTTATGTTGTTGTTTGTTTTCGTTTGTTGTTGATTGATTTTCAATAGTAACGAAGCTATTATGAACACCTTTTACTTCGTCATGAGTAGGTGTGTTCATAATGGTTTCAATATTGCGAATTCTGAAACGGATGGTATATACCCAATAGCCGATTAATATCCAGCCTAAACATGCCGGATAAAATACCATGCGCATGCGGCTGTCTAAATCGTAACTGTTAAAACCAGGATTGCCGCCGTTGCCAGGGTGTAATGAATCTTTTAAACGGGGTAGTACAAAAAGCAACACCACCATCATTGGAAAGGCAAAAATATTGTAAATGGCCGAAATCTTCGCTCTTTTCTGTTCTTCGTCTATCGCATTGCGGAGAATGAGATACGCAAAGTATAATAAAACAGAAATAGCGGCAAAATTTTGTTTGGGATCAAAACTCCAAAATTCTCCCCAGCAGTATTTAGCCCAGATTGCACCAGTAACCAAACCTAAAAGGCCAAAAATAATTCCAGCATTTACACTCTCCACAGCCTTCATATCGTCGATTTCACTTTTACTACTCAACGATTTTACACTATAAAAAACTGAGATCGAAAAAAGTACAATCATCGAAAACCACATGGGTACGTGGAAATACAGATTTCTTATTGTTTCATTTAAAATAGGTAAACGAGGTACGTGAAGTAATAATCCTGCAATTGCAGTATAAATTACCAGAATTGAACCTAAAATTTTCCACCAAGTTTTATTCATACATATATAATTTTGAATGATTGAGTTTTGGAATGAGAGAAATATTCTTTTTTATAGTTTAGAAATCATCAAGTATTTATACTTGCAAATTTCTCATTCTATAATTCAATCAGTCTCTCATTCAATCATTTTTTTAATCCCTCCAAAGGTAAGGAAATAACAATAAAGAGGTTGCCACCATCAGCACATTCACCACCAGCAACATCGCAATTTCGTCATAACTATTCTCCCATGGCAGGCCATCAACTGCATTTTTAGCCAGTTTGATCAAAAGGATCAATACGGGAATAATGATCGGAAAACTTAATATCGCCATTAACATACCACCATTACCAGCCTTACTCGCAATGGCCGAAACCATGGTAAACACGGTAGAGAAACTCATGCTGCCCAATACCACTGCCACGTAATACAATAGCATATCGGGCGGTGTAAAGGAATCAAAAACCAAAGTATAAAAGCCCAATGCTATGGTGGTAAGCACCAGCATCAAAAGGGTATTATAAACTGTTTTAGAAATCAAAACCGCAGCCGGGCTTGCCAGAATGTAACTGTAAAGTTGTTGCCCCTTTGTTTCCTGTAAAAAACTCTTTGAAACACCATTGATGGAGGCAAAAAGCATAATTATCCAGAACAGTGCGTTCCAGGTTAATTTATCGCCAAGGCTTACAAACGACAGATAACAGGTAAAAATAGTAGAAACCACATAAAGCAACACACCGTTAATGGTATATTTGGAGCGCCACTCTAACAATACTTCCTTGTGAATTAAATATTTAACCTCTTTGGCCAATTGCATAACCGCAAAGATACTTTTATTGATAAATATTGCATGCTTAAATTGTTGTATTGTTGTAATTTTGTTTGGCAAATAATTTAGTCACAGGAACGCAGAGAAAGATTTAACCACAGATAAAAAGGATAAACACAGATGGTATTTTATAGCAGTATAACCGGGATTACAGGCATTTTAAATTAGTTGGCCACCTAGACACAGAGAAAGACCATTAACCACGGATAATGATAAAGACAGATGCTATTCTTTCGAAGTAGCATAAACGAGGTTAAAGGCATTTAAAATTTAATTGGCCATGGAGGCACAAAAAAGACTAAGAAAACCCAATACGCACAAAAATCTGTGTTCATCTGTGTAGATCTGTGGTAAAATAGAAATATGAACTACGCATCAGTTATAGAAACGCCTATTGGCAGATTACGCATCCTGGCTGATGAGGATTTTGTGCATGCCGTTACTTTTGAAGAAAAGGATATTGCTGATCTGACAGCAAACGAACTCACCATAAAAGTTGCCAATCAATTAAAAGAATATTTTAATGGAAATCTTCAGGATTTCGATTTCCCGATGAAACAGAAAGGAACCGGTTTTCAACAGGAAGTATGGCAGAATTTATTGACCATACCTTTTGGCGAAACTACTTCTTACGCTAAATTTTCGGCGCATAAACCATTAGCTATCCGTGCAATCGCTTCTGCAAATGGCAAAAACAATATTGCCATTGTAGTACCATGTCACAGGGTAATTGGCAGCAACGGCAAACTGGTTGGCTATGCAGGAGGACTGTGGCGTAAACAGTGGCTGCTACAACATGAACGTGAAGTTGCCCAAAAAGGACAAACTGAATTAAAATTTTAAACCATATTTTCCACAGATGAGTACAGATCAAGCCGGAACACCAAATAATTATCTAAAAGCAATTCGTTTAATTAATATTGAAGAAAACAAATGTGCATTTGAAATTGGAAAAATCCCTATTCGTCAGCATATTAATGCCAATTATTTTTTTGCCCAAACTGATGTATCAACTTTAGAAAAAATTCCCCACCCTGCGCCTAGGAGGCAATATGTGATTACACTGAAAGGTAAACTCCGTTTTACAGTAAGCAATGGTGATACTTTTATCATCGAACCAGGTATTGTACTGATTGCCAACGATACAGCTGGCGAAGGGCACACCTGGGAAATAGTGGATGGCAATGAATGGGAAAGAATCTATATTCCATTAGAGGATAATACCAACGATTATTTTATGGCGGATTAAGATCTTCAAAACCAGGATCAGGTCAATTGCGTAAATCATATCAAAACTGATGATATGATGAAAACGGTCTGCTCCCTCCTTCTTGTTCTCTTTACCTATTTGCCGATGGAAAAAAATGTTCCGGTGACTAAGCTAGACCTAAAAAAATATTCGGGAACGTGGTATTCTTTATATTCTATTCCGACGATTTTTGACAAGGGCAGTCGAGAAACCACTACTAAATATACCTTAAATAAGGATGGCTATTACAATGTTCTCACCACCTATAAAAAACCAGGCGGTGATAAAGTTTATTCCAGAAGTTCTAAAATGTTTCCATCAGAAGATGGCGATAAAGGGGAGTTACAAGCACAATTTATCTGGCCGATAAAAGTAGATTACTGGATTATCGAACTTGCAGACGATTATTCTTATGTAGTGGTGGGGCATCCCGATCATAAATTTTTGTTCATCATGAGCCGTTATCAGACAATGCCTAAGAAAACCCATGATGAAATTGTAGCCAGATGTAAGGCAAAGGGATATGAGGTAGCTAAATTAACCTCGCAGCAGCATTCAAGTGGCAGTTAACAGTTCGCAATTGGCAGTTTGCAGTTAACTGATTTAAACAATTAACTTGATTAAAATTAACAAATCCTATACGGCTCCAAATTTCTCTATCAGTTTATCTTTCTGTATCCTTGCTACCTGTAACTGTTTGTTATTTTCCAATGTCAGCAAACAATCATTCTTGTTAAAAAATTTCACTTTGTTTAAATTGATGATATACTGCCGGTGTATCCTGAAGAAATTTCTGTCCTCCAATATTTCCTGAACATCTTTTAGCGTTTTTGAAATAATCACCTTCTCGCCATTCAGTAAGACCAGAATAGAGTAATTGCTACTGGCTTCAACATACAGAATATCGTCGAGGTTAATAAAAACAATACCTGAAAGCGAACTTACGGCAATTTTATTTACGCGTTCCATATTCATTTGCCGATGAAAATGATTGAGTTGTTTATCAGAAAAATTATTTTTAATTACAGCCCTGTTAACGGCTTCAACCAGATCTTTTATATCAACAGGCTTAACCAGATAATCTAAGGCGCTAAACCTAAAGGCCTTGATGGCAAACTCATTATAAGCTGTGGTAAAGACCACTTTGAAGCTGATCGGCATTAATTTCTCCAAAAGCTGAAAGCCATTTAATTCTGGCATCTCAATATCCAAAAAAACCAAATCCGGATTTAAGCTTTCTATCTCCTGTAATGCTTTAATTGGGCTGTTAAACGAATAAATGGCTCCAACTTGCCCGCAATGTTTTTTTAACTGTATACGCAGTAAACTTATACTATCTTCTTCATCATCTATAATTACAATATTGAGCGCTTTCATATTTTAGATTTATTTTGATTGATGATATATTAGGTTGTTTTTAAATTAAATGGATACTGATTAAAACCCTGGTCCCTTTGGCTTCGTTATTTGCGCCATAAAGATCCTCGATATGGATCTGTGTATTGGTATTAAATTCCCTATTAAAATTAGCAATACGCTCGCCGGTTATCAATGTTCCATACGATTTTTCTTTCTCGGCAGCCTTACTATTCAGCTCCGATGCTTTTACCCTCCCTATTCCATCGTCCTCAATGATTACGAGTAAAATCTGCTGTGTAAAATCCTGAGAAATTTTAATCAGGATTTCACCACCAACATTTTTATGCATCAGGCCATGCCAAATGGCATTTTCGATATAGGGCTGCACCAACATCGGTGGTATTTCTATAAAATCGGCGTCAACATGATCATCAATGTCAAAAATATATTTCAGTTTACCTTTAAAACGCATGGTTTCCATTTCTAGGTACAACTTTATAGTTTTGATTTCTTCTGCTAATACGATTTTATCTTTCCTCGAGTGCGAAAGGGATAAGCGCATTAACTGAGAGAATTTACTCAGATAATCAGATGCTAATACACTGTTATTCTGTTCGATATATAAATTTATTGAATTTAAACAGTTAAAAATAAAGTGTGGATTCATTTGCAACCTTAAAATCTTATGTTCGTTCTCTGCATTTTTAATTTTTAAGTCAATTCGTTCCAGCTCGTCAAGGCGGTCTCTGTATGCCAACGCTGTTAAAAACAAAACGGCATCTATTGCAAAAGCCAGTGTTACTAAATCTACGTAATTGTTAATAGCGTAGTACCAACTTGGCAAATGGTTATAGATATCCAGCCATTTAGGCGCCAAAACAAATAATAACGAAAATGATATGGCGGCCAAGCCTGTAAATGCAAACCGCAAATAGCCTTTGTTTGGTTTTGGCCGGGCATAATAACTGAGCAAAACGGTAAGGATAAAAAATGGCAAAGAATTATAAATCCAAAATATTTTTGTAATCGGGCTAAGTTCGGGCCGTAAATAATGTACAATCATTACTACAATCATTAAAACCCATTGGCATAAACAAAATTTTAAAAATAAGTTAAGGTATCTGTTGTTTTTAACCTGTAAAAATTCGCCCAAAAAAAGAATATAAAAAAAAGTTTGGGGAATAAAAGAGAGTAGAAATATAAAATCATTATTTATCGGTAGCCAATTCACTTCTAAAAGAATGGCATCTACCTGTAACGAATACCTAAAAAACATACATAATGATGCTAACGCATAATACAGATACGCTCTATCTCTCCGCTGAAGAAAATATTTTAAACAACAATAAATAAAAACGGCGAAATAAAAACCTGCAACCCACAATTTAACATGTCTAAAACTTAACGGAAACAAAACCAGTTCTCTGTTCTTTTCCCTGTAGGCGGTATCATAGGTTTCTATTTGCGGATATTGTGGAACAATGTTGTATAGGTATTTTTGAATGAGCACATAAAAATATTGTGTTTCTTTTTGTTTTAAGGTCAAATGTATCCGCCAATAATCAGTAGCTATCGAGAGATTTGAAATTTTAGCACCAAAACCCGTTTGCCCAACCAGTACCAATCGATTTCCTACACGCTCATACAATTGAGTTTGTTGCATTTTACTGTCTAATTTCAACAGTAAGCTGGTATCCCTATCAAAAGTACTGCGAATACTAAAATTGATCCAACATTGTAAAACCGTATCTGGAAACTCTTTTTGTGCTGCTATGTTACTGTCCAAAAAGTGCCAATCTAGTTCCTGGAGTTGGGCATAAGTTTTATTGTTTTTTTTCGATAGCGTATAATATGCCTGGTTTAAAAGACTAACGTTTTTGCTTTGCTGAGTGATATTTATCGGCTTAATATTCTCTTGCGCAACCGCATTAAGACTGTTGCCCATCAAGACAAAGTCTAAAAGCATTAAACATTTAAAAAATTTGCTTTTTATAACCATTCCAGTGAAACCAAAAAAGGTGTTACTAAAGATAATTAGAAAAGGAGCAAAAAAGCTTAAAAATGCGTGAGATGCGGGTTTACCAATGCGAAGTATGTTGTTTTTTGTTTAGCGTAGCTCAAAATGCCCAAAATTTCGTTCAGGTTTCCGCTTTATTTTTCACTACACAGCCTATTACCTACAGCTCATAGCAAAAAGAAGATACTTCACTCAATTGCCAACCCCAAAGAAAAATGGAAACTTAAATTTGATATGTAAATTAAAACTTACTAAAAATTCATGGTTTAGAATGACTGAAGAGAGATTATGGATAACAACAAAAGTATAAATCAAACGAAAAACGATATGAAGAAAATATTAACATTATTAATATCCATGTTGTGTTACTCTGCTGGGTATTGCCAAGATGGAACATTCAGTTATATCGGTTTAGCAAACAACAATGCCGAAATAAAAACAATTGCAGATACCACGCATAAAACCTTGTTTATAGCAGGAAATAAAGTGTATAGCATAGGTGGCGACTGCATTTGCCGATTATTAGACGGCGATGGAAACGACAGGGACGATGATGGAGACAATAGCAGCCGTTTGAATGATGGTAATACTGGTAACAGAAAAAGTGGTGGAGAAATTGCTGACCGCAGTACGAAGGGAAAAAGAAGCAAAAGGGATAAAAACGGGGATAAAAACAATAGAGATAAAGATGGGGATGAAAACGATAGAGATACCGATGGCGACATTAATAATCGTAATGCAGATGGTAGCACAATGGAGGGTACCAGGTGCAGTTGTTCTAAAAGAGGAAGAATTTTATTGTATACCAGAGAAAAAATAAAAAGCACTAATGCGAAGATATATTATCAGGGTAAATATTTTTCAAACAAACATTTTAAAATTATACAATTATGAAAAAACTAATATTTTCTATGTGTACTGCGGTGATGGGCCTCACAATTATAAGTTCTTGTGGCACATCCTTAAAAATACCAATTAACAGGGGTAAAATAGATGGAGATTTTACCATACAATTTACCGAAAAAAATGCGGTTGTAAAGCCTAATCAATTTTTCACGCTGGCCGAATTAAATATTGAGCCAAACAAAGGTCAGATTTCAAAAACTACAATCAATTCCACCAATATAAAAACAGCATTAAAAATATTTAAAAAGCAAAAAATTAAAAACTATGCCATTACCATCACCAAGCCGGGCTATGCAAAACCCTATTATGGTAAAATAGCTTTTTTTAATACCAATAAAATAAATGAAGCCGATGCCGTAGCCAGGTATTACGAAATCGATATTGCGAATAGTTATTTTGCAAGTGCAACCCGTGGCCGGATGGCAATTATTTATGAGTATTCAGATTTGCGCATCGGCATAGCTACAACATCTAAAATACCAACATGGATCGTATTAATAAGCGACGAGCCATTTTAAAAATAATACAATAATAAACGGACGCGCCGAACACCGCATTACAAAGTAGGCGAAAAAACAAATCGACCAAATGAACATACAAGAATTAACATTTGATAATCTCAATGAAGCATTGCCAAAAGAGGTAATGACTTTAATTAACGATACTGCTATTATAAACAGCATCTTTCCAGTAAATATTGGAGAAATCTTTAATGGACAGATTTTAAAAGCGAACGAAATTATTTTTCAACCTAACGCTACTTTGACTTTCACAAACATTAATGTGCCCTTTTGGATAATATATTGTGACAAACTTAAATTAAAAGACAATAATTTCCCGATTAGGATCGAACTTGATCAAACCATTGAAGGGACAAAGGGGAAAGATGGACTTGGGGGAATCAATGGTGCAAATGGTGTGGGTGAAATCGACAGACAAGGCCAACCAGGTTCTGTAGGCCAAAGCGGTCTTACAGGTGAACAAGGTGATAGCCTAAATAATCCAAATCTATATATTATAACAAAGGAAATGGTTTGTATTGATACCCTACAAAATATTGAAGATTCTAGAATAGTTTTAGATTTTGACGGAGTAAACGGAGGCGACGGCGGAAATGGAGGAAGTGGAGGGAATGGCGGAAATGGTTCAAATGGTAAAGAAGGTGCGGATAGCTTATTTGATTGTAAAGAAGGTGCCGGCAATGGTGGTGCTGGTGCAAATTCTGGACAAGGTGGCAAAGGTGGTCAAGGTGGCAATGGCAGCAATGGTTCTTCTATTTACTTCATATCTGTTGAGACCTATACAGAGGTTTTAGTTAACACTACAAAATTTTATATAAGGGGAGGAAATGGTGGAATAGGCGGAAATGGTGGCAAAGCTGGAAAACCCGGATATGGAGGCAGGGGGGGAGGCAAAAATGGGTGGTGTGGCCGAGGAGTTGATGCTGACGATGGTAACTACCCAGAGCCGAGAACATTAGGCAATGGATTAGATGGTCAAGATGGAGAAAAGGGGCAAGTTTTTAAAGTAATCGTTAAAAATTTCTAAACGTGCGGTTACTATAAAGATTTTATTACTTATTCATCTCCAAATATCACTTCTAAACGCTGGCGGCCAATAAAATCACGGCTACCAGCTATTCTCTAAACTATTCTATTAAATGAGCTAAGGTTTTACCTCTAATTGTGATTTCTTAACACTAAAAAGCATAAATATAACACCTACTAAAAGTACAATCCAGCCCCATTGGAAATGAACAACTTTACCGATAACTTTATTGGCGAAGCCATATTTAGTATAATTATTTGCAGTAAAATAAACAGCAACTACCGCTAAAACATACCAGATAGCCATTACAAAACTCATAAACCTAAAGGCTCCTACTTTTCTGATGAACAGAAACAATACGGAAATGACGATAATGGCATAAGTGATCAAAAACAAACGGGCGTCAGATTGGTACAGATTCCAATTGCCTTTAATCGGAACTTTTAATATTGGACAAAAACCTGCAATAATGCATAACAAAATGCCTAACCAAGCCCTGAATTTATTTAATACTAACATACTTTTTGGTTAATCGGTTAACTGTATAAATTGGTTAATTGTTTTTAATAGTTTATAGCTAATTTGCCTGGCATTTTTTAATGACTAATGACTAATGACTAATGACTAATGACTAATGACTAATGACTAATGACTAATGACTAATGACTAATGACTAATGACTAATGACTAATGACTAAACTACTGCCCTTCAATAATACCCATCTTATCTGCAAAGTGGGCACAGTAATCGCGTAAATCTTCAACAATTAAAGTTTCGTTTGTGGCTTTTAAAAAGCTATCGCCCATGGTTTGTAGAGTCTCGTAGAAAAAACGTTTCATCTCATCAACAGGCATATCTTTTGTCCAAAGATCTATCTTTAAGGTATTTTTATAATTGTGATCCCAAACTGATAAAAACATCGCCTTCGCAGGCACTTTATCAGCGTTTCCAGAATCTGTGCTTTCCCAAAGTATGTTATCCGGGTTATTGCCTTCATCTAACTCAACGGTTATTTTTATTTCTGCTTTTTTCATTTTCTTAATTTGATTTCACCGATTAGTGGATAACACCGATAAATTGATTTCACTGATTAAAGATTATCGGTTTATTTTTTTACGGATGCAAAGATGATTAATTAATTTGATTCCACAGATGAGTAGATTACACTGACTAACATTGTTGGGATATTTTTACGGTTTAATTACGCTACTACCTTTTGTAAGATTAACATTAACACGGCCGCAATAACAATAAAAATCAATTCAACAATCCAAATTCTTTTAATATCCTTTAGGGTAAAGCGGAAAATCATATCTGTAATAAATGTTACCACAATTAAACAGCCCAATATAAGGAGATAAAAACCATCCAGGTTTACATGTCGTGGTGCTGCACTTTTCTCCGAAACAAGATTTACAACCACCAGGCCAAGTCCTGCTGCGCTTACAATATTTAAAGGTGTAATCCTAAGGTTCATCTGTGTTTATTTATTTGTTTTCAATTGTCAGATGGAGCCTTTGACAATTGAAATAATTATTTAGAAAATTAATAATTATTTTAATTGTGTCGGGTTCATTACTTTTTCTTATCGAATTTTTTTCCTTTTTTAAAACTCTTTAGCTGTTTACCAGCCTTTGCTTTGGCTTTCTCCCTCACCTTTTTTTCTATTGCCGCAGCATGTTTTTTCTCGTGAAAAGCCCCTTTAAAATCAGGATCTTCCTTACGTTTCTGCATATCGATTTCTTTTGCAATATGCTGACGTTCCTCGTAAGGGGTTTCATCAATGAATACACCTTCCGGAATTTCTGCCACAGGAATATATTGGCGAATCAATTTTTCGATCTTGCGGATATAATATTTTTCGGCATCAGTAGCAAAGGTAATTGCATCACCTTTGGCAAAAGCCCTGCCTGTACGGCCAATACGGTGTACATAATCTTCAATAATAATCGGCACATCGAAATTGATCACATGGCTCACATCACTCACATCAATACCCCTACTCGCCACATCTGTAGCCACCAGCACCCTGATATTACCTTCTTTAAAACTATTTATAGAGTTAATCCTGGTGTTCTGTCCTTTATTGGCATGGATTACACGAACATTTTCAGCACCATACCTACGTTCAATAAAACTGAAAATATTATCGGCAACCGTTTTGGTTTTACAGAAAATAATCAGACGATTAAAAGTCTCATCATTTTTCAGTAAATGCTGCAATAGGTTAATTTTCGTTTTGAAATTCGGAACGTAATATAAAGTCTGCGTTACGTTTGCAGCAGGAGTTGCTTGCGCAGATGCCTCAATTACAAGCGGATTATTAAGGAAATCGCCGGCAATTTTCTGAACTAAGTCGCTCATTGTTGCTGAAAACAACAAATTCTGACGTTTACGTGGAACGACCTCCAGAATCCGGTGAATAGAGCCGATAAAGCCCATGTCCATCATCTTATCGGCTTCATCTAATACCAGAAACTTTAGGCTCTGGGTATTAATATCGCCAGCTAAATATAAGTCTAAGAATCTTCCTGGCGTAGCAATCAGGATATCAATGCCTTTTGCAATCTGCTCTTTCTGTGTTTTCGGACCAATTCCACCAAAAATAACTAAAGAACGTAAATCAGTATAGGTAGAAAATAACTTTACCTGCTCTGCAATCTGCATAGCCAGTTCGCGCGTTGGAGATAAAATCAGTGCCCTTGGATGATCGCCCTGAGCATATTTCAACTGCATTAAAATCGGCAAAACAAAAGCCGCGGTTTTTCCTGTACCAGTTTCGGCAATACCAAAAATATCCTGCCCGGATAATACTGGGGCGATTGCTTTTTCCTGTATCGGCGTGGCAACGGTGTAACCTGCATCGGCAACTGCATTTAAAATTTGCCTGTTTAACTTAAATTCTTCGAACGATTTTGCCATAGCGCACAAAGATAGTGATTAAGGTTGAGGGTTTGAAGGTATAAGGCAGAAGGTTTCAGTCCGATGTGGAATCCAAACTTCTTTTTTTCAACATCAGGAGTAAAGCAATTTCAGTAATTCTTCGGTTGTGGCAGTCCTGCTATCCGTTTTATCCCGATGAAAATCGGGATGCCCACTACTATCAGGTTTATTTAACCCAAAACAGTACGTTAAATTCAGTTCTGTACCTTTCATACGTCGAAATAGACCATTGAAATTCTCAAATCTCATATCTAACTTCTCAAATCTATTTTTACCTTTGAAACCATGAATACTTACCTGATAAAAGCCGCGACAATTGTAAATGAAGGACAAAAAATTGTTGCTGATGTATTGATAAAAGATGGATTAATTGCCAAAATCGGCCAAAATCTATCAGCACCTGATGCGCAGGAAATTAATGCAGAAGGACAATACCTTTTACCAGGGATGATTGACGATCAGGTTCATTTCCGCGAGCCTGGATTAACCCATAAGGCCGATATTTTTACCGAAAGTATGGCTGCTGTAGCCGGAGGAATTACCTCTTTCATGGAAATGCCCAATACCGTACCTAATACCTTAACACAGGATTTATTGGCCGATAAATACGAAATTGCTGCCCAAACCTCATTGGCCAATTATTCATTTTACATGGGTGCCAGTAACGACAATATTGAAGAGGTTTTAAAAACCGATCCTAAGAATGTTTGCGGCATTAAGGTTTTCATGGGTTCATCGACTGGTAATATGCTGGTAGATAACGAGAAAACTTTAGAAAAAATCTTTAGCAAAGCACCAATATTGGTAGCTACACATTGCGAAGATGAAGCAACCATCCGCCATAACCTGGCCGAATTTAAAGCAAAATATGGCGATGACCTCACGATTGAAATGCATCCACTGATCCGCAGTGCAGAAGCTTGCTATAAATCTTCATCACTAGCTGTAGAACTGGCAAAAACTTACCAAACACGTTTGCATATCCTGCACATTTCTACAGCAAAAGAAATAGCCTTATTTGATAATATCACCCCGTTAAAGGATAAAAAAATTACGGCAGAAGCTTGTGTACATCACCTTTGGTTTAACGATAAAGATTACGCTTCAAAAGGAAATTTCATTAAATGGAATCCTGCTGTAAAAACAGAAGACGATCAAAAAGGCGTGCTTAAAGGCGTTCTTGAAGATTATATTGATGTGATTGCAACAGATCACGCCCCACATACATTGGAAGAAAAGCAGCAGCCTTACGCTCAAGCTCCATCTGGCGGCCCGTTGGTACAGCATGCCTTACCGACATTATTAGAAATGCATTTACAGGGTAAAATTTCTTTAGAAAAAATTGTCGAAAAAACGGCTCATAATCTGGCGATTTGTTTTGACATCGAGAAACGTGGTTTCATCCGCGAAGGCTACTGGGCAGATTTAGTGCTGGTAGACCTGAAAGATTCCTGGAAAGTAACCAAGCTTAACAATTTCTACAAATGCGGCTGGAGTCCTTTTGATGGAGATACCTTCCAGGCAAGTATTACCCACACTTTCGTATCAGGAAATTTAGCTTATCAAAATGGCAAATTTACGACTGATCAGATCGGAAAACGTTTGACATTTGTGAGATAGATTTGTTATATTTGTTTAGCTTAAGAAATTAGCAATGACAGATTTACAGTTATTTTCAGAGATTTCAGCCCTCCCTTCAAACATGAAGAAGGAGGTCTCTGATTTTGTTGCTCAGTTGAAAGAAAAAGCGAAGAATAGAAATATAATTTCTGACAACAAAGTTGAAGAGCCTGCTGTAAAATATGGCACAAAATTTTCAGATCTTTTATTAAATGGCCCGGTATTTTCTGAAACACAAATTCAAAAAATCGATGACGCAAGAAAATCAATAAATGAATGGCGGACCAAATAATAATGGTTGATACCTCAACTTTATATTTAGTTCCTTAACAACGTTTTTTGAGGTTATGGTTTCCTGGGAATTGAGAAAAGATGGTTTCGAAAGAAAAGTAAACCAACAACAATTGTTAAGACCGATATTTATATTTGTTATCCTGATGATAGTCGTTATTTTTAGCTGGTAATATAAAATGCGAAAAAATAAATCTATCTATTCAAAATTCATTGCAGTTTTAATCATTGCTTTGCTGATCTACCTTTTTGGCTTCTTCCCTACCCTTGTCCAAAAATATTATTCAACAGGTTTTTATCCTTACATTTCTTCAGCCTTGAGGTTTGTATCTTCTTTGTTTCCTTTTGCTATTGGAGATATGATATATGTTTTACTTATTGGCTTTGTACTTTATAAAATCGTTAGATTTTACAAAAGGCGGGAATCACTAAAAAAGCAGGATAGAATTGTTATTCCTTTACAGATTTTAAACTTTTTCTTAATTCTCTATATCATTTTCAAAATCGTATGGGGTTTAAATTATAGCCGACCAAGCATTAGCGAAGAGTTAGGGATTGGCAACGAAAAATATAATGTTAAAGAATTAGTTGTTCTGGGCAATTATTTCGTTGATAAAACCAATGCCTTAAAATTGAAACAAAATAAAGTGCCCGCTTACACGGTTAATGAGCTCGAATCTAAATCTGCAGCTGCTTACTCATTTATGGAGAAAAAAAACTCAGTATTCAGATATTCCAATCCTTGTTTAAAATCGGTTTTAAATTCATGGATCATCAGTAAAATTGGAATCGAGGGTTATTACGCACCGCTTTCTGGCGAAGCCAATATGAACATGAATTTGCCAGATTTCGTAAAACCTTATGTGAGCTGCCACGAAATCGGGCACCAATTAGGCATTGCTTACGAAGATGAAGCTAATCTTATGGGATACCTGACCGCAAATAACAGTCCTGACGTGAATTACCTATATTCTGCCAATTACGAAATGTTACGGTATATTTTATTCGAAATCAGGATGAAATCACCAGAAGATTATAAAACACTTCGTGCAAAACTCCTACCACAGGTGCTGGCCGATTTTAAAACCGAAAAAGAATTCTGGCGCAAATACAATGGCGATATGTTCGGTTATATGGATGCCGCTTTCGATCGCTTTTTAAAACTCAACAACCAGAAAAAAGGTATCGATAGCTATCAGGATATAGTTATTTGGCTGTGGAATATACATAAGTCGGAGGTCGGAAAGATCGAAGTCAGAAGACAGTAAGTAAAATTTATGCGCTAAAAACTTCAGACTTTCGGACATCTGACTTCGGACTAACCATGTATCGCTTCTTTAGTTCCGAAACTTTGAATCAACTCCCCTTCAAAATCCAGCCATTCCTTCCAGCGTTTATCTACATCTACATCGGTACTGTATTTACGGGCAAAGTTTAAAAATGTCGTGTAATGTCCTGCTTCTGAAACCATAAGTTCATGGTAAAACCTGGCGAGTTCCTGATCTTTTATATTTAACGAAAGTACCCTGAACCGTTCACAACTTCTGGCTTCAATCATTGCCGCAAACAATAACCTGTCAATAAAAGCCATATTCCGGCTTCCGTCTTTTTTACTGAATTTCACCAAACGACCAACATAATCATCTTTCCGTTCGCGGCTTAAGGTGTAACCCCGTTTTTTAATAATTTCAATTACCATCTGGAAATGCTGCATTTCTTCAATGGCAATGGCGGTTAGTTCATCTACCAGATCCTGATGTTCAGAATTTTGAGTGATCAGGGTAATGGCATTGGTAGCCGCTTTTTGTTCGCACCAGGCATGGTCAGATAAGATTTCTTCTAAATTCGATTCCGCAATATTCGCCCAACGTGGGTCTGTCAACAATTTTAATCCTAACATCTGGTGGTGTAATTGAGCTGCAAAATTAAGAATATTTAAGATACGTTTATATATCCCGCAGATTTAGTAGATAATTGCAAATCTAGATTTTAATCCGCGAAAATCACATTTATCTGCGGGAGCAAAAAAAAAGAGCTTATTTTGTAGAAAATGAGTAGAAGCGTAAAAAAATTATTGATTATTGGATTAGTCTGGCCCGAACCCACTTCTTCGGCAGCGGGAACACGGATGATTCAACTGATCGATTTATTTTTGAACAAAGATTACGAAATCACTTTTGCCTCCGCTGCATCAAAAAGTGATTTCAGTTATGATTTCACACAAACTCCTGTTATTGAGCAGCAAATAAAGCTGAATGATGAAAGCTTTAATTCATTTTTAAAAACACTAAACCCTGAAATTGTCATGTTCGACCGTTTTATGGTAGAAGAACAATATGGCTGGAGGGTTCAACAGGAATGCCCCAATGCATTAAGGATTCTAGATACTGAAGATTTACATTGCCTGCGAAGTGCCCGCCAGCAAAGCGATAAAAAGCAAACCGAAATCGATTTGTTTTCTGATACTGCAAAGCGCGAAATTGCTTCAATTTTACGTTGCGATTTATCTTTAATCATTTCAGAAGTGGAGATGGATATCCTGAAAAATCAATTCAAAATTGATCCTTCACTGATTTATTATTTACCATTTCTTGAAGAAGAAATCAATCAGCAGGTGGTTGAAAAATGGATTCCCTTTGAAGACCGGACAGATTTTGTTTTCATTGGCAATTTCCTTCATGAGCCCAACTGGAATACCGTTCAGGTTTTAAAAACCAGGATCTGGCCTCTGCTCAGAAAAAGGCTCCCAAGCACAAATTTGAATATATTCGGATCTTATGCCTCGCAAAAAGTGCTGCAACTAGATAATAAAAACGAAAAATTCTTAATTAAAGGAAGAGCTGTAAATGCAAAGGAAACCATTGCTAAACATCGAATATTACTTGCCCCTATTCAATTTGGCGCAGGTGTAAAAGGTAAATTTATTGATGCCATGCGGGTTGGCACGCCGTCGGTAACTACATCTGTTGGTGCAGAAGCCATGAAAGGTGATTTAGATTGGAATGGCGGTATCGAAGATGATCTGGAGCTTTTTATCGAGGAAGCTGTAAAACTTTATCAAGATAAAAATGCCTGGCAAAATGCACAGCAGAACGGTGTACAAATCATTAACCAAAGATATTCAGCAAAATATTTTGCTGATCAGTTCATTAAAGAAATCGAAAGATTAGCTTCAGATCTAACTACACACCGACAAAATAACTTTTTCGGACAGATATTAAATCACCACACGGTACTGAGTACAAAATACATGAGCTTGTGGATTGAAGAAAAAAACAAGAAATAGTCTATTTGGATATCTTATATCTTACCGACCACTCATCTTCCCAACTCACAAAAGCCTCCAATTATTTTATTTTCCTTTTGTAACATTTCAGAAATATATTAGATTTGCGCATTATTTAAAATAAGTCTAAATAAAAACCAAACAAATTTCAATGTCTAATCTTTATAAGAAACTGTTATTTCTGATTGTTTTTACGGGTATTTATGCCCTTGCCTCGGCTCAGCAAGTGGTGACCATTAATGGCAAAGTAACCGATGAATCCGGTGAAGTGATCCCTGGAGTTAATGTATATGCTGACCATGGAAATGAAAAAACAATCACCGATCAAAAGGGAAATTTTAATTTATCTGTGAGCAAAACCATATCGATAATTAAATTCAGCTATGTTGGTTACATCACTACCAGCAGAAATATTAATCTGAATCGTGATAAAATCACTTTGAATGTGAGCTTATCTCCAACAAAATCAGATTTACAACAGGTTGAAATAACCGGCAGGAAAGAAAAAACCTATAAAAATACAGCCACATTTATTGGAAGTAAATCAGAAATTTTATTAAAAGATTTACCACAATCGGTTTCTTATGCAAGTAAAGAACTAATTGCAGATCAGGGTGCTGTACGGGTTGGTGAAGTGGTCAAAAACTTCAGTGGTGTAAATCAGTTCACATTTTATGATGACATCACGATCCGTGGTTTCAGAATTAATGGCGGTAGCAATACCCAGTTAATTAATGGCATGCGTACCAGCACTGGTTTCTGGAAACAGCCTCTGGCCAATTACCTGGAGCGTGTTGAAGTATTGAAAGGCCCCTCATCAGCACTTTATGGCAATGCGAGTCCCGGCGGTGTGATTAACCGCGTAACCAAAAAACCCTTGGCAGAAACGCGTAAATCACTGAGCCTTTCAATGGGAAGTTACAACACTTTCCGTGCTCTTGCCGATGTAACAGGACCTGCAAACAAAGATAGTACATTACTTTATCGCTTAAACTTTGGTTACGAGGATGCAAATTCATTCCGCGATTTACAATTTGATAAAAATGTGGTTATTGCGCCATCACTCACGTTCTTACCTTCGAAAAACACCAGTTTAAACTTCGACCTGGTTTACAATGATTCTAAAAGCCGTTTAGATCGTGGTCAATCCGTTTTTGGGAATGGGAACCTGTATTCTACGCCACAATCAACTTCACTAAATACTGGAAACGATCGGCTGAATGAGAAAACTTATAATGTTGCGCTTTCCTTAAATCACCGTTTTAGTGATAACCTGAATTTTACAGCTTCTTACATGAAGACAGGATACAGTGAAGATTTGTATGAACATAGAAGTGCCAACGCCTATGCTTTAGATGCTACCGGAAAACCTGTGGATAATCTAATTGCCATGCAAATTTTTAACCGTATCCGAAAAAGGTATATTGATAACTTCTCCGGCTTTATTAATTATAAAATAAAAACCGGAAAAATTGAGCAAACCATTGTAGCCGGATATGATTTTGCCAGTGAAAAACTTCCGGTTGGCGCTTCCCAACTAACGGCCAACAACTATCGCAATGCAGCAAATACCGGCGCTATAAGCTTTGTGAAGTCAGACTATGATAAGGATCCTACCAATTATATCAAGCGGTTCCTTGTGGTAAATAATTTGCTGGTACCGAATGTACCATCGTTCAACCTGAATGATGTAATGGGATCACAACGCATGCAGGATGATAGTAAAAACTTTTTTACCCAGGCTGCCTATGATCCAACATACTATTTTCTACATGCCGGTTATGTACAGGATAATATCAAATTTGGTAAATTACAAGCCTTAGTGGGTTTACGATATGAATATTATACGGATTTTGCAAACTATCTTAAACCGACTGAAGCGAAAGCATATTCTAAAGCATTACTACCGAGATTTGGTTTAGTTTACTCAGCCACACAAAACATTAACCTTTACGGAACTTACGTAATGGGTTATACGCCACAAACTGCTTCGGCCATTTCCAACCCAAATGCCGGCGGACCATTTGATCCTCTAAAAAGCAATATGATTGAATTTGGTGCAAAAACGAGTTGGATGGATGATCACTTAACGGCCTCTGCAGCCATTTACCAGATTAAACAAACCAACGTGCTTTATCCAGCAAATGTTGCCGGCCAACCAGATCTTTTACGTTCCGTAGGCGAAGAACGTTCAAGAGGGATTGAATTCGATGTTATTGGCCGCATTATTCCTCAATTGAGCATATTGGCTTCTTATTCTTATAATCAGGCAATGATTACAGATAGTCCTGTTGCATCAGAAATTGGTATACAGAAACCAAATGCACCTCATCATACCGCCAACATCTGGGCAAAATATAACTTTAGTGATGGTATTTTGAAAGGATTAGGGATTGGTGCAGGTTCAAATTATGTAGATTCCAGAATTTTATCTTTGAATTTTAATCAAACGATTCCAGGCTATACTTTATTCAATGCTGCACTTTATTATAATGTTGGTAAGGTACAAGTACAGTTTAACATGAATAATATTACGAATAAAGCGCATTGGGTTGGCGGGTACGATTACTTAAGACTTTTCCCGGGTACGCCTTCAAATTATTTATTTACGCTGGGTTATACTTTCAATTAAAATCTTGAAAAAATTTAAAAAAATAGCTGCTTTAATACACCTGTGGCTTGGCCTGATTAGTGGTGTTATCATTACTATTGTAGCCTTTACGGGCTGTATATACGTTTTCGAAGAGGAGTTGTTCAATTTTTTCCATCAGGGTATTGTTTATACAAAGGCAGTTGGCAAACCATTGCCTTTGTATATTTTAGAAGAAAAAGCGCAGAAGGCACTTCCTGCTGATGAAAATTTTAATCGAGTAGAAGTAAAATCAGATCAATACGCCTATGTATTTTCAGCTTCTAAAGCCAATAAAAAAGCTAAATCAATTTTTTATCTTGGTCAGGTAGCATATAATAAAGATGTGTATATCGATCAGTTTAGCGGAAAGGTTCTCGGTGTTATTGATCTTAAACATGAATTTTTCAGTATAGTCAGACTGATTCATCAATACCTGTTATTTAAGAAACCTATTGGAAGTCTTATCGTAGGCTCTTCTGTCCTCCTGTTCTTAGTGATCATTATTACAGGCTTTATCATCTGGCTCCCCAAAAAGCTAAAAAACATCAGACAACGCTTAACAGTAAAATGGAATGCAAGGTTTAAACGACTTAACTGGGATTTGCACAGTACGTTTGGTTTTTATGTGATTCCATTTGCACTGGTAATCGTTATCACAGGCCTGGTGTGGTCATTTAAATGGTGGGAACTGGGCATTTATAAATCATTGGGCACAGCTAAAAAGCCGAAGCTGTTAAGAGAATACGTACAATCTCCGGCTGAACATAAAACCAGATTAGCCAGTAATCTGGCCTTAAATACGCTGATCAGATTAAATAAAGGGAATTACAAAGCGATCCTGCTAAATTATCCTGAAGAAAAAAAAGCAAGTATGATGGCTACCGTTCAGATCATTCATTCGGGAGATGCCTGGCGGGGATTAAGTTATTTCTACTTCAATCCAAATACGGGTTTGCTTACGGATCAAATGTTACATCAGAATAAGCCATTGGGTGTAAAATGGCGTAATTCAAATCTTGATATGCATGATGGTGGCCTATTTGGCTGGCCTACTAAGATACTGGCATTTATGGCTTCATTAATTATTGCAACCTTGCCCACTACCGGATTTTTGATCTGGTGGGGGAAAAAGAAAAAAAAGGCTGTATCATAAATAGTAATTCATTTTGGATTTGTCACGTTGAGCCTGTCGAAATGCCCTGTAAGACATTTAAAACAAGTCTTTTGGCAAGCTACCATTAACGTTATTTTGCAATTATTATTAATCAGCATTTTAACTGCTTTCGCATTTCCATCCAACTAGGCCATAGTAAGGTATCCCCGTTCTACTTAAATCCGGACTAACAAATTTTTCGGGCTGCACTGTCTAAGCCAACCTGCTAGCTTCGAAAGAAAAATTTTCAGCCGGCAGTTTTTGTTTCTTTTTGATGCCAAAAAGAAAGAGCCCTTCGGCGGTGGCGAGCCGAGGCAAGACCGCGCCGTAGGACAAAAAAAGAGAATTACACCTCACTCTTATTGATTTTAAACAATTAATTATTCTTCAGGATGACAATTCTATATTTACAACACAGCCTCTTTAAGCATCGATATTCAGCCCCTTTTAAAAGTTAAAAGCCAATTTAGTAAAGAGTTTCCGGCCATTAAAACCCATTTGAACGGCATCCCATGCACCACCTGTTTCACCATCGTAGGCAGAAAGTTTTGCGCCTTGTACGTAACCATAATCAGGGTGAATATTAAAAACGTTATCTGCACCAAAAAACACCGTCACTTTTTTCGAGATTTTGTAAGAGCCATAAATATCGGTAACCATTTTGCCTGAATAATTAAACTGTTCTAAAACCGTTTTGCCTGGATCATTATCCAGTTCTACCAATGGTGGATAAGTGTTTGCATAACCATAACCTAAAATCGAAATTTTGCCATAGTATAGAAAATGCGTTCCAACCATCCAATTACCAAACCCATAATCTAAGTTTAAGCCCAGTTTTACAGGAGGAGCAGATGCTTTAATATACGCTTGCTCCCTGTCACTAAAAAATGCCTGCTGATTTTCATAAGAACCATTTAAAGCATTAGGAATGTTAATGTTATCAATATTTAAGTGGTTTAAGTTTCCGGTAAATAAAACCCTGATGCTCTTATTATCGAATCGTTTGTTATAATCTACCACTAAATCCAAACCATAATTTGTGGTGTTAACTGCATTTGCAAAAAACTGTGCCTGCGCAACATTTAATTGATTCAAAATTGGTTTTAAAGCGGGGATACTTTCATCAAATTGACCAGATAATACCACCCTATCTTTTATATTAATGCGATAACCATCCAGGGTTACCGTAATTTCAGAAATCGGTTTCCACGAAAAGCCTAAACTTGCATTAACAGATTTTTCTTGTTTCAGGTCAGGAATTCCGGCTGCTTTTGTAATTGGACTGTAGTTCGGCGCGATTTTAACTTCGAAAACATTACCTCCCTGCACGTTTGTAAACGTATTACTGAAATTAATTTGTTGTAGTGATGGTGCACGAAAACCTGTACTTATCGATCCGCGAACATTAAAATTGTTTGTTAATTTATAACGGGTCGCAAATTTGTAATTACTGGTGAAGCCAAAATCATTGTAATTTTCTGCCCTAACAGCAACACCTATAAGCCACTTATCGGTAGCATCCAATTCTGCATCAACATAAGCAGCAACATTAGACCGGCCCGCGTTAACCTCATCTCCTGGCTGATAACCCGGAAAACCTTGAGAACCTGTAGCTTTATCTGGGTTATAGTTTGAATATGAATCTTTTTCTCCTGCGTAAATTTTATAGTTTTCATATCTATGCTCTAAGCCAAAAGCCAAATTCAAACCCGATGCAACAGTTGGAATTGCTTTACTCAAATTAAAGTTGACTGTATTTTGCAAAAATGAAAAACCCCCATCATCAAAATGAGTTTTACTGGCACCAAGAGAAGCATTAAATGTTTGATCTCCATAAAAATGGAAATTGTTACGTCCCAGTGTATTACTTAAATCCCAGTTCCAGTCTTTACCCCAGATACCTTTTACACCTGCTGCAAAAGATAAATCCTGGATTTTAGTCTGAATAATCGGGTCAAAATAAGTTTCTCCATCAACAGTGGTTTGTAAAATTGGATTTCCTGCAACCCCGTCAGGAAAACGTTCAGGCCGCTCTGATAAATTTCTGGTATACGCATAAGCATCCGAAGCTTTTACATTACCCCCACCGAATGAATAAATGACTGTTTTTGTGTTTGCAATTGGCAGTTCCATATTATACATTAAGCCGCCAGAAGTTACCGATCCATCACCAGTAGATCTCCTCACCGTATTAATAGGCAAACCATCTTTGGTACTTAAATCTGTATTCAGATTTTGCCTGAATGTTTTTCCATTGGCAAAAAAGTTTCCGGAGAAATTTATAAAACCATTATGCTTACCCAGTGCAACACCATAATTGGCTCCTAAAGAAAATGCATTCCCATCAATTGCGCCACTGTGGCGATACTGTCCCAGCTCTTTAGCATAATGGGTGTTGTTTCTTGGATCATAATAACCTGAATATCCGGTATTAACACTTAAAACACCAACATCCTTTTTCAATATTAAGTTAATTACTCCTGCAATTGCATCCGATCCATATTGTGCCGATGCACCATCGCGTAAAATCTCAACACGATCTATCGAAGATTCTGGAATCGCATTTAAATCTGTCCCTGAATTCCCTCTTCCCCTGGTTCCGAATACTGCAACAAAGGCTGTTTGGTGACGACGTTTGCCATTTACCAAAACCAATGTCTGATCTGGCCCCAAACCTCTAAGTGTAGCCAAATCTATTTGATCTGCACCATCCGATCCGCTTTGTTTGTTAAAATTAAAAGACGGTGAAGCAGCATTTAAAATCGAAGTTAAATCCATTTTTGCAGTAGGCATGTTCACCTGATTAATTTTAATCACATCAACGGGAACAGGTGTAAGAATAGAAGAGCGGCCTTTACCACGGGTTCCAACCACAACAAAATCGCCTAGATTTTGTGCACTTTCCGATAAAATAATTGTTAAAGGTCCGGTTGTTGTTACTACTTCTCTGGTTTCATATCCAATAGCACTTACAACTAAGGCTCCTTTATCAGAAACTGAAATCTGAAAATCTCCGTTCTGATCGGTAACAGTACCCTTTCCTGTACCTTTCTCTTTAACAGAGGCGGCTATAATTCCTTCTCCTTTCAATGTTGTAACCTTACCTTTTATAATATTTTGCGCAAAAGAGGTTAATGGGAGCAAATAAAGCCCAAACAATACATAAAATAGCTGTTTTTTCATATTAATTTAGATAAATGTATAGGCAATATAAATATTATGGCTACAATTTTTACAAAAAAACACCATAAACAAAAAAAAACACATTAAAATTTACATAAAACAACGCCAAATAAGCAAAAAAAGCAGATTTGAGAGAAAAAAATCAAATATTTTATTACAAATTTCAAAATTTAAAAAATATTCATCGTTATTATTTTGTTTTTAGAAATAAACTATACGCTATTTTTAGTCATATTTCTTTAGGTTTATATTTTCTTGCTAACAAATGAATGACATAACCTTTATTTAAAAAGCATATTTTTGCTCCTATGGCAAAAATATCAATTAACCTTGCTACAGGTTCGTTTCAGAAGGAAGAAATTATAGTTGGAATAGATTTAGGCACAACCAATAGCTTGGTGGCGTTTATCAATCCAGATAAAAATCCGCAGGTAATTAACGATGCTGGCAAAGGAATATTGGTACCATCAGTGGTCTATTTTAATGGCCAAAATGAAGCGGTTGTAGGTAACGAGGCGAAAGAATACTTAACTACCGATCCTTCTAACACGATTTTCTCTGTTAAAAGACTTCTTGGCCGATCTTATAAAGACGTAGCCGAACATGCAGCTATTTTTTCTTACAAAATTATCGACGACGATACCGATGCTTTGGTGAAAATCCAGGCCGGAAACCGCTTTTATACACCAATCGAATTGTCCGCAGAAATTTTAAAAGAACTTAAAGCTAGAGCAGAACATGCTTTAAAAACGCCTGTTAACAGAGCGGTAATTACTGTTCCGGCATACTTTAACGATAGTCAGCGCCAAGCCACCCGTGATGCAGGAAAATTAGCGGGTTTAGATGTAATGCGCATTGTAAACGAGCCTACTGCTGCAAGTTTAGCTTACGGAATCGGTTTAGATCCTACGCAACAGAAAACCATTGCAGTTTACGATTTAGGTGGAGGAACATTCGATGTTTCCATTTTGCAAATCCAAAACGGCATTTTCGAAGTTTTGGCAACCAACGGCAATACCTATTTAGGCGGTGATGATTTCGACCGTGCCATTTTAAATTACTGGCTGGAGAAAAACAACCTTGATGTAAATGTGGTTGCTCAGGATAATATTTTGATGCAAACCTTACGCTTACAGGCCGAAGCTGCTAAAAAAGCGTTATCAACCCAAAATTTATATAACGAACAGGTTGGCGAAATCTGGTGCACTTTAGATAAACAAACTTTTGAGCAATTGATTTCTGCAAAAGTGGAAGAAACCATCACAGCCTGCAAAAATGCATTGAAGGATGCTGATTTAACGGCAAGTGATATCGATGAAGTAATTCTTGTGGGGGGGTCTACCCGTACCCCTTTTGTAAAACAGGCGGTAGAAAATTTCTTTGGCAAAAAACCGCAGGATAATATCAATCCTGATGAAGTAGTGGCACTTGGAGCAGCCATCCAGGCTGATGTTTTGGCCGGAAACCGTTCTGATATTTTATTGTTGGATGTAACCCCACTTTCTTTGGGAATCGAAACTATGGGTGGTTTAATGGATGTTATTATTGCCCGCAACAGCAAAGTACCCACTAAAGCCGGCCGCCAATACACCACTTCTATTGACGGACAGGTAAATATGAAAATATCTGTTTACCAGGGTGAGCGCGATTTAGTTAAGGAAAACAGGAAACTTGCCGAATTCGATTTAAAAGGAATCCCTGCAATGCCTGCTGGTTTGCCAAAGGTTGATATCAACTTTTTACTCAATGCCGATGGAATTTTAACCGTTCAGGCGATAGAATTGCGTTCTGGTGTTAAACAGGAAATTGAAATTACTCCGAGTTATGGTTTGAGTGATGATACGGTAGAAAAAATGTTGATCGACAGCATTACCCACGCCAAAAGTGACGTTGAGCAACGCATGCTAATTGAAGCGAGAAGCGAAGGAGAACAATTGGTTTACACAGCCGAAGGTTTTATTAAAAAACATGCAGAACATTTAAGCGAGACCGAAATTGCAGAAACCGTGGCCCATATCGAAGCGTTAAAAACAGCTTTAGCCTCACAGGAAAAAGATACCATTTTAAAGAAAGCAGATGAACTGAATGAATTTACCCGCCCATTTGCTGAGCGTGTAATGGACGCTGCGATTTCTACGGCAATGAGAGGCAAGAAGATAGAGTAATTTCAGTTGGAAATCAGCAGTTTTCAGTTAACAATTGCCGATTTTAACTTAGTTGATTCATCCTGAACTTGCTTTTATGGATACGTCATTCTGAACTCGTTTCAGAATCTTTCCAGATTATAAGCTGATACGACCTTATGTTCCTTATACGTTTTAAATCTGCTTAATATCTTCATTCCAATTTTTTTTTGGAAAGCGAAGACAATGCTAATCGTTTCCGAAAGCCCCGCTTACCGCTTTACTTCGTTGCACTTCGTGTTCGCTATAATCGGGTTTAACTCACTAGGGCCAGCGTAAAAAACTCAGATTGCAGGGTTCACGACTGAATGTTTAATATTCTCTTTTTCTTACCATACATCAAAAACCGATAAACCCTAAGGTATTAACTTTGTTAAAATTATTTTAACACTATGGAATTAGGTATCGGAATGTTTGGCGATCTGCAGATCAATGCAAAGGGAGAAATCCAGCCCGCCCAGCAAAGACTTCAGGAAATTATAGCAGAAATAAAACTAATGGACGAAGTTGGTTTAGATTTCTATGGTATTGGCGAACACCATCGCCCTGATTATGCCGTATCGAGCCCAGAAATTATACTGGCCGCTGCTGCCACAGTAACCAAAAACATTAAATTAAGCAGTGCAGTTTCGGTTTTAAGTTCATCTGATCCTGTTAAACTGTATCAAAATTTTGCAACGATAGATTTAATTTCGAACGGAAGAGCAGAGTTAATGGCTGGTCGCGGAAGTTTTATCGAATCGTTTCCCTTGTTTGGTTATAACCTACAAGATTACGACGAACTTTATGAAGAAAAGCTTGAATTACTCCTTAAAATAAATAAGGAAACCAAAATTAGCTGGAAAGGTAAATTCAGACCAGAACTGAATAATCAGGAAGTTTTGCCAAGGGCGGTAAACAACAATTTAAAAATTTGGGTAGCCGTTGGTGGAACCCCAGAATCAGTAGAACGCGCTGGTAGATTAGGTTTACCTGTCATGTTTGCTATTATCGGGGGGCAGCCTATACAATTTAAACCACTTTTTGATTATTACAAAAAAGTGTACCAAGCCTATGGCCATGATATGAACAAGTTCGAAGTGGGCGTTCACATGCATTCCTTATTTGGCGAAAACAGTAACGAAGTTGCAGATTACTATTACCCGCTGTATTCAGCTCAGATGAACAGGATTGGTAAATCACGCGGTTGGGCACCTTATCAACGTAACCAGTTCGACACTGGCAGAAGCAATAGCGGGGCCTTAATTATTGGCGATGTAAACGAATCGGTAGATAAAATTCTGGCAATGGAAGAAACTTTTGGCTTAACCCGTTTCTCTGCCCACATGGATGTTGGCGGACCATCTCATTCCGCAATGATGAAATCGATAGAGTTGCTCGGAAGCAAAATTGCGCCTAAAGTACGCAAAGCTTTAAATAAATAAGTAACGTTTTTGTTTTACAAAAAAATCAGTAAAAAGAATTTTTGCTGTAAAAATCGGCAAATTAATTTAATGGCATACAATTCCCCCCAACCTCATTAAGTTAAGTTTTTTAACCACAGATCTACACAGATAAACACGGTTTTTTATATCTGTGTGTATCCTTTTTATCTGTGGTTAAACTATTTTTACCTGTACCAATAGCTTAACTTAATGACATTGCCCCAACCCCTCTTTGCAAATAAGGAGGGGAGCTGATTTATTTTGCAAAACATAGCCAAAGGGCTCAAACTACAAACCTCGATAGTGAGAACTGATCTTACCTCAGCAGTTCCTGCTCCCCTCCTATTTTAGGAGGAGCGAGAGATGGGGAGAGCATTTCTCAGCTCATTCGCAAAATTTTCTGTACCCAATAGAAATACATTCCTATATTTAGTAAACTAAAAAATACGTACTACAAAATATAGAATGGATAATTCCGAAAAATTAAATCTGTTATTGATTAAGCTGGAAAACCTCTTGCTCAGGCAACAAAGCTTTGAAGCCGAAATTCAGGCTTTAAGAAACGAGGTTAAGGCGCTGCAATCGCCAGGTTCAGTGCCTATACCTCCAGCAGTAAATCTTGAACCAACAATTGCACCTCCCCCGAGAAATACGCCTCCGAGCTTTGCCACACAACGTTCAGCATCACCTCAATCTATTCCTGCACCTATTCCATCTCCTGTAAACCAAGCAAAACCTAATTTCGCCGATAGATTTAACCGCGAAAACATGGTTAAATCTGATTTCGAGAAGTTTGTAGGAGAAAACCTGATCAGCAAAATTGGTATCCTGATTTTAATTATCGGTGTGGCAATCGGTGCTAAATATGCCATTGATCATGATATGATTAGTCCGCTTACAAGAATTGTATTAGGTTATTCCGTTGGTACCGGTTTAATGGCTTTTGCCATTAAGCTTAAAGCCAAATATGAGAATTTTTCAGCCGTGTTGGTTAGCGGTGCAATTGCTATTATGTATTTTATCACCTATGCAGCTTACGATTTCTATGCGCTAATTCCGCAGGCACTGGCCTTTGCCTTAATGGTTGTATTCACCTCATTTACGGTTGTTGCAGCAATTAAGTATAATAAACAGGTTATCGCCCATATTGGTTTAGTTGGCGCTTATGCTGTCCCTTTTTTATTGAGCGATGGTTCGGGCAAAGTAGGTGTTTTATTTACCTATATGGCCATTATCAACATCGGCATCCTGGTACTTAGTTTCAAAAAATACTGGAAACCCCTATTTTATGCATCTTTTGGTTTAACATGGATCATCTTTTCGGCCTGGCGTTTAGATTTAAGCAATACAGACAATTACTTTGGCCTAGCAATATTATTTTCAACGCTATTTTTCCTCACTTTCTACATTACCAACTTAGCGTACAAAGTGAGCAAAAAAGAAGTTTTTGGCTTTAGCGATGTGGTGATTTTACTTTTAAATTCATTTGTATACTACGGAATAGGTTACCTAATATTATCAGATAACAAAAACAGCGCTGAATTGCTAGGCTTGTTTACATTGGCAAATGCTGTGATCCATTTTTTGGTATGCCTGATTATTTACAAGAAAAACCTGGCAGATAAAAATCTGTTTTATCTTATACTGGCAATGGTGATTACTTTTATTACCATGGCTGTTCCTGTTCAGTTAGATGGCGGTTGGGTTACCATTTTCTGGGTGGTAGAGGCCGCGGTACTGTTCTACTTAGCGAGGGTGAAAAAGATAGTTATTTATGAAAAATTATCCTTCCCATTAATATTTCTTGCCTTTTTTAGTTTGCTGGAAGATTGGATAACTTATTATGATATCTATAACGGAAATGCAACTGTAATCACGCCAATCCTTAATGTAGGTTTTTTAACTGCATGCATATTTATTGCCTGTTTTTTCTGGATGTTTCGCATTAGTAAAAAAGAAATTGAAGAGCCTGTACAATGGATCTGGATGAGACAGATACTTAGTTATTCCATTCCCGCTATTCTGGTTTTTGTGATCTATATGACCTTTAGGATTGAGATCTCTAAAAACTTTAACAACCTTTTTGAACTGAACAAGATTACCCTCAATCCAAAAACAAAGTTTTATGACTCAAGCAGTGAATACAACTATAACTACCTGATTTTAAAAACAGCATGGCTTTATATTTATACCTTGTTTTTTGCCTCAGCATTAAGTTATCTGAACATTAAAAAACTAAAAAATAGCGAACTTGCTATGGCTAACCTTCTTATTAACCTCATGGTTATCGTAGCGTTTCTAACCTTCGGGCTTTATAACTTAAGCGAGCTTAGAGATGCCTATTTACTTCCTGAAAGTAAATATTTCAGTATTGGCTCATTTAATATTGGCATCAGGTATATAGCAATCGCTTTTTTTGCTTTACTGATTGTACAATGCCACAAACTGCAACGTTCGGGCTTATTGAAAAAAGATTTGAAAATGATGTTCGATTTTTTGCTTTATGTTTCCCTGTTGTGGATCATCAGCAGCGAATTGATCAACATTTTAGAATTATCACATTCAGAAGGAAGTTATAAACTCGGATTGAGCATTCTTTGGGGCATATTCTCATTATTCTTAATTAGCATGGGCCTGGCCAAAAACAAAAAACACTTACGCATTGGGGCGATGGTTTTATTTGGAATAACCTTGATCAAGCTTTTCTTTTACGATATCTATTCTTTAAGCACAATCTCTAAAACCATAGTTTTTGTGTCGTTAGGGGTATTATTACTTATCATTTCTTTCCTTTACAATAAATACAAACATTTAATTATAGATGATGCTAAAGTTGAAAATTAACCTATTTACCTTGCTTTTACTTTGTGCCAGCATTACAAATGCACAAACTAATACTTATAAATTTAAGCGGCGTATAATGGGTGTTAATTCTGTTTGGCATAAAATTGCATTGCCAGATGATTTATATAAAAATGCAAATGCAGGTTTCGATGATTTAAGGATTTTTGGCTTCAACGGAAAAGATACCATAGAGATTCCTTACCTGTTAAAACAACGTGTAGATAAAGTAACTTCAAATGATATTACATTTAAACAGATTAACCAAAGTGCCAGTCCAAATGGTTACTATTATACTTTTCAATCGCTGGGAATAAACTTAATTAATCAGATTAAGTTGGCTTTTAAACAAGAAAACTTCGATTGGAAAGTTACCCTCGAAGGAAGTAATGATAACAAAGAATGGTTTTCCATCTTATCAGACTACCGAATTTTATCAATCAAAAATAGCGATACAGAATACCAGTTTACCAAACTGAATTTTCCTGATTCGAAATATCAATATTTTAGGATTGCGTTAAAAAGCCCCATACAGCCTGATTTGTTGGAAGCAAAAATTTCGAAAACAGATACCATAAAAGGAACCTATAAAGAGGTTAGGTACAAATCTTTCGACCTTAAAAATGATGTATCCAAAAAAGAAACCGTGGTTGATGTAACCTTGGCCGATCCTATTCCTCTATCCTATCTAAAGTTGAATGCACAAAGCGATTTCGATTTTTACCGTCCAATCAAAATAGAATATGCAACAGACAGTTTTAAAACCGACAAAGGCATTCAGTACAATTATGTGAATCTTTATGAGGGCATAATAAGTTCTTTAGAAGAAGCGGCATTCAATTTTGAAAATACCGTTACATCCAGGTTAAAAATTACTATCCAAAACAACGACAATAAACCATTACGATTAAATGGCTTACAGTTAAAAGGAAATATTTACGAAATTATTGCCCGGTTTGATCAGCCAAAAAATGAATATGCCCTCTATTATGGCAATGAAAAGGTAACTGCTCCGGTTTATGAAATTGAAAAATTTGAAAATAAAATTCCGGTTAATTTAACCAGCGTAAACATTGGAGCGGAACAGCAAAACCCGGCTTACACCATAAAAACAGAAAAACCACTATTCGAAAATAAAGCCTGGCTTTGGGTGCTAATGGTAGTGATTATTGTGTTATTGGGCTGGTTTTCATTTAAAATGTTAAAGAATTAAGATTTATTATTAAGATGAGTTTGTTAAAAAATTTATTTGGGAAAAAAGAAGATAAAATAAAATCGAATGAAGATTTCTGGATCTGGTTCCGGAAAAATGAAAAGGATTTCTTCAATGTTGTTAAAACAAGTGGGGATTTTGAAAAAGACTTCTTCGATAAGCTTTCGCCCAAATTGGCCGAATTGAAAGATGGTTATTTCTTTTTAACAGGAATGATCAATAACAATACCGCTGAACTGGTTCTTACGGCCGATGGGAACATTAAAAATATCGTTTTTGTAGAAGAGCTTGTTGCCGCCGCACCAAATATTGACGGTTGGACCATTACTGCATTAAAATCACCCTTAGCTATAGAAAATGTAAACATAAGTATGGGTAATTACGAGTTTAATAGAGAAAATTTAAATTTTTATTATACCGTACATCCAAATTTGCCAGATGAAATAGATCTAACCATTGTCCATGACGATTTAAACCAACAGAATGCCAACGTAATCACAAACGGGGTATATATTTTTCTTGATAATTACCTGGGGGAGCTGAACTTCGCAACTACCATAGATCGGTTAAATATAGTTGGAAAAGAACAGCACGAAAAAGAGCTTATCCCGATAGAAAAATTAAAAGATTTTCTGATCTGGCGTGAAAAGGAATTTATAGAAAAGTACGATGGCATAATTCACAGTACTGAAAATGACAGCTATAATATGCTGGAAGCGGAATTAGAAAATGGCAATCCATTAATTGCTGTTGTAAATACCGGTTTGTTATCCTGGGAGGATAAAGCGTCGCACCCATGGATTTTAAATGTTGAAATTAGATTTTCTCCGGACGGGAATGGATTACCCAATAAAGATGAATACGATCAGCTAAATAAGCTGGAAGATGAAATTTTAATGCTATTAAAAGATACTGATGGATATTTGAACATCGGCAGAGAGACCGCAAATGGCACAAGAGAGATCTTCTTCGCTTGTAAAGAATTCAGGAAACCCTCGAAAATAATGCCCCAATTCATCAAAAAATATGCCGGCAGTTTTCAGATATCTTACGAAATTTACAGAGATAAATATTGGCAATCATTTAATAGATTTATGGGCAACTAAACAAACCATGAAGAACATTTTCCAACCCTCGGCATTTAATCGATTACATTAATTAAACCCAACAACTTGACGAAGCCTATTCCGGCGATAGAGAATCACGTTCATTTAGTCCATTAGCAAAAACGGAGTGAAACAACATGTCCTATAAACACCTGAATCTTCATTTAGTATAATTTGGGGCTTAATTCCAGGCAAATAATAGCAAATTATTGTCCAGATCGCCCCCTTAAATCGTCACTTTTAAACCTTACGCAGACTAAAAATCCTACCTAACTTGTGGTAACAAAAAAACTTATACAAAATGACAAAACCACTTGTAACATGCCTTTGGTTTGACGGACAAGCCGAAGCAGCAGCAAAATACTACTGCACCGTTTTTAAAGATTCCAAAATTACTCAGATTACCCCTATGGTAGTTACTTTTGAATTAAATGGAAATAAATTTATGGGCCTTAATGGCGGGCCACAATTTAAATTCGATGAAGCTATTTCACTTATGGTTAACTGTGACAGTCAGAATGAAATAGATTATTACTGGGATACTTTTATAAATGATGGAGGCACAGAGAGTGTTTGCGGATGGCTAAAGGATAAATTCGGACTTTCATGGCAAATTGTTCCATCAATCATTGGTACGCTAATGGCTGAACCCGAAAGAGCAAAAAGAGTAATGGATGTGGTTATGCAGATGAAAAAGCTGGACATGAAAAAAATGGAAAACGCATAATTTTTGCTTCTAACCTGGGGAGTACAAAGAAAATTACTTATCTTAGGTTATATGAAAAGATTAACGATTTTAACCGCGTTAATCATCCCTATACTTTTTTGTACCTCCTGGGGGTTCTTTGCACATCAAAGGATAAACAATCTTGCTGTTTTTACTTTGCCTCCTGACATGATCGGTTTCTATAAAAAGAACATCAAATACATTACCGAACATGCTGTTGATCCAGATAAACGGAGATATGCTGATACGCTAGAAGCACCACGGCATTACCTTGATGTGGAAAATTATGAAAAAAATATTGATAGCATTCCTGAAAAATGGGATGATGCCCTGGCCAGATATGGATTAAAAAAGCTGAACACCGATGGTATTATCCCCTGGCAAATACAGCGTAGCTATTTTGGTTTAGTTAAAGCATTTAAAATGCATGATTCGGTAAAAATATTAAAATATTCTGCAGATCTGGGCCATTACATTGGCGATGCACACGTTCCTTTACACACCACTGCCAACCATAACGGGCAACTCACCAATCAAGTTGGTATCCACGCTTTTTGGGAAAGCCGTTTACCTGAATTGTTTTCAACTCAGTACAATTTTGTTGTAGGCCAGGCAGATTATATTGAAAACCCATTGCAGGAAATCTGGAAAGTACTTAAACATACCTATAGTTTGGTTGATACTGTTCTAAGTTGTGAAGCAGCATTAAATGCATCATTTCCTTCCAGGCAAAAGTATAGCTTTTCAGAACGGAACAATACCGTGCTCAAACAATACTCCAGAGAATATTCAAAAGCCTATCACGATAAGATGAACAATATGGTCGAAAAACAGATGCGCGCTGCCATATTAACCATAGGTTCTTTTTGGTATTCAGCCTGGGTAGATGCCGGACAGCCGGTGCTCAAAAACCTGGTTAAAACAGAAATATCGCCTGATGAACAAAAAGAGGAAAAAGAAACCGAAAAGAAATACCAAAATGGTATACTTATCGGCCGGGAACTTTAGTTATGATTTGGGATCCTCTCCTTCAATAATTTTTTCAACCTTTTTAGGCTCCATGCGGCTCCTGATGGCAGCCCAAATGGCAGGAACAAAAGTAACTACGGCAATAAAGATGATGACAAGTTCGAAGTTATTTTTGATTACCGGAATCTGTCCTAACAGGTAACCACCAATTAATAGGGCGAAAATCCAGGTTACACCACCAATAATATTATAGTAGGTAAAACGGCCAAAAGGCATTTTCGCTATACCGGCAACAAAAGGCGCAATTGTTCGGAAAATCGGCAAGAACCGGCTCAACATAATGGCTTTACCACCATGTTTTTCGAAAAATTCATGCGATTGGTGATAATATTTAAGTTTTAAGATTTTATTTTTCTCTTTAAATACCCCGGCGCCCAAAACACTTCCCAGTTTATAGTTAACTGTATTCCCCAAAATCGCAGCTACAATTAATATAAGGAGCATAATCCAGATATTTAAACCAGTTTCATGTTCGCCTGCAATTAATGCACCCATCGCAAAAAGCAATGAATCGCCGGGAAGGAACGGTGTAACCACAAAACCTGTTTCCGCAAAAATGATCAGGAATAAAATAAGGTAGGTCCATGTACGATATTCATTAACAATTTCGGCTAAATGAACATCAATGTGAAGAATAAAATCTAAAAGCTGCTGTAGTAATTCCAATTTATCTGATTTTGGGCAAAAGTATAAATAGTAAAGAGATTAATGCTTAAAATAGTAATAAATAATTAGTTGGATGAGATGATCCGGTTTTTAAGCTCACCTTTTTTATCTCCGTCAAGTAATATCAGGTAAACTCGTCCATTATTAATGGTGAGAGAATCTAAACGTGTGACAACGGGTGGTGGATTTGTTGCTGTAGGGATAGATAATTTAAATGCATATTTCATGATCTTATTAACTTTTACTTTAAAAGTCTTAGTCTCACCATAACCGAGTGAAGATTCAATCGGTTTAGCTGTATTTGTACTATCTGTAATTACAACGTTAGATCCAAGTGTGTAACCCAGGTTTATAAAAGTTAACTTAGCAGAATCCAGATCTGGTTTTACATCATCCGTATAAACTTTCAATTTTGCAGGATCGCCGGTTTTTTCTTTGTAATAAAAAACAGAATAATTTTGACCAATTTTAAATGTCTGATTCGTCAATGAAGTAGCATCTACACCAGTGCCTATATTTTTGGTAGTGATGTTAAAAACAGAATCGCCGGGTATAACAACATAACTTGTATTTGTATTATAAGCTACCGAAGTTCCAATCTGTATCCCATTTAAATAAAAATTTTGAGTTGTATCGGTGGAAGCCGCTTGAAAAAAACGGATTTTCGCATCTCCTTTAATGAAATTATTGTTTTTGATACAAGAGCTGATTAAAAAAGCGCATGCAAAAAGAAGGAATATTTTGGAAAACAATACTGTATTTTTCATATAAAATTGCCAATGCTAATAAAACGTAAAGATAGCAGAAAGCATATTAAACTTTGAAATTAATTATCGGTAATGATATGTGAAGTTAATGTTGCAGCGGTAGTACCACTAAACCAGACCGTATAAATTTTACCTCCTGACAAGTTTGTGCTTTCAATCGTTTTAATACTACCTGAACCTACCACTGAATATCTTAAATTTACACCAGTATCTACCGTAAAATAATTCGAGGCTTCTTTAAAAGCCAATCCGTTAACGAATTGTGTACCTCCCTCCACCATAACGTTTATACCTGTCGCAAAACTGGGCGTAAGGTTAATCAGTTTAATTTTTGCTTTGGCTGATTCTGTATTACTCAGATTATCTTCATAATTAACAATTTCCAGTTCGCCCTTTTTATTGGTAACCAAAAAAGTAGTGTATGTGATAGATGGGGTAAAGTTTAATGAAGTATCTGTACCCGTATTATTTGTTCCGGTGTAAGAAACGCTTCTATTACCTGAAGGTATTTTTACATATTCGCTCGTTTCTCCAAATGCTAACGCCGAAGTGGTTAGTTTCTCCTTATCTAAATAAAAATCCTGATGATCCTCGGCCAGTGAAGCATTAACCATTTTTAACCTGGCCTCGCCATTAACTACTTCACCAGGATTATTTTTTTTACAGGATGACAAGCCTATACTGCATAAGGCAATGAGCAAAAGCAGGAGTTTCGAGAGGTTGTTATAGATTTTCATTAGTTTGTGTTGGTTGATTAAAAACAAAAATGGCTCGGTCAAAAACCAAGCCATTTTTCCATTAAACTAATGAATTAGTTTTTTTTTAATAACTATTGTTTAGCATCACAGGCATCACCAACATTAAGACGTCTTCATTTTCGTCATTGGTTTGCGGAATTAAAAGTCCGGCTCTATTTGGTGTGGAAAGTTCTAAAGTAACTTCATCACCACTTAAATTACTTAACATTTCGATCAAAAAGCGTGCATTGAAGCCAATTTCGAGGTCTTCACCATCATATTGACAACTTAAACGTTCATGTGCTTCGTTAGCAAAATCCAAATCTTCAGAAGAGATATTTAATTCACTTCCACTAATTTTCAATCTTACCTGATGCGTCGTTTTATTGGCAAAAATTACAACCCTGCGAAGGGTATTTAAAAACAAACTTCTATCGATAATTAGCTTGTTTGGATTATTGGTTGGAATTACTGCTTCATAATCAGGATAGCGCTCGTCTATTAAACGACACACTAAGTTGATATTTTCGAACTTAAAGAAAGCGCTTGTTGCATTATAATCTACTGATACATTAATATCTGTTGAAGGTAAAGCAGCTTTTAAAAGTGTTAAGGCCTTTTTAGGAAGAATAAATGAGGTTGCTTTATCTGCTTTGCTATCCATACGGCGATATCTCACCAATTTATGTGCATCAGTAGCTACAAAGGTGATGTGCTGAGGAGATAACTGACAGAATACACCTGTCATAGCCGGGCGCAACTCATCATTACTTACCGCAAAAATAGTTTTTGTTATGGCTTCGGTTAAAACTGATGCTGGTAAATTTACAGAAGACGCGTTTTCTACTACAGGAATCTTCGGAAAATCATCACCATTTTCACCACTCAATTTATATTTACCATCACCGGCGCTGATCTCGATCGCAAAAGTACTATCATCGATATTGAAAGCGATCGGTTGATCTGGTAACGTTTTAAGCGTATCTAATAAAATTTTAGATGGAACAGCCACTTTGCCTTCTTCCTTTGACTCTACAGCCAAAGCAGTTGTCATGCTGGTTTGCAGATCGGTAGCAGAGATAGTTAAGTTTCCATCTTTAATTTCGAAGAGAAAATTTTCTAATATAGGCAAAACCGTACTGCTGCTTGATGCACCATTTACGGTTTGTAAGTGTTTTAATAGAGTTGATGTGGATACAATAAATCTCATGATGTTATTTAGTCTTCTTCAAAAATATAAAAATTATTTAGCGTACTTGTATTTGCGGTAATAATGTTGAAAAATTGCAAAGAATATTAACAATAACAAGGGCGCCACAACATTTATAAATTGCCACTTTGTTTTTTCGAGCTTAATTTTCGCCTTATCCAACAATCTAATTTTTACTTCTTTATTCCTTAGAGCAATTAAGTTATCGTTATCTGTAAAATAATCGACAATGTTGAGTAATAAAGCCTTATTGCCAAAAGTACGCTGCGAATAACGATCGAAACCTAATGGAAAGGGCGTTCCGTTTTGCGCTGATACCTGGTTTTTAAAAATATCACCATCTCCTATTACGATCATTTTAGAAGCTTTGCTGGTGCTTTCTAAGGTATAAGGCTGCGTAATGGTAGCTGGTAAGGGGCGCCCGGCAAAAACCGATGGGAAATGACCTTCTAAGATCAAACCAACATGTTGCGGTTTACTCTGGAAAGATCGTGGATCTAACTGTTCGCCTACCATTTGCAAGTTAAACAATTTCGGCACATTAAATACTTTGTTATAAGGCGAGGTATTCAAAATGTAAGATTTCTTCACACCTTTAACTCCAATAGTATCTACCGTGCTTGGAAATTCAGATTTTACACCATCCAGCTTTTTCACTACACTTCCAGCCGTATCAGGTAATAAGATAGGATAATAAATCCAGGGCACCAGCTGCATCTGGTTCTGTCCGCCTACAACCCCTGTTGAAACCGGAATTTCGGCACTGTTCGCCGGATCAGCAATAATATTATAATTGATCCTTGCGCCATACATAAAAAGCATATCATCCAGGTTCAGATTACTATTAACAGCCATCTGTCCACTTTTCCCACCTAAACTATCCAATTCGGCATTTACCTGGTCGATACTCCAGATTACCCTCCCGCCATTCATTACAAAATAGTTGATTTTGTATTTTTCAGCTTCTGTAAATGGTTTCCTGGGCTTGGCAATAATCAGCATTTTCAATTTATCAAGCCCTGCCTTATCAATACTATTTAAATCAATTCGGCCAACCAGATAACTATTTGATAAGGTGTGAATCGCATCAGCCAGTTGCAAATCAGAGAGTTCGCCATTTGATTCAGAGAAACCAATCCGCGGATTATCACCCGAAAGTACCTTCTTTAAACTTGAAGTAAAAATGTACTCCAGATTTTCAATAGCGCGGTTTATATTGTCTTCGTAATTCCCACGGATATCTAAATTCTGAAAAAGTTTAATGGGGAATTCCTTACCCTCACTTTCCATCATGGCCATCGGAAATACGAGTTTCTGCGTTAACCCACTTTCTGTTTTAATACTTAAATTGGTTGCTTCTATTCCTCTTTCGTACAAATTATTGATTACTGTATCCTGATCGGCCTGATTAAGCCCGGCTATGGGGTCGACAAAAACTACTTTAACTTCCGTTTTAGCATAAGCTTTATAATCAGATAAAATATCCGATACCGCAGCTTGCAGACGTTTAAATGCAGGTGGTAACTCACCAGCTAAAAACACAGTAATAATTACCGGTTTTTCATTTTTCTGCAGTAAGCCTTTTGTTTTCTCACTCAGTGTAAAACGTTTATCGGCAGTAAAATCAAAACGATAGAAAACGTACTGACCTAAAATATTTATAATAACCAGTGTAGTTATTAAGACGATCAAATTAATCCATTTATTCTTCAGCTTCATTATCGTTTACCTCCTATGATTAATTTGGTGAACAATAAAAAAAGTACCGAAAAGGAGATAAAGTAAATCAGATCTCTGGTGTCTAAAACGCCACGGCTTATGGAAGTATAATGTTGATTAATGCCTAAGTTGCGAACGATATTCTCCATACTTTGAAATGCAGCAATCTGACTGCTATAATCGAAGCCTAAAAAAGCAAATGCACATAAGGCCGCGCTGATGACAAATGCAATAACCTGATTTTTAGTTAATGCAGAAGAGAAAATACCAATTGATGTGAAGGCAGCACCCAATAAAAACAAACCGATATAGGAGCCAATAACCGATCCTGAATCGATATTTCCTTCAGGAAAACCCAATTTTGAGATGCTATAATAATAGACTAAGGTTGGGATTAAGGCAAATAATACCAAAACCAGGCTCGCTAAATATTTTGCCGCAATAATCTGCCAGATTTGGATGGGCCGGGTAATTAAAAGTTCGAAAGTCCCCTCTCTCCTTTCCTCGGCAAAAGAGCGCATGGTAATGGCGGGAATGAGAAACATAAAAAGATAAGGAACCAAACTGAAAAAACCGTCAAGTTCGGCATAACCATAATCAAGCACTGAAGTATCAGGAAAAAACCAAAGTAAGAGGCCAGAAACCAATAGAAAAATGCCAATGGTTATATAGGCAACCATCGAACTCAAGAAACTGAATAACTCGCGTTTAAAAACTGCGTACATCTGCTAATAAAACGCCGAAGTTAACCATTTATTCCTGCAAATTTAAAAGGAATTGATTAAATGAATGCATTATCAAATCAGCAATATTTAAATTTAAAAAGAGGCAGTATCATAAATTTCGAATTATCATCCTGAGCCTGTCGAAGGACTTAGTTAAATCACTTTATGTGTTTCGACAGGCTCAACATGACAAAATCTGAGGAGAAAGTGTCTTTATGATACAACCTCTTCTTGATGTCTCGGTTTGGTTTAGAAAGAAAAACCTATACCAACGGTGAAAACCTTGTTTTTAAAGGTAATCTCATCAGAGAGATCTGTATCCGCTATATTGCTTAGTCCTAATCCGTAACCAGCATGAATATTAAAGCCATTGTTTAATTGGTAACCTGCCAGAAAATTTAAGCCAAAATCGGTACGTTTAAATTCAGATTCATTTTCACCAAATTTAATGTCCTCTTTCATTGATCCATATTTGCCATTTGCACTCAATGCATAAGCAAAATAAGGGCCGGCGCCAACAAATATTTTACCAGAACCATTCAATTTAAAATTAGCCAATACATTTACCGGCAATTCGAGGTAATTAAAGTTTAAGGTAACTTTCTCTGTGCTTCCAAAATCGCTATCTTCAAAAGCAAAGCTGTTACTATTAAATTTTGTTCCTTTGCTGATAAAGGTTAAGCCGGGTTGGATTGAGATTACATCCGATACCGCAAATTCTGCTGTACCGCCAACGTAAAATGAGGTTTTGGCATCAAAACTTACTGAAGTACTGCCTGATGAGATGGTCATGTTTGGAAAAGCCACACCTGCTTTTACGCCAAAAGTTACCGGTTTTTCTGTTTGAGCTGAAGCTGCAAAGCCTAAGCCCGCAACTGTTAATAAAGATAATACTAACCTTTTCATAATTTTGAGAGTTGTTATAAGAATTGTTTTTTATTTTCCGTGCTTTTGCTTGTTTTGGCAAAAACGCTACAATGATAATAAACTAATTTAATAGTTTATTATTTTTTTTCATATCGTTGCAATGATGCAGTTTAGAAACAACAGAGCCCTAACTACTATAAAAAAAACTGATTAACTGAATAAAAAATCAAACAATTTATCATCATGATTGCTTTACAACCCAAATAAATAGGCAAATCTAATTCCCACAAATCCTTTACTATCGGATTTGTTTAAGCCGGCAATATTGTTTTTACCTGTCCATGCTTCGTAGCGGATCCCTAAATCGAGTCTATTTCCTCCTGAAAGTTTGAATTGATTGCCAATACCAGGCGACCAAATAAATAAGGTTTTTTGTTCCTTATTTAAGGGTAAAGCGGCTCCCAATTGACCTTCAGCATAAAAGCTTTCGCTCAATTGGTATTTCAGTCCGGCTTTTGCAGGAATATAGGTTAAATCGTGCACACTGAAAAGTTGGTTCCGTCTGCCAAAAAAATTCATAAAACCTGCATTTAAAGTTATGGCAAAATTTTCTGCAACAGGAAGATCAGCTTTTACTGATGCACCCAGGCCAATTCCTGAAAGGTTAGAAAAATTGCCTGATGGCAGACCAATTTCCGCCGCAATACCAATGTTAGCGTTATTTTGAGCTTTTAAAAGTGACGGACTTGAAAATAAAAAAGCTATAAGTATTATTTTTATGCTACGCATGAAATTTAAGCGGTTAATTTTCTGAAAATATCTTCTAATGATTGTTGTTGGTGCACTTTTTTAAGTCCCTCGAGTGAATCGCTTGCTACAATTTTACCTTTGTTAATAATGATGATGTCATCACAAATGGCTTCAACTTCTTGCATAATGTGGGTAGAAATAACAACCGTTTTAGCTTTGCCCAATGTTTTGATCAGTTGCCTGATGTCGACCAGTTGATTGGGGTCTAAACCAGAAGTAGGCTCATCTAAAATTAAAACCGCTGGATTATGAATGATTGCCTGGGCCAACCCCACTCTTTGGCGATACCCTTTAGATAACATCCCAATTTTTTTATGCTGTTCTGGTGTTAAGCCCACCATTTTAATCACTTCGTCAATCCTTGCAGGTAAATTGATAAGTTTATACGTTTGACCAACAAAGTTTAAAAATTCCTTTACATACATATCAGTATAAAGCGGCGTATTTTCAGGAAGGTAGCCAATATGCTTTTTAGCTTCAATGGCATCAGAAAGAATGCTTTTACCAAAAATTTCAGCCTCACCAGAAGTAGGCGATAAGTAACCGGTAAGCATACGCATGGTGGTAGATTTACCGGCGCCATTAGGACCCAGAAAACCCAAAATACGCCCTGGTTTAGCCTCAAAACTGATGGAATCAACCGCTTTTTGCTTATCGTAATGTTTAGAAAGATTTTTAACTGAAATACTCATTTTTTATTTTTTACCACAGATTTGCACAGATAAACACAGCTTTCATAATTGGTTAAACCGATTTGTGCTCATCTTTTCCATCTGTGGTTAATTAATATGCGGTGAACTTATTTTTTTATTGTACCTAAATTTATCCAACTCTTCTGATGCCTGTTGTAAATTATCCCCAGACAAAATATCTGCACCGTTGTTAACCAAATGATAATAAACATTTTTTGCCGGACTGGCAATGGCACTTTTATCAATATTGCCAATTGTGCCTAAAATAGTGGTAATACCATTATTATGTAAGTATTCATATAATTCTTTATCTGGAGCAGAAACACCAACAAAAGCTACAATCCGGTTATTGGGAATACCAATATTATTTAAGCGTTTCAATTCGGCTTTCTTTTGAACAGATGCAGAAATCATTAAATCAGGTGCCAAATGATGCACTTCTTTTGCCTGATCTGCAGTATAGGTGATGATAATTGAATTACTTTCTACTTTATATTGCCTTACTTTTTCAATTACTTTTGCATAAGAAACACCTTTTTTCAAATCGATGGTTAACAAAACTTTTCCCTTGCTCCAGCTCAGTACGCTATCCAAAGTGGGGATTTTAAATTTTGTTTCCTTGCCTTCCTCATCTTTCAGGTTAAAAGCTTTCAACTCTTCGGAGGTATAATTGCCAATTGGACCTTTCCCTGTAGATGTGCGATCGAGTTGATCATCGTGCATAATCACCATGACGGAATCTTTACTATAAGCAATATCAAATTCGATTATTACCGGATTATAGGTAGTGGCATTATCGAATGTTTCGATACAGTTTTCAGGGAAACCAGGCATTGGGCCTCCTCGATGGGCACTAATTAATGGAAAACGGTTTTCTGGCGACCATTTTAAGAATTGATATAACTCCGCAGGTGTATTAAATTTAATATAGTGATGTTTTTTTTCTTCTGGTTTACATGAGGTAAAAACTGCAACAATAACCAAAAATAGTAAATGATGGAATTTCATGTTTCAAAAGTAGGAAAAAATGGAAGATGGAAGAGGTGAAACGGAATGTTAAATGTTAATCAATTTATATAATTCAAACTCGTTTAGAACATTAATCATGCTACGTTTTCGCCACCTAAGCTGATTGCAGTGAGCACAAGTGTGACGAAGTAAAGCGGAAAGCAGGAACGCTGGAACCAATAAGCAAACTATTGCTTTCTTAATATTTTGAACCATATAAGAAATTTAAGAGTATATAAATTCACTAGTCAAGGTGCCTTTCACCCTGTCTAACCACCCGAGCCACCTAAGGACACTTGAGTTAAACACCAACATTCTCAAATTTATAGTCCGTTTTAGCTTCATCAAAAACCTTCAGCCTTATACCTTTAAACCCTCCGCCTTTTTATTATCTTTGCTGCATTATGGCTCAAAAGAATAACGACGAACAATTTAAAAATGTAATATCACACGCTAAAGAATACGGTTTTGTATTCCAGAGCAGCGAAATATATGATGGCTTAAGTGCTGTTTACGATTATGGCCAATTGGGTGCCGAGTTAAAAAACAACATTAAAACGTACTGGTGGAAAGCCATGGTACAGATGCACGAAAACATTGTAGGGATTGATTCTGCAATTTTTATGCATCCTAAGGTTTGGAAAGCTAGCGGACACGTGGATGGTTTTAACGACCCGATGATTGACAACAAAGATTCGAAAAAACGTTACCGCGCCGATCAGTTATTGGAAAATAAAATTGATGAATTATATTCGGAATTAGCCAATTTCAGCGCAGAAAACAAAGCCAGATTTGAGGAGTTCCAGCAAGAAATATTGGGTTTAAGTGATGAAGGACAAGCCGCCTGGATTCCGAGTTTTAAAGATGAGGCGACCATTTTAGACAATGCAAAATATCCATTTGTTAATGAAGCAAGCTGGAGATTTGTAAAAAAGGGTTTAGCGCTTGAAGTAGAAATGAACCTTGCACTTAAATCTGAAAACTTAGCACAGCTAAAAGATTTAATTGTTGATTATAAGATAATCTGCCCGATTTCTAAAACTTCAAACTGGACAGATGTACGCCAGTTTAACCTGATGTTCAGCACACAGTTCGGAGCCATGGCTGAAGGCAGTGATGAAGTATATCTTCGCCCGGAAACAGCCCAGGGAATTTTTGTAAACTTCCTGAACGTTCAAAAATCAGGAAGGATGAAAATTCCTTTCGGTATTGCGCAAATTGGTAAAGCTTTCAGAAATGAGGTAATTGCCCGTCAGTTTATTATGCGTATGCGCGAGTTTGAGCAAATGGAAATGCAATTTTTCGTTCGCCCGGGTGAAGACAAAAAGTGGTTTGAGTATTGGAAAGAAGCACGTTTAAAATGGCATAAAGCTTTAGGTACCAATCCTGAAAAATACCGTTACCACGACCACGTGAAACTGGCGCATTATGCCAATGCAGCAACTGATATTGAGTTCGAATTCCCCTTCGGGTTTAAAGAGGTTGAAGGAATCCACAGTCGCACCGATTTCGATTTAAAGCAGCACCAGGAGTTTTCTGGCAAGAAAATGCAGTATTTTGATAACGATTTAAATGAAGAAGGTAAACCTTATGGCAATTACATCCCTTATGTAATCGAAACCTCGATCGGTTTAGACCGCATGTTCCTGTTAACGATGATAAATGCTTTTGAAGAGCAGGATTTAAGCACCGAAGATAAACAGGATAGCCGTACTTTATTGCGTTTACACCCTGCTTTAGCCCCATATAAAGTAGCCATTTTCCCATTGACCAAAAAAGATGGCTTGCCGGAAAAAGCACGCGAAATTATGGATGAACTGAAATTCGATTTCAACTGTATTTACGAAGAGAAAGATGCGATTGGTAAACGTTACCGCCGTCAGGATGCAGTAGGTACGCCTTTCTGTATTACGGTTGACCACCAAAGTTTAGAGGATAATACGGTTACGATTCGCCACCGCGACAGCATGGAGCAGGAACGTGTAGCCATTGCCGATTTAGCTGGTATTATTGGTAAGGCTACTAGCTGGAAGGCATTGCTGGCATAAAAAGTGTCATTATTATGATATTTCAGATATGATTCAAAATCGTTGAAATAGCGATTAAAAATTATAAAACACTCATTTATCGATGATCGCAACGAAGTCGAGATAACGACCTTATTATTTAGTCACAGGATTTATCCCCTGTGACTTTTTTGTATAATTAAAATGAATTTAGCCGAACATTATAACAAACTTTACAGGGATTCGATTGCTAAAATAGCTAATGGAAACTACGAAATAGATCGTTTAATCGATTCTGACGCTGATAATCGTTTTGGCATTACTTTGGTCATCAGACCTGATGCCGCAACGAATCATAGTATTCAGGAGTTTTTGGCTGAAGTAAAAACCATTGAGCCTGATCAGTATTATTATCAAAATGCAGATATCCATATTACTTTAATGTCGGTCATTTCCTGTTATGATGGCTTTGATTTAAAGGATATCAATGTTCAGGATTATATTAACTTTATTAAAAAAGTTTTAGCCAGGCATCAAAGTTTCAAAATTCAGTTTAAAGGAATTACGGCTTCTCCATCGTGTATACTCATTCAAGGTTTTTTAACCGATACCTTAAACGAAATCAGAGATGATCTCCGCAAAACCTTTAAAAATTCAGATCTGCAACAAAGCATCGACGAACGGTATACTATTCAAACGGCCCATTCCACTGTAATTCGTTTCAGATCGGAATTAAAAAATCAAGCTGCCTTTATTGATCTGATCGAAAAATACAGGAATTTCGATTTCGGTACTTTCGAAGTGAAGCAATTAGAACTGGTTTATAATGATTGGTACCAGCGGGAAAGATTTGTTAAAAAGCTGCATACCTTTTCATTAGCGATTGACTAAATTCTTTATCTTTGCATAAATTTATTACCCATAACAAATTAGCGCTCATGAAAGTACCTTTTAAATTATCCATATTGGCATTGCTGTGCCTCCTCATTACCTCATCGTGTAAAAAAGAAATTGATTATCGTCCTGAATGGGATTCATCATCTATGAGCGGAAAAGTTGATGGAGTTTTATTGCAATGTACATTTGCAACAGCCCAAACTTATGCGATCGGAGGAAAAACAACTGTCCAGATTTTGGGGAACAAAGTAACCAGTGGTTTTAGTTTAGTGATAAGTGATTTTAAAGGGGTGGGTACATATACTTTATCCGAAAGTAATGTAGCTACCTATCTTCCAAATAATCTAGGGTCCAAAGAGGCTTATCTCAGTGCCTCCAATGGTACAATTAAGATTACAAGTTATTTAGCTGATCAATACATTAAAGGCACTTTCGAATTTAAAGGACAAAACTATGTAACTTTAGCCACAAAAACCATTAGTGATGGGCAATTTAACATTAGTTTAGTGCCAGCAAAAATCCCTGAATCAAATAATAATACAAACAATTTAAATGCAAAGGTAGATGGTACTGCAATTGGCTTTACTGGCGAAGCGGCATCTATAAATTCTCCTTTAGGCAAATTATTAACCATTACAACAGTAAATGGCGATAAACGCCTGATTATTTCGATAGCCGGATACAACGGCGCAGGAACTTACGATATAGCAAAGGACGGAACCGGTGTTTATATGAAAGACCAAAGTCAAACCGGTTCATTTTATGCCGATGCGGGTACTTTGGTTATTACAAGCGAAACCGGAAATAAGTTGAAAGGAACATTTTTCTTCAGTGGTGGCAACCAGAATACTACCATAAACACCTCAGTAAATATTACAGACGGAACTTTTGATTTACCTTTTAGTAAATTGTAGAAGCATTTTTGAAGAATACAAATATAAAGCCATTGATTTAGCGATCAACGGCTTTTGTTTTGATGGAATTTTTAGCCGGTAATCATTCAGTCACAAAAAACAAATGCCCATTAGGTAATTTCATAATCAATGGCTTGAATGGTATATTTGTTTAGCGATCAAAATCATTTATATGAAAATTCCACAGAAGTTTTTTGCCCGTCGACATGAAATTGCGGCAGATTATTTAAAAGAATTAGATAAACACCTTGACGACATCGTATCCGGCCGTGCGACAGAAATGTTTGAAGTAAGAGATTTCGCCGGTTTAATCCATGTACATCCCACGCATTTAAGCAATACCATTAAAGCCGCTACCGGACACTCGCCATGTTTCTTTTTCGAAGAGCGTTTAATGGAAATCTCCAAAACAATGTTACAGAATGTAAGCATGCCTATTGCCGAAATTGCCAGAATATTAACTTACGATCCATCTAACTTTACCAAGTTTTTTAAGCACTTTGCTGGCCAAACACCAAAACAGTATAGAGAGGCTTATTTTGAGTCTTTAGCTACAAATAAGGAAATTGTCACCATATAAAACTTAAACATTCACCATTTTTACTTAAGCTGTCACCATTTTTACAGCCGATTTCCATCTAATTTTGTTTAACAAATAAATAGAAAATGGAAACACAAAATAAAATTGCCCTGGTAACCGGTGGTAGCCGCGGACTGGGAAAAAACGCGGCCTTAAAAATCGCTGCAAAAGGAATGGGTGTAATTGTTACCTATCAATCTAAAAAAGAGGAAGCAGAAGATACAGTAAACGAAATAAAAGCTTTAGGTGTACCCGCAGCGGCAATACAGTTAAATGTTGGCGATTCTAAAACTTTTGATGCCTTTTTTACTGCAGTTAAAAGCGTACTAAAATCTGTTTTTAATGCCGAAAAATTCGATTTCCTGATCAATAATGCCGGGATTGGGATCCACGCTTCATTTGCTGATACTACTGAGGAACAATTTGATGCCCTGGTAAACATCCATTATAAAGGAGCTTTCTTTTTAACCCAAAAAGCCTTGCCTTTATTAAACGACGGTAGCGGAATCATTAATGTATCATCCGGACTGGCTCGCTTTGCAACTCCAGGTTATGCGGCCTATGCTTCGATGAAAGGCGCCATGGAAACCTTAACAAAATACCAGGCAAAAGAATTGGGTGCAAGAGGAATCAGATCGAACATTATTGCTCCAGGTGCTATAGAAACCGATTTTGGCGGTGGTGTGGTGCGCGATAATGATCAACTAAACGCTGGAATAGCGGCTAATACTGCTTTAGGTCGCGTAGGTTTACCAGATGATATTGGCGGAGTGGTGGCATTCTTATGCACCGAAGATGCAAGATGGATTAATGCACAACGCATTGAAGCTTCTGGCGGTATGTTTTTATAAACTCTTCGCAATTTTAACCACCAAGACACGAGGGCACAAAGATTGATTTCTTTGTGTTCTTTGTGCTCCGATGGTTATTTTTTTGACGGTAGTTAGTCAACGTTAACCGTTAAACGCCACGCGCTAAACACGATCTAAATTCCCAACCAGAAAATAATCTGCATCAAATGGCGTTATCCATGAAAACCACCAGATGCCTAAACTACTTCTACCCACCCTTTTATTCTTCATTTTTGTTACCGATGCAAATGCCCAAAAATGGACAGATGCGGAGTTCCGCAGGGCCAATACTGCAGCAAATGCTTCTTATTTAACCAACGAAGAGAAAAATGTAGTCATGTATATGAACCTGATCCGTATTGATGGCGAAAAATTTTATTATACCTTTTTAGAAGATTACATTAACAACTACAACACTAAAGTAAGGCAATACAGAAACTACAATGAACTTCGGATTACCCGCAACAATAGCTATTATACTTCTTTACTAAAGCATTTAAGAGGCATAAAAAACCTACAGGTGTTTTATCCTGATGATAAACTGACTTCTTTAAGCCGTAGCCATGCCCAGGACCTGAACAGAAATAACCTCGATACACACGAAAGCAGCAACGGCGATAAATTTTCTAAACGTTTATCAAAATATTTCCCCAATAAAGCAATGAGTGAAAATATCGACTTTGGTTATTCGAACAGTTTGGATATTGTCTGCCATTTATTGTTAGATTGTGGCGTGCCTTCGCTTGGTCACCGGTTTAATTTGCTCGATCAAAAGTACAAACTGAATACTGTTGGCGTGAGCATCCAGCCACACCCATCCTACACCTGGTGTGCGGTAATCGATTTTGTAGCACAACCGGCCTATTACACCAATAATCAATAAAAGGCTTAAATGATCTAATTACGGCGGCAATAAAAATTTAATTGTAAATTGCGCGCAAAAATAACAACGAACAATTTTAAGTAATGCGTAACGCCATTTTAGCCGTCATAGATTTTTTTTATCCTCCATTTAAAAAAATTATTTCCATACATAATTTCCGGTACATGGCCACTGGTGGCAGCACTTTATTATTGGGAATTTTAAGTTATTATTTTGCTTACTTTTTCATTTTTAAAACTGAGGAGGTAAACTTTGGAGTAATCGTGCTGCAAAGAGAAACGGCCTCGTTATTGGTAGATTATACCGTTGCCATCCCAACCAGTTTTTTACTTAACAAATACGTCATATTTACGCACAGCGAGCTAAAAGGCCGGGTACAACTTTTTAGGTTTATGAACCTGCAGTTTATCAATATCCTGGCTAATTACGTGTTATTGAAGTTTTTACTGGAACTTTTACGCGATTACCCAACACTATCGATGCTTTCGCGGATTGTGGTTTCGGTTTTAATGGCATTATTTAGCTATCTGTATCAACACTACTTTACATTCAGCGTAAAGAAAATTGGAGATAAAAAAGGGAAGCAGGATTAATCAACCACAGCAATTATTTGCCACGGAGGTATAGAAAGCACGGAATTAATGGTGTCGAAAAATAAGGCTTAAGGTTTATAAGCACAAGCTTTCGTATCTAAACGGGATGGAAGCGGCATCCTTTTGCTGTCGGCCTGAGCGGAGTCGAAGGGTAGCAAAAGATATAGCGAACAGCCCGGCCAGAGCCTCCCGATGAAATGCTACAGCACCTTTCCTAATTATTAACCTCATACTATCAAATCATTTTTTTGGAAAGCAGTGACATAAGCCTTTGGGTTTATTCAGTCACGCCTTTGCTCCAAGTCCTCACTCGTACCTCGCTCCGGGCTTTACGCGCCAGTCGGGTTTAGGTGGCCAAAGCAGTGCTTATATTTTCTTTTTTTTTAGAAAACTGTAGAAAAAATCAGGTTCATCAGCACAAACCGTTGTACATAAACGGGATGGAAGCGGCATCCTTTTGCTGTCGGCCTGAGCGGAGCCGAAGGGCAGCAAAGGATATAGCGGACAGCCCGACCGGAGCCTCCCGACAAAATGCTACAGCACCTTTCCTAATTATAATCTTGATTCTTTTGAAAAGCAGTGATACAAGCCTTTGGGTTTCTTCAGTCCCGCCTTTGCTTCAAGTCCTCACTCGTACCTCGCTCCGGGCTTTACGCACCAGTCGGGTTTAGGTGGCCAAACAGTGCTTATATTTTCGTTTTTTTTTTAGAAAACTGTAGAAAAAACCAGGTTCATCAGCAAAAACCGTTGTACATAAACGGGATGGAAGCGGCATCCTTTTGCTGTCGGCCTGAGCGGAGTCGAAGGGCAGCAAAAGATATAGCGGACAGCCCGACCGGAGCCTCCCGACAAAATGCTACAGCACCTTTCCTAATTATTAACCTCATACTATCAAATCATTTTTTTGGAAAGCAGTGACACAAGCCTTTGGGTTTATTCAGTCCCGCCTTTGCTCCAAGTCCTCACTCGTGCCTCGCTCCGGGCGTTACGCACCAGTCGGGTTTAGGTGGCCAAACAGTGCTTATATTTTCGTTTTTTTTTAGAAAAATGTAGAAAAAACCAGGTTCATCAGCAAAAACCGTTGTACATAAACGGGATGGAAGCGGCATCCTTTTGCTGTCGGCCTGAGCGGAGCCGAAAGGCAGCAAAAGACATAGCGAACAGCCCGACCGGAGCCCCCCGATAAAATGCTACAGCATCTTTCCAAATTATTAATCCATTATTTTAACCACCCGAAACCTTTATTACGTTAACCTGTTAATTTATGCCGCCGCTTTCTTGATAAGATAAAAACAACATCCTAACTTAGCTGCCGACCAACTTATTTCATAAATAACCATGAGCCATTTTAATGATTTTAATAATGCGCAGGTAGCAAAATTGCCCAATCATTTAAAACAATTTATTGTTGACCAGAACTACGAAAAATACACCCCAATCGATCAAGCGGTATGGCGTTATGTAATGCGCCAGAATTACAGTTACCTTAAAAATGTAGCATATTACCCTTACATAAAAGGCTTACAGCGGGCAGGTTTAAGTATCGAATACATTCCTGATTTGCAAACCATGAATGATAACCTTGGTAAAATTGGGTGGGGAGCGGTAACTGTTGATGGCTTTATTCCACCAGCAGCTTTCATGGAATATCAGGCCTATCGGGTGCTGGTAATTGCTGCAGATATCCGCCAGATTAATCACATCGAATATACACCAGCACCAGATATTATACACGAAAGTGCCGGCCATGCACCTATCATTGCCGATACCGATTACAATAATTATTTAAGCTATTTTGGTTCGATTGGTGCGAAAGCCATGTTTTCGGCGAAAGATTTTGAACTTTACGAAGCCATCAGGAAGTTATCGATTTTGAAAGAAGCTGTAAATGCCGATGAATTTGCGATTGCCGGGGCAGAAAAAGAATTGCGCTACATTAGTGAAAATATGGGCGAACCCTCTGAAATGGCATTACTTGGTCGCTTACACTGGTGGACAGTTGAATATGGTTTGATTGGTACTTTAGAAAACCCAAAAATTTACGGTGCAGGTCTGCTTTCTTCCATCGGTGAAAGCGCTACCTGCATGCAAAGAGACGTCGTAAAACTTTGGTATAACATCGATACAATTAATTACGCTTATGATATTACTAAACCGCAGCCACAGCTCTTTGTAACCGAAACTTTCCAAAACCTGATTGATGTGCTGGAAGAATTTGCCAATACCATGGCTTTTAGAAAAGGTGGATCGGAAAGCATTATGAAAGCCATTGCCTGTAAAAATGTAGCTACTGCAGTTTACAGTTCGGGTTTACAGGTGAGCGGTGTATTTACCGATATAGGCATTAACGCTAATGACGAAGTAACTTTTATTAAAACCACAGGGCCATCTGCATTGGCCTTTAGTGGTAAACAATTGGCTGGCCACGGGAAGGATTACCATGCAGATGGCTTTTCGTCGCCGGTTGGCCGTTTAAAAGGAGCAGAAAAACCATTTGAGGATTATAGTCCATCAGAATTACAATCTTTAAACATCATCAAAGGAGAGAAAACTGAACTTACGTTTGAAAGCGGAATTAAAGTTGTAGGAATAGTTAAAGATATTATTACCGAAAAAAGTAAGTTGATTTTAATTGCCTTTAACGATTGTACGGTTACCGAAAATAACGGAAACATGCTGTTTAAACCCGAGTGGGGCATTTATGATATGGCTATAGGCGAAACCATCGTTTCAGTTTTTAATGGAGCTGCCGATAAAGATGCTTACGAGGAGATTACGTTAATTAGCAAGGAGAAAACGTATAAAATTACCTATGATGATAAAACATTAAAACTGCACGGTTTATACCAAACAGTTAGAGCGATCAGGGAAAATGGTGAAAACCTGGATCAGCTTGGCGAAATTTTCTTACAACTAAAAACAAACCACCGTCAGGATTGGCTTTGTGCCTTAGAAATTCTCGAAATTATTTACCATAAAAAGATTTACCATCAGCTGGAAAAGGAAATTCAGGTTTATCTTGAAATTAAAGCAGGCAAAGAATTAGATCATACCAAACTGATTAATGACGGCTTACATGTGATTAAGAATCCGGTAAGTCAGCTCCTTGTGGAAGATTGATTAATCGCTTTAATTTCATTAACTTTACGTTATGACAACCATCACAGTACAAGTAGATAACGAACAAAATGCTGCGCTTCTTGAAAAGATGCTGAAGGCATTATCTTTTGTAGAAGATGTTGATATCAAAACCCATCAGCCTAATATGGTTGAGGAGCCTAGGGGATCTTATCAGAAATTAAAAAAAGCAATTGACAATACCGAAGGCAATTTAATGTTTAAGGATATTAAAGATCCATCTAAATGGCAAAGTGATTTAAGAGATGAATGGGAACGTAATATTTGATACGAACATAGTTATCTATTTATCTAAAAAACTTTTAGCTCCCGAAAAAGTATTTGCAGAAAACATCATTTATTCTATTTCCATGATATCAAAAATGGAATTACCTGGATATGGATTTAAAGACAGATTGGAAGAAAAATACATCAGCGAGCTAATTGGTTCTTTAAACGTTATACCTTTAAATGATGCTATAGTAAATATGACTATAGCTATCAGAAAAACTAACAAAATCAAACTGCCAGATGCTATTATTTATGCTACAGCGCAAGTAATGAATGGGAAACTCTTAACAAATAATACTGCTGATTTTGAAATAATAAATAGTACTGTAATATTTGTTAACCCGCTAAATTCATAAAAGCGTTTAATTCTCATATCTTCAACCTTTTAACTTTACAACAATTTTTAATTCCTTTTAATGAATATTATAATTACAGGTGCCAGCAGCGGAATCGGTTTCGAAACCGCTTTAGAGCTTAGCTTACATAAAGAAAACAAGATTGTTGCCATTGCCCGTTCAGCAGATAAATTGCGCAAACTCTTAGAAATTGCTAAAGGCATTAATCCCGACTGTACCCTTTTACCTGTAGAGTTTGATATAGTAAATGATGATTATGCGGCCCTGATTCCTTTTTTAAAAGAACGTTTGGGTACAATTGATATCCTGATCAACAATGCAGGCGCTTTAATTAATAAACCTTTTTTAGAAACCACCGAGGTTGATTTAGGCGAAATGTTACAAAGCAACGTGATCTCACATTTCAGGATGATTCAGCATATTTTGCCTTTAATGCAAAGCGGAAGCCACATTGTAAACATTGGTAGCATGGGTGGTTTTCAAGGGAGTGTTAAATTCCCGGGGCTTTCTGCCTATTCGGCAAGTAAAGCTGCCTTGCACACGTTAACAGAATGTTTGGCTTTTGAATTGGCTGAGACAGGAATTAAAATTAATTGCCTTGCGCTAGGATCTGCACAGACAGAGATGCTGGAAGCAGCTTTCCCTGGTTACCAAAGCCCGGTGATGGCTTTTGAAATGGGAAAATATGTTGCTGATTTTGCAAAAACCGGACATAAATTTTTTAATGGAAAAATTTTACCGGTAGCAGTTACTACACCATAATGTGATAATTTTTAGTAATTTGCAGCATCGAAAAACTAAAAAAATCTATGGAAACAAATTCTCCCTTTAAAACAGTCGACAGTGGAAAAAATGCTGCTGTTGTTAGTTACATCTTTTTAATCGGTTGGCTGGTATCGTACTTTGCTATGTACAAAGACAATAAAACAGCGCTGTCCAGCTATCATTTAAGACAGTCTTTATTGCTTCATTTGGCCATCATTGTACTTAATGTAGCGGTAACGATACTGATTATGATTGTGCCAACTGCTATATTTGGTTATTTAAGTTATGCAGTTTACATTGCCTACATTATTTTGATCATCCTGGGTGCTATAAGTGCGAATAATGGTGAGCAAAAACCACTTCCGTTAATCGGCGACAAAGCGCAAACCATGTTCCCAAGTATATAATCGAAGCCAAATATTTTAATTCGAGTCCGGGTAAGTTAACCCGGACTTTTTTGTTTTAACTCATTTTCAACATTTTAATCGACTTTAGATATTTTTTATATCTTTGGCTCCAACATATGAAGAAAATAATAATCCCGATTTTGTTTTTCATTTTGTCTGCCACGGCAGGAAAAGCCCAAACAATCTTACCCGCTCAATACCAGGACCTGGTAAAGAAATTAGTTGCCAGCCTTCCAAAAAATGCAACAGTTACGGAAAACAACTCTTCCACAAACTCCACAACCCTTATCGATTTTGCCAAAAGTATGTTAGGAATCCCCTATCGTTATGCTACAAGTAACCCGAAAGTTGGTTTTGATTGCTCTGGTTTTGTAAGTTATGTGTTTAGCAATTTTGGCTTTAAAGTTCCACGTTCTTCAAGAGAATTTAGCTATGCGGGTAAAGAAACCAGTTTGGAAAATGCAAAAGTTGGCGACGTACTGATTTTCACAGGCAGTAATTCAAGAATAAGAAGAATCGGTCATGTTGGAATTGTTTATTCTATTGATGAAAACGGGATCAAATTTATTCATGCCTCTTCGGGTAAAGCGCACCAGGTAACCATTACCGATCTTGATGGTCATTATAAGGCCCGCTTCATGAAAATTGTGAGTATTCTTTAATTATTTTTTATATTTCCACATTCTCGTTTTGCCTTCTGCAAGCCATTCTAAAGTGGTTTCCAATCTTTTTATTCTGGTTGCTTCCGTTTTAGCTTCCTCAAGCCACAATACATAATCTTTTTTATTGGATGGACTAAAATTCTGGAATGTCGCTAAAGCTTCAGGGTATTCTTGTAAAGCTTCCATAAAATATTCAGGTATAACCAGTTCTTTCTTCTCAGTAGCTTTTGGTTTTGGTGGTAGTTTTATATTATCCTCATTTAATTGAATGGCTCGCTGAATATAGGCAATCAGGATCTCATCAGATGGCAGGTCATCAAAAGATTTTATTTTACCCAATAAGCCCATGGCTTCAGAATGTTCTTTAAAGATGCCATACTCATCCTGCATTAACGAGCCTTTCCAAAAACCAAAGGCACAATGATGCTTGAAAGACGCCATGTGACAAACCGTACCTTTATAATCGAAGAACGGCATCCCCCATTTAATTTTCTCTTCAATCCGTGCATCCGCCTTATGCACCAGACTCCTTAAATGATCCAAAATCGGAATGGCAAACGCTGCCGAATTAATAATGTACTGGTCTACCTGAACAATTGTGTGCATAACTAAGAGATTACAATAATAAATTTAAAGCAAAACAACCTTTAAAGCAAGGTCTACATCTCCATTATTCAGAAATTTCTTCGCAAGTTCATGCAACTCCCTTTCGCGGTTGGTACTGTCGCCAATTGTGGCATCGAGTACTTCTTTAACTTCGGGATTTGTGTTGATCAGATCAATTTCCTCATCAGTGGGTATTTGCTCAACATTGCCGAGCATGCCTAAATCGTTTCCTGTTAATACTTTCGAAAAGCGGACTGATTGTGGTAAACGATCAACCCCGATACCCAATTTAGCTAAAGGTTTTGCCACTTTAAACAAATTATCCTTTGTAACCCTGCAATACCAGTCGCCACCCAAACGGGCTACCAGATCAATTTTATGCTGGTCGATCCTACCGTTTTCATCTAAAATTTCTTCTTTGATGTGGATTACTTTTATTTCAGCCAGAATCAGGTTTCCTGCGCCATGCTTATCACCCAACGAAATTACTTCATTTACCACACATTCAAATTGCACTGGCGCCTCGGCAACTCTTGGCGGCCAAACCAGATCAGATTTCAGCATGGTAAAACCAGCTTTCTCAAACTCATTTATGCCTTTTGCATACTCGGTACTGGCCAGGCTCATCTGCTGCACCATATCGTAGTTTACAATATTGATCACGCATTCTTTAACCTGTAGTACATTTTCCAGGCTATGTTTAGTGGTATTATCGCGTACCCTCCTCGATGGGGAAAAAATACAGATGGGTGGATTTGTACTAAACATATTAAAGAAACTGAAGGGGCTTAAATTTATATTTCCTTCGGCATCAATAGTTGAGGCAAAACAGATCGGTCGCGGAGCGATAGCGTACTGCAGGTAGTTTTGTAGTTCTACAGGGGTTAAATCGGAGGTATTTAAGGTCAGCAAGGTTTTATTGAGTTAGATTTTAAAATTATTCTTTTTTTAGAAAGCAAATGCAGTGGTTATTGGGAAACAGCAGTCCCGCTATACGTTATTATTCCCGATGAAAAATCGGGAGATAGCCGCTGTTGCCGGGTTTACATAGCAAGGTTGACCTAAGTAATATAAACCTGACAATAGCGAACACGAAGTAAGGGCTAGTTCAGCCCTTGCGAAGTAAAGCGGATGGCAGGGCTTCACCAAGCTAAATGCTCGGAACCTTGCTTTCCTTAAACCTCAGAAATTAATTTTTCTTTAAGGCTAAAATCGAAAAATCCGTGTCAGCCTTCGTAATAGTATTGGTCAAAGCACCAAGCCCTGTTATTTCCATCTCCACAACATCACCTGGCTGTAACCATTGTACTTTATAATTTGGATCGTTAAGTAAACCAGTACCATTTAATTCTAAGAAACAACCCGTACCCACCGTTCCTGAACCAATTACGTCACCAGGAAGAATATCGACACCATAAGCGCAACGTTCAATAATTTCGGCAAAAGTCCAGTCCATATCAGCAGCATTTCCTTTTGAAACTTCGATGCCGTTTACTCTGCAGGTCATCTTAAGATCGTAAGCATTACCTACATGCCCTTCTTTAGGAGCAACCTTGTACTGCAATAATTCATCAGGCGTTACCAGCCATGGGCCAATTACGGTAGAAAAATCTTTTCCTTTTGCAGGGCCTAAATTCAACAACATCTCTTCCATCTGCAAAGTACGGGCGCTCATATCGTTCATTACCATATAACCTGCAATGTATTCATCAGCCTCAGCGGCTTTAATATTTTTTCCTTTTTTACCGATAACAATAGCAAGCTCCAATTCGAAATCCAGTTTATCAAAATGATCTGGCATGCATTCTATATCTCCTGTACCCTGAATAGCGTTGTGATTGGTGAAATAAAAGATTGGATACTCATCAAATTGAGGAATCATGTCTACCTTTCTGTTTCTACGTGCCGCAGCAACATGCTGCCTGAAAGCGTAACCATCACGACAACTGGCAGGATGCGGAACAGGCGCCAAAATCTCATAAAAAATTTCTTCTTTAGCCTCCAGGCTTCCTTCTTTAATCTGATCATCAATGCGTTTTGCCCTTTCCATTAACACCTCTCCTCCCTGCAAAAATTCGTTCATGTTGTCAGGAATAAGCTTATCGCAGCTATTTAAATTATAGATATGCCCACTTACAAACACACCAAGATGCTCTCTGTCTTCGGTTTTATAGGATACTAGTTTCATATATGATTTGGTTAAATACGCGGTAAAGCTAAGCAATTAGGTTATTCAAAATAAAACTTAATCCGTATTATTTTAACACGGTATATTGTTGAAGGGTTGGTTTTATTACCCGAAAATCTTTTGGCTGAAGTACTTTGAAACGTTTTCAATTGGAAATACCCCCCAATCATCCACCCGATATTCCCAATGGTACACCTGTAGCAGTAGGCACCCCGCTTCTCCCAATTTATCGATAGGCTAAAAAAAATTAAACCTGTAAAAATATTTTTCATTGGGATGATTGCATATTAAGTATTTAAAATTTTAACTTTTGAATAAAATACTTACCTTAGTAGTATTAAAACCATGATCTTAAAAGCATTACATATTAATCTGGTAAACGACGCTATTGCAGCCCGTCGCTATAAGATGCTATCCAAGCTGATCATGGCTCAGTATTCACTGTAATTTTATTCACCCTTCTTTTTAATTGAAACGCGTAGCCGTTTTAATTGTTAATTCATTAGGATTTTTTCTTTTCTAACCATAACATCATATAATTATGCCTATTTATCATAAATTGGGGCAGATTCCAGCTAAACGTCACACGGTTTTTCGTAAACCTGATGGAAATCTTTATGCCGAAGAATTGGTATCAACCGAAGGTTTTTCCAGTTTATATTCGTTGGTTTATCATTGTCATCCGCCAACCATGGTAAAACATTTGGGAGAACCTTATAGTGTTGAGCCAAAAATCGCACGTGAAAAACACCTGAAGCACACCAGTTTAATCGGTTTCAATATTGAACCTGAAGATGATTTTCTAGAAAGCAGAAAAGCTGTTTTGGTAAATAGCGATCTGCATATCGTTCTGGCTGCGCCTAGGAAAACAATGACCGACTATTTCTACAAAAATAGTCAGGCCGATGAGATGATCTTCGTACATGAAGGTTCTGGAAAGCTGAAAACAGGATTCGGAGAAATTAAGTTTGCTTACGGCGATTACCTGATCATTCCAAGGGGAACCATCTATCAAATGGAATTTGATACCGAACAAAACAGGTTGTTTATTGTAGAAAGTTTTAGTCCGCTAAGACCGCCAAAAAGATATTTAAATCAGTTTGGGCAGTTGATGGAACATTCTCCTTACTGCGAACGCGATTTGAGGCTACCAGAAAACCTGCAAACACACGATGAATACGGCGATTTTAAAGTACTCATTAAAAAACAGGGCTTAATTTATCCATACACTTATGGTACGCATCCTTTTGATTATGTTGGCTGGGACGGTTATCATTATCCCTATGCTTTCTCTATCCACGATTTTGAGCCGATAACAGGACGCCTGCACCAACCGCCTCCGGTTCATCAAACTTTCGAAGGACACAATTTTGTGGTTTGTTCTTTTGTTCCCCGCAAATACGATTACCATCCTGATTCGATCCCTGCGCCTTATAATCACAGTAATGTGGATAGTGATGAAGTGCTTTATTATGTAGATGGTGATTTTATGAGCCGCAAGAGTGTGGTTAAAGGTCAGATTACCTTACACCCAGGCGGTATTCCACATGGGCCACATCCGGGTACTGTAGAAAAATCAATCGGGAAAGAAAAAACAGATGAGCTGGCAGTAATGATCGATCCTTTTAAGCCTTTAATGCTTACACAGGATGCTTTGGATATAGAGGATGAGAATTATCACAAAAGCTGGCAGATTAATGTAGAATAAAATTAGTAGGAAGTCGGGAGATCAAGGTCCGAAGATAACTTGCAGACGAAATAGATGGCTAGCAGTTATCCAACATTTAAACTTTACAACCTTAAAACATTTAAAAACAACATATCACATCCGACTTCGGACCTCCCACCTCGGACTTAAATAAAAACAAATGGAAACACAAACATTCGCAGAAAAAATATCAAAAGCACCAGATTTTTTGCCTATTAACGGAACAGATTATATCGAATTTTATGTAGGCAACGCAAAACAAGCGGCTCATTACTACAAAACGGCATTTGGGTTTCAAAGCCTGGCTTATGCCGGACCGGAAACTGGCGTACGCGATCGTTCGTCGTATGTATTGCAACAGGGTAAAATCAGGCTGATCCTGACCACAGCATTAAAATCTGATCATCCGATATCAGAGCATGTAAAAAAACATGGCGACGGCGTAAAAGTATTGGCGCTTTGGGTGGATGATGCTTATAGTGCCTTTGAAGAAACCACAAAACGTGGCGCCAGGCCATACATGGAGCCTAAAACCTTAACTGATGAACATGGCGAAGTTAAAATGAGCGGTATTTACACTTATGGCGAAACGGTGCACATGTTTATAGAACGTAAAAACTATACCGGAACTTTTATGCCAGGTTACCGGGTATGGGAAAGCGATTATCAACCAGCTGATGCGGGCCTTTTATATATTGATCATTGTGTGGGTAATGTGGGCTGGAACCGCATGAACGAAGCCGTACAATGGTATGAGGATGTAATGGGATTCGTAAATATTCTATCTTTTGATGATAAGCAAATCAATACCGAATATTCAGCTTTGATGAGTAAAGTGATGAGTAATGGTAACGGTTATTCGAAATTCCCGATTAACGAGCCTGCCGAAGGCAAAAAGAAATCGCAAATTGAAGAGTATCTGGAATATTATGAGGGTGAAGGCGTTCAGCATATTGCCGTAGCAACAAAAGATATTGTTAAAACCGTTAAAGAATTAAAATCACGTGGCGTTGAATTTTTAAGTGCTCCACCAGAAGCTTATTATGATATGATGCCTCAGCGTGTGGGCAAAATTGATGAAGAAATAGCCTTATTGGAAAGCCTGGGCATTTTAGTCGATTGCGATGAAGAAGGATATTTATTGCAGATTTTCACCAAACCTGTTGAAGACCGCCCTACCCTTTTCTTCGAGATTATTCAGCGTAAAGGTGCGCAGAGTTTTGGTGCGGGTAACTTCAAAGCACTATTCGAATCGTTGGAACGTGAGCAGGAATTGAGAGGTAATTTATAGTAATTCCGTCATCTCGAGCGGAGTGCAGCGTAGTCGAGAGATCTGTTTTAGATAGATCTCTCCATTCCGCTTCGCTTCAGTCGAGATGACGTTTTTTATTTAGCTCGTCATTCCCGCGCAGGCATATCGTGTGGACACAATTAATTACGATATTTTCTTCCGCTCTATGCCGCGGTGGCATGGTACTTTGGAGCGCCAAAGTACCCAAAGCGCTTCGTCAATCCAGCAATGAGCCTTTTGCACAATCCCATACGCATCAAAAAAACAGTGGCACTTCGTTTTGTGTTCAATCTCTTTTTAAAAAATTAAATCCATCGTCATGAACACAAAACCACTGCGTTTCAGGTTTGTTAGTGCAAGTTTATCCGGACTGCTACTGTTTTTTTGATTTCCCCTGCTCCTGGGATTGACAGCGTCCTTGGCTAAAATTCGTTCTTTATTAAAGTTGGTTAGCAAAATGCCCAAACCATTCTTAAAAAAGATGTGTCCACACGATAGGCGCAGGCGGGAATCTTAATGCTTATGAAACATTAACATGCATTAAGATTCCCAATCAAGTTGGGAATGATGAAACTTTTCTCAACTACAATACTTCTCCCAAATGTTTATAATTCGATTTTATCGTATCCAGAACTTCACTCATTTTACCACCCAGCATTAATTTTGCCATCGATTCTGTCATACCTTTTATTTGTGCCCATTCTATTTTTGGTGGCATTGCCAAGGCATTGGGATTGGTCATGATATTTAACAACACAGGTCCTTCCTCGTTTAACGCATGACTAATCGCAGTTTCCACCTCTTCAGGCCTGGCTACAGTTATTCCTTTAAAGCCCATGGCCTGTGCAACCAACGCAAAATCAGGGTTAATCATATCGGTTTCATTATCGGGTAAGCCATCCACTTCCATTTCCAACTTTACCATTCCCAGGGCCCTGTTGTTAAAAACAATCAATTTTATCGGCAGGTTATACTGTTTAATGGTTGCCAGATCACCCAAAAGCATTGATAAGCCGCCATCACCACAAAGCGCAATTACCTGCTGCTGTGGATGCGCCAAGGCTGCACCAATGGCCATCGGCATAGCATTGGCCATAGAACCATGATTAAAAGATCCAAGCATTTTACGTTTACCTGTTCCATCGATAAAACGTGCTCCCCAAACACAGCACATCCCGGTATCTACCGTAAAAATAGCATCATCGGCTGCTAAACGATTTATGGTTTCAGCTACAAATTCAGGTTGGATTTTATTTTCCTCACCCTGATCTTTAACATAAACCTGTTGCTGTTCTTTCACTTTCTGATAAAACTCTAATTGAGATTTTAAGAAGCTATCATCTTTCTTTTCGGAGAGAAGTGGTAATAATGCTTTAATCGAATCGCCGATGTTTCCACATAAACCTATGGTAAGTTTAGCCCTCCTGCCCAAACGCTCAGGTTTTTCATCAATTTGCACAATTTTGTTCTTTACAGGCATGAAATTTACATAAGGAAAATCAGTTCCCAGTAGAAGCACTACATCGGCCTCGTGCATGGCGTGATAGCCAGATGGCTGTCCTAAAAGTCCTGTCATACCCACTTCATAAGGATTATTGTATTGTATCCCCATTTTCCCTCTGAATGAAAACCCTACCGGCGCTTTTAATTTACCTGCTAATTCTACCACTTCATCATGTGCATCGGCAGCGCCTATCCCACAATAAAGCATAATTTTCTTTTCACCATTCAGTAAAGTTGACAGTTCATTTAATTCCAGATCTGATGGCCGGACCACCGGTTTATTGTTGAACAATTGCATAGATGTTACGCTCTCCACTGCATCCATTTGCGCTACATCACCAGGCAAACCGAATACGGCAACACCTTTTTTATGAATGGCATGCTGAACAGCTGTTTGAAACATTCTTGGTACCTGCTCCGCAGTGGTAGCTACCTGGTTATAATAACTACAATCATCAAATAATTTTATGGTATTCGTTTCCTGAAAAAAGTCCATTCCAAATTCCCCTGTTGGTATGGTGGAGGCTATGGCAATTACGGGAACATGTGATCGATGTGCATCGTAAAGGCCGTTAATCAAATGCACGTGGCCCGGACCACAGCTACCCGCACAACAGGCAATCCCGTCAAGTTCGGCTTCGGCTGCTGCTGCAAATGCACCAGCCTCTTCATTACGTACGTGGATCCACTTTATTTTGCCATTTCTTCTTACAGCATCGTTAAAATAATTTAAACTGTCTCCGGTAACGGCATAAACTCTTTTTACACCAACCTCAACCAGCATTTCAACCAGTTGTTCTGCAACATTTTTACCCATGAAAGTATTTTTTAATGATGGATTTTATATAGCTACTAAATAGAAGAAGCTGGTATATTGTTTTAGCCTAGAAGCAGAAAAGAACCAATCTGACCTTACAAAGACTTTATACCAACAATTTGTAACATAAGTAAAGTTTATAATAGCTGCATGAAGTTTCTTCACTAAAACTTCATAAATGAAGTGCACCTTTGAAATAACAAAACACGAAGCGATTTCAATTTTGTTAAATTCTAAAAACTCATAATTAGTTTTTTAGTTTTCCGGTTACCCTTATCTGATACCTCATGTATTGCAAAATACATGAGGTTTTTTTTATAAATTAGCCAATAACCTCAGTTCGAATTAGTGAAATATTTTAAAGGTTTCCTATAGATATTTTTAATAATATTCATCACCCTGACCTGTAGTATAGCGGAAGAGACATTAAACCGAGCCCTAAGCGAGCTCACCGCAGGTAATTTATTTCAGGGTCTATCTAGCAGAAAAGATCCCGAAACCCGAAACGGTATCAACAATAAATATAATGATGGCTAAATGTTTAGCCACGAATATAAAAAGAGAAATCAAGTTTTTAAAACTTGACTTCTCTAAAATCACTCCGTACTTTCCTTAAGCATTTGATACAAATCAGCAGCTCCGCCATCAAATTTGGTTCCGTTTACATAAAATGATGGTGTTCCATTTACGCCACTGCGCATACCGCTGTCAAAATTGTCTTCTATAATAGTTTTGATCTTTTCTGAAGCACTATCTTTCTGAAACTGTTCTAAATCCAACCCAATGGTTTCGGCCAGTTCGTCGAACAGCTCGCCATTTAAACGATACTGGTTTTCGTAAAGTGCATCGTGCATATCCCAAAATTTGCCTTGCAATGCCGCTGCTTCAGCCGCAATGGCTGCCGGAAAAGCATATTCGTGCGCATTGGCCAAAGGAAAATGGCGGAAAACAAATCTGATCTGATGACCAAAAGTTTCTTCAATTTCTTTCATGATGGGATAAGCATCTCCACAGTATGGACACTGATAATCGCCAAACTCCACAATGGTAATACTTGCCGAATCATTACCTTGAATATGATCCTGATCGTTTACTTCGGGTTTTAATGTGCTCATCGCTTTTATTTTTTGCTTAATTCTTCCAATGCATCCAAAATCCCATCAGCACCAGGGTTAACGGCTACAGGTGATAAATAACTCCAGGCAATTTTTCCGTCTTTATCAATCACAAACAGTGCCCGTTTACTTTCGCCAACTTCATCATCATATACACCATAAGCTTTAGAGACCGCACCTTTTGGTTCAAAATCAGCCAGTAACGGGAAATGTAGTTTTCTGTTTTCTTCAAAAGCAAGGTGGCACCAAACACTGTCTACAGAGACACCAAAAATCTGTGCATCATACTTGTTAAAATATTTTAGCATTTCGTTATAAAGTGCCATTTGGTCGCTGCAAACCGGACTCCAATCCGCAGGATAAAAAGCCAGGATAACATTTTTGCCTTTAAAATCTTTAAGTTTTATTTTCTGATCAGGAGTAGCATTCAATTCGAAATCTGGTGCTGTAGCGCCTTTTTCTAACATATTATCGAGTTTAAATTAAATCGTTTATTAATTAACAGTGTACCCGTACTGTTGTTTTTGTTTTGAAACAAAAGCTTAGCCTAATTTTTGCCTTTTAATTAAATATGACTGGAGAACAGGATAAAATCCTTCATTCATATCGGCATCAATTAAGTCGATTTTATATTGGGCACATTTTAAAGCAATCTGCTGGCGGTAACCGGAAACAGCTGCAGTATAATTTTCCTTTACCTGATTGGTATGTACTTTAATAGTTTCGCCGGTTTCCATATCAATAAACTGATATGGGCGGTTTTCAAAATTAAAATCTACCTCTTTTATTTTATCAACCACATTAAAAACCACTACTTCATGTTTGTTAAATTTCAAGTGCTGTAAAGCATCAAAAAACTGATCGGTTTTATCGGCATTGGTCTGCGTATTGAAGAGATCACTGAAGACAATTACCAATGAGCGTTTGTGGATTAGTTCTGCCACCTGGTGCAGTGCCTCGCTTAAATTAGTCTGTGCATTTACCTTTGGTTTCTGCAGCAGTTCTTCCAGTTGGGTAAATAAATATTTCTGATGCACCGTAGTCGATTTTGCCGGAGAATTTAACAATATCTCATCGGTAAATAGACTTAATCCGAAAGCATCGCGCTGTTTTTTTAGCAGGTACATTAAAGATGCCACAGCCTGTATCGAGAAAATCAGTTTGTTATTTTTCGGCTCCGGGAAATACATCGATGAGGAAACATCGATTACAAACTGGCAACGTAGGTTGGTTTCTTCTTCGAAACGTTTGCTGTAAAGTTTATCGGTTTTAGCATATAATTTCCAGTCGATATTTTTAACGTTATCGCCATTATTGTATTGGCGGTGCTCTGCAAACTCAACGGAAAAGCCATGAAACGGACTTTTATGCAAGCCCGTAATAAAACCTTCTACCACTTGCCGGGCCAGCAATTCTAAATTACCATAGCTTGTTTCATTCTCGTAGTTTACAACCTGCATATCGTAAAGCTAGTAAAAGATTTATTAAAAAAATGAAAAACTGGCCAACACTTCCAAAGTTTCAAACGCAACACAGTAGCCAACTGAAAACTTAAAATTTAAAACTGTAAACTGATTAGGGCGTTCCCCAAGCTACGCAAGGGGCAGGCTTTGCAGGGCTGCGCTTCGCTCCGGTACCGATGAAAGATCGGTACTGGACCCTTACAATCCCTAACGCAAAACCTACCGCTTTAAAATGATAAAAAAGACCTCGCAGGTTTATGAAACCTGCGAGGTCTAAAACCTATTTTTCATTTAAAATATCCATAATTTGCTCAAGCCCAGCTTTTATTTCAACGTATGATAATACTAAAGTATTGGGCTTTACTATAGTTTTAATCACCTTATCTCCAAACAAATAATAACGGGTTTCTATGCTACTTTTAATTTTAAACCCTTTTAAAGAAATCGGCTTATTGTAAAATACTTCTTTCTTATATAAAAAGAACAAACCACTGTTGTTGAAATAATAATCAGATTCGGCCTTTCCGGTTTCGCCATAAAAAACACAATGTATCTTTTTAAGTGCGCCTTTACTATAATAGCCAGTTACCTCACCACCTTCCGCCGACATTCCGAAAGCATCTCTTTTTTTCTTTTTATAAAACTTCAGTTTTTTGTTGATCGAGGCAAAATCAGATTTGATTTTCTTTATTATAGCCACGCTATCTATAGCATCATTAACTGGATTGTTATCAACTGCAAAAGTATTATTGCTGCTGCAAATAACAACAATTAACAATATTAGAAGTCTCTTCATGCTATTTTCCATTTTTTAAATCTTTAATACTTTTCCCAAAAGTCATCTGAAAGTGTGGATAATCTTTAAACCCCTTCCAATTCCCTCCCCATTCAAATCCGAGTTGTTCTCCAAATTGAACGACTTCTCTTGGCAAAATACTCCAAATTGCCTGCCCTTCTTTCACAATTACCACATCCATAGCTAAAGCATAATTATGATAACTTGAACCACCCTTTGCCTTGGTAACAATATTACCTGGAGTTGTTCTCCCCTGATTATATAACGCATTTTGTTCAGCAATCGTTCTTAAAGCTTGTACAATCCTCAATTGTATCCCAAGCTCCTCTTCAACTGTATTGATAAATTCTCTTGCAGGATTTTGCAATCTTCTATCTAAAGTTAAAATTCTTTTATTTGTTGTATCATCCCAAGTTGGCCTTAAATGTCTGGGTAATCCATTTTCAACAATTAATAGCAAAGAGTTTGTCTTTTTGTTAAACTTTATCACTCTTCTTCTATCCCAAATTATTCCCGAATCGAGATGATAATAATCTATATCCACCCCACCTTTTGCAAATTTTTTTTCTACTACATAATTTTTATGAATAGTATCAATAATTAACGTTATTGAAGAGCTGGAGTATGAACATGAGTTAAAACTCTGAAATGATTTAAAAGGATCATAAAAAGTAAATAAAATACCTGCATTCCTTTTTTCCTTTAAAGAATATTCCATAATTATCTTATTAATGTTTTGACAACTAATTATTAAATCACAATAAAATAATAGGGAATAATAATTTTACAGCAATTAAAATGCCATAATATCCAAACCTTGTAAATTTTAAAAACCTGCAGGGTTTGGACAGAACTTATAAAATAATACCCCGCAAGTTAAACCTGCGGGGTATTATCGGAAAATATTTTCAATTTATTTTCGATTCCTTGCTTGGTGGCTCACCAAACAGTTTTATCAAATATTATTTCTTCGCAATCCTATACAAATGTCCGTTATCAGTTACCGAATAAAGTGCTCCGTCTTTACCTTCTGCCATATCGCGGAAACGCTCACCCTTACCTTCCAGCAAGCGCTCTTCGCCAACAATTTTATTGTCCTTAATTACCAAACGAATAATGTGCGAACCGCCCAAACCGCCTACAAATAAATTGCCTTTCCACTCGGCTATGCTGTTACTGTTGTAAAACGCAATACAACCAGGTGAAATACTTGGATTCCAGTAATAAACCGGTTGTTCCATTCCTTCTTTTTGCTGAATACCATCTCCAACCTTTTTACCGCTGTATTCTGTTCCGTAGGTAATGATTGGCCAGCCATAATTTTTACCCGGCTTAATGATATTTACTTCATCACCACCTTTTGGTCCAAACTCTGCCTCCCATAAATCGCCTGTTGACGGATTAATGGCTAAACCATCCGGGTTACGGAGTCCATAAGCATAAATTTCAGGTCGGGCATCCGCTTGACCAGCAAATGGACCATTTGCAACCGCTTTTCCCTCTGGGGTAAGGTGCAAAATTTTACCTAATGAAGAATTTAAATATTGTGCCTGTATCCTGATATCGTTACCTGAACGTTCGCCTGTACTTACAAATAAGTTTCCGTTTTTATCAAAAACAATTCTAGATCCATACTGAAGTTTACCCGTATAAGCAGGTGTAGCACGGTAAATAATGGTCTGGTTTTCTATCGAAGTTTCGTTTGCAGCCAGTTTACCCTTAGCAATGGCCAATAAAACGCCTTTATCCTGTGGCTCCGAATAAGCCCAATAAATCATTCTGTTTTTTGCAAAGTTGGGATCTAAGGTTACATCCAGTAAACCACCCTGACCGGATGGATCAACCTTTGGTAAACCGGTAATTTTTTTACTTAGTTTTCCATCAGGGGTAAGGATCACCATGGTGCCCTGCTTTTGTGTGATCAGAAAACCACCATTGGGAAGTACTGAAATTGCCCATGGATTTTCTAATTTTTCATTGATGACCGTAATATCCAGAGGGGTTTTGGTTTTTATGCCTGCAATTCTGGTCTGCCCGGCAAAGGCAGGTTTATAATCAGCTGAAGGTTCATTGGTCTCAACAGGGTTTTGAGCCGAAACACAGGCAATATTTGCACAGTTTAGTGCAAAACCTGCCACTAAAATCCCTAAAGTTTTATTGTTAAATAAGTGAATAGACATGATTGTTAGTTTTTTATTAAAGAAACAAAATTATGTTTGCAATAAAAAACCCAAATCCATCAAATGAACCTGGGTTTTAAATATGTTACAAGCCTTTAGGCTTTGATCTTTTTGCTTTAAGCTTAAACTAAGCCAATTGCTTGTTCAATTTTTCTGCTAATACTGATTTAGGAACAGCACCAACTTGTTTGTCTACCACCTGGCCATCTTTAAAGTATAATAAAGCAGGGATGTTACGGATACCAAACTGCATCGAGATTTGAGGATTGTTATCAACGTTTACTTTTCCAACTACCGCTTTACCATCATACTCTTTTGCGATTTCTTCTACAACTGGACCAACCATGCGACAAGGGCCACACCATTCTGCCCAAAAATCTACTAATACGGGTTTATCTGATTTTAATACAAGCTCCTCGAAGTTTGCATCTGTGATTTCTAATGCCATAATTATTTTTTTTATGTTCAAATATATGTATTCAATTGTAATGCCATAACATCTGTAATGTCAATTTGACATTATTTTGAGGTATAGGGTATAAAGGTAAAGGGTTGAAGGTTTTAGATGCTTAAGCCTTTCGCCTTAAACCTTCCCGCCTTCCGCCTTAATTAAGCTTGTAATTTACAACATTCATTCCCATCAATTGTTCTAAGAACTTATTGTTGGGGTTTATTTTTAAATTTTTAGAAGGTAAATCGAGCATAATCTGCTTTTCGCTATCAAAAACAGCGAAGTTAAGTTGACAGTTCTGCTGTTCGGAGTTTGCCTTATTGTCTGCTAATATCGCCTCAATTTCTCGCATTAATTGATCGTTAACCCGCTCAATAGGCACCTGAATAGTTAAACTCTTCGCTAATTTATCCCGTAGTTCAGACATCAGGTTGATTGAGGTAATTTTAAACTCCCAATCGCCTGCTTTTCCAAAACGTTCACCTACCCTTCCTCTGATCTGCAGGAAATATCCTTCGGTTAAAAACGATTTAAATTTTAGAAAATCTTCACCAAACAAGGCCATTTCGCTGGCGTCTTCATAATCTTCGAAAACAAAAGTTCCGAATGGTTTACCGGTTTTGGTAATGCGTTGCGATGCCGCTACCACTAAGCCACCTACGCAAAGCTCGCGGTTTTTAAGTTTTTCGAACTCTGCCAGAACCTCTTCATTACTATCGCCCATGCGTACCTTGTTAATAATACTGAGTTGCCTCACACCATGGGTGCAGAATTTATCGAGTTCGAGTTTATAGTTATCCAGTGGATGACCGGAAAGGAAAATCCCGATGGCATCTTTTTCATACTTCAGTCTGTCCATTAAAGCCCACTCCGGAGAAACAGGCAAACTAGGTTCTAAAATCAGATCGGCTTTTGATCCACCGAACAATGAAGCCTGAGAAGTGCTTTCGTTATTTTGGAAGTCGTTGGCATATTTAATAATCTTTTCAATGCCATTCATTTTATCATTCGGCCCGATATAGAAATATTGTGCCCTGTGTCCGCCAAATGCATCGAAAGCCCCGCTGTATACAAAACTCTCATAAGCCTTTTTATTTACAATGCGGGTATTAGAGCGCTTAGCAAAATCGTAAACACTATTATAAGGCCCATTTGCCAGTCTTTCTTCTATAATACTTTCTACCGCCTTTTCGCCCACACCTTTTACTGCCGACATTCCAAAACGGACTTCACCTTTGGCATTTACTGAAAATTTAAGATCAGATTCGTTAACATCAGGCCCTAATACGGTAACACTCATCTGGCGACATTCTTCCATAAAGAAAGCCACCTGTTTAATATCACTCATGTTATTCGAAAGTACCGCGGCCATATATTCGGCAGGGTAATGCGCCTTTAAATATGCTGTTTGATAAGCAATCCAGGCATAACAGGTAGAGTGCGATTTGTTGAAAGCGTAGGATGCAAAAGCTTCCCAATCTTTCCATATTTTTTCTAAAGTTGCAGCATCATGACCTTTTTCGGCCGCCTGCTTCACAAATTTAGGTTTCATTTTATCCAGAACATCTTTCTGTTTCTTACCCATCGCCTTACGCAGTACATCGGCCTCACCTTTGGTAAATCCGGCCAGTTTCTGCGATAAAAGCATTACCTGTTCCTGGTAAACGGTAATACCATAAGTTTCTTTCAGGTATTCTTCGCAGGCATCTAAATCATATTTGATTTCTTCCTCACCATTTTTACGACGCACGAAACTTGGGATATACTCCATCGGTCCAGGGCGGTATAAGGCGTTCATGGCAATTAAATCGTCAAAAACCGTTGGCTTAAGTTCTTTCATGTACTTCTGCATACCCGGACTCTCGTACTGGAAGATACCGATGGTTTCACCACGCTGGAAAAGTTCGTAAGTCATTACATCATCAATCGGGAAATTATCCGGATTAAGGTCGATGCCATGTCGTTTCTTTACCAGTTTTACAGTATCCTTAATCAGGGTTAAGGTTTTTAACCCCAGGAAGTCCATTTTTAATAAACCTGCGCTTTCTACAACGGAGTTATCAAACTGGGTAACGTATAAATCAGAATCTTTGGCTACGGATACGGGAACGAAATTGGTAATATCACTCGGTGTAATAATTACCCCACAGGCGTGAATACCTGTATTCCTCAATGATCCTTCTAAAATCTGTGCCTGTTGTATGGTTTCGGCACTTAAATCTTTTAAACTGCCTAAGTTTTTTAACTCTACTACACGTTCGTATTCATCGGGGCGCAAAGCATCTTTTAAACTCTTTTCATCGAGGGTAAAGATTTTGGCCAGCTTCATGTTCGGGATCAGCTTGGCAATTTTATCGGCCTCGAAAAGTGGCAGATCCAATACACGGGCCGTATCCCGGATAGAAGATTTTGCCGCCATGGTTCCGTAGGTAATAATCTGCGCCACCTGGCTGGAACCGTATTTATTGATTACGTATTCCATTACGCGGCCCCGGCCCTCGTCATCAAAATCGATATCGATATCGGGCATGGATACACGATCGGGATTTAAGAAACGCTCAAAAAGGAGATCGTACTTAATCGGATCGATATTCGTAATCCACAGGCAGTAGGCAACCACCGAACCGGCAGCAGAACCACGCCCAGGACCTACTGAAACGTCTCTTCGCCGGGCTTCGGCAATAAAATCCTGTACGATCAGGAAATAACCCGGATAACCTGTTTTCTCAATGGTTTGTAATTCAAAGTCTAAACGTTCAGTAACCTCGGGGGTTAACGTACCATAACGTTTTTTAGCTCCTTCGTAAGTAAGGTGACGTAAAAACTTATTCTCTCCGCGTTTTCCACCGTCGGCTTCATCCTCGGCAACCAAAAATTCTTCAGGAATATCGAATTTCGGTAAGAGTACCTCGCGGGCAAGTTTGTAAATTTCAATTTTATCAAGAATTTCCTGAATATTCAGGATTGCCTCGGGCAGGTCGGCAAAAAGCGTCTTCATTTCATCGCCCGATTTGAAGTAGTACTCCTGGTTTGGCAATCCATAACGGTAACCGCGACCGCGACCGATCGGCGTAGCCTGTTTTTCACCGTCTTTTACACAAAGTAAAATATCGTGCGCGTTGGCATCCTTTTTATTAATGTAATAGGTGTTATTGGTGGCTACCAGTTTAACCGCATGTTTATTGGCCAGGGCAATTAAAGTTTCGTTTACACGGTCTTCATCTTCCTGGTTGTGGCGCATTACCTCTACGTAAAAATCATCACCAAACTGAGCTTTCCACCAAAGTAAAGCCTCTTCTGCCTGATTTTCGCCGAGGTTCAATATTTTATTCGAAATCTCTCCTGAAAGGTTTCCAGAAAGGACAATAATATCTTCTTTGTACTGTTCAATTACCTGTCTATCGATACGTGGGACGTAATAAAAACCTTTGGTATAGGCTATAGACGACATTTTAGCTAAATTATGATAGCCTTTTTTGTTCTTCGCCAACAGTACCATCTGGTAACCGTTGTCTTTTGCCGTGCGGTCTAAATGGTTATTACAAACAAAAAATTCTACCCCAACAATAGGCGTCATTACCACTTCAGTTGGGCGCTCGCCCGCTTCAATAGCAGCTGCGTTTTTAGCTTCGGCAGCTTTATTATGGTTTAAAACATGGTTAACAAAGTGGAAAGCCCCCATCATATTCGCATGATCGGTCATCGCTACCGCAGGCATTTTTTGTGCAGCTGCCGCTTTTACCAGATCGGGAATACTGATGGTACTCTGCAATACCGAAAACTGGGTGTGGTTATGCAAATGTACAAAAGTTGCTGCAGCAAGCTCTTGTTTATTACCTGCTAACGTTTGTTTAGAAATTCCGCTGCCCTCTGTTTTTTGCTGGCGTTTGCGGATTTCATCAGATGCGGCTTTTAGGTTGATGTGTTTTAAACCAACTCCTTCAATAGTACCAGGATTTACTTCCCTGAAGCGTGGGAAATATTCAACATCAACAAGCAGTTCTTCTTTTTTGAAAACCTCTCTTTTTACCAGCTCCAGGAAACAACGCGTGGTTGCCTCCACATCGGCAGTAGCATTGTGGGCTTCGTTAAAAGGAACGCCAAATAAGTAAGAATGCAATTCTGTTAAGGTTGGCAGTTTAAATTTACCACCCCTACCTCCAGGCAATTGTAAAAGCTGTGCGGTAACTTCAGTACAGGTATCCAAAACAGGCATTTCGGCCAGGCGGTTGGCTACACCAAAACGGTAAAATTCGCAGCCCATAATGTTTACATCGAAGCCAACATTCTGGCCCACAACAAATTTGGCTTTGTTTAAAACTTCGTTAAACTTAGCCAGCATTTCGTCAAAACCAATCCCCTGCTCGGCAGCAAGTTCGGTCGAAATACCGTGGATCCGTTCTGCATCATACGGAATGTTAAATCCCTCTGGTTTAACCAGATAATCCTGATGCTCAACCAATCTCCCCATCTCATCGTGCAATTGCCAGGCAATTTGTATACAACGCGGCCAGTTATCCGTATCGGTAATAGGTGCATTGTAATTGCGGGGCAAACCCGTGGTTTCAGTATCAAAAATTAAGTACATATTGTGCGGCAAAGAATTAACCGTTGTAGAATAATAACGGTTCTTCAAAAATAGGGAATTTGAGGGTTGATGCTGTCATCGTTTTATCAACAAAATGTGGTATAAAAGAAAAAATATATTTCGTTATTGCAATGCAAAAGTATGTACACAGAACTTAAAATAGTCTACGTTTGCAAACGAGGATCAGGCAACAAACCTCGCAGGTTTTAAAAACCCTGAGAAGTCTGGATGTTAAAAACAAATGACTTTTGTTTAATAAACCCGATAGCAGCGTAAAACCCGCAGGTGAGGAACGAGCCAAGGCTTTGAAGCGGATAGCGGAACTTTCATAACCTAAAAGCACCGAACCCGTCTCTTCTAAATAATATTAACCACCCAAGTCACCTGAGTGCATCTAAGTGCGCGGTTAATTAATCTAGTATTTAACGTCACCAATGGGGAAGATATGCTAACAGCTTGTTAAATTAAGTTAACCTTGCTTAACAAGAAAGATATCAATCAAAAAACTATTATTTTAGGAGTATACTATAAGTCAAAATTGCCAACATACGCCATGAAATTCATTTTACTTTCTATCTTCATCTTTGGAACCATCTCAATGGCATCTGCACAAAAGCAGATTAATATAGAATTAAAAAAGCAACTCGATTCTATTTTACAACTTGATCAAGGCATTAGAGAATTTGGAGATACCGAAACCTCTGAAAAAAGAAAAGACACTATTGCAGCATTATTTAATTATTCGAAAGAGGTACTTAAAAAAAGTCAATGGATGATAATGAAGGAAATGGATTCCATTCATCTTAAAAAAGTTGAAGCCATTGTTGCAAAGTATGGTTATCCAGGAAAAACACTTGTTGGCGAGCCAGCAAATACAGCAGTATTTTATGTAATACAGCATAATCCTGATATTATTTCAAAATATTACCCATTAATTGAAAAAGCGGGGAAAAGCGGAGAACTGCCTTTTAAATATGCCGCAATGATGTTAGACAGAAAATTGAGCAGCGAAGGGAAGGAACAGATTTATGGCACACAAGTTTATTCTCTGCAGATTGTTAACTCAAAAACAGGTAAAAAGGAGTTTTTCCAATATGTTATCCCTATCAAAGACGCTAAAAACGTAAACCAAAGACGTAAGAAAGCAGGTTTCGATACAACAGTTGAAGAGAACACCAGGCGATTTGGTTTTGTTTATAAAGCATATACGCCGGACGAGATCAAGAAAATCACAAAACCATCTAATTAAAGATGGGCCTTTTCAAAGTATTAGTACCGAACTCATCATCATTTTGACCTTTTTTATCCTCTTATTTTTTGGAAATGAGTGGTTCGGTTTTTCATGGCGGTATCCAGCCCCGCTTTCCGTTTTATTCCGATGAAGGATCGGAATGTTCACTACAATCGGGTTTATTTACAACAGATAGTAGCACAGTCGGCGCCACCTAAACCCGACCGTAGCGAGATGCCGATTTTTTCAATCGGCAGAAGCGGGGGCGGGACTGCAAAAACCCAAACGTTACTGTATCTGCTTTCCATGCCGAATTGATAAATCTTTTTAAAATAATGATGAGATTCTTCGCTGTGTTCAGAATGACAAGAGCTGTAAACTGAAAACCGCCAACTGAAAACTGTTTAAAAGTGCTCCTGACTCACCAACTCACTCACCTCGTATCCTTTCTGCCTGCACCTTTCTATAATATGCACCAATAAATCGGCTTCCATTTCAGGTTTACGGGCCATAATAAAGAGGTATTTTTCATCGGGATGCCCAACCACTACATAACTATAATCATCAGCCAGCTCTATAATCCAGTAACCGATTTTAAAAGGCCATAAAAACTGGGCTTTCATATCGCCATCAGCTTTTTCCTCGTCAAAAAACAGTTTCGAGGTGATCGATTTTTCTTCGGGTTTTCCATCTTTATGGTAGGTGGTGTACACATCAAAATGGTCGTCGTCCGCCAAAGTATAAGTCTCGGTGGTTTGTTTCCAATGTTTATCCATTAAGGTCGGGATAGAATATAATGAATACCATTTACCCTCAAAGGCTTTATAATCGATATTAGAAATGGGCTTGTTTTCCATAATTTGTTAGAACAAAAAAAACGCTGTTTAATACTTACTAAGTAAACCCTGATTAAATTATAAAGTTTTGAAAAGCATTTTTAAACCTTATATTTATTTCTACCTTCGATAGATATTTAACGATTGCAAACCACTAAAAATATAAATATATGAAAGTAACGGTTGTTGGCGCAGGCGCAGTTGGTGCCACTTGTGCAGATAATATTGCCCGCAAAGAATTAGCGAACGAACTTGTTTTATTGGATATTAAAGAAGGTTTTGCCGAAGGTAAAGCAATCGACATAATGCAAACTGCAACTCTTTTGGGCTTCGACACTAAAATTACAGGAGTAACTGCCGATTACAGCAAAACCGTTGGTTCTGATGTAGTGGTGATTACTTCGGGTTTGCCACGTAAACCGGGAATGACCCGCGAAGAACTGATCGGCATTAATGCAGGTATTGTGAAAGGCGTTGCCGAAAATATTTTAAAATTCTCTCCAGAGGCGATCTTTATCGTGATCAGTAATCCGATGGATACCATGACTTATCTCGCCTTAAAATCGTTAGGTTTACCTAAACACCGCATTATCGGTATGGGTGGAACCTTGGATAGTTCACGTTTCAAATTTTACTCATCGCAGGCTTTAAACTGCAACCCGAACGATTTACAGGGTTTTGTAATCGGTGGTCACGGTGATACAACCATGATTCCGCTAACCCGTTTAGCTACTTACCAAAGTTTACCGGTAAGCAATTTATTGGATAAAGTTACGCTTGATAAAGTTGCTGCTGATACCATGGTTGGTGGTGCTACTTTAACAGGTTTAATCGGAACTTCGGCATGGTATGCACCTGGAGCAGCCGGAGCAGCACTGGTTGAAGCCATTTTACGTGATGAGAAAAAACTATTTACCTGCTGTGTCTCGCTTGAAGGAGAATACGGACAGGAAGATATCTGCCTAGGCGTACCTGTAATTATCGGCCGCAACGGATGGGAAAAAATTATCGATTTCAAATTGACAGAAGATGAGCAGGCCGCATTTAACAAAAGTGCCGATGCAGTAAGAAATATGAACAGTGTACTGGCAGAAATGAAGCTGGTTTAAAATTATTGAATCGTCATTTCGAGCGGAGTGCAACGAAGCCGGGAAATCTAACTACAGAAATCCGTCTAGATAGATCTTTCCATTCTACTGCGTTTCAGTCGAGATGACGATTCTATCTTAAACCCCTTCATTTTAAACAATTTAAACATTGAATATCAAAGGTGTAGATAACATACCGGCTGATACACACAACATCAGCACCTACCATAAAATACCCATTTTGGATGGTCTGGAATTGCTAAATGCTAAAAAACACACCATCGATTTCCCTTTTCACACACATAACAACTTTAATATTACACTAATTTTAAATCAGACTTTTTGTACGAAACTTAACGATAAATTTTTACAGGCACCAATTGGTACATTGTCGATCACCAATCCGCACGAAGTACATGCAACTCCCTGCGATAATAAACTGGGCAATTCTTTCTTCACTTTCTACGTTTCGCCCGATGTACTCAAGAGCTTAAACAAAGGCCATAATGTTTTTTTTGAGGATAAGATCATCTACGATCACGACCTTTTCAACACTTTCTATTATTTATCCATGCATTTTAACAATCCAGAGGTTAACCTCGAAAAGGAACTCCTTCGTGTTTTAGAAAAACTGGTTGCGCGTTATGCGATAAGCTTGCATTTTGAATATAAAAAAACAGCGCTGTTTCAAAGTTTCATCAGCGAAAACCTGATGGAGAAGTTTTCTTTAACGGATACGGCTAAGCATTTTGGATTGGATAAATATAAATTCCTGCGTTTATTTAAACACGAAACGGGTTTAACGCCCAACAATTACATCCTTTTACAGCGGATAGAAAAATGTAAAAAACTCATCACCAAAGAAACAGATTTGATGGATGTTGCCTTCGAAACGGGCTTTTATGATGTGGCACACCTATCACGGCACTTCAAACGCTTTACTGGTGTAACACCTTCCGAGTATAAAAGGGCTTAAACCAGCAATTGCAATATCGTACAACAGCTTCAGGCATTTAAGCTTTACTTTTGCTATCACAATCAAACACAAATGAAAAAAGATAGCATCGCCATCCTTGTATTTTTAGTTTTTGGTCTTTCCGCAAATGCGCAGATTGGCAAAAACCTGATTCCCCTTAAGGTAGACAAAGTAACAGCCGATTTAACTTTAAAACAGGGCGAAGAAACCACATTTAGCTTCCTGCTGAAGAAAGATTTTTATTATTCGATAATTGTTGAACAAAAAGGGATTGATGTTACCATCCGCTTAAAAAATCATAATGGAAAAACCATACAGGATGTAGATTCGCCAAATGGCAGGTTCGGCAGCGAAAAAATCGTTTTCTCACCCGATAGCACGGCTAATTTCACCCTCTCGGTTAAACCCTTAGCTGATACAACTAATGCAAAGGAAGGCAATTATTCGGTTTTGGTTCAAAGTCCGCCCAAAAACTTAAAACAGTTAAGTTACAAAGGCCTCGAGCAAGATTTTAATATCCTGAAAAACGCTTTTATAGAAACACATGTTGGCCTGTGGTACAATACCTATACCCAATTCGACAGTCTCTGCAAGGTGCAAAAAAGCAAGATAAGGGATAAAATGACCGCTTTGGATTTTTACCAGCTTGTCGCTCCTGTGGTTACCTATACCAAAGAAGGCCACAGCGCAATCCAGCCTTCTGAGGAAACGAATAATTACATCAGGCAAAACGGCAGGTATTTCCCTTTTTTAGTAAAGATTGTAGATAAAAAGGTTTATATCCTGAATGATCTGGATAATTATAAAGCCAAAGGAATGCTGATTTCCAAAATCAACAGAAATAGTATTGAAAGCATCATGCAACAGTTTCTAAACATAGAACCAGCCGATGGTTACAATACCACAAGCAAATACCACTGGATAGAAACAGCCTTCTCCAAATATTACCTCCGTTTTTTCGAACAACAGCCCAATGCATTTAATCTCGAACTGATCAACCCCAAAACCAGCGAAAAGATTATCTATAACCAGGTACCGGCATTGAGTTTTAAACAATATGGAAAATTTGTATCAAAAGAAACAAAATCTATCCCCAATTACAGCTATAAAGAGCCTGCCACATTAAAGATCGATACACTGAATAGCGCAGCAATGCTAACGGTAAATACATTTTCGACCAGTAATTACAAAAACGGGAGAAAGGGTTTTAAGGAATTTCTGGCGAAGGGTTTCCAAAACATTGCAGATCACAAAATACAGCATCTTGTTGTCGATATCAGGAAAAACGAAGGTGGTGCACAAGGCATGGAAGATCACCTGATGTCATACCTGATCGATAAAGAATATCCTAAATATAAATATGCAGAAATTCCATCCTTTACCTATTCGTTTCTCGATTATACCGAATATCACGATAAAAATTCGCGGGATGATTTCGAGAAAGAGTTGAGGGGCGAATTTTACCGTAGCAATGATGGACGCTATCTGGACATACCTGGAAAATATAAAAGTGATACTCCACAGGTAAATCATTTTAAAGGGGATGTATACATCCTTATCGGTGGTTTATCTTTTTCGGGTGGTTCGGAGTTTGCTGCATTGGCGAAAAACTACACTAAAGCACATTTTATAGGTGAAGAAACAGGTGGTGGCTATTACGGTAACACCAGTGGCTATTTTATCCATTATACTTTGCCCACCTCCAAATTAACGGGCCGTATTCCGCTCATTAAGTTTGTTGTTGAAGAAAAGCAAAATGGGATCCCCTTCGGTCATGGTGTAATGCCAGATTACGAAGTTCAGCCCAAAATTGAAGAATATTTAAACGGTTACGACACTGAAATGGAATTTGTTAAAAAACTCATCAAAAACAAATAACCAACTTCTGACATGGTTTTCGGGTAATTAGTCTATTTTAGGGAGATAAACATTTGCTATGAAAGCCATCTCTATCCCTTTAAAACTGATCAACCTACAGGATGACGGCTTCCACCTTTTAATGGAAGTTATTCTTTTTAAGGAAAAACACCTTGCTGTTGTGGATACCGGTGCATCGCGGAGCGTGTTCGATAAATCATTAATCGAACAACACTTATCCGAAACGCTTCAGGTATCAGATGAGATTAATGCGGCTACACTTTTTACTACTACAACCACCATCCAGGCCACTATACCCGAAGTGAAAATCGGCACCTTAAAAATCAAAGCCTACGAAACTGTTGCTTTCGACCTGCAATCGGTTAGCGACACCTACCAACAGTTCGGCCACCCGCCCATTATGGGCATTATTGGTGGCGATATTTTAATGCAGTACAAAGCGATTATCGATTATAATAAACTTCAATTGCGGCTTTACAGGTAAAAAATCCCATTTTGTGACGCTAATCATTTCTGAAGTGTCACTTTAACTGATATTTGCAATCCATGAAAAAGTTAATTGGAATTTTCTGCATTATTTTCTGGGCAGGACTTCTCGCCGGAATTAGTTTTTTGGAAGCTCCATTAAAATTCCAGGCTCCAGGGATCACAGTTACACTTGGTTTAGGCATCGGTCAATTGGTTTTCCAGGCACTTAATAAAATTGAGATCGTATTGCTGGTAGTCATTTTAGCTTGCTCACTACCAGCCCCTTTAAACAACATAAAGAGCATTTTACTTTTCCTGGTTACCATTCTTTTAATGGTGGATACATTTTGGTTATTGCCTTTACTTGATGAAAGGGCCAAGATGGTTTTAACAGGCCATGCTCCGGCCAAAAGCTACCATCATATTGTGTACATCATTATTGATATGGTGAAGTTTCTATCCCTGGTTATTGTCGGTTTTTTAAATTTAAAATCATTGCACAATGAAAAAAGACATACATAACAGGGAAGATATCATCCTCCTGGTCAATACCTTTTATGGGATGGTACAGGAGAATAATAAAATAGGGCCGATATTTACCGAGGTTGCAAAAGTAGACTGGTCACACCACCTTCCAAAAATGTATGATTTCTGGGAAAGTATCCTTTTTGGCAAAGCCATTTATAAAGGCAACCCGATGCTGGTTCATTTCGCATTGAATAATAAAAGCCCCCTGCAAACAGCAGAATTTGAAACCTGGAAGACCATATTCTTCCATACGGTCGACGATCTTTTTGAGGGCGAAAATGCAGAACTGATCAAACAAAAATCTCAATCTATTGCTGATTTAATGCATTTTAAAATCAATTCTCCCCAGTCGAAAATCAAAATCGTGTAAGAAAATTTTGTTTTGATTTACCCTGGTTTCTTCATAAATTTAAGTAACCAAACTTAAATCAATTATGAAATTCCTGCAAATCTTACTTAGCATTATTGTCGTTTTGGCAATAATCATTATTGGGGGTAGTTTTTTTCTACCAAAAAGTTACACTGTTAATCGGACAATAACAATTCTTGCTCCAGACAGTGTTATTTATAAAAACATTGCCGATTATAATGAATTCTACAAGTGGAATGCCTGGTCAAAAATGGATCCACAAGCTAAGATAACAATTACGGGAATTGCAGCTCAGCCTGGTCACCTTTATCAATGGAATGGAGAAAAAAACGGCACCGGACAAATGCTAATTAACAAGGTAGAGGCAAATAAGATGGTTGATATGGAATTAAAGTTTATCAAGCCTATGGAAAGCACTGCAGATACCCGTTTCGACATAGAAAAAGCCGGAAACGGAAATAAAGTAACCTGGACAATGAGCGGAGAAAGCAAGGGAATAATCAATAAATGGTTTGGCTTATTTATGGATAAAATGATCGGAAAAGATTTTGAAGATGGGTTAAAATCCCTGAAAGAAAAGTCAGAGAAAGGGGTTAATTAAAAGTCATTCTGAGGAATAATTTATTTCATAAAAGCCATGATAGCGGCAATCAATCTATATGCAAAAATGCGCTCAAGTTACCGTCATTTCGAGCGGAGTGCAACGAAGTCGAGAAATCCTAACCGATCTTTCCATTACGCTTCGCTGTGTCGAGCTGAAGTCGGCTAGAGAAAAGCTTCGCGTCCTCTCTGCCTTTCCTCTGTTACCTCTGTGGTTAAAAACATTAATAGCCTCTCTCTTCGGGAGGCTTTCTGCTTCAATTTGCAATAATTCAAACAATTGTGTCGGCTTTGCGTTAAAAAACATTAAAAATCGACTAACTACCTATTAAGATTTTGTAATTCCCTATTTTTTAGATTACTTGCCAGCAAATGAATTTATTACTAGTAGAAGATGAACCGAGCGTTGTATCTGTAATTTCGAGAGGTTTAACTGATGAGGGATTTACCGTGAGTATTTCTCCAGATGGTTTAATCGGGAAACAGATGGCTTTAGAAAATCAGTTCGATCTGATTATTCTCGATATCATGCTACCTGGAATAAATGGATTGGAACTTTGCAAAATCATTAAAGAACGAAAACCAAATACGCCCATTATTATGCTTACGGCTTTGGGTACTACCGAAAATGTAGTAAACGGACTTGATAATGGTGCAGATGATTACTTAATAAAGCCTTTTAAATTTGCTGAGCTTTTTGCGCGGATCAGAATGCTATTGAGGCGATATCATGGCTCGGCTTCACAAGATCACATTATTTCTGTAGGAGACCTCCAGATTAATTTAAGTGCAAAAACGGTAAAACGAAACCAACAGGAAATTGTACTTACCGCAACAGAATACCGGTTACTCGAATACATGGCCAAAAACAAATCTAAAATTTTATCCAGAATAGACATCTTAGAAAACGTTTGGGATATCGATTTTAACCTTGGCACTAATGTGGTTGATGTTTATGTTAATTATCTTCGCAAAAAAATAGATAAAAATGCCGATCAAAAGCTTATCCATACTGCCGTAGGCTTAGGTTATATATTAAGAGAAAAATAAATGGAGATAGCAAAAAAAATCACTTTACTCTTTGCCATTTTATCGGCAATTATTATATCCCTATTAAGTGGTTTTGTTTGGTATTTCTCTAACGACTTCGCCTTTGAAGATTTTTATAAACGCCTGGAGGCCAGAGTTAACATTGCCGCTCAGATTAAACTATACGAAGATGACAACAATAAGGTTTATGCGAAAATGCGGAATAGATACCTGGAGCGTTTGCCATCTGAAAAAGAGTATATCATTGAAGCAGGCAAACCAACCAATAAGGTAGACCGCGAATTACCTGCAAGTTTTTATAATCGGATACAAGCCGGTTATGTAGCCCGATACCGCACCGAAAATCACTTCTATGCCGGTAAATTCTTTAAAAATTCGAATGGAGGATATATCGTTATTGTTTCTGCAAATGATCCTGTTGGTTTCCGCGAGTTAAAAGACCTGCAAAGAATTTTAATTATTGGCTTTTTTCTTTCTGTAATACTATCATTTGTAGTGGGATGGAAATTTTCCAATTACATGTTAATGCCACTTCGAAACATCATTAAAAGTGTAAAAAAAATAAAGGCCGAAAATTTACACTTAAGGTTGGATGTTAAAAAAGGAAATGATGAAATGTCGCAGTTGGCCCAAACCTTCAATAATATGCTCAACCGTTTGGAAACCGCTTTCGAAACGCAGAATAATTTTATCAGTAATGCCTCACACGAGCTGAGAACACCTTTAACCATCATTAGTGGAGAGGTAGAACTGGCCATGAAAACCATAGAAGATAAGGCTAAACAGGAAAAAGCATTATCGAAAATTAAAGATGAGGCAGAAAGGCTGGAACATATCTTAACCAGTTTATTAGGCCTGGCACAATCGGGTTTCAACGGGAAAAACCAGCCCTGGGAAGAAGTAAGAATGGACGAACTGTTATGGGAAATTAAAGATTCGGTAAACCAGGTACATCCTAACAGTAAAATAGAGATCGATTTCAGCAAACTTCCCGACGACGAGGAACTGCTTTCGCTCAGGGTAAATAAGAACCTGATGAAACTGGCCATCAGTAATATTGTAAGCAACGCCTGCAAATATTCTAATGAGAATCTGGTGAGCATTAGTATAGAAAGTAATGCTAATATGCTTTCTATTGCTGTAACCGATAGAGGTATTGGTATTCCACAAACCGATATTCAGCACATATTTGAACCTTTCTACCGGGCATCGAACACTTCTGATTTTAAAGGTTATGGCGTTGGTTTACCACTTTCACTTAATATCATCCGTTTGCACAGAGGCAGTATCGCCATTAAATCACAAGTAGGAATTGGTTCAGAAATAAAGGTTTTATTACCGACGAAAAGTTAGTTCATTTTAATGGTTCATTAGCTCATTGGCCATTTGTAAACTAGTTCATGGTTGATAGCTTAGTTTTCAATTGCCATTGCTTATTGGATGGTCATTACTTTACCCTTTCACCCTACATTCTTTGATCATTAAGAAATTAAGAACATTAAGGTTTTTTTGTTCTCTCAGACTTAAATAATTTATCAATCGAGCAATCAACAATTAAAGATCACTTGCAACTCTATCACACAAATGAACTATTGAAAAGTGAACCAATAAACTGGTAACTCCAAAAAGGAGTACGTTCTAATCTCATTCTAATCTTACTCTTATTTCGCTATAATAACATCACACTAAACTTGTATAAATAATATTTCAATTCATTTAAACAAGATATAGCGATGAAAACAGTATTAGTTCCGACCGACTTTAAATTAGATAGCATTAAAATTATTGATGCGCTGGTTCAACATCAAAAAAATGAAAGTTTGAATATCATTTTTGTACACGCCTTTAAATTATCAGATTCGATCACTGATATGTTAATGTTGAGTCGCCGCAGCCGCGATTATGAAAATGTGAGCGACGAATTTTATCAGCAGATGAATCAAGCCAAAACAAAGTATCCTACTCAGATCAATACAATCGGGATCGAATATTTTTACGGAAGTACAGTAGCAGCTTTCAAAAACTTTATCGAAGCTTTTGATATAGAATGCATTGCCTATTTAAAAGAATACAATTTTACGCCAATCAACAAATATAGCATCGATCCTAAAATATTAACGGAACGTGCAGGCTGCACAGTAATTCAATTAAACGCATTGACAGTTCATGCCAGCGAAAACTTAATTGACACAAAAATACACGAAACGCAGTTGCAAGAAGCAAATTCTTAATTATCACCTTCAAACTTTATATTATGCTATTACGAAATAATATTCCGCTCACTTATATATTCGGAAAGATCAAAAAAGAACTCCTGTTTGTTATTGGTTACTCTATAGGTATTGTGGTATTGTATGAGAACTTTCACGTTACCCGCATTTCCATTCCTGTTGCTGTACCAGCTTTACTGGGAACAATCATTTCGCTTCTATTGGCATTTCGGTCTAACCAGGCATACGATAGATGGTGGGAGGCAAGGATTCTTTGGGGCGCCATAGTTAACGATTCGAGAACGCTTTCCCGCCAGATATTGTCTTTCGTTGAAAATCCTTATGGATTGGATGAAATTGAGGAATTTAAGGCCCGTTTTATTAAAAGACAGATTGCCTGGTGTTATGCTTTAAGTCAATCGCTCAGGGGGTTTAATGCACGGAAAGGCCTTGAAGAATACCTTAATGCAGATGAAATCGCTTTTATCAAAAAACGTAAAAATGTAACCGCCACCATATTGGAGTTACACGCCATGGATTTAAAAAGGGCATTACAGGAAGGCTGGATCAATAAATACCAGCAGATAGAAATAGACAAAACGATAACAGGTTTATGTAACCACATGGGTGGATCCGAAAGAATTAAAAACACCGTTTTCCCCGTTACGTATAGCAAATATATCAATATGTCTATCCATTTATTCATCGTATTGTTGCCTTTCGGATTGATCGAATACTTTGGTTACATGGAAGTTCCTTTAGTCGTTGCTATTGCAGCATTCTTTTTATTGGTGGAAAAAATGGCCGTTCATCTTCAGGATCCCTTCGAGAATAAACCTACGGATACCCCAACTACAACCATCTGCAGAACTATTGAACGCGATCTTTGCCAGATGTTAGACGATAATAAAATATATGAGGACAAACCTCAAACAGAACTGGCTCCGGTTGGCTCATATTACATTTTGTAATTACCGCAAAGCCTAAAAATAAATCTCATTGTTGAGATGGTTAGTTAATACCATTAGCTTTCTTTTTGGATAAAAAGAATCGATGGTTCATAGTGTATAAATAAAATAAAAGCCATTCATTTTTTTTTGAATGGCTTTGTTTATTAAGCGATTAATAGTTTGTAGCGCAAACATTATAGGATGATTTAGTGTCTCGAGATAATTAATATAACACAAAAAGCCCTCTTCAACTTAAGTCGAAGAGGGTTCGTATATTAATTCCCGTTTAGGAGATTTAGGGGTTAAGCATCAATCTTCGCATATTTTGCATTACGCTCAATAAACTCCCTGCGTGGAGCAACTTCATCGCCCATTAACATAGAGAAAGTATGATCGCACTCTGCAGCACTTTCGATAGTAGCTTGTAATAAAGTACGTGTTGCAGGATTTAAAGTAGTTTCCCACAATTGTTCTGCGTTCATCTCACCTAAACCTTTATAACGCTGAATATGTACACTATCTTCTTTACCTGCACCTTTTAAACGCTGTACAGCCGCATCGCGCTGAACGTCATTCCAGCAATATTCAAATTCTTTACCTTTTTTGACCTGATAAAGTGGTGGCGAAGCAATATAAACATAACCTGCTTCGATTAACGCTCTCATGTAACGGTAAAAGAAAGTTAAGATCAAAGTGGTAATGTGTGAACCATCGATATCCGCATCCGTCATGATTACAATCTTGTGGTAACGCAGTTTAGTTAAGTTTAATGCTTTATTATCCTCTGGTGTACCAATGCTTACCCCAATGGCTGTAAACATGTTTTTGATCTCGTCATTTTCGTAAATTTTGTGCTCCATCGCTTTCTCTACGTTCAGGATTTTACCTTTTAAAGGCAAAATGGCCTGAATGTTCCGATCGCGACCTTGTTTAGCGGTACCACCCGCCGAGTCACCCTCTACCAGATAAATCTCGCATCTTTCGGGATCACTGTCAGAACAATCTGCAAGCTTACCCGGTAAACCCGAACCACCCATTACACTCTTACGCTGCACCATTTCACGGGCTTTACGGGCCGCAGCACGCGCTGTAGCCGCTAAGATTACCTTATTGATAATCATTTTAGCCTCTTTCGGGTTTTCTTCCAGATAATTACCCAACGCCTCTCCCACTGCAACATCAACAGATCCCATTACCTCACTGTTACCCAGTTTGGTTTTGGTTTGTCCTTCAAATTGCGGTTCCTGTACTTTTACCGAAACTACTGCGGTTAATCCTTCCCTGAAGTCATCACCGGTAATTTCCATTTTTACGTTCTTTAATAAACCTTCCTTATCGGCATAGTTTTTTAAAGTACGGGTTAAACCCCTGCGGAAACCGGCAATGTGTGTACCGCCCTCGTGGGTATTGATGTTGTTTACATAAGAGTGCACATTTTCAGAATAACTATCATTATACTGGAAAGCCAGCTCAACCGGAACACCATTTTTAATACCTTCAATATAAATCGGCTCGGCCAGAATAGAAGTACGGGTATCATCTAAAAAGGCTACAAACTCTTTTAAACCACCTTCTGAATGAAAAGTTTCCGAAAAATAAGAACCGTCATCCAGTTTCTCACGCTCATCAGTTAACGTTAATTTAATCCCCTTATTTAAGAAAGATAACTCGCGCAAACGGCCAGCTAAAGTATCGTATTTGTATTCGGTAGTTTGGGTGAAAATCGTTTCATCCGGAGTGAATGTTACAATCGTACCACGTTTATCGGTAGTTCCAACTTCTTTAACATCATACTGCGGAACGCCAATTTTATATTCCTGCATCCAGATCTTGCCTTCGCGGTGCACTTCTGCTTTTAAATCGGTAGATAATGCGTTAACGCAACTTACCCCCACCCCGTGCAAACCACCCGAAACCTTATAAGTATCTTTATCAAATTTACCACCGGCGTGTAAAACTGTCATTACGATTTCAAGCGCCGATTTGTTTTCTTTTTTATTGATCCCGGTCGGAATACCACGACCATTATCTTCAACCCTGATAGAGTTACCCTCTAAAATGCGAACGTCGATGGTATCTGCATGACCGGCCAAAGCCTCATCAATAGAGTTATCCACAACCTCGTAAACCAAATGGTGTAAACCTTTAACACCAGTATCACCTATATACATTGAAGGGCGCTTACGCACCGCTTCTAAACCTTCTAAAACCTGTATATTATCTGCCGAATAATTTGACTTTAAATCCTGTTCTTCGCTCATATTTTAATTAAAAACAATAAGTATCAAAAATACGGAAATTTTGGCATTTAAACTAATATGTGGATAAGTTTTGAGCTGTTAAGAGATTACTGTTAAAGCGATTAAAACTGGTTTAAATCAGGTTTTGGAAAGCAAAACCTGCATTCCAACCTATGTCTCCTCCCACTTTTAATTATAAGTCCCGCAGAAGAAGCACGAGATTTTCATTTCAATTGGGTTTGGTGGGCAAATGGTACAGGATATTAACGAATTAACCATCAAACGTCCCTAAAAACGTTGTCATTAAGTTAAGGGTTTTAACCACAGATGTACACAGATAAACACAGATTTTTATGTCTGTCTGAATCCTTTTTATCTGTGGTTAAATATGTTACCTGCGCAGATGAATTAACTTAATGACAAGCCACAGCGGATATTTTTTTAAAAAAAACTAATACTTGCCTGCCGTCCCGTTAGGGACGGTTCATAGGTAGCTAATTGTTTAATTGGCGTTTTCGTTCCGTAGGAACGTTTGGTGTTTTAAAATTTGCTATTGCCTCCCTGCAGCCCCAAATAGTAGTACCTGCCATGCCACCTAAACCCGATGGAAGCGGGCATGAAATAAAGCGGACAGCGGGGCAAACAGCCGTTTGAAACACAGGCTTTGCTTTTCAAATAACCTCTATCAGATTGAGTGGCAAGCGTTCAGTAAATTAAATGATTTACGTACTGCGCTAAATGCAAAAGTACCCTTGTAGCGCAATAGCCGTTTCTTTAAATTGCATATCAAAACTAATTTATATAAGTTTGCTAAAATTTATTAAACAAGAATGGAAAGAAGAACCTTTAAAACCTTTGGTTTACTTGCAACAGCAACTTTGATAACTGCTTTCTCTGCATGCCAGAACAAAGACACTAAAACTACTGAAACTAAAAAAACAGAGGGTACTACTGCAGCGGTTTCTCCAACTGAGAAAATTGTGTATGTAAACTCCGACTCGTTACTTACAAAATATGAATACTTCAAAGATCTTAAAGTGAAATTTGAAGGCAAGAGCAAAAATGCACAGGCAGACATGCAGGCTAAAGGTCAGGCTTTCCAAAGAGAGGTAGCACAATACCAACAATCGGCACAAACTTTATCTGCTGATCAACGTAAAAGCACTGAAGAGCGTTTAGCACGTAAGCAACAGGAATTGCAAACTTATCAACAAAATGCCGGTGGTGCTTTACAGAATGAGCAAGCTGCTGAAAACGAAAAATTGTATGATAAAGTTGCAGAATATTTAAAAGGTTACGCTAAAGGAAAGGGTTATAAAATGGTTTTAACTTATTCAAAAGGTAACAGCGCTATTTTATTTGCTGATGAAAGTTTAGATGTTACTTCGGAAGTAATTAAAGGCTTAAACGCAGAATACAGCAAAAAATAAGTTAAAAAGATATTTAAACCAGAATGCCCCGCATAAATCGGGGCATTTTTTTTGTGCTGTTATTTTAGAATTTTAACGACAGTGGAACTAATCAGGATATAAAATGGAGAATCAACATCAGGAATATATGCAGATGGCAATAGACCTATCTGTACAGAATGTAAGCGAAAGTATTGGCGGGCCTTTTGGCGCTGTGGTGGTGAAAGATGGCAAGTTGATTGCTAAATCGGCCAATAAGGTAACTTCAACCAACGATCCTACGGCACATGCCGAGGTTTCGGCCATTCGGTTAGCTTGTACCGAATTGAATACATTCGATTTAAGTGGCTGTGTAATTTATACCAGTTGCGAACCTTGCCCTATGTGTTTGGGTGCTATTTATTGGGCAAAAATTGATACCATTTATTATGCAAATACCAAGGCAGATGCCGAAAACATTGGTTTTAGTGATAAGTTTATTTATGAAGAATTAGATAAACCGATGGAAAAAAGAAGCCTTCCGGTAATCCAACTGATGCGGGATGAAGCTTTGTCGGCTTTTAAGCTATGGGAAACTTCTGCAATGCGGGTAGATTATTAAACGAAAAAAGGTGCCGATAATTCAGCACCTTTTGTTGTTAAATTGAGGCGTTTATTTACCCGATTCTTTAGAAGCCAGTAATCCGACCATGGCATCTATTTCTTTCACCACACCATCATCAGAGCCTGAGAAACCAACGGCTTTAAACCTGATATTACCATCACCATCTATCACAAATTTGGTAGGGATTCCATCAACCCTATAGGCACTTACCACATCAAATTTTGAGGGGTCTTTTGCGTTTTTAGTATCATAAAGCACGTTAAAATTATATTTCTTTTCGGCAATAAAATCGGTAACCACTTTTTCCCTGTTTTCTTCATTTTGCCAGGTGTTTACAAACAAGAATACTACATTGGGATTACCTGAATATTTCACCATGGCTTTTTGCATCCCCGGAAAAGAAGCTACACAAGGGCCGCACCAGGTTGCCCAATAATCTAAAATTACAATCTTCCCTTTTAAACTGGCTAAGCTTACCTTTTCCCCTTTAAGATTGGTTAAAGAAAACGCAGGCGCAGGGATACTGATCATTTTTTTGGTCCACTCCGCTCTTTCTTTTTCCAGTGCTGCTTTTTCTAAGTTGGCAATATAGGTTTCGTAAGTTCCTTCTTTCTTTAGTGAAGTGTAAAGCGTTTTGAAAATTGTTTTCAAAGAGTCAGTAGCTTTCCCTTCTTTTATGATCTTTTCGGCTTCAGCATAGGCTTTATCTTTATTACCCGTTAAATTTAAATACATGATGTACCGTTCGTTTCCACTAGCATCATTATAAGCCTTAGCTTTTTCCTGATAAGCCAATGCTTCCTTGTTATTACCCTGATGATGCAGTAATAGTGCATAAGTATCGGCATACATGGCATAAGCCCGATCAAGCGATTTTATGTACTCATCTTTTGAAGAAAAATAAACTGGTACTTCACTATTTTTAGCCTCTTCTATTAAATCGAGCGATTTTTTAGAGAGTTGTGTTGCTAGTTCCAGGTTTTCTTTTTTCTCAGCCAACGGCCAGGCAAAAGAATTATACAAATTAGCCTTGGTTTGTTTATTAGTTACTTTACCAGCATAAAGTTCAAATTTATCGGCATTTTTTGCCTGTATACTTGCGTTTGCCAAAATGCCATAAATTGAATTTAACTTATCGGCATCTGCTTTTTTGCTAGCATCGAATTTGAATTTGGCAATCATGCCTGCTGCTTTTTTCTCCTGTGTTTCAAAATCTTTTGTACCGTATAGCGCATTCATATCGTCTCCCCAGGCATAATTTCCTGTCGGATATTTTTTCAAAAGAATTATTTTTACCGAGTCTGCCTGAGCTTTTTTCTTTAACAATGAATACAGTCCAATAACAGTGCTTAAATCTTCTTCTTTAGGTTCTTTTAATTTAGATAAGGCCAAAATATTCTCGTTGATGAGCTTTGTTCCCTTATCTTTATCTGCTTTATACTCAAGCGAAAGATATTGTTGCAGGTTTTTCTTTTTCAGCGCTGGCTTTAAGGCGAATGCCTGATTATATAAAGTAACTGCTTTTTCTGGATCGATGGTAAGCCCAAGATAATAATTTCCGGCCAATCCGTATAAAAAGGCTTCATTAAGATAAGCTTCAGCAGGTACTTTTCCACCTTTGGTAAATTCAATAACATAACCAGCAGGCGTTTCATCTTTCTGATCGCCAACCGAAAAAGCAAGTCCAACCAAGGTAACGCTATCCGGGGTTGAAATTTCTCCTTTATAAATCGCCCCTTCTTTTACCAGTTCAATTTTGGTGTTTTTTGGATTGGATTTCGAAAAAAAAGTATAACTGGTACATTTTACATCGGTCAGGTTTTCCAGATTGGTTCCTTTTGGATCGTAGGTAAATTTAACGGTACTTCCTGCCGCAGGTTGGTCAGCAGAAAACTTTACCCCTTGAGCATTAGCAGCTCCCGCAGCCAACAGCAGTAAACAGAACAATTTTAAGGTTTTCATAATGAAAGAATTAAGTTTTAATTAGGTAAACTAAATATATAGTTTATTTATCTTTTTTCATAGTTAATTTGTGTTAAAATTTAAGGAATAATTATTGTAGGATAATGAACATGACCTACGAACATAAGATAAATAGTGAACTGGATTTCTGGAAATTTAAAATCTTACAAAAACCTTCACTTTTGAGTAAGGTGACGGATAAAGTGCAGAAAAAAATAAATAGCTATATTCCCGACAAGGTCCATAATGCCATTACGACAGCAATTAAACAAATGGTTAAGGCCGCTCTTTTTGGCTCTACATTTACCACTGCGAGGCCCATCACAGATTTAACATTAATGCACCGCGAAGCATCGGCGAAGCAAAAAATTGATAGCTACAAAAAAACGGGTGCTGCAGAAGGTGGAATTACGGGTGCTGGCGGTTTTTTAATGAGCCTGGCAGATTTCCCTTTACTGCTGGGCATAAAAATGAAGATGCTTTTTGATATTGCCGCGGTTTACGGCTATGATGTGAAAGATTACCGCGAGCGTTTATACATTTTACACATTTTTCAACTGGCCTTTTCGAGCAAGGAAGAAAGTCAGAATGTGTTTTTTAAAATGCAGGATTGGGATGATAAAGCCCATCAGTTACCCACCAATATCGATGAATTTGACTGGCTCACTTTCCAACAACAATACCGCGATTACATCGATTTGGCAAAACTTGCCCAAATGTTACCTTTTGTTGGTGCAGCGGTAGGAGCTGTTGCCAACTATAAACTGATCGAAAAATTGGGTAAAACTGCCATGATGAGTTATAGAATGAGGTATTTCAGTTTACAGTACGCAGTTATCAGTTCGCAAGAAACTGAAAACCGTAAATTGAAAACTGAGAACTAACTACTCTTCTTCGAACATCCCGCCTATCAGGTCATCCGTTTCACGTCTGTCTTTCTTAGTTGGGCGTCCTGTACCCCTATCGCGTTTTAAGCTTGGTGCATGAAACATTGATTTAAAAGCATGGGTTTCTTCAACAGGCGTTAGATCTTTATATTTAGTTAAGGCCGTTGGCGAATCAGTTCTGTTGTATGAAAGCTCGACTACCTCAATGATTTTCTTCTCGATTCCTTTCGATACCTGATAAACATCACCAACTTTTACGATGGCCGAAGGTTTAATATTCTGCCCTTTCAACTTCACCCTTCCAGCTTTACAGGCATCAGTAGCAAGGCTCCGGGTTTTAAACAACCTGATGGCCCATAAATATTTATCTATCCTAAGTTTTTCTGTCTCCGTCATAAAGGTTCAAAAGTAAATAATTGTTAAATTGTTTTATTGCTTAATTGTTAAATCATTCTAATCATTTTAAACCCGTTAAGGCTGGCAATCTGAACAATCGAACAATTCAACAATCTTTTGCACTCACCTAACTACAAAACAATTTAAACAATTAACCCTTTAATAAACAAAAATTGATTTATTTTGCGTAAAATTTAAAAACATCATGTATTCAGATTTAAAGAAATTAATTGAAGCCGCTTGGGAAGACAGAACCCTTTTACAATATAGCAACTACTGCGAAGCCATCGAAACCGTAATTCAGGGTTTAGATAAAGGCGAAATCCGTGTTGCTGAACCAGTTTTAAACTCCTGGGGCATTAATGAATGGGTAAAAAAGGCGGTAATTTTATATTTCCCGATCCGTGAGATGAAGGAAATTAAAAGCGGTCCGTTTGTTTACCATGATAAAATGGAATTAAAAACTGATTATAAAGCAACTGGTGTACGTGTTGTGCCTATGGCAAGCGCACGTTACGGTTCGTTTTTAGCAAAAGGTGTAATCATGATGCCATCTTATGTAAACATTGGTGCTTATGTTGATGAAGGTACCATGGTTGATACCTGGGCTACTGTAGGTTCATGCGCACAGATTGGTAAACGCGTTCACTTAAGTGGTGGTGTGGGTATTGGTGGTGTTTTAGAGCCGGTACAAGCTGCTCCGGTAATTATCGAAGATGATGCCTTTTTAGGTTCAAGAGCAATTGTTGTAGAAGGTGTTAAAGTAGAAAGAGAAGCGGTACTCGGTGCCAATGTGGTATTAACGGCATCGACTAAAATTATCGATGTAACCGGCCCAACTCCGGTAGAATATAAGGGTGTTGTTCCTGCACGTTCAGTAGTAATTCCTGGTAGTTACACTAAGAAATTCCCGGCCGGCGAATTTCAGGTGCCTTGCGCTTTAATTATCGGAAAACGTAAAGAAAGTACAGATAAGAAAACTTCGCTTAACGATGCGTTGAGAGAAAATAATGTAGCAGTATAACCCCAAACCCCTAAAGGGGCTTTTAGCAGACCAAAAATGCTTAGCTCGAATAAAACATTTACGCATACTACTCCCCCTTTAGGGGGATGGGGGGAAGTATGCGTATAGGATACGATGGCAAACGTGCGGCCAACAATTTAACCGGATTGGGCAATTACAGCCGGTCTTTAATTGAACATATAGCAGACCAGTATCCTGAACACGAGTATCTCGTTTATACTCCAAAAGTAAAAGCGGCCAAACAGATTGGTTCATTTTTTGAAAAAGATAACATCAAACTTAAACTCCCTAAAAACGGCTCTTTTTTATGGAGAACCTTAAATATCCTAAAAGATTTAAATCAGGACGGCTGCCAGATTTTTCATGGCCTGAGTCACGAAATCCCATTAGCCATACAGCATACCAGGATTAAATCGATTGTTACCATACACGATCTGATTTTTCTGCGTTTTCCTCAATACTATAAATTTATTGACCGGGAATTATACGGATGGAAAAGCAAATCGGCCTGTAAACGTGCCAATAAAATTATCGCCATCAGCGAAAAAACAAAAGAAGACATTATTGATTTATACGGGATCAGTCCTGAAAAAATTGAAGTGATTTACCAAAGCTGTGATGATAGTTTTAAAACAGCTTTTACCACAGCAACCTTAAGCCGTATCAAGGCAACCTATAAACTCCCTGCAAAATACATCCTGAACGTTGGCACCATCGAGGAGCGCAAAAACCTCAAATTGGCTGTACAGGCTTTAAAAGAGGTTAGTGAGGAATATAAACTCGTAGTAATAGGCAAACAAACGGCTTATTTTAAAACCGTAGAAAAAGAAATCGAAAAGCTTGGATTAAAGAACAGGATCGTATTTCTAAAAAATATTCCATTTGCCGATCTGCCCGGCATTTACCAGATGGCCAGTGTTTTCGTTTATCCTTCATTTTACGAAGGTTTTGGCATCCCCATTATAGAGGCTTTATATTCAGGTGTTCCGGTGGTTGCGGCAACAGGTTCATGCCTGGAAGAAGCTGGCGGACCATATAGCTTATACGTTTCGCCAAACGATGCCGAAGGACTCGCAAAAGCAATTAACCAAATTCTGGAAAGTCCTCAGCTGCAAAAAAAGATGAAGGAAAAAGGATTGGAATTTGTTCAAAAATTCAACAGCAATTTGGTTACGCAGCAATTAATGAATTGCTACTTATCTCTTTAATAATCCTTAAATTACGTTCATAATAGCTTAACGCATAATGAATGTGTAACTTATTTAGATCGATTTTCAGAAATTTAGTTTTAATATTTGAAAAGCAAGGTTAGTGCTGCTGTTAAATGTTAGTCCTGCCAATGCTGCAAGTCCTCATCCGATGAAGGATCTGATTCCGGGCTTTCCGCGAATGTCAGGTTTAAATTTGGACAGCCTGTAGTAGTAATTAAAAAATACAAGCTAAAAAGCAACAAAAGAAAAAGGGCCTGAACTTATTTAAAAATTCAACAGCCCTCTTGTTAGCTTAATTTAACATTTACACCTTATTTAGCCGCAATAACTGTTGGTGGGTATTGTGCCAATATTTCTTTTACACCGGTGTATAAACGTTGTTCTCTTTTATTAAAGTTATCGAGGTTAAAACCTGATCCCTGTCCGTGCCAGAATAAAATCTTTTTAGCCGGATCAAGAAAATCGATGATAATGGTACCATCAATATATTGATTCACATAGGTTCCGCCTCCGCCCCAGAAAGGATTTCCCCAGCCTCCACGCCAGCCCCAACCCCAGCCACCATAATAACCCGGGCCATACACGTCAGTTTTTTCCCGGGCAACCACCACCAAATTAACCAATAAATCCGGACGATCTGATTTTGTAAATCCTTTTGCATTCATTTCAGATTCAACCGCAGCCATTAATCTGCGCTTGTCCAAATTGTTAAGCTTAACCCTTGCAATGCCCTTATCGTAAAAATTGTAAGTTTTGTAACCGCTTAAATCAACATTTTTATCATAATCTGATGCGGTGCGGAGTGTTGTACATCCTGCTAATGCCAATACAACTGTAAAAAGCATTAATAATTTTTGTGCTGTTCTCATTTTGTGCGCTGTTGTATAAATAACCTGACATAAATATAACGATATTGTAAACCAAATGGCAAATCATTTAACATTTTTTACAATCAGATTGTTATCTGTAAAACGATTTCTATTTGATTATGTTTTGATGTTATATCACTCAGACTAAATATTTTACAATTGGATTAAATGGATAAATCAATAAATTGGCGGGTATTCCGATAAGATCTGTTTTACTGCCAGTTTTATTCTTTCCTCCCTGTTTTCATAATCATCAAAATTAAAGCCCGATCCTACCCCGTGCCACATAATTGCTTTGGTTTCGGGATTCAAAAAATCAATGATAATGGTACCCGTTTGATATTGTTTGCTGCTGTTGAGCGGTCCGAATTGCGAATCTCTCCATTGGTACGAAGATGAAACTGCATCCCATTGATAACCGCCTCCACTATAACCCCAATCTGCCCTCGCATTAATGCTGCTCAAAATCACTACATTAACCAAAAAATCTGGTTGGCCAGCTTTAGTAAAGCCCTTTTTAGCCAGGGCAGTTTCAAGGGCATCTAACATCCTGGGCTTGTCGAGGTTGTTTAATTCTAAATGTTCAATTCCTTTTTCGAAGTAAGCAAAGGATTTTAACTTAGAAAAATCGATCTTTTTGTCGTAATCTGATGCCGTAAGCACGGCAATACAACTGGTAAATGCCATTACAATAGTAAACAGCATACCCCATTTAAGTGTGTGTTTCATTTTATGTTTTATTTAATAACCTATCACTAAAATACAGGTTTATTGGATTAAAACATATTGGCTGCAGTAAATAAATGATAAATAATAAGTTACAATCGTAGAAATCAATATAGCTCTTTTATCGGGGCAACTATATTCTTAATATTTGTTGAACCTGTTAATGTATAAGTAAGAACATTATTATCTTTTTCCAAATCCCTTTTATTAGCTTTCCATTTCGAAATAAATATGCTGTGACTAATTTTTTCATCGTTAGCGTAAGCATTGGGTACTTTTAATTCTGCTGGAAATTGATCTACATATGCAATATTTTCTAAGGTATAACTGTAAATATTTTCATTATCGGATACTTGAAATATAATTCCAGGCAAGCCCCCAAATTTCCAAGGACCAACTTTAGTTAAATTGTCTTTTTTAAACCAGGCAATATATCTGCGACCTCTAAAATCGGTTTCAGCCTTTGTACAGATTTCATTATTGATCTTTTTCTTTTCATTTGATATTTCCCAGTTAAAATTATTTAGCGTATCAAAAACCAAAAACATACTCTTTAGCCAGATATTTTCAGCATAAATAAGCCCGGTACCATCGTTTGATTTCAGGATAAATGGCATACGTTCTAGATCACCAACTATTATCTTTTTACTATTCATTTCGTCATCAGCATAAGAAGAATCGTTCTTTAAGCTTTATTTACAACTGGCATTTCTAAAGACTTCCCGTTGCAAAAGTATTGCTCCAATTTTACATCACTAATTCTTCCGTTTAAGTTTTCGATATTCCTATAATGAAAAATGATCTTTTTTTGGGCAATAACCGCTTTAGACAGGCAAAAGAAAATTGTGATAACTATTATTTTTTTCATATTAATTTCGAGTTTGTTTAAAAATATGAAGTTGGGAGGTTAAAAACCGTAGATTAACATTATTTAACTTCCGCTTTATAAATTAACTTTGCAAAATGCTAAGAGACGAGATTAACAAAGCTTTTGAAGTATTAAAATCGGGTGGGGTAATCCTCTATCCTACCGACACCATCTGGGGAATAGGCTGCGATGCTACCAATCCTGAAGCCGTGGATAAAGTGCTTAAAATAAAAAACCGTCCGGCCGAAAAGAGCTTAATCGTTTTACTCGATGTAGACAGCAAACTGCAAAGTTATGTTGCAGAAATACCTGACGTGGCTTACGATTTGATCGAATATGCAGAAAACCCACTGACCATCATTTTTTCGGATGCCAAAAACCTGGCCCAAAATGTAATCAATGCTGATGGTAGTGTAGGCATCAGGATTGTTAAACATGATTTTTGCACACCATTAATCCAACGTTTTCGAAAACCTATCGTATCAACCTCTGCAAATCTAAGCGGACAACCTTCACCAAAATTCTTTGATGATATTGATCCGGCTATTCTTGATGCAGTTGATTACGTGGTAGACTTTGAGCAGGAAAATCGAAGCAGTAGAAAACCATCGACCATTATGAAACTTTCTCCTGGTGGACAATTTGAATTTATTCGGAAGTAATTTTATTACTTTTGTAATTCTTATTGTCATCCTGAGGCATGAAGGATCTGTTTCATAGCTCGCAGACGCTTTCCATCTCGGCGTGACAAAATAACTAACTTGATGCAACAACACCTACAAAATCCAATATTTAAAACTTTATCCTTAATTGCCGATAAAAGCAGAACCGAAGCTTATGTCATCGGGGGATTTGTTCGCGATTTATTTTTAGATCGCCCTTCAAAAGATATTGATGTAGTTGTGGTGGGTAGTGGAATCGAATATGCAGAAGCTGTAGGCCGAAAATTAGGTACCAAAGTGGCTGTATTTAAGAACTTTGGTACGGCAAACATCAAATATCAGGATTTAGAGGTCGAATTTGTAGGAGCGAGAAAAGAGTCATACCGATCGGATTCGCGTAAACCCATTGTTGAAGACGGCACTTTAGAAGACGATCAGCTCCGCAGGGATTTTACCATCAATGCATTGGCAATTAATTTAAATGCTGCGCATTTTGGCGAACTTTTAGATCCTTTTGATGGGGTTAAAGATTTAGAAAATAAACTGATCCGTACCCCGCTCGATCCGGAAATTACTTTTTCGGATGATCCATTGCGCATGATGCGGGCCATCCGCTTTGCTTCACAACTTAATTTCGATATCGATCCGGCAGCGCTTAATGCCATTAAAACACAGAAGCAGCGCATCAGCATTGTTTCCAGGGAGCGGATTACTGATGAGATGAATAAAATCATCTTATCTAAAAAACCGTCTATAGGTTTTAAACATCTTTTTAATACCGGATTATTGCATATCATTTTTCCTCAAATGGCACAGCTTTATGGCGTGGAAATTATTAAGGGAAAAGGCCATAAAGACAACTTCTACCACACTTTAGAGGTATTGGATAACATCTGTGCAGATACCGATGATTTATGGTTACGCTGGGCAGCTATTTTGCATGATATTGCCAAACCAGCAACCAAACGTTTTGAAGAAGGCCATGGTTGGACATTTCACGGTCATGAAGACCGTGGCGCCCGCATGGTTCCCAAAATTTTTGCACAACTAAAACTTCCTTTAAATGAAAAGATGAAGTATGTGCAAAAACTGGTGCAGCTTCATTTACGCCCGATTGTTCTGGCACAGGAAACCGTTACTGATTCTGCCGTAAGGCGATTACTTTTTGATGCCGGAGAAGAAATTGAAAGCTTAATGTTACTCTGCAATGCCGATGTCACAACGAAAAACGAATACAAAAAAACAAAATATAGAAATAACTTTGAACTGGTAAAACAAAAGCTAAAGGACGTAGAGGAACGCGATAAAATCAGAAACTGGCAACCTCCAATTTCTGGTAACGATATTATGGAAACTTTTGGTCTTAATGCAGGCAAAGAAGTCGGCATAATTAAAAATGCCATCCGTGAGGCGATATTGGAAGGTGAGATCACAAATGATTACCAGGAAGCGTTTAATTTTATGCTCAATCAGGCAAAACAAATGGGATTAAATCCTGTTAATAAATAATTTAATTGCCGTAACAATATGAATATGGTGTCTTTTATGGCACATCATGTTTGTGGTAATTATAAATTAACTTTATTTTTACGATTCCAAAATACAATAATGGCTATTTATAAATTTAGAATTACTTTCGAAGATTTTGATGATGTTGTGAGAGAGATCGACATTAAATCAAACCAAACATTTGAAGACCTCCATAAGGCTATTCACAGATCTACAGGTTATAATGCCGAAAAATCTTCCTCTTTTTACGTAAGCACTGATAATTGGTTAAAAGGTGATGAAATTGCTTATTTACCTAGCGAGCGTAAAAAAGACCGTGTTGTTTTAATGGAGAATTCTAAACTGAGTGGTTTTATTGAAGATCCGCATCAAAAGTTTTACTACATCTATAATTTCGATCGCCCTTATGATTTCCATGTAGAATTGGTAAAAATTATTCTTAACGCGGACCCAAATATCGAATACCCATTTTTAGCTAAAAGCACTGGCGAAGCACCAAAAATAATGGAACAGAATAGTCCACAAGCTGTTGACCCCAGAGGTGCTGCTGCGGCTGCCAGCGAATTTGATTTCTTAAATGAAATGAATTTTGTACCTGAAGACACCGACGAATTAGAAGCCATGGGCGAAATGGGCATTAATGAAGAAGAGAGAGATGAAGATGAGGAAAATGAAGAAGACGAATTTGGAGATGAATTTTCTGATAGCGATAACTTCGAAGATGATAGCCATAAAGACGACTATTAATTAGCAACAAAATAATACTACAAAAGGCTGCCAAATATTTAAATTTGGCAGCCTTTATTTTATACAAACCCCATGCCTCAACCAAAAACCTTGATATCCATTGTTGGTCCTACTGCAATTGGCAAAACAGCTTTGGCTATTCAACTGGCTCAGCATTTTGGCACAGAAATTATTTCTGCAGATTCACGCCAGTTTTTTAAGGAAATGGCCATCGGCACAGCAAAGCCCAACGCTATGGAATTAGCAGCGGCAAAACATCATTTTATCGATTCACATTCGGTTTCACAACTATTTAGTACAGGCGATTTTGAAATAGAAAGTCTAAATACCCTCGATCAAATTTTCAAAAACCACGCTCTGGCTATTATGGTCGGGGGTTCAGGATTATATGTAAACGCATTATTAAATGGCTTGGATGAAATGCCAGATATCGATTTATCGATACGTGAAAGGCTGAATAAACAGTTTGAAGAAGAAGGTTTAGCAGTTATACAAAATCAACTGGCCCAATTAGACCCAGAATATTTTGCAAAAGTAGATCAACAAAATCCACAAAGAATGATCAGGGGTCTGGAGGTATTTTTATCAACAGGTCAAAAACTTTCTTCAATGCTTTCAGCTACAAAAAAGGAAAGGCCATTTAATATCATCAAAATTGGTTTAAATACAGATCGGGCTGTTCTCTATGATAGAATTAACAGAAGGGTTGACCAAATGATTGCCGATGGTTTAGTAGATGAAGTAAAATCGTTAATACCCTTTAAAAAATACAATGCCTTAAACACAGTAGGTTACAGTGAACTTTTCGATTACCTGGAAGGAAAATCATCTCTTGAAGATGCTGTTTCGGCAATTAAACAAAATACACGTCGCTTTGCCAAACGCCAGCTCACCTGGTTTAGAAGAGATGAAGAGATCAATTGGTTTGAACCTATTGAAAAAGAAAAGGTAATCAATCTTATCCATGATAGGCTAAAATGAAAAAGGTCCTAACAGCGTTAGAACCTTTTAAAATATAAAATCTTTTTGGGTTAATTCGGGAATTTCACCCCTCTGTATTGCGTAATATCAATGTTTGGTACAGTAGAACCGTATTTAGCATTAATGGCATCGATAAATACATTGGCAATTACCGCATTTCCACGTGGCGTTAAGTGAATGCCATCTAAAGAGAATGCGCCACCAGTAATAAATGAAGCGTTGATACCGACACCCTGAACATTAATACCGGTTTTAACCTGATTAAAATAAGCATAAGTATCTGCAATGGCTAAACCTTTGCTTGTAGCTAAAGATTTAATGCTGCTATTGTAGCTATTCACATAATCCTTCACTTTAATCACTTCATCCTTATCCAATACCCACTTATTTTCAATCGGATTTAAAGGGTGCAAACCATAAGGAATGCCAGAACTATTTGGTTTTCCAAATATACCTTCTGATTGAAACGGCAAACGGATTAAATCTTCAGCAGTTGCAGGCCTTACCGTACCTACTCCAGTTTGGATATAAATAGCTGCTGCCGCTGGATTAATTGCCTTAGCGGCATTTAATAAAGCCGCCACCGTTACCGTATTAAAATAAGGAACAGCAGTTACATCAGGAATAGTACCTACAATACCTTTTTGGCCACCAGCAGTTAACGCATTTAAAAAATTAGCATACAAAGAAGAGAAGGTAACCTTATCAGTTAAAGTGGTTGTTGGATCAGTAGACACAGTTACCGCTCCATTTAAAGCATAACCTAGTACATCATTATTTCCAAGCCACAATGAAAAGAAAGTATGGTTTTTGGTTTGAATATATTGAAAATAACTTGTAGTACCTACCTGGGCATCGGTTAATAAACGTTCAAAAAATGGATTTGCTGCACTAAATGCTGGTGCAAAAGCCAAATCAACACGCATGCCCGGAATACCTAGGTTTTGAATTTCGCCACTATATTTTTCTAAATGCTTAGCTGCATCTCTTATAGCAAGTTTATCAATCACAGGAGTTAAAGTTGGCGTACCATTAACCAGTGCTGTTAAAGAAATATAACCTGAGCCATTTGAATGCTCTTCGGTAAAAAATGGAGAAGTAAAAGCTCCGCCCCCTACTGAAGACATCTTTGCTGCAATTAAATTCGGGTATGCGACTTTCTGGCCTTCTAAATATAAGCCTCCATCTGCATAACCTGAAGTTAATGAATTACCCACAGCAATGTATTTGCTGAAATTCGCTTGTCCTGCCGATGTACCCGCCGGTGTTTCTATTTCTGGTTTGCAGGCTGAGGTAAAAAGAATAGCAGCAGCTACGAAACTATTTAATATATATTTTTTCATTTGTAAGTTCTCCTACCATTTATAAGTTAACGAAATACCTGGTGCATAAACCAAAGTTTTAAAGGTACCATCCAGGCCCGTTTCGATGTTCTTCTGTTTACGCGATTTAACATCTTCAAAGAAGAAAGAGGCATTCACTTCGAAATGACTGGTTGGTGTATAACCTAAACCTGCACTTAAGATGTAACGATCAGCATCTGGTGCTTCTGGTGTTACATAACCGTCCTGAACTGGAGAAAAAGCATAACCAACCCCTGCCCTTAATGCAAGTTTTTCTGAGGCCTGGTGGTTAATACCCAATTTAAACGAAGAACCATCACGATAATTTCGTGCTGATTTTGTATCAGCTAAGGCCGAAGTATTTGTTGCATAATCAAAAGCCAGTTCTTTGTAAATGTGCCATTGTACCCAACTTGCATCAAATGCCAAAACTGTACTTTTCGATAAAGGGATACCTACACCTAAACTGGTTGTTGCTGGTAAAGGCAGTTCGGCATTGAATGTATTGCCAGCAGGAAAAGATCCTGTTAACGATTGCGGAACTGTAAAATCTGCAGTACCACCATCCAATTTGGTGATTACTTTCGATTTATGAACGAGGGCAAAAGATATATTGCTTAAGGTTTTAATATATAAACCAGCATTCCATCCGTAACCTTTACCAGTACCATCTAATGTAACATGGCCAGAGCGCCCGTCGGGATAGTTTACCGGTAGTGCTCTTTGAAGATTTACATCTCCATGATTATATACAAAACCAGCACCTATACCAATACGATCCGTAATTTTAATACTTAGAGTAGGCTGAAAATAGATGGCTTTTAAATTTAATGAGGTTAACGCATATTTACCAGACCAGTCATTTCCCCAGTCAACTAAACCACCAAATGGGGTATAAACCCCCAGGCCTAGCTTCCACTTATTTGACTTTGGTCCCCAGACTGCATAAAATTCGAAAGGAGGAGCAATTTTATTCTTTACATCTTCTGTAACATTCGAACCGCTCTGTTTAAAAGCTGATTTAAATAATAGTGGGTTTACACCTGCGGAAACTGAGTTTTTCTCTAAGAAAGTTACTGCACCGGGATTGTAAAATACAGAAGCCTCATCTAAAGCCAATGCAGAACCTGCACCTGCCATACCAATTTGTTTCTGACCTTGTAAATTAACCTGGAAACCCTGCCCCAAAACCCAAAGTGGAGCAGAAAGTAATGCGCTCAATAAAATTTTTTTCATTTATAAATGGTTATACACAAATATATACTATGCTAACATAGCAAACAAATATTTGTTTGTAAGAATTTTATGCGTTTTAGGCTTGAGCAGTCGGCCCACCAAACCCCATAGGAAAAGGTGGTTCTTCCTGGGTTTTAATCCGGCCGTTTACGGCTTCGAATTTTTGAATATTATCTTCTAAAGCTGATAATAAACGTTTTGCGTGTTCTGGCGTTAAAATAATCCTCGATTTTACCTTTGCTTTTGGTATTCCGGGCATTACACGAATAAAATCCAATACAAATTCAGTATTTGAATGGGTAATAATAGCCAGGTTAGAAAAAATTCCCTCAGCAATTTCTTCAGATAACTCTATATTTAATTGGTTCTCGTTTTGTTGTTCTTCCATAATAGTTCAAAAATAAAAAAATCCGCTGCTTAATGGCGGAATTTAAGATATAATGTTTGAAATAAAATCTATAAACTGAATCGTTAATTCAATTAACAATCTGGATCTCCCGGTATTTTGACAAGTTTTACCCTACTTACTGATTTGGAGTACTCTTTTTCAAGTACTCTACGTGCAAAGCATCTGTTGGTAGCTTATAGCTAGTTTATGAACGCTGCCTGAATTTAATGCTATGAATGGATGGTGAATACACTATACAAGATTTGGTATAATGTGATATTGATAAGGATGATCTTAATCAATGGCAACAAAAATCAAGAAATTGTCTTTATGATACAGTCTTCTAATAATTTAATAATGAATTTTAAATCAGATTACTATTTATTAATAAACATTAATATAAAACCAACAGTAACTGCAATTTTGCCAATTCAAAAAATAAACATCCATTTTATAATATCAGCTTTAGCATTAGCCAATGCCTCCTTTGTATTAGCTATGTCTTCCTTTGTGGCCAAGATTTCTTTTTTATTATCTAATTCAGTTCTTACTTCTTCTTTTACAAAAGAAACCAACTGCTCTGCTTCTCGTTCGCCTAGCTAGCTTTTAAGATCTGAAAAAGTTGAATTTCTGTAACACATCATGTGTTTATTTTTTACTAAAGTTACAAAATCTATTCCAAACAAAAAACTCCCTCAATATTGAGGGAGTTTTAAACAAATATCAAAAATATTAAGCTTCTACTTCTTCTTGTTTCGAAGCTAATAATTTATCGTATTCTTCCTGAGAACCAACGATGATTCTTTCGTAACCACGTACACCAGTACCTGAAGGGATTAAGTGACCAACGATCACGTTTTCTTTCAAGCCTAACATATTATCGCGTTTACCTGCAATAGCTGCCTCATTTAATACTTTCGTAGTTTCCTGGAACGAAGCCGCAGAAATGAACGATTTAGTACCTAATGATGCACGTGTAATACCTTGTAAGATAGAACTTGCAGTTGCTGGTCTTGCATCTCTAACCGTAATCTGTTTTAAATCTTTACGTTTCAATTGAGAATTTTCGTCTCTTAATCTACGTAATGAAACAATCTGACCTGGTTTGAAATCTGTAGAATCACCTGCGTCTTCAACAACTTTCTTGTCGTACATTGCATCGTTCTCATCGGCAAAATCCCAACGGTCAACAGCATTGTTTTCTAAGAAAATAGTATCACCTGGATCTTCAATGTGAACTTTCTGCATCATCTGGTGAACAATTACCTCGAAGTGCTTATCGTTAATTTTCACACCTTGTAAACGGTAAACCTCTTGAATACCATTTACTAAGTATTCTTGAACCGCTGCAGGGCCTTTAATTGATAAGATATCGGCAGGAGAAATTGAACCATCTGATAAAGGCATACCTGCTTTTACAAAGTCGTTATCCTGAACAAGGATGTGTTTCGACAATGGAACCAGGTATTTTTTAACTTCACCATCTTTCGATTCGATAGTGATTTCACGGTTACCACGTTTAACGCCACCTAAAGTTACCACACCATCAATCTCAGTTACTACAGCTGGGTTAGATGGGTTACGTGCTTCAAATAATTCCGTTACACGAGGTAAACCACCTGTAATATCCCGGGTTTTACCAGTTGCACGAGGAATCTTAGCGATAATCTGTCCAGTTTGGATTGTTTCACCTTCATCAACTGAAACGTGGGCACCTACCGGAATGTTATAACCTTTAATGAATTCACCTTTCTTATCAACGATCTGAACTGAAGGGTTTTTCGTTTTATCACGGGTATCGATAATTACTTTTTCACGGTGACCAGTTTGCTCATCTGATTCTTCACGGAAGGTTACACCTTCAATAATGGCATCAAACTGTGCTTTACCGGCAAATTCTGACAGAATAACCGCGTTGTACGGATCCCATGAACAGATTTTATCACCTTTAGAAAGTTTATCACCTTCTTTTACGAACAAGAATGCACCGTAAGGAATGTTGTTGGTTACAATGATACGTCCGGTTCCAGGTTCAACGATTTTGAACTCACCTGAACGACCTAATACCACCTGAACTGTTCCTTCTTCTGTTTGTGTATCAACAGTACGGATATTTTCGAATTCGATTACACCATCAAACTTAGCTACGATGTTAGATTCTGCAGCAATGTTTGATGCAGTACCACCCACGTGGAAAGTACGAAGTGTTAACTGTGTACCCGGCTCACCGATAGACTGTGCTGCAATTACACCAACTGCCTCACCTCTCTGAACACGTTTACCAGACGCTAAGTTACGTCCATAACATAATGCACAAACACCACGTTTAGATTCGCAAGTTAATACTGAACGGATCTCGATACCCTCTAGTGGAGATTCTTCGATCAATTTAGCAACATCTTCGTTAATATCTTCGCCAGCACCTACCAATAAAGTGTTATCCAATGGATTGTACACATCATGTAGTGAAGTACGGCCTAAAATCCTGTCGTATAATGGCTCAACGATATCTTCCTGATCTTTTAAAGCGGTCGTATACATACCTCTTAAAGTACCACAATCGTTATCGTTAACAATCATATCCTGCGCCACATCATGTAAACGACGGGTTAAGTAACCCGCATCAGCCGTTTTTAACGCCGTATCCGCCAAACCTTTACGTGCACCGTGAGTAGAGATAAAGTACTCTAATACAGATAAACCTTCTTTAAAGTTTGATAAGATCGGGTTTTCGATAATATCACCACCTGAACCTGATTTCTGAGGTTTCGCCATCAAACCACGCATTCCGCAAAGCTGACGAATCTGCTCTTTAGATCCACGTGCACCTGAATCAAGCATCATGTAAACCGAGTTAAAACCTTGGTTATCTGACGATAACTGAGTCATAACGAATGTAGTTAACCTGTTGTTGATACGGGTCCAGATATCGATAATCTGGTTGTAACGCTCGTTGTTGGTAATGAAACCCATGTTATAGTTGTTTCTTACCTCTTCAACCTCAGCTGCTGCCTGTTCTAATAAAGTATGTTTTTCTACCGGAATGTTTACGTCTTGTAAGTTGAACGATAAACCTCCCTGGAATGCCATTTTGAAACCTAATTCTTTGATATCATCTAAGAATTGAGAAGCACGCGCCATACCAGTCATTTTCACTACTTCACCAATAATATCTCTTAAAGATTTTTTGGTTAATAGTTCATTGATATAACCAACTTCTTCAGGAACCATCTGGTTGAACAATACTCTACCTACAGTAGTTTCAGTTAATTTATTAACGATAGAACCGTCGGCTTGTTTAACATTTACCCTTACTTTGATAAATGCGTGCAAGTCTAATTCTTTCTCGTTATAAGCAATAATAACTTCTTCCGGAGAATAGAAATTCGAATCCTGTCCTTTTACAACTCTGGTTTCATCTGTTCTACGGCCTTTAGTAATATAATAAAGACCCAAAACCATATCCTGAGAAGGTACAGTAATTGGTGTACCGTTTGCAGGGTTTAAGATATTGTGTGCGGCCAACATTAATACCTGGGCTTCCAAAATTGCTGCGTTACCTAACGGTAAGTGGACAGCCATCTGGTCACCATCAAAATCGGCGTTGAATGCAGTACAAACTAATGGGTGTAACTGGATTGCTTTTCCTTCAATTAATTTTGGCTGGAAAGCCTGAATACCTAGTCTGTGTAGTGTTGGTGCACGGTTTAATAATACCGGGTGACCTTTTAATACATTTTCTAAGATATCCCAAACTAACGGATCTTTTCTATCAACGATTTTCTTAGCAGACTTAACTGTTTTTACTACACCACGCTCAATCATCTTACGAATAATGAACGGTTTGTAAAGCTCAGCAGCCATATCTTTAGGAATACCGCATTCGTGTAATTTAAGGCTAGGCCCTACAACAATTACTGAACGGGCTGAATAATCCACACGTTTACCCAATAAATTCTGACGGAAACGGCCTTGTTTACCTTTCAGGATATCTGAAAGTGATTTCAAAGCACGGTTACCTTCAGTTTTTACCGCGTTAACTTTACGTGAGTTATCGAATAACGAATCTACAGCTTCCTGCAACATACGTTTCTCGTTACGTAAAATTACCTCTGGTGCTTTAATCTCGATCAAACGTTTTAAACGGTTGTTACGGATAATTACACGACGGTATAAATCATTTAAATCGGAAGTGGCGAAACGACCACCTTCTAATGGCACTAACGGACGTAATTCTGGCGGAATAACCGGAACGATTTTAACAATCATCCACTCAGGGCGATTCTCGATACGCGTATTAGCTCCACGGAAAGCTTCAACAACCTGAAGACGTTTTAAAGCCTCATTTTTACGTTGCTGAGAAGTTTCGTTAGCTGCCTGGTGACGTAAATCATAAGATAAAGTATCTAAATCAATACGTTTTAATAAATCTTCTAATGCTTCAGCACCCATTTTGGCGATGAATTTATTAGGATCTTTATCGTCTAAGTATTGGTTTTATTTAGGTAATTTATCTAAGATATCTAAATATTCTTCTTCCGTTAAGAAGTCCATATAGTTGATACCTTCTTCAGCCATTAAACCTGACTGAATAACTACGTAACGCTCGTAATAGATAATTAAATCTAATTTTTTAGTAGGTAAACCTAATAAATAACCGATTTTGTTTGGTAAAGAGCGGAAGTACCAGATGTGTGCAACAGGAACCACTAAAGCAATGTGTCCCATACGCTCACGACGTACTTTTTTCTCCGTTACTTCAACACCACAACGATCGCAAACAATACCTTTATAACGGATACGTTTGTATTTACCGCAATGACATTCGTAATCTTTTACCGGACCAAAAATACGCTCACAGAACAAACCATCACGCTCAGGTTTGTAAGTACGGTAGTTAATGGTTTCTGGTTTCAACACCTCACCGCTTGAACGTTCCAGAATAATTTCCGGAGACGATAAGCTAATCGTGATTGATGTGAAATTGCTTTTTAATTTATTATCCTTTTTGTAAGACATATCTCTTGTATAAGGTTAAAGGCGGAGGGTGGAAAGGTGGAAGGTCTGGGCATTTAAACCCTCAACCTTCTGCCTTTTTACCCTCTACCTTAGTTAATCTAACGTAATATCTAAACCTAATCCGCGTAACTCATGTACCAATACGTTGAACGATTCTGGTACACCTGGCGTTGGTAGGTTTTCACCTTTAACAATGGCTTCGTAAGTTTTCGCTCTTCCGATTACATCATCCGATTTAACGGTTAAGATCTCCTGAAGAATATTAGCTGCACCAAATGCCTCTAATGCCCAAACCTCCATCTCACCAAAACGCTGACCACCGAACTGGGCTTTACCACCCAATGGTTGTTGTGTAATTAATGAATATGGTCCGATTGAACGGGCGTGCATCTTATCATCAACCATGTGACCTAATTTCAACATGTAGATAATACCTACAGTTGTAGTCTGATCGAAACGCTCACCTGTTAAACCATTGTATAAGTAG